>Ga0075433_10000009_pt1 | contig 75432 bp, 67 predicted proteins | sample RhiMethybrSRZTD2_FD_75299 | JGI IMG/M metagenome (GOLD analysis project Ga0075433, IMG submission 75299) | Populus rhizosphere microbial communities from Tennessee, USA - Rhizosphere MetaG P. TD hybrid SRZTD2 | ecosystem: Host-associated > Plants > Roots > Rhizosphere > Soil | place: USA... | reverse complement strand
TACGGAACCATCTTGAGGGCGCGGCCGAGCGCGACGACGAGGAGGCCGGTCGCCGCCGGATCGAGCGTACCGGTGTGGCCCGCGTGGCGCTCCTCGAGGGCGAGTCGCACCTCGGCGACGATGTCATGCGACGTCTTGCCGGGGTCCTTGTCGACGAGAAGGAGGCCATCCACGGAGGAATGATACTATCGCGGGATGCCCGGCACGCTCTTCGTGGTGGCCACGCCGATCGGGAATCTCGAGGACGTCACGCTCCGGGCGCTCCGCATCCTCGGCGAGGTCGAGGCGATCGTCTGCGAGGACACGCGGACGACGGCGAAACTCCTCTCCCACCACGAGATCCGGACGCCGCTCGTCGCGCTGTACGGGCGGAGCGGGGGCTCGGTCCTCGACCGGCTCCGGGCCGGCGGCTCCGTCGCGCTCGTCTCGGAATCGGGGACCCCCGGGATCTCCGACCCGGGAGCGGAGCTCGTGGCCGCCGCTCACGCGGAAGGCATCGCCGTTCGCGTCATCCCGGGACCCTGCGCCGCCGCCGCGGCGGCGAGCGCCAGCGGCCTCCCTGCCGATCGCTTCCTCTTCGAGGGCTTCCTCCCGCGAAAACCCGGAAAACGGCGCCGCATCCTCGAGTCCCTCGCCCGCGAAACGCGGACACTCATTTTCTACGAGTCCCCCCATCGTGTGGCCGCCACGCTGGAGGCGCTCCGCGACGCCCTCGGCGACCGCAAGCTGGCCGTCGCCCGGGAATTGACCAAGGTTTTCGAGGAGATCCGCCCCACGACGATCTCCGAGGCGATCGCGGACCTGAAGAAACGGCCCCCGCGCGGCGAGTACGTGCTCGTGGTGGCGGGCGCTCCGAAGGCTCCCCGCCGGCGGAAGGAATCGTCGGAAGAGGAGTAGCCCCGGGTTCTCTTCGCCGTACCGGAGAATTGCTACAGTGTTCGCCGGCCATGCAACCCCGCCCTGGCTTCGAGTCCACGATCTGGTCGGACGTCCTCCACGCGCGCGAGAAATCCGATCCGGATCGCCGGGCGGCGCTCGACCGCCTCTGCCGGGCCTACTGGACCCCCCTGGCGGCCTGGCTCCAGAAACGGGGCGGCACCCGAGAGGACGCCGAGGACGCCGTCCAGGGGTTCCTCGCGCACTTCCTCGAGAAATCCCTGGTCGACCGGGCCGACCCCGACCGCGGACGCTTCCGCAACTATCTCCTGAAATCGTTCCAGCACTGGCTCTCGAACGAACGGCGGATCGCGGGAGCGGTGAAACGCGGCGGCGGCAGGGAGCCCCTGCCCCTCCAGGTCGAACCCGCGGGAAAAGGGTCGCCCGAGGACGCCTTCAACCATGCCTGGGCCGTCACGGTTCTCCGGAGGGCGCAGGATCTCCTCAAGACCGATTTCGAGTCGCGGGGCATGGGATCCCATTATCTGGCCGTCTGCTCCCACCTGTCCGGAACGGCCGACCGGCCCAGCTACGAGGAGCTGGCCTCTCGGCTGGGATGTTCCGTCGCCGACGTGGGCGCGCTGCTTCACGCGGCCCGACGCCGCCTGCGCGATTTCGTGCGATCGGTGCTCCGGGAGACGGTCGAGACCGAGCAGGACGTCGATCCCGAGGTGAACGACTTGTTTCGATTTCTCTTAAGGAAGTGACAGGACCTTACCAGTAGTGGCATGAGCACCCTCGAGCGCTGCCGGACGTGCGGGAATCCGGTCGATCCGAACCAGCGGACGGCCCACGACGGCGCCTGCCCGTGGTGCCTGGCCGCCTTCGCCTTCGGTCCCGATTCCGCTCCGTCGGGCGCGGCCGGAGAGCCCACGGCCCGGTTCGGCAAGTACGTGCGCACCGAAAAGCTGGGCTCGGGGGGCATGGGCGAGGTGTGGAAGGCGCTCGACACGGAGCTCAACCGCTGGGTCGCCCTGAAATTCCTGAAGGAGGAGGATCCCTCGGTCGTCGCGCGCTTCCAGCGGGAGGCGCGCACCGCGGCCGCCCTCTCCCATCCGAACATCGCCTCGATCCACGACGTCGGCGAAATCGACGGGCGCCACTTCATCGCGATGCAGTACGTCCCGGGCCGGACGATGGCCTCGTTCCCGCGGAACGACCGCGGGCTCATCGTCCGCCTTTTCCGCGACGCCGCGCGCGCCCTCGAACATGCCCACCGCCACGGCATCATCCATCGCGACCTGAAACCGGAAAACCTGATGGTGGAGGAGAAGGAGGAGGGCTGGTCCGTCACCGTCCTCGACTTCGGCCTGGCGCGGTCGATCGAGGGAGGCGAGAAGCTCTCGAAGTCGGGCGAGGTCTTCGGGACGGCGCCCTACATGAGCCCGGAGCAGGCGCGCGGCGACCGCCTCGACGAGCGCGCCGACGTCTATTCGCTCGGCGCGGCGCTCTACGACGTCCTGACGGGAAAGCCTCCCTTCGAGGCCCCGAATCTCATCGAGCTGATCCGGAAGGTCGGGAACGACGAGCCCGAACGGCCGCGGAAGGAGAATCCGCAGATCCACCGCGACCTGGAGACGATCGTCCTCAAGTGCCTTGAGAAGGACCGGAACCGGCGGTACGGCGGCGCGCGGGAGCTCGCGGACGATCTTGAGCGATTCCTGAACCACGACGCCATCCTCGCGCGACCTCAAAGCACCTTCTACCGGCTTCGCATGAAGCTCGCGAAGCGGAGGGCGGTCGTCGTCACCGCCGGCATCTCGGCGGCCCTCCTGGCGACCGCCCTGGGGTGGTGGCTCCTGATCGGCCTGCCGGGCGCGGAGCAGCTCCGGCGTACGGCGGCCGGACTGAAGCTGTGGAACGAGGCGCGCGTGGCGGCGATCGCGGGCGGCGATCCCGGCGACATCCGGGCGAAGGCCAAGGCCGCGCGGGAGCAGTTCGAGGGGGCGATCGCGGCGCGCGAGAACGCGGACGCCCACCTCATGAGGGCGAAGTGCCTGGAGCTCGAGGGACGCGATGACGAGGCGCTGAAGAGCGTCGAGCGGGCCCATGCGCTCGACCCGGCCAACCTCGACGCGCGGGCCGAGCTCGTGAAGGCGCTCTTCCTCAAGTACCAGGGTTCCCGGGGCACGCCGATGATCGGGCACGTGATGATGGGACCGAGCGCGGGCTCCCGGGTGCACTTCGGCGACCTGCGGAGCGAGACGGACGAGGAGCGCGGCTGGCGCGAGCGGGGAGAGAAGATCCTCGCGGAGCGAGAGGCGGCGCCCGCGCAGGAGAGCCTGCTGAAGGGGCTCCTTGCGATGGGGAAGGGAGACTACGGCCGGGCCGCGGCGGCGCTCGGGGTCTACACGAATGCGGAGCGCTGGGATGTCCAGGCGCTCACGCTCCAAGGCGTCTGCCTCTATTTCGCGAGGGACCTCGACGGGGCCGTCGCCGCCTTCGACCGGTCCCTGAATCGCGTTCCCCGGGCCGAGGCCTGCTACTGGCGGGGATTTGCCAACGAAGACAAGAAGCTGCGCGCCGAGGCGGTCGCCGATTTCACCCGGGCGATCGAACTCGATCCATTTTTCGCGCGGGCCTACGTCAGCAGGGGCCGGTTGAACCTCGGCCTCGGCCTCCTCGACGAAGCCATCGCCGACAACACCAAGGCCATCGAGCTCGATCCCCGCAACGCCCGGGCCTTCAACGCCCGGGGGGTCGTCAAGGGCGCGAAGCGCCTTCGCGGCGAGGCCGTCGCCGATTTCACGAGGGCGCTGGAGCTCGATCCCGGGTACGCGACGGCCTGGTCCAACCGCGGGGACCTGAAGCGGGAGATGGGGCTCCACGACGACGCGATCGCCGATCTCACGAAGGCCCTCGAGCTCAATCCGAAGGCCGCTCAAGCCTGCATCAGCCGCGGGAACGCGAAGGAGGCGAAGGGGCTCCTCGCCGAGGCGATCGCGGATTATTCGAAGGCGATCGAGCTCGAGCCGTCGAACGCGTGGGCCTACGCCAACCGCGGCAGCGCCCGGGCCGCGATGGGCCTTCACGACGAGGCGATCGCGGACAGCACCCGGTCCATCGAACTGGATCCGAGAAGCGCGCTGACGTACATCAACCGCGGCAACTCCCTCCGCGCGAAAGGGCTCCACGAGGAGGCGATCGCCGATTTCAACCGGGCGCTCAAGCTGGAGCCGACGGACGGGCGCGCCTGGATGTGCCGCGGCCTTGTCCATGTCGCCAAGGGCCGTCTCGACGAAGCCATCGCCGATTTCACGAAGGCGATCGAGGTGGCCCCGGGATATGCGGATGCCTACGCCAATCGCGGAGACGCGAAGAGGTCCAAGGGACTCATCGACGAGGCGGTCGCCGATTGGCGGAAAGCGCTCGAGGCGGCGCCGCCGGGGTGGCCGCACAAGGCGTCCGTCCAGGCGCGCGTCGCGAACCCGGGGGAATCTCGACCCAAGTCGGAATGACGGGGGAGATCGCATGAGCACGATGAAGCGGTGCAAGTCCTGCGGGAATCCCGTCGACCTGGAGCAGGCGAAGGCCCAGGACGAGACGTGCCCCTGGTGCCTCGCCGCCTTCACGTTCGGACCCGAAGCGATCACGCCTCCGGTCGCGCCGGAGGACGCCGCGACCCGTTTCGGCAAGTACGTCCGGACAGAGAAGCTGGGTTCCGGCGGCATGGGCGAGGTCTGGAAGGCGCTCGACACCGAGCTCAACCGGTGGGTCGCCCTCAAGTTCCTGAAGGCGGACGATCCGAAGGACCTCGCGCGCTTCAAGCGGGAGGCGCAGATGGCCGCGAGCCTCTCCCACCCCAACATCGCCGCGGTCTACGAGGTCGGCGAGATCGAGGGGCGCCAGTACATCGCGATGCAGTGCGTCGACGGCCTCACGATGGACGCGTTCCCGCGCAAGGACCGCGCCCTCCTGGTGCGGCTCTGCCGCGACGCCGCGCGGGCGCTCGACCACGCCCACCGCCATCGCGTGATCCATCGGGACATCAAGCCGGGCAACCTGATGGTGGAGCAGACCGATGACGGGTGGAGGGTCGTCGTCCTCGACTTCGGCCTCGCGCGGCCTCTCGAGGGGGGCGTGAAGCTCTCCATGTCGGGCTCGATCGGCGGCACGGCGGCCTACATGAGCCCCGAGCAGGCGCGCGGCGCCCGCCTCGACAAGCGGGCCGACGTCTACTCGCTCGGCGCCACGCTGTACGAAGTCCTCACGGGGCGCCCGCCCTTCGAAGGGGAGAGCGCCTACGATGTCCTCAAGGCGATCGAGAACAGCGATCCGCCCCGGCCGCGGAAGCTCGATCCCCAGATCCACCGCGACCTCGAGACGATCGTCCTGAAATGCCTCGAGAAGGACCGGAACCGCCGGTACGACGGCGCGCGCGAGCTGGCCGAGGACCTCGACCGCTTCCTGGCGCACGAGCCCATCCAGGCGCGACCCCCGAGCACGCTCTACCGTCTGCGGATGAACCTGGCGAAGCGGAAGGCGTACGTCGCCGCGGCCGGAGTCGCCCTCGCCGCCGTCGCCGCGCTCATCGTCGCGTGGACGGTCCATTGGAAACCCCAGCAGGACCAGGCGAGGCTCCATCGGGACGGAATGGCGATTCGCGAGGAGATGCTCCGGCTCTCGGCGGCGCCCCAGGTCAACCGCGACCGCTTGCGGCGCAAGGCGGCCGAAGCGCGGTCGCTCTTCGAGCAGGCGAACGCGCGCCTCGAGACCCCGGAGTCCCAGGTGATGCGGGGCCGCTGTTTCCAGGTCGAGGGGAATGCGCCCGAGGCGCTCGCCGCGTTCGAGCGCGCCTACCTGCTCCGGCCCGACGACGCCACGGCCCGGATCGAGCTCGCGCGGGCCCTGCTCTTCCGGTACCAGCAGCTGCGGCGGCCGACCATGTTGACGATGTTCGGGGACAAGGGCCGGCAATCCACCTCGGTCGAGTTGAGGCCCGAGATGGAGGACGCCCGGGCTTTCCGCGAGCGCGCGGAGCGGATCCTGGCCGGGCAACCGGTCGAAGGCGAGAAGAAGGACCTCTTCGAGGGGCTCCTCGCCCTGGGGCGCGGGGAATTCTCCAAGGCCGCCGACCTGATCGCGAAATACAACCGGGTGGACGGGCTGGACCTCGAGGCGCTGCACCTCGAGGGGTGGGCCCGCTTCTCCGCGCAGGACCTGAAGGGATCCATCGCCGTCCTGTCCCGCCTGACGGCGCTGGCGCCCCAGATGGTGGATTTCATCTGGATCGCCAAGGCCCGCCACCAGACGGGAGACATCAAGGGGGCCATCGAGGACTGCACCCGGGCCCTCGAACTCGACCCGGCGTACGTCACGGCCTACGAGGAACGGGGCTTCTCGAAACTGGCGCTCGGGGATCTCAAGGGAGCCCTGGCCGACTACTCCAAGGTCGTCGAGCTCCGTCCGCGGGATGCCGCGGGCTACGCGCACCGCGCCGTCGTGCGCCGGGAACTGGGCGACCCCCGGGGCGCCATGGCCGACCACGACCAGGCCATCCTCCTCAATCCCCGGAACTCCGCTTCCTACATCGACCGGGGCGGCACGCGGATCGACCTCAAGGACTTCCAGGGGGCCGTCGACGACGCCACCAAGGGACTGGAACTCGATCCGACGCAGCCCGCGGCCTACAGCATCCGGGGCCGCGCCCGCAAGGAGCTGGGCGACTCCGCGGGCGCCATCGCCGACTTCACCAAGGGCCAGGAAATCTCCCCGGATCCCGCGGACTTCTGCCTCGACCGGGGCGAAGTGCGGCTGATGTTGAAGGAGTACGATGCGGCCGAGCTCGATTTCACGAAAGCCCTCGAGCTCGATCCGAAATGCTCCGGCGCCTACAACGGCCGCGGCATGGTCCGGTACAACCGCGACGACTTCGACGGGGCGTTGGCGGACTACTCGAAGGCGATCGAACTCAACCCGCACCAGGCACAGTCCCTGCACATGCGCGGCGAAATCCTGTCGGACCGGGGCGACCTGAAGGGGGCGGTCTCGGATTGGACGAAGTCCCTCGAGGCGACCTCCCCCGAGTCCACGCTCTTCCGCGAACACCTCGAGGCCCATCTCGTCGAGGCCCGGGAGTACGCCGGCCGCTGGGCGGAATTGACGGCGGCCAAGAAGGAATTCCTGCAGATCATGAAGATGGTCCACGAAAAGCAGTACGACCGCGCGCTGGAGGGCTACAAGAAGATCGCCGAGGCCTTCCCCAAGTCGGACCACGGAAAGGTGAGCATCTACAACACGGCGTGCGTCTACGCGCTCATGGGGCAGGCCGACCTCGCGCTCGAGTGGCTGGAAAAGGCCATGCTGATCGGCTACCGTGACATCGAGATCATGAAAAGGGACACCGACCTCGATTCCCTCCGCGGAGACCCCCGGTTCCTGAAGCTCCTGGACCGCCTCGCCCCGAGATGAGATCCGCCGGAATCGCGCTCTTCGTCCTCGCGGCTTCCTGCGCCGTCGCGCCGGATCGTCCGCTCGAACGGGGAATTCACCTCCTCCGCGAGGCGATCCGGATCACCGGCAACGGCCGCGTCGTCGACTTCGCAGGGGCGGAGCTCGTGGGATCGCCCGAGGGAACGGCGCCCGACGCGTACGCCGGCACCGGCATCGTGATCGAGGGCGGCCGCGACATCACGATCCGCAACGCGCGCCTTCGCGGCTTCAAGGTCGCGATCCACGCGCGCGGCGTCGAGCGCCTGACGATCGAGGGGTGCGACCTCTCCGGGAACTGGAGGCAGAGGCTCAACTCGACGCCCGAGGCGGAAGCCGAAGAGGACTGGCTCTCCGGGCACCAGAACGACGACAACGAGTGGCTGCGGTACGGCGCCGCGATCTACCTGGATCGCTGTCCCGGAGCGGTCGTCTCCGGGAACAAGGGACACAACGGCCAGAACGGAATCTGCGTGACGCGGTCCGACGGGTGCCGGATCTTCGACAACGATTTCTCGTTCAACTCCGGCTGGGGGCTCGCGATGTACCGGTCGAGCCGGAACATCGTCAGCCACAACAAGTTCGACTGGTGCATCCGCGGGTACAGCGACGGGGTGTACAGCCGGGGGCAGGACTCCGCGGGGATCCTGGTGTACGAGCAGTCGAGCGAAAACGTCTTCGCGTACAACAGCGCGACCCACGGCGGCGACGGCTTCTTCCTGTGGGCGGGCCACGAGACGCTCGACAAGACCGGCGAGGGCGGGTGCAACCGAAACCTGCTCTATCGGAACGATTTTTCCCACGCCGCCGCGAACGGCATCGAGGCGACGTTTTCCGAGGGGAACCGGTTCGTCGAGAACCGCCTCGAGGAGTGCGATCACGCCGTGTGGGCCGGGTACAGCTCGAAGACGCTCATCGCGGGCAATTACATCGCCCGGTGCGCGAACGGCGTCTCGATCGAGCATGGGAACAGCAACACGATCGAGGGGAACGCATTCGAGGAGAACGGCGTCGCGATCAACCTCTGGTGGGACGAGGATCCGGACCTCCTCAAGACGGCCTACGGGAAGCAGCGTAACGTGAGATCCGAGCATTATTCGATCGACGGAAACTCATTCCGCAACGACAACACGGCGATCCGGCTTCGGGAGACCATCAGCTTCGGGATCGCGAGGAATAACTTCATCAAGGCGGGCACGCTCTTCGACTATGACGGCGCACTCCTGGTCGGATCCATCTTCTATGAAAACAATATCGGGGATGTGGAGAACCCGATTCCCGATGCCCTGGCCGATGGACTCCCCAACTGGTGGAAGAAGCGGCCTTCCAACGTGAAATTCGGCCTTTCCAAGCCCGTTGACATCGATCCCTACGTGTGCCCCATCTCGGCCCCGAGGGTGCCAGGGACGTCGGAGGCTTTCCTCCCGGCCGGCGCGCTCCGGGGCCGGAAGCGCATCTTCGTCGACGAGTGGGGTCCGCGCGATCCGGCCGATCCAAAGATCGCGGAGGAGCGGGCGAAGCAGGCCGTCAATCTGGCGACCGGATGGAACGTGCGGTTCTTCCCCTGGCCTGCCACCGGCGCGGGCAAGCCTCCCGCCGATTGGAAGGCGGTCGCGGAATCCGAGCCGCTCGAATCGCTCACGGCGGAAAAGCTCGACTTCCGATGGCCGGGCAAGCCGTCGGAAAAAGTCCCGGCCGACCATTTCGCGACGATCGCAACGACCGACGTGGAGCTCGAGGGCGGCGACTACGAGATCCGCACGGTCTCCGACGACGGCATCCGCGTCGCGGTCGACGGGAAGGTCGTGATCGAGGACTGGACCTGGCATCCTCCCAAGTCCCACGCCGCGAAGCTCACGCTGGCGAAGGGAAAGCACGCGATCTTCGTCGAGCACTTCGAAATCGACGGCTACGCGCAGCTGTCGGTCAAGCTAAGGCCCGCGCGATAGCGTCGAAGGCGCCGCGTCCCGGACGCCACGAAAGCGACCCGAGGACTTCAACGCGGGCGGCCTTGGCAATCGCCCGAGGATTGAGCCGCTCCGCAAGATCGGGACGCCCCGGCCGCGAGCGATTGACGACCACGCCGAGGATCTCCAGGCCCCGCGCCCGCGCCGCCTCAACCGTCAGCGACGCGTGATTGATCGTCCCGAGCGCATCGCGCGCGACGATCACCAGCGGCAGGCGGAGACGCTTCGCGAGATCGGCGAACGTGAATCCATCCCGGATCGGAACCAACAGTCCTCCTGCGCCCTCGACGATCACAACCTCGTGTCGCGCGAGGAGCGCCTTGTACGCCCGCTCGATGACGCGAAGATCGACGCGCCTTCCTTCGAGCCTCGCCGCGAGATGCGGAGACAACGGCGCCCGTAGGTGGATCGGGTTGACCAAGTCGAGCGGGTCGCCCGATTTCGATGCCGTCATCAGGATCCGAGCGTCTTCCGAGCGTCCCGTAGCCACGGGCTTCATGACGCCGACGTCGACGCCGCGCCGCCGCAGCGCGGCCGCGAGCCCCGCCGCGACGAACGTCTTCCCCACGTGCGTGTCGGTGCCGGTGACCAGGAGGGAGCGGATCATTTTCAGCATCCTATGAAACCGCGCGCCCCCCGTCGCGGTATCCCTCCTTGCCGTAAGGAGACTCGAGATGCGCGCGAGAATGACGTTGGCGGCGATCCTGGCGGCCGGCGCCTCGGGGTGCCTGGCGAACCTGCCGCCCGACCGCGACCCGGTCCACCTCCAGATCCATTGGCAGGAGAGCGCCAAGGCGGCCTGCGCGGAGGCCGCGCGGACGGGCCGCCCGATGCTCTTCCTGATGATCGGCGGCGACCTCACCGAGCGGTGCTGAATCGGCGGCAACCGGCTCCGGAACGGGGCCATGAGCGACCCGTGCGTGATCGCGCTCGTCAACGAGCGATTCCTTCCGGTGTGGATCAACGTGCGCGAAAATCCATTTCCGGACGTGCCCGCGATGGACGGAGCGGTGGAGGAATTCCACCTCGGCCCTGATCGGCGCCTCACCGGCGGGTTCAGCTACCACTTTCACGCGCGCACCTACGCCGTCTCCCCGGACGGCAGGCGGCTCCTCGCAATGGCCAGGGGAACGACCCAGGCGAGATCGATGCTGAAATTGCTGGAGAGGGCGCTTTCGGAACTGGACCGGACTTCCGCACCGTGAGGCGTGATTCGGACTCTTCCCTGATTCCTGATTCTTGATTCTTAATTCTTGATTCCGGTCTTTACTCCGCTTCCCCGTCGCCGGTCTCCGGAGCTTCCTCCTCGACGGCCGCGGGCGCCGCGCCCCCTTCGGGCGGCGCCTCCATCATCCATTCCTTGGGGATGCGCGCGGTGTTCTTGCAGTCGGGGTAGCCCGGGCAGGCGATGAAGGGCCCCCGCCGGCTGTGGCGGATCACCATCGTTTTCCCGCACTTGTCGCAGTCCTGCTTCCAGCCCTCCGGCACGCGGAGCCGCTTGCGGCCGCGCGAAATCGGCCGCGTCCCCTTGCACTCGGGGTACTTCGTGCAGGCGAGGAACCGCCCGAACCGGCCCGATTTCACCGTCATGGGCGCGCCGCAGCGGTCGCACTTCTCCCCGACCGCCTCCGCGGTCTGGAGCGGCTTCGTGCTCTTGCACTCGGGATAGCCCGAGCAGGCGAGGAATTTCCCGTACCGGTTCCACTTGATGAGCATCGGCTTCCCGCACTTCTCGCACGGGACGGGGGGATCGGGCTCGTTCCCCTTCACGCTCTCCATGTCCTCCTTCGCCTTGTCCAGGTCGCCCGTGAAGACGTTCGTGAACTCGCGGAGGACCTCCACCCAGCCCTTCTCCCCCTCTTCGATCTGGTCGAGCTTCTTCTCGAGTTCCGCCGTGAACCCCGTATTCATGATGTCGTCGAAGTGCTGGACGAGCTTGTCGGTGACGATCTCCCCGAGCTCCGTCGGAAGGAGACGCCGGTCGAGCTGGTGGACGTAGCCCCGGTCCTGGATCGTCTGGATGATCGGCGCGTACGTGCTCGGCCGGCCGATCCCGAATTTCTCGAGGGCCTTCACGAGGCTCGCCTCGCTGTACCGCGGCGGCGGCTCGGTGAAATGCTGGTCCGGGCGCAGCTCCTTGAGATCGAGCTTGTCCCCCTCCTCGAGCGGCGGGAGGATCTGCTCCTTCGAGGCGGTCAATGCCTCGACGAGCGCTTTGTCGACCGTGCCTGCGGAGGCGATGCGGCGGATCTCGTCGACCGCGTCGGGCGTCGGGCGCATCCCGGCCGCCTTGATCCGCTGGAGGAGCGTCGCCGCGTCGAGCCCCTCCTTCTCCATCGCGCGCACTTCCTCGCCGCGGATCCAGGGGCTCATGAGCTTCGTGTAGCCGTCGAAGACGAGCTCGCGGCCGCGCGCCGAGAAGATCGTCCGGCCCGCGGTGATCTGCGCCTCGGTGTTCCGGTACTCGGCCGGGCGCATCTGGCTCGCCATGAACCGGCGCCAGATCAGGCGGTAGAGCTTGAACTGCTCCGGGCTCAGGTACGCCTTGATCGACTCGGGCGTCCGGTCGGGCTCGGTGGGACGGATCGCCTCGTGCGCCTCCTGCGCCGACTTGCCCGCCTTCTTCGTCTCCGGCGGCTTCTCCGGCAGGTACCGCTCGCCGAAGTTCTTCGCGATGTGGTCGCGGGCGGCAACCACGGCCTCGTTGGCGACGCGGAACGAGTCCGTGCGCATGTACGTGATGAGGCCGACCGAGCCCTCGTCGCCGAGCTCGACGCCCTCGTAGAGCTGCTGCGCGATGATCATCGTCCGCGTCGCGGAGTAGTGCAGGCGGTTGGCGGACTGCTGCTGGAGCGTGCTCGTCGTGAAAGGCGGCGACGGCGAGTCGAACCGCTGCTTCTTGGCGACCGCGGTGACGGTCCAGGCGGCCTTATGGAGCTCTTCCACGAGCGCCGAGGCCACGTCCCCGGAGTGAATCTCCGCATCCTTGCCGTCGATCTTCGACAGTTCGGCGGAAAACGGGACGCCGCCCGAGCGGGAGAGGCGGGCCTCGAGGGTCCAGTACTCGACCTTCTTGAAGGCGCGGATCTCGCGCTCGCGCTCGACGATGAGCCGCACGGCGACGGACTGGACGCGGCCGGCGGAGAGCCCGCGGCCGACCTTTTTCCAGAGGAGCGGCGAGAGCTTGTACCCCACGATCCGGTCGAGGAACCGCCGCGCCTGCTGCGCGTTGACGCGGTCCATCGAGATCTCGCCCGGCCGCTCGAACGCCTCGAGGACGCCGCGCCGCGTGATCTCGTTGAAGGTCACCCGGCGCGCCTTGGAGTTCGGGATCTTCAGCGCCTCCTTGAGATGCCACGCGATCGCCTCGCCCTCGCGATCCGGGTCGGGCGCGAGGTAGACGAGCTCGGCGGACTTCGTGGAGGCGCGGAGGTCGGTGAGGACCTTCCCCTTGCCGCGGATGGTCTCGTACGTGGGCGCGAAATCGTGCTCGATGTCGATGCCGAAGACGCGCGCGGGCAGGTCGCGCACGTGGCCCATGCAGGCCTTCACGATGAACTTCGACCCGAGGATCTTGTTGATCGTCTTGGCCTTCGCGGGCGATTCGACGATGACGACGGATTTGCCCTTCCTGCCCTTGATCAGGTTCAGCTTGAGGACTTCCGTCGGCGTATCGGCCAGCGACCGGACGGGAAGCTCCGCGACCTTGCCCCGTTTCGGCTTGGGAGCCTTGGCCGGGGGTTCAGCGGACGGCGCCTTGGGGGACTTCGGTTTCAACTTCTTGGAAGGCATGTCGTGCGGCGGAGTATAGCCGCGTAATTTTCAGAAAGTCAAGCCGGGGTCCCGGGCGGGGCGGCCGGAGGGGTCTCTTTGGGCCTCAGGATCGACGCGACGATCGACCCCGCGAGCAGGACGACGATCACGCCGAGCGAGGCGAGGATCGGCAGTTCCTTCTCCCAGTATTTCGCGACCATCTTGAAGCCGACGAAGACGAGGATCAGCCCCAGGCCGACCTTCAGGTAATGGAAACGGTCCATGAATCCGGAGAGCGAGAAGAAGAGCGACCTCAGGCCGAGGATCGCGAAGATGTTGGACGTGTAGACGATGAAGGGGTCCTTCGTCACCGCGAGGATCGCCGGGATCGAATCGACGGCGAAGACGAGGTCGGTCACCTCCACCACGACGAGGACCATGAGGAGCGGCGTGGCCAGCATCCGGCCGTCGCGTCGCACGAGAAAGTGGTGGCCCTCGTAATTGGAGGTCATCGGGACGAAGCGCCGGAAGAGGCGCAGGACGAGGTTCCGCTCGGGATGGACCTCCTCGTGGCGCTGGATCAGGATCCGCACTCCCGTGAAGACCAGGAAGCCGCCCAGGATCAGCACGAGCCAATGGAACCGGTCCATGAGTTCGATGCCCGCCCAGATGAAGATGCCGCGCATGGCGAGCGCGCCGACGATGCCCCAGAAGAGGACGCGGTGCTGGAAAATCTTGGGAACCGCGAAGTACGAGAAGACCACCATGAAGACGAACAGGTTGTCGACGCTCAGCGCCTCCTCGATAAGGTAGCCCGTGAGGAACTGGAGGCCGGCGTCGCGGCCCTTGATGAGCGCCACGCCCACGTTGAAGACGAGCGCGAGACCGATCCAGACCGCGCTCCAGATGAGCGCCTCGCGCGGCCGGACCTCGTGGGCCTTCCGGTGGAAGACGCCGAGGTCGAGCGCGAGCACCGTGACGATGAAGACGGCGAACCCGCCCCAGAGCAGGGGGGAGCCGGAGGACTCTTTCGAAGCCTGCGTCGCGGCGAACAGGAGGCCGTGCACGGGGGAACCCTAATGGGAGGCTTTGGAGGCTGTCAACAAGTAAGACTGGGCGTGTGCTAGAATCATTACCCGCCAATGGTGCAAAAAATTCCCGATCCCAAATTCTGCACGGCGTGCGGCGCGCCCCTCGAGGACCGCACGCCCGAGTTCGACCACCGCGTCCGGCGCGTCTGCCCCGCCTGCGGGCTCGTCCATTACCGCCAGCCGAAGGTCGCCGCGGGCGTGATCGTCGAGCACGACGGCGGCGTGGTGCTCGTCCGGCGCGCCGTCGACCCCCGCCGCGGCTTCTGGAGCTTCCCCTGCGGCTTCATGGAGGTCGACGAGACGGCGGAGGAGGCTGCCGTGCGCGAGACCCGGGAGGAGTGCGGGCTCGAGGTTGAGCTCGAGGGCCACCTCGGCACGTACTCGTACGTCCAGTCCTGGTACGGGGGGAGCGTCGTCGTGGTCGCGTATCTCGGCCGGACGGTAGGCGGCTCGCTCCGCGCGGGGGACGACGCGGAGGCGGTGCGCATCGCGGCGGCGCCGGAAATCCCTTGGGGCGATCTCGCGTTCAAGTCGAGCCATTCCGCGCTGAAAGATTGGCTGGCCCGGAAGCGATGACGGCCCCGTCATCAGTCATCGGCCATCCGTCATCGTTTTGAGAACTGAACCATTGCCACCCCCGCGATGACGACGGCCGCCGCGGCCGCGAACGGGATCGTGAGCCTGTCGACCCCCAGGGCGTGGGCGATCGCCGCCCCGAGGATCGGCTGGAGGTTGGTGAAGACCGAGACCCTCAGCGCGCCGATGCGCCCCACCGCGTACATGTGCAGGGTGTAGCAGATAAAGGTCGCCGCCACGATCATGTAGCCGAGGGCCGCCCACGCGGGCCATGGGACCGACGTCCAATCCTGCGCGAGTCCCGAACCGACCAAGAACGGGATCGAGAAGGGCACCGAGAGCACGAACGCCATCGTGACCGTCCGGAACGACCCGATCCGGTCGAGGACGCGCCGCCCGAGCACCATGTAGACCGCGAATGAGGCGGCGCCCGCCAGCGTGAGCAGGTCGCCGACCAGGGTCTCCTTCTGCTCCCCCGCCGACATGCTCAAGGCCACGTACGCCGTGCCTCCGAGCGCCAATGCCACGCCGCAGAGCTTCACGAGACCCGCGCGGTCGCCGAGGAAGATCCACCCGATCACGAGGACGAAGACCGGGATCAGCGCGTGGACGAGCGCGGAGTGGCTGGGCGTCGTCCACTTCATGCCCGCGGCGAAGCAGTACTGGTTGACGACGATGCCGCTGACGGCGAGGAAGAGGAGGTCGCGCCACATCGGTCCCGCGATCGGGGGCGAGGGGTCGCGCCGCGGCCTCAGGAGGGCGAAAAAGCCGGCGGCCGCGATGATGCGGATCGAGGCGATCAGGAGCGGGTTGAGGTGGGCGACGGCGATCTTGGCGGCGGCGAAATTGCCCGCCCACAAGAGGGTGGCGCCGGACGCGGCGAACAGGCCCAGCGCGCGGTCCCGGGGAGTCTCCATGGAGTCGGGAGACTCTAGCCGGGGCCCGCTTCAAGCTTCAAGCTTCAAGCGGGAAGTCTGGAGCTAGATCTCCCGTCGCTTGGGCGTGGACTTGCGGGGCTCCTCCGACTTCTTCTCGATCTTGTCGAAGAGCTGGGGCAGGTCGAGCCCGTCGAAGAAGCCGTCGAACTTTTCGCCCATCTTTTCCTGGAGCTGGCCCTTGAGCATGTCGAGGAGGCTCTCGAAGTCGAGCCCCTGGAGCATGTCGGGCATGCCCTGGAAATCCGGGAGGTCGGGCATGGCGCGGCGGAGCTCGTCGAGCATCCCCTCGCCCTTGTCCTTGAACTTGTCGAACAGGCCCTTGACCTTGTCCTCGATCCCCGAGAGCGGGCTCTTCTCGGCGACCTTCTTCTCGAGCTCGCCGACGCGTTTCTCGAGGCGGTCGAGCTTCTCGTTCATGCTCTTGAGGAGCTTTTCGATCTTCGACTCATCCTGCCGCGGCGGGGCGGCGGCGACGACGAGGAGCGGGCCGGCGGCGATCAGCGCGGCGAGGGCCAGGATCACGGCGAACTTCTTCATGAGCCACCTCCATGGATCGGGCGGACGTCCATTCTATCCGTCCCGCGCCCGCCTCGGGCGTCCAAATCAATAGACGACGGAAACGGGGGGTTGTTTGCGTGATCCTCGAATCAGTCTCCGTCGATCTGGCGGATCGCATCCTTGAGGCGGGCCTGGAATTCGGAGCTTCGTTTCGAGGCGTCCACCCCCTGGAGGTACTTGAGGATCGGCGGACCCCATTCCACCAGCTTCCGGACGCCGAGCTCTCGGGCCTCGATCTCCTCGCTGTCGAGGGACTTCAGGAGCGCCTCGGCCTTTTCCTTTTCGGCGGCCGTCAATTCCGGAAGGGTCTCCTCGTCTGCAAACCGCTCGTCCCACAGGGCGCCGAATAAGGCAACGTCGGCCTGGCTGTAGTAGGAGGCCTCGACAAAAATGGTCCGCTCCTCGCCGGGCCGGACGACGATCCGGCCTTTCCACGTTTCATCCAGACTTCTCGCGGAGTCCCCGGCCTTCCGACCCAAGGAGGCAAGACCCTGGCCCTTGGCAAGGAGCCTGAATTGGCCGTCATCGTGAATGGTCGCCTTGATCTGGGCTCTTCGGAGGATCCAGACTTTCCCCATCGGGATCAGGCCCCCCTCGACAAATCCCGCGCCGCTCTCGTGTTCGTCGATCCTTCCGTCCATTTCCATGGGACGATCCGTCATGCGATCGAGGTACGCGTTCTTCCCTCCATCGAGGAAAACCTGCGTCGGATTGCCCCCGCCATGGCCTGACTTGATCTGAAGACGTGCCCGTCCGCTCTTCATGAGGCGCTCCGGCCGTCGCTGAAAGTTCATCAGGTCGACCGGGTTGACAACCCTCTCCCATCGGAACAGGATCCACTCTCCGGCCCGACGCTCGAGAATTTTCATCTTCGACCACAGATTGCTGTTCGCGTCGTTCGTGTGAATCACGTAAACCCGCGCCTTCCTGGCCTCCAGCACTACACTCTCCTTCCGGTCCCCCCATTTGCCCAGTTCGGGCTTGTCGAAATCGGTCTCTCCCAGGTCCCAGATCTCGCTCCGGTCGTCCACCACGGTGCGAACCCAGATCCGACCCCCGGAGAGGACGAAATCCCAATCATTGAGCACGAGCTTCACGTCGTCGCGGGTCCCAAATTCGAAGCTGAACGTGGCCAGCACATAGGGGTCCGGCGCCCCGAGTTTGAAGGCATGCTCTCTCTCGATGATGGCGGCCACGTGCGCCGGACCGCCTTCCCGTCGTGCGAATCGCTTCTGAAGGACGAGGGCCCGGTCGTCGAGTTTCTTGAGCAAGTCGGGAAGGCGGTCCGTCTCCCATCCCTCCAGTCCGGCTTCGAATTCCCGGATGTCCTTCAGGATCCGCCGGAGCCGATCGCGCTTTTCGGGAGCCGCGTCTTTTTCCGCCCGCTCGAGGTGGGGAATCGCCCGAGATCCCAGGTCAAGGAGGGCCTCTTCCGCGTGAGCAGAGATGACCGGCTCCTTGGAATCCAGCAGCCTCAGGAGAGTTGATATGTCCTCTTCCTGGATGAATACGGCGCCGCACAGGGCCAGCAGCAAGCCCATTTGGGTTAGACGATGATGGCACAAGGAAAGTCATGAAGAAACATCGGCGTGTTATAGTCGCGGATCCAGGGTCGGGTCGGTCCCGTTTCTCGGGCCTGAATCTCGGAGCTCGCAGCCAAGCTGGGATCTGGTTGCGGGGCGCTGGAAACCGACCCTGAATCAACCGGGGCGTAGCTCAGTCTGGCTAGAGCGCTTGCTTTGGGAGCAAGAGGTCGTGGGTTCAAATCCCGCCGCCCCGATATTCCGGTTCTGATTCAATAGAGCCATGCCCTTCCCCCTCGCCGTCACGAGCCGGATTTCGATCCCCGCGGGCGCGGTTGAAGTCCGGTTCGTGCGCTCATCCGGGCCCGGCGGGCAGAACGTCAACAAGGTCGCCTCGAAAGTCCAGATGTGGATCGACCTGGTCCTCATGACCGGCGCGACGGCCGACGAGCTGGCGCTCATCCGCGGCAAACTCGCCACGCGGCTCGACGCCGGCGGACGCTTGATGGTCTCGAGCCAGGCGACGCGCGACCAGGGGCGGAATCTCGAGGACGCCGCGGCGCGGGCGGCCGATCTGATTCGCGCGGCGCTGATACGCCCGAAGGTCCGGCGCCCGACAAGACCCACCGGGGCGTCCCGCGAACGGCGTCTCGAAGCCAAGAGGGTCCGCGCCAAGCACCGGCAGGACCGGCGGATCACCGAAGACTAGCGAGGCCGGGGGCCCGACTCCCGAGTCCAGAGTTCTGAGTCCTGCGTCCTGTGCCGGTCCGAAGTCCAAGGTCCGGGATGGCTCCAGTCGCCGGCGCCAAGGACGGACGTTGCACCAGACCTTGGACCACGGACTCAGGACGGGCCCAGGACCTTGGACACAGGACTCAGGACCCGCATCGCCTCGCCCGCGACGTAGAACGAGCCCGTCACCAGGACGCGGTCGGATCTGCGCGCGAGCAGGTCGGCGAGCTCCACCGCGCTCTCCACCGTGCCCGCCGACATTCCGTCACGGACTTCGCGCGCGAGATCGCCCGGCTCCGCGGCCCGGGGATTTGCCGAGCGGGTGAAAATCCAGACGTCGACCGCGGGCTTCAGGGCACGGATCATCGCGCGCCAGTCCTTGTCGCTCGACGCGCCGAAGACGCAAATCGTGCGCCGCGCGGGAAGCGAGCGCAACGTCTCGGCGGACGCCCGGGCCGCGAATGGATTGTGCGCGACATCGACAATCCAGAGCGGCCGGCGACTGACGATTTCGAGCCGGCCCGGCAGGCGCGCCCGGGCCAGTCCGCGCGCCGCTTTGACGGCATCGAATTGCACGAGCGCGCGCCGTGCCAGTGAGAGGGCGAGCCCCGCGTTGTCCGCTTGAAAAGACCCGGGCACGGGCACCGAGTATCGTCGCCCCTGCCAGGAGAACTCCGTCCGAATTCCGGTGCGTACGCGCGTGACGGATCCAGCGAGCTCGGTCAATGGCGCGCGGATATCCCGGGCCCTGCGCCGGATCGCCGCCAGCGCCCCGGGGCGCGACTCGGTCGTGAAGGCCGGCACGCCGGGCTTGAGGATCCCCGCCTTCTCCGACGCGATCGCCCCCAGCGTCGTGCCGAGCCGGTCGGTGTGGTCGAAGTCGATCCGCGCGATCCCGCACGCCGACGGGCGGATCAGGTTCGTGGCGTCGAGCCGTCCGCCGAGCCCCACTTCGATCACCGCCATCCCGACTCGCCGCTCCGCGAAGAGGAGGTACGCCGCCGCCGTCAGGATTTCGAAGTACGTCGGCCGGAGACGGTCGAGCGCGCGTCGCATCCGGTTCAGCGTTCGGACGAAGAGCGCCTCGGAGATCGGCGCGCCGTCGAGCCGGATCCGTTCGAGCATGTGGACGAGGTGGGGCGACGTGTAGAGGCCGGTGCGGAGGCCGTGGGCGCGAAAAATGGCCTCGGCGAAATGGGCGGTGGACCCCTTGCCCTTCGTTCCCGCGATGTGGACCGACGGGAACCCGCGCTCCGGATGGTCGAGGGCGTCGAGGAGCTTCGCCATCCGCCGCAGGTCGTAAGGCTGCCCGGCGTACCGCCCGCCGGTCATCCGCTCGTAGTCGGTGAACCGCGCGAGGTAGGCTTCGACCTGGGAGAAGGATCGGAATGGCACGCCGCGACTCTAGCACGGGATAAGATGGGGGGCATGCGACTTCCGCTCCTCGCGCTCGCCGCGCTGATCGCCGCCCAAGAACCCGCCAAGGTTCCCCTCGCGTGGACGCTCAAGAAGGGGGACAAGTTCCGATGCGAGGTGGGCCTGGCCCAGTCCGGAACGATGGGCACCGTGGTCTCCAAGTCGGTCCTGACCTTCACCCTCGGGCTCGAAGTCGGCGAAGCGGGCAAGGACGGTCAAGCGGACGTCAAGGCCACGTACGAGCGGATCCGGTTCAGCATCAGCAGCCACAGCAACAAGGACTTCGCGCTGGATTCCGACCAGAAGGAAGATCCGGCCATTGAGCCGGACAAGCGCGTCGTCCTGCATCTCAAGGGCAAGACGATCACCCTCAAGTTTGGCCCGAAGGGGCTCGCCCAGGTCATGGGTCTGGCGGATGCGCTGCGCGCGGCCTATAAGTCCATTGGTGCCCCCGACGACAAACCTCCCGGCAAGTCGGAGCCGATTGCGATCTCGTTCGAACAGGTATTGCGAATCAACTTCCCGGGAGCCCCCGATTCGCCGGTCTCGCCCGGCGAAGGCTGGCCCGAATCGCTGACGTTCGACCGGATGTCCCTTAGCGGAGCGACGATCAAGGACCTGGCGACCGTGAAAACGCTCGAGAAGGGACGGGCGACCATCAACCACAAGTTGACGATCGAGCCCTCCCCCGAGCGCAAGCCCGGGATCGTGGAGGTGACCGGTGAGGGCACGACCCTCTGGAATCTCGAGCGCGCCATGCCCGAGTCGCACGAGATGGTCATCAAGGTCCGCGGCAAGGACATCGACCAGCCGCGCTTCGAAGAGCACCGCTTCACGCTGAAGCTGGAGCCGCGCGAGAAGAAGTAGCCGGCACCGGCGCCGGCTTTGCTGGCTTGGAAGGACGTGGAGGAGCCGATGAAGGCGACGTCGCTTGGAGTCGCGTCACTGCTGCTGTCGCTGTCCGCCTGCGGCAAATCGCCGACGGAGGGGCTCACGGTCGGGGGGCTCTATTCCGTCCATGCCGAAAAGGATTTCTGGGTTGTGAAGATCCTGGCGGCGGGCGACGGCATCGTCCACGTCCGTGTCTACAAGAACAGGTTCGAGAAACGACCGGAAACCGTCGACCCCGCGTCGCTTTCGCTGGGGTCGATCAAGGACAAGGACGGATTCGGCCTGGGACACCTGCCCATGGGGCGGGCGGCCTTTGACGCCTGGAAACCCAAGTTCATCATGGAAACCCAGGTTCTCGAGGATGAACTGGACGGCTACCGCGCTTGGAAAGAGTCCGGAGGCGGGTCGTTCAAGTAGGTCATCCGCCATCCACAATCTTTCTCACGCCTTGAACAGCTCGATGAGCGCTTCCGCCAGTTTCACCCCGCTGGGATCTCCCTTCGCGTAGACGTGGATCGCCTTGTCGTCCACGACGCGGATCTCCTTCGGGTGGCGCGAGGCCAAGTCTTTAGCCAGGCCGCGGTCCAGGTACGTCGCCACCGCGTAGCCGCGACCCAGGGCCACGCTCGACAACTTCCACCTCCGTGCCAGCTGCTTCACCTTCACCACCTTCATGAAGCTCTCCACTTCCGCCGGCGGCGGTCCGTACCGGTCGGTCATGTCCGCGCGAGCCGCGTCCAGGTCCTCCGACCCCACGATCATCCGGTACGCCTCCACCCGCGACCGCAAGTCCCCGATGTACGTCGACGGGATGTGCGCCTCGAATCCGAGATCCACCCCCGTCTCCGGCAGCTCGTCCACCGCCTCCTTCCGCCGGCGCTTCGCCTCGCGCTCCAGCATCTTCAGGTAGAGGTCGTATCCCACCGCCGCGATGTGGCCGTGCTGTTCGCGCCCCAGCAGGTTCCCGACCCCGCGGATCTCGAGGTCGCGCATCGCGATCCGGAACCCGCTCCCGAGGTCGCTGAATTCCTCGATCGCCTTCAGCCGCTTCCGCGCCTGGGGCAGGATCTGCCGGTCGCGCGGCAGGAGCAGGAGGCACTTCGCCTGCACCTTGTACCGCCCCACCCGGCCCCGCAGCTGGTGCAGGTCGGCCAGCCCGAACTGGTCCGCGTTGTCGATCAGGATCGTGTTGACGTTCGGAATGTCGAGCCCGCTCTCGATGATCGTCGTCGCGATCAGGACGTCGATCTTCTTGTCGAGGAACGCGAGCATCGTCGCCTCGAGCTCGTGCTCGTCCATCTGCCCGTGCGCCACGCCGTACGACGCCTCGGGCACGATCCGCTCCAGGTGGCGCCGCACCCCCTCGATCGAGTAGACCCGGTTGTGGACGAAGTAGATCTGCCCGCCGCGGTCGAGCTCCGCGAGGATCGCCTCCCGGATCCGGCGCTCGTCGTTCGGCAGGACCTCCGTGCGGATCGCGATCCGGTCCTGCGGCGGCGTCGCGAGCGACGAGATGTCCCGGATCCCGAGCAGCGACATGTGGAGCGTTCTCGGGATGGGCGTCGCCGTCAGCGTCAGGACGTCCACCGTCGCGCGCAGGCGCTTCAGCATCTCCTTGTGCTCGACGCCGAACCGCTGCTCCTCGTCGATGACGACGAGCCCGAGGTCCTTGAACTTGACGTCCGGCTGGACGATCCGGTGGGTGCCGATCAGGATGTCGATCTTCCCCTCTTCCGCCGACTTCAGGATCCGCCGCTGCTCCGCCTTCGACTTGAACCGCGAAACGACCTCGATCGTCAGCGGGTAATCCGCCATCCGCTCGGTGAAGGTCTGGTAGTGCTGCTGCGCGAGCACGGTCGTCGGCACGAGCACCGCGACCTGCTTGTTCGACGTCGCCGCCTTGAACGCCGCCCGCATCGCGAGCTCGGTCTTGCCGTACCCCACGTCGCCGCAGATCAGCCGGTCCATCGGGCGCGGGATCTGCATGTCCTTCTTGATGGCCGCCGTGACCGAGACCTGGTCTTCGGTGTCCTCGTACGGGAACGACGCCTCGAACGCGCGCTGCCATTCCGTGTCGGGCGGGAAGGCGATCCCGAGCTCGAGGTTGCGCAGGGCCTGGACCCGGAGCATTTCCTGCGCGAGCTTCCGGACGGACTCCTCGGCGCGGAGCCGGTCCGCCGTCCATTTCGTCCCGCCGAGCACGTGCAGGGGCGGCGTGGAGTCGGACCCGCCGACGTACTTCTGGATGAGATCGATGTTCGCGACCGGGACGTAGACTTTCGCGCCCCCCTGGTACTCGAGCGCCACGAAGTCCTGCTCGCGCCCGTCGCGTTGGAGCTTTTCGAGTCCTAGGAAGCGGCCGATGCCGTGGGTCATGTGGACGACGGTGTCGCCGCGCTCGAGTTCGAGGAGCGAATCGATCGGCCGCGCGCCGGCGTGGCGCGCCGAGGGGCGTCGCACGCGGTACCGGTTGAAGAGCTCGTGGTTCGAGAGGACCGCGAGGCCCGCGTCCTCGAACGCGAACCCCGTCGAGAGCCGGCCGCGGCGGAGTTCGACGATGCCCTCGTCGGTGCCGGCGTCACTCAGGAGCTGGCGGACGCGGTCCTCCTCGCCCTCGTTGGCGCTGTACAGGACGACCCGGTCGCGCCCCTTCGCGACGGCCGCCAGCTCTCCCGCGACGTTGGCGAGGGCGCCGGTGAATCGCTGCATCGAGAGCGTCCGGAAGTTCACGGCGGAGCCCTTCTCGGAGACGGGCAGCGCCTGGAGCGTCAATACGGCCCGCCCGGCGAGCTCCTTGTTCAGGGCGTCGTCCTTGATGTCGCCCGCTTCGCGCACCGCGATCCAGCCGCCCTTCGGCAGCCAGTCCGACAGGAGCGCCTCCTCCGCCTTGCCGTCGCCGCCGGGCACGAGACTGAATTCCACTTCGGGCAGATCGCCCGTCGAGTGCTGGTCCTCGATGCGGAACGAGCGGATCGAGTCGATCTCCGAACCCACCAGCTCCAGCCGCGCCGGGGCGTCGGACGTGAAGGGGAAGAGGTCGAGGATGCCCCCTCGGATCGCGAATTCGCCCGGCATTTCGACGGCGTGCGTCCGCTCGTACCGGCTGTCGGAGAGTCGATGGGCGAACTCGTCGAGATCGAGCCGGTCGCCGGGGCGGAGTCGTATCCGGGTGCGCTCGGCCGTCTGAAGCGACGGGAGCGGCTGGAGGAAGGCGCGCGCCGAGGCGACGACGGCCCGGGTTTCGCCCGACGCGAGCCGCCGCGCCCCGCGGAGCCGGTCGGCGAAAGATTGAGGCGTGGCGTCCGCTTCGGGGAAAAGAACCGGGGGCGACCCCCGGAAGCAGGCGAGATCGTCCGCCGCGGCCTCGGCGGCCGCCGCGTCGGCCAGAATGAGGATGAAGGGCCCGAGCTCCGGCTCCAGCGCGGCCGCGATGAGGGCGTACGATGACCCCCAAACGCCGCCGGCGGCCACGGGGGCCCCTGCGGCGAGTCTGGCCGCGGCGCGCTGCAACGGCTCAGCGGCGGCGGCGGCGGTGACGGGGTCGGAAGGCTTCAACGGATCACGGGGTCGACCATTCCTCCGGGCCCCCGGGGTCCGCTGATTCCTCCGCGTCCTCGTTCCGCGGGATCAGGCCGAGCGCCGCGAGCGCCACGCGGGCGGCCCGCTGCTCGGCGTCCTTCTTGTTGGCCCCCCACGCGGGGCCGTACGTCCGGTCGTCGATCTCGACCGAGACCGCGAACATCTTGCGATGATCCGGCCCGGTCTCCTTGAGGACCCGGTACGTGGGCACGACGGCGTGCTCGCGTTGCGTGTGGTCCTGCAGGAGCGACTTGTAGTTCTTCTCGTGCTCGTCCTTGCGGATCTGGTCGGTCTTGGCCTCGACCTGGCTGAGGACGAACCGGCGGGCGACGTCGTACCCCCCGTCGATGTAGAGCGCCGCCACGACCGCCTCGAAGATGTTGCACAGGATCGACCGGGGGAGCGACTTCTTCTCGTTCAGCCCGCGCCCGAGGATGACGACCCGGTCGAATCCGAGCTCCGCCGCGCGGGCGGAGAGCGTCTTGGCGCTCACGATGATCGATTTCATCGTCGAGAGCTCCCCCTCCTCGCCGCCCGGGAAGGAGCGGTAGAGGTGCTCGCTGACGACGTGGCCGAGGATGGAGTCGCCGAGGAACTCCAGCCGCTCGTTGCAGGGATGGTCCTTGTCCCGCGCCGAGGAATGGGTGACCGCCTCGAGGGCGAGTTCGGGCCTCGCGAAGCGGTGGCCGGTCACTTTCTCGAGATGGTCGAGCACTTCGTCGACGGTCGGACGGTGATCCATTCGCGCGGATCGGGCGGTGTTATTTGCCGATGATTCCGCGGATGCGAAGGGCATCCGAGGAATCACAAGCAAAGGACCGCTTCGATCTAGGGGGATAATACCACAGCCGGCGGTCAACGCTTCCGCCGGCTTCAAGTTTCAAGCTTCAAGCTTCGAGCCGGACCCGTCCCGCCATCGGGTCAATGGATGGCTATCGCATCGATTTCAATTCTCGCGCCCTTGGGGAGGGCCGCCACCTGGACCGTGGCCCGCGCGGGCGGGTCCTTGGGGAAGTGGCGCGCGTACACCTCGTTCATCGCGGCGAATTCGCCCAGGTCGACGAGGAAGACCGTGGTCCGGACGACGTGGTTCAAGTCCAGGCCCGACGCGGCGAGGATCGCCTTGACGTTTTGAATCGCGCGCTCCGTCTGCTCCGCGATCGACCCTCCAACCAGCTGGCCGGTCGCGGGGTCGAGGGATACCTGGCCCGAGACGAAGACGAGCGATCCGGTGTCGATGCCCTGCGAGTAGGGCCCGATGGCCTTCGGGGCGCCGTCCGTGGAAACGATCTTCTTCATGACCGCGATTCTGGATGAGCGAGCGCATCCTGTAAAGGAGTCGTGGCGGCCGTCCGGCCTTGACCTTCCAGGAGCACCGCGCGTTGATATCAGTTTGATATCATTTCGATATCATTTTGATATCACTCCGCCGCGTCGCCGGGGTTCTTGTCCGGCGCCCCCGGATCGATTACCCTGATGTTCATGTCCCCGGCAGCTCGCGGCTCGCGGCTTCGGGAACTGGAATCTGGAATCTGGGCGCTGGGAGCTGGCCCCTAACCCAATGGCCGACCTATCGTGCGACGTCGCCATCATCGGCGGCGGGATCGTCGGCGCCGCCGTCGCCTGGAACCTCGCGAAGGCGGGCTGCCGCGACGTCGCGGTCGTCGAGCGCGAGATCAACCCCGGCCTCGGCTCCACCGCCAAGGCCGCCGGAGGCATCCGCGCCCAGTTCGGCAGCGACATCAACATCCGCCTCTCCAAGCTCTCGCTCGATCTCTTCGAGACCTTCTCCAAAGACGTCGGGGTCGAGGTCGACTTCGTCCAGGCGGGCTACCTCTGGATCGCGACCCGCCCGGCGGAGATGGAGACCTTCCGCCGGAATCTCGACCTCCAGCGGAGCCACGGACTCGACGTGAAGCTCCTCGACCGCGACGGCGTGAAGCAGCGGGCCCCCTACGTCCGCGTCGAGGACGTCGTCGGCGGCACCTTCCACCAGCGGGACGGCTACGCGCCCCCCGCCGACTACGTCATGGGGTACCACAAGGCGGGGCTCGCGCTCGGCGTCCGCTACCTGCTCCAGACCGACGTCACCGGCGTGACGATCGCGAACGGGGCGGCCACGGGACTCCAGACTTCGCGCGGCGAGATCCAGGCGAAGCGCGTCGTCTGCGCGGCGGGAGCCTTCTCCGGCCAGGTCGGCCGCATGATCGGGATCGAGATCCCCGTCCAGCCCATCCGGCGCCAGGTCTTCGTCACGGAGAAGATCGCAGACCTCCCCCACCCGATCCCGATGACCGTCGATTTCACCACCGGCGTCTACTGCCATTCGGAGAGCGGCGGGGTCCTCGTCGGACTCGCCGACCGCGACGAGCCGCCGAGCTTCAACCAGAACGTGGACTACCCCTTCATCGAGAAGATGGCCGAGCTCGCGATGCACCGGATCCCGAGGCTCGAGACCGCGACGATCAAGACCCAGTGGGCGGGACTGTACGAGGTCACGCCCGACCACCACCCGATCCTCGGCGCCGTGCCCGGCCTCAAGAACTTCTACCTGGCCACCGGGTTCAGCGGCCACGGCGTGATGCACGCCCCCGCCACGGGGAAACTCATGGCGGAACTTCTGACGACCGGCAAGACGTCGATCGATATTCGTCCATTGCGCTACGAACGCTTCAAGGAAGGAGACCTGGTGCGCGAGACCCACGTCATATGAACCTGGTTTTCATGGGAACGTCGGAATTCGCCGTTCCCGCCCTCGAGAAACTGTCGGGGTCGTCCCACCGGATCATGGCGGTCGTCACCCAGCCCGACCGTCCCGCGGGCCGCGGCCAGGAGGTCCGGACCAGCCCGGTGAAGGACGTCGCCGTCGCCAGGAACATCCACCTCTTCCAGCCCGAGAACGTGAACGAGTACGAGTTCCTGCGCGAACTGCGCGCCCTCTCGCCCGACGTCATCGTCGTGGTCGCGTACGGCCAGAAGCTCTCCAACGACATCCTGTCGCTCCCCCGCTGGTACTGCGTGAACATCCACCCGTCGCTCCTTCCCCGCTTCCGGGGACCCGCTCCGGTGGCGCGCGCCATCCTTCGGGGCGAGACGACGGGCGGGGTCTGCATCCTCAAGGTGATCGAGAAGATGGACGCCGGCCCCGTCCTCGGCGTCGTCCGGGTCCCGATTCCCCCCGAGGTCACGACGCCCGAATTCGAAGCCCAGCTCTCCCAGGTCGGGGCCGACCTCCTCGTCGAGGTGCTCGACAACATCGCGAAACAGGCGGTGGTCGAGCTGCCGCAGGAGGAGCGCGAGGCGACGTACGCGCCCAAGTTCGAGAAGAACGACGGCCGGATCGACTGGCGCAAGCCGGCCGGGCGCGTGAAGGATTTCATCCGCGCGCTCCAGCCCTTCCCTGGCGCCTTCACGTTCCACAATCGCGGCCGGCTGGCGGTCTGGAAGGTCGAGGCGGTGCGCGGCCCGCGCTCGAACCAGCGCCCCGGGACGATCACGGCGGTCGAGAAGGACCGCGTGCGCGTGGCCTGCGGCGAAGGGGAGGTCGCGCTGATCGAAGTCCAGCCCGAGAACAAGAAGCGGATGACCGCCGCGGAATTCATCAACGGCTTCCAACCGAAGCCCGGGGATGTATTGGGTTAGGGTCCGGGACAGCGCGGAGAGGAGGGGCTCCATGGCGGCAAATCCCAAGGACGAAGCCCGGTACCAGGCCGCTCGGCAGCAGGTCGCGGCGTCGCCGGACGACCTCACCATCCTGCGCGAGTTCTGCGCCGCGGCGAAGCTCGTCGGACGCCGGCCCGAGGCGGTGGAGGCCCTCCAGGCATCGTACACGCGGCATCCCACGCAGGACTTGTACGGCGAGCTGCGCTCCATCTGCACTTTCCCGGAATTCCAGTCGATCAAGCCGCCGGCGGAGTCGGCTGCGGCGCCCGGGAAGCAGGCGGGGACGGGCGCGGAGCTCCTCCCGCGCAAGCCCTTCCCCCTGCTCCTCGACCAGGTGATCCTCTACCCGGTCCAGGACGGGCTCTCGGTCTTCATCCTCATCTGCTGCACCGCCCTGCTCACGGCCGGGGACATCCTGCGTCTCGGGGGCATCATCGGTTTCGGCGCGGCGATAATCTTCTGGGGCATCGCCTTCGGCTATTTCTGGAGCGTGATGGCGGCGTCGGGCATGGGGGAGAAGCGCACGCGGGGCTGGCCCGACTTCACCGACCCCGGGGAGTTCGGCACGGCCGTCGGCCAGTACTTCATGGTGTTCGTCGCCTGCTACGGCCCCGCGGTCGTGATGTTCTTCTACCCCGTGTTCCTCCAGCACGAAGTCCCGAAGATGTTCAACCTTCTCGGAGCGATCGGCCTGGCGTTCCTGGGCGCGCTCTACTACCCGATGGCCCTGATGCTCGCCGGGTTCACGCATGACACGTGGCAGCTTTTCAACTTTCCCACCGCCATCCGGAGCATCGCGCGGATCCCGGGCGACTACGTGATCTGCCTCGCGTTCTTCCTGGGAACCTACCTCCTGGCGGTGGTCCTCGAGGTCCTCCTCGGCTCCGTCGCCGCGCGAGCCCCCCTGCCCCTGTGGATTCTCCTGATGATCTTCATCCGCGTCATCGACACGTATCTCATCATCGTGCAGATGCGGACGGTGGGCCTGCTCTTCTACTCGAGGGAGAAAGACCTGGGCTGGTTCCAGTAACGGCGCCGAACCCCGTCCTACCCGCTGATCGAGACGACGCCGGCGTAGGCGCACATCAGCTTCGACCCGCGGGTGAGGGCCGGCATGGATTGGATGAGATTCATCGGGTCCCCGGGCATCCATGCCCCGAGAAGGACGGGAACGCACGGGACGGGAACCATGGCTCCTTGCGTCGCCGCGGTGGCCGCCACAACGGCGGGATTGTGCGGCGACCGGCACATCCCGAAGGGACCCACATTGGCCATCGGGCGGCAGTCCCCGATGTTGGCATTGCGGTTGGGCGGGATCACCTTCAGGACGCTCGGCGCCAACCCGAACGAGCACAACAGCGGGGCTTCATTTTGGACCGGCGGGTTCGGGGCCATCTCTCCTCCTCGAGGTCCGTTGGGTGGCGGGGACCGTCAACGTACCGAATAGAGCCAACCGGGACGGGTGTCAAGGTATTGCTGGATCAGCGGACCGTGACGCGGATCTTCTGCGTGTCGAGATCGGCGGCGCGGACGGCGGCGACGAGCGCGCGGATGCGGCCCGCGTCCTTGACCCCGGGGGACGTGTCGGTCGAGGTGCCCGCGTCGACGCCCCAGGGGCGCACGCGGTGGATCATGTCGTGGATCGCCTCGGCCCCCGCGGGCGCGGAGAGGAGGACCCGCCCGAATTTCTTCGCGCAGACCGCCCAGTCCGGATCGACGCTCCCCTTCGCGCCGCTCACCCGCCCCGGCTCCGCGAGGCTGGCGAAGGCGTCGTAGCGCGAAAGCTCCTCGAGTGAGCGCTTGGTGAACGTCGAGAATGTCTTGATGACGCGGACGCCGAGCGCGGAGGCGAATTCCGGCGTCTCCGAACCGTTGAGCTGAGCGATGGTCACGCCGCTCTCGCCGAGGATCGAACGCACTTCCGCGAGGGGCTGATTCCGGAAGAGGCCGACCGCTTCGATTCCCTCCGGAAGTCGGCGGATGACTTCACGGACGATGCGGGGATCGGCGCGCCGCGGGCCCTTGAGAAAGACGAAGCCGAGGAGATCGGCGCCCTCCGACAGGGCGAGCTCGGCGTCGCGGGGGGACGAGATGCCGCAGATCTTGATTTTCATGGATCACCCTCCCCGACCGCCCAATTATAGGCCGGGATTTGCTCCCGGACAAACGGAGATAAAAGTGCAACGTGCAAAGTGCAAGGTGCAAAGTCGGGCAAAGGGCAAAGTCCAAAGTCACGCGCCGGCGACCGAGGTCCTGTATTGTCGGCCCTCGGGACATTGACCTTCGGACCTCCGCTCGACTTTGCACCGTGCACTTCGCACTTTGAACTTGGCTTGTGATAAAATCGGGGTCGTCATGAGTTCCTACCTCCGCGACGTGATCGAGGGCCGCCGCAAGGGCGCGGGCGGCCTGCTGACGCGCGGGTTCCTCTCGCTCGCCTCGGTCGCGTACGGCGCCCTGCACGCGGTTCATCGTTCGATGTACAACATGGGGCTGGTCCGGCGGATCATCCTGCCGGTGCCCGTCATCAGCGTCGGCAACATCACGGCTGGAGGGACGGGCAAGACGCCGCTCGTCGAATGGGTCGCGCGCCGGCTCGCGCGGCGTCGCCTCCGGGTCGCCGTCCTCGCGCGCGGCTACGGCCGCCGGATCGACGGAGGGGACGACGAGGATCTCCTCGGCGACGCGGAGCACATCCGCCGGTACGCCGACCCCGACCGCGTCGCGTCGGCCCGGCGCGCTCTCGCGGAATTCCACCCCGACGCGATCGTGCTCGACGACGGCTTCCAGCACTACCGGCTCCACCGCGATCTCGATCTCGTCGCCGTCGACGCGACGAATCCCTTCGGATACGGCCGTCTCCTGCCGCGCGGCCTGCTCCGCGATCGGCCGACGGCCCTCCGGCGGGCCCAGGGGATCGTCCTGACGCGCACCGACCAGGTCACGCCCGCCGAGCTCGAGGCGCTGCGCTCGAAGATCGCCGCGCTGAGCCTCGACCGCCCGGTCGCCGAAACGGTGCACCGGCCCGTCGGCGTGCGGACGCTCACCGACAACCGGACGTGGGGCCCCGACTGGGTGCGCGGGCGGCGCCTCTACGCCTTCTGCGGCATCGGCAATCCCGAGTCCTTCCGGCGGACGGTGGAATCCGCGGGCGCGCAGGTCGTCAAGTTCCGCGCCTACCCGGACCACCACGTCTACCGGCCGGCGGAGGCGCGCCAGCTCGAGGTCGAGGCGCAGGAGTTCCTGGCCGGGGCGCTGATCACGACGGAGAAGGACGCGACGAAGCTCGATCCCTCGATGTTCCGGCTGCCCGTCGCGACCCTGCGGGTGGAGCTCGAGGCCGTGCGGGGCGGGGAGCGGCTGGAGGCGATGCTCGAATCGGCCGTCCGGACGCCCGATCCCGCGATCGCCGCGTCGGCCCCGTAAGGAATGGCACTCCGGAGGCCGTCCTTCCGATTGCGCCGGTTCATTCCGGCGCAGGCGCTGGCCTACCTCTTCCTGCGGTACATCATCGCCGCCCTCGACGTCTTCACGTACGACTTCGCCCGCCGGGTGGGGAAGCTCATCGGCCGGATCATGTACGTCCTGGACGCCAAGCACCGCCGGATCGCGGTGAAGAACATCCAGCGGGCGGAGGGGATGCCGAAGTCGGACCGCGAGGTGCACCGGCTCGTGCGGCGCGTCTACGAGCACTTCGCCGTCGGGGCGATCGAGACGCTCCTCATGCCGCGGATGATGACGCGCGGCGACCTCGACAAGATCGCGAGGTTCGAGGGCCTCCAGCTGATCGACGACGCGCTCGCGAAGGGGCGCGGGGCGATCGTAGTGCTGGGCCACCTCGGGAACTGGGAGCTCCTGGGGCTGGCGATCTCGCTGCGGGGGTACGACCTTTCGTCGATCGCGCGCCCGATCGAGAACCCGTTCCTCGACCGCTACGTGAACCGCCTGCGCCGCTCGACGGGCCAGCGGATCATCCCGAAGCACAAGGCCGTGCGGTCGATGGGGGAGAGCCTGAAGTCGAACAAGATCCTGGCCATCCTGGGGGACCAGAACGCGCGCAAGAACGGCATCTTCGTCCCGTTCTTCGGCCGCCCCGCGGCGACGGTGAAGAGCCCGGCGCTGATGGCTCTGAAGTACGGCGCGCCGATCTTCGTCGCCAACCTCTACCGGTCGGGCCGCCACGAGCACTGGTGCGTCATGACGGGGCCGGTGCCGATCCCGCAGGGCCTGGACCGCCCGAAGGCCGTGGAAAAGATCACATCCGACGTGACGGCGCGCCTGGAAGGATTCATACGCGAGCACCCGGAGCAATGGATGTGGCTGCATGCACGGTGGAAAACGAAGCCTTCGAACCAAGTCAACGGGGACGAGAGCGAGGAAGGGGTCACGTCAGATCAGGCAGAACGGGGGTAGTTACCGGCAGCCAGATCCCAGATCCCAGATCCTGAAGTGTCAAGTTGCGAGCAGTTCCAAGTCTCGAGACCCGAGTTTCGAGTTTCAAGTTCTGGGGGGGCGGGGAGGGGGGCGCGACGCGGAGGAAGACAGCGCGCGATGGAAAGCATAGAGCATGCGGCGAACCTCGGCGCACAACGAGGAGACCCGTTCGAATGGCGCCGACGGCAGGAATTTCAGATCCCGGGTCGCGATGAGAAGCGACTCCACCTCGCACGTCGAACCCATCGAAATTGAGACGAACCGCTTGAACTCCTGGCGGCTCGCCTTGCCGGAACCCTCGGCGATATTGGATTCAACGGAGAGAGCCGCGTCCTTGAGCTGGCGGGTGATGCCGTACATCTCTTCCCTGGGGAAACCCGCCGCGACCGCATGAACATCAAGCAGCAGCGCATGGCTTTTCTGCCAGACCTTGAGTTTCTTGAAGTCCTGCATCGGCCCTCCGCGACCCTCTCGTAGTCCGGAGGAACGGCCTGGAGCCGCATTTTTTCTGCCTTGAATCTCGAAACTTCAGAACCTGGGATCTGGGATCTGGGATCTGGTTACTGGCATCTGCCCGAGTTACGCGCCCACCCTCGCCAGGCTCTGGAGCGCCTCTTCCCGGGTGTCCTTGAAGGTGAAGATCTGCGAGAGGCCGAGCAGGTCGAAGACTTCTTTCACGTTGGGGCCGGGGCGCATCAGGATGATGTTGCCCTCGTTCTCCTGCGCCGTGCCGATCGCCTCGATGAAGACGCCCGCGCCCGCGCTGGAGATGTAGTCGAGCCCCGACAGGTCGACGATGAGGCGGAAGCTCCCCGCGTCGAAGAGGTCCGCGAACTCCTTCTCGAGCTGCTCGAACGTGTGGGCGTCGAGGAAGCCCTTGACGGCGACGAGGACCACCCCGCCCGCCAGCTTTTCCTTCTGGATCCGGAATCCGGCCATCGTTAGGCGTCCACCTTCATCGATTCATATCCGTCTCCGGCTTTGGCTCGGAGCTTGGAACTTCGGGAAGCTGGGATCTGGGATCTGGAAACTGGAAGCTTCATTTTGCCTTCACGTACTTGACCATCGTAAGTTCGTTTTGCGTTCCGTCTTTGTACCGGTACTTCACCTCGTCCATGATCTGGCGCATCAGGAAGAGTCCCAGGCCCTTCTTGCGCCCCGCCTTCACGTGCTCCTGGACGTCGGGGCTCGGGATCGAATCGGGATTGAAAACCCGCGCCGAATCCCGGATCGTCACCCGGAACTTCTCCCCCTCCCACTCCGCCTCGATCTCGATCGACCCCTTCTCGCCCTGGTTGAAGCCGTGCTCGATGATGTTCGTGACGGCCTCGTCGACGGCGAGCGTGATCTTGTGGACCTCCTCGGGGGGCAGCGGGCCCTGGCGGGCCATCCGCCCGGTGAAATCCCGCACCGCCAGGAGGTGGCGGGTGTCGTTCGAGACGGTCAGCCGGTCTTTCAGAGAACCCCTCATGCACCGTGGTACCGGAAGGTCACGATCGTCAGGTCGTCGTGCTGGGGCGCGCCGCCCCGGTGGGCGTCGAGCGCCTCCACGATGCGCGCGAGGAAGCGTTCGGAGTCCTCCGTGGCGATCCGCCAGCACAACTCCTGGAATCGCCGGTCTCCGAACTCTTCTCCGCGCGGATCCATGGCCTCGATCGCGCCGTCCGTGTACAGGACGACGCGGTCCCCCTTCCCGAGCTGGACGCCCTCCTCCTGGAGGCTTCGGTCGAAGAGCGGACCCCCGTCCAGCCCGAGCGCGATCCCCTTGGGCGATGAAAGCTCGAGCGTGTCGCCCCGCGCCCGCCACACGATCAGGGGGTGATGGCCCGCGGACGCGACCATCACCTCGGCCGTTTCCGGGTTGAGTATACAATAGAGCGCCGTGACGAACATTCCCTTTTTAATGTCGGGCGTCAGCACGCGATTCACGCGCTTCAGCGTGTCGGCCGCCGAGGTGTTGCCGCTCCGCGCCGCCTCCATCCGGAGCAGCGCGCGCGTCATCGCCATCACGAGGCTCCCCGGCACCCCCTTCCCCGCCACGTCCGCAACGATGAACCCCGCGTGGCGGTCGTCGATCTCGAAGTAGTCGTAGTAGTCGCCCCCCACCGATTTCGAGGGACGGCTGAAGGCGGCGATCTCCACCCCCGGGAGCCTCGGGGCCGCGCGCGGCGCGAGGTTCGCCTGGATCTCCGCGGCGATCTCCATCTCGTGCTCGGTGACCCGCGCGTCGAGCTCGGTCTGGTGCGCCCCCCGGAGCGCCCCGGTCATCCGGTTGAAGGCGCGGCCGAGCTGGCCGATCTCGTCGTCGGAATCCGCCGAGGTCCGGTGTTCCAGGTCCCCCGCGCTCACCTTCTCGATGTCCCCGAGGAGCGTCCGGACCGGCGCCGTGATCCGCCGCGCCACCCACCACGACGCCCCGAGCCCCGCGAGGAGCGACAGGGCCACCGGGATGATGAGGGCGGTCTGCAGTTCCCGTTTCGCCGCCGCGATGTGCTGCACCGAGAGGACGACGTAGAACCGGAGCCGGCCCCCGGGATGGAGAATCTCGAGTTTGAAACTGCGCGCGGGAACGCCCGCCGCCGCGCCCTCCTCCGTCAGGATCCCGTCGCCGATCTCGACCGCCCCCGAGGTGGGACGGAGCACCCGGTCCGTGAGCGTCAGCCGCCGGTCGACGATCTGCACGCTGGCGATGTCGCGATCGTCCGGCCCGATATCGAGGACGCTCATCTGGAGGACCCCCTCGGCCGCGCCGGGGGCGCTCTTCAGCGGGCGAAGCGCCCCGCCCAGGGCCTCCACGCGGTCGCGCCATTCGGGCCGGTCCTGGTGGATCGCCGCGAACCAGTACGCGGCGTCGATCGAGGCGAGCGTCTCGACGAGGCGGACGCCCTTCGCGTCGATCTCGCGGTCGAGGTAGGCGATCGACCGGGACCGGACGGCGAAGAAGATGAACGCGGAGGTGACGAGGGCGACGCCGGCGGTCGCGACGAAGATCTTCCGGCGCAGAGGGAAGGCCGGGGAGGCGCCCGCGGCGGGGTCTTCGACGGCCTGGAGGACGCGCGTGTCGCGACGCCCCTCCGAGGAGGTGACGACTTCTTCACCCGCGGAGACCGGAGGGACGTCGGAGGAATCCATACGTGAGCGATTCTCCCCGATCGAAAGACGTCGCGCAACGGGGGTCCCTTGAGGGCGCCGGGCGAGGTTCGAGATCCCAGATCCCAGATCCCAGATTCTGAAGTTGCCAGCTGCAGGTAGTGACAAGTCTGGCTAACAACTCGCTACTTCAGGAACTGGGATCTGGTATCCAGCATCTGGAAACGGCGCCGCCACCGGGATATGTGATGCGGGCTAGAGCCTTCGAAAAGTGACGATTGTCATGTCGTCGTGTTGAGGCGCGTTGCCCTGGTGCTCGTCGAGCGCCTTCATCATGAGGTTCAGGAACTGGTTGGATTCCATCTTCGCCAGCTTCTTGCAGAGCTCGCGGAATTTCTTGTCGCCGAAGTCTTCCTTCCGCTCGTTCATCGCCTCGACCGTGCCGTCCGTGTAGAAGACGACGCGGTCGCCCGGCTCCAGCTGGACGATCTCCTCGGAAATCGTCCGCTCGAAGACCGGCCCGCGGTCGAGGCCGAGCGCGATCCCCTTCGGGTTGACGAGGACGATCTCGTCCGTCCGCGCGCGCCACAGGATCATCGGGTTGTGGCCCGCGCTCGAGACGCGGATCTGGTGGTTCGTCCGGTCGAGGATCCCGTAGATCGCCGTGACGAACATCCCCTTCTTGATGTCGCGCGCGAGCATCTGGTTCGCCCGGGCCAGCGTGTCCGCCGTCGAGGGGTTGCGGTTCCGCTCCGCCTCCATGCGGATGAGCGCCCGGGCCATCGCCATGATCAGGCTGCCGGGGACGCCCTTGCCCGAGACGTCGGCGACGATGAGCCCCGCGCGCGTCTCGTCGATCTCGATGAAATCGTAGTAGTCGCCCCCCACCTCCTTCGACGGCCGGTAGTACGCGCCGACGTCGTACCCCGGGACCTTGAGCATCGTCTTGGGGACGAGGTTGGTCTGGATCTCGCTCGCGATTCCCAGCTCGTGGTCGAGCGCGCGCGCCTGGAGCTCCTGCTGCTGCGCCGTCCTCAGGGCCGTGGTCATCCGGTTGAACGAGGCCGCGAGCTGGCCGATCTCGTCCCCCGAGCGCGCGGACGTCTGGTGCTCGAGGTTGCCCGCGCTCACCACGTTGATGTCCTGGATGAGGAGGCGCACCGGGTTGGAGATCCGGTTGGAGATCCACGCCGCGATGGCGAGCGACGCGCCGAAGGCGATCAGCGCGGGGAAGAGGATCATCTGGAAGAGCGACTTCTTCGCCTGGTCGATCCTCAGGAGGGAGAGCGAGACCATGTACCGCAGCTTGACGGCGTCGTCCGGGTGCGGGTTGCGGATGAACGTGCGGGTCGGGACCGGACGCCCGTCAGGACCCGGCACCATGACGTCGATCTTCGTGATGCGCTCGGATCCCACCGGCGGCGGCAGGTTCAGGCGGCCCCGGCCGACGGGAAGTACGCCGGGCAAGTTGGGGTCTCCGGCCGCCGAAGCGTCGAAGACGCCAACGTTCACCAGGTCGCCGCCCTTGGCGAGATCCCGGAACGGGACCATCTCGGGGAGCGGCGACATCGGCCGGACGAGCCGCTCATAGTTGGTCTTGAGAACCGGATCGGACTCGACTTTCTGTTTCCACTGCGGGTCCTTCGAGATGGAGGTCAGGAGGCGGTCGATTTCCCCCCGCCACTCGGTCGAGAAGGGGCTGAGGACGAGGTTCCGCAGCTGCGTGTACTCAGGCTTCTTGAGAAAGTCCTCCACGGGCTCGATCTGCTTGATCAGCGTGGCGAACTCGTCGGAGCGGGAGTCGCCGTGGATCGCGGCCAGCCAGACGTCGGCCGGGACGGCGGCGAGCATGTCGACGAGCCGCTCCCCGCCGGAGTTGATTTCGTCCTCGAATCGGGCGGAGGCGGTGCCGTACACGGCGACGAAAATGCCGACGGTCCCCAGGAGCGTGGTAAGACCCATGGCCAGCATGATCTTCAGCTGGAGTCCGAATCCGCGACGAACGGAGGCGGGGCGCGCGCTGCGCATCCGGCCGGAATCCAAGGGCTCGCCGGGCGCGGGCCGGCCCACGGCGGCCATCCGCGAGCGCGAGACGGGCGCGGTCATGGCGACGGAGGGCGGGCCGGGAGGCGATGGATTGTGCGCCGGGGGTGGAGACGGGGCCTTCGCAACCGGCGCCTTTGCGGGAGCGGGAGCCTCGCGCCGCGCCGTACCCTTCGCCGGAGGCGCGGCCGCGGGGGTGGGACCCTCCCGTCGAGCCGTGCCCTTCCCCGCGTTCGGGGGAGCCGCCGGCTTGGGATCCTTGGGCGCGGGCGGTTTCTGGGGAGGAAGGTCGGCCATGGGCCCCCGAGTCTACATCAAACGTTCTTTCCGGCGAATATTCGACGGGTCTCGATCAGGTAGAGGATGCCGGAAAGCGCGGTCACGACGAGCGTGATCCAGATCAGGGCCCGCATGATCAGGGTCGCCCAGTCGAAGTGCCACATGTGGGCGGCGTAGAAGACCGCGGTGGCGACGACGAAGCTCTGGACGATCATCTTGATCTTGCCCCAGCCGCTCGCGTGGAACGGGATCCCCTGCGATTCGGCGGCGCTCCGGATCGCCGTCACGAGGAACTCGCGGGCGAGGATCACCACCACCATCCACGCGGGGACGATCTCCTTGAGCGGCGGGATCGCCAGGAAGAAGACGAACGACCCGCAGATGATGATCTTGTCGGCGAAGGGGTCGGCGATCCGGCCGAAGTTGGTTTCCTGGTGGTACTTGCGGGCGTAGTAGCCGTCGAGCCCGTCCCCGATCACCGCCGCGAGGAAGAGGAAGAAGGCGATGTACAGGAGCGTGGAGTCCGCCTCGCGCCCACACAGCCCGAGGAGGACGAAATAGACGATCGTGATGGCGAACCGGCTGACGGTGATCTTGTTGGCGACGGTCATGCGAAGAGAAGAGAGTCGCGAGTCGGGAGGCCTACGTCAAGTCTTGGAAACTTCACCGACGAGATCGTATCCCCGGAATCCGGTCACCCGAGCCTTGGTGATGAGGCCTTCCTCGAGGCCGGGCCCTCTCAGGGTGATGATCGTGTCGATGTCGGGCGCGTCGCCGTACGTCCGGCCCTCCCACGACGCCTTGCCCAGTTTGCGCTCGACGAGAACCGGGATCGTGCGGCCGACCATCGCGCGGTTGATCTCGAGCGCGATCCGCTGCTGCTGGCGCATCACCTGGTCCTGGCGTTCGCGCTTCACCTCGTCGGAGAGATGGCCTTCCATGTCCTCGGCGAAGGTGCCCGGCTCGCGCGAGTACATGAACGTCCCGAGTCGCTCGAACCGGAGCTCGTTGAGATCCTTCAGCAGCCCCTCGAAATCGGCGTCGGTCTCGCCGGGGAATCCGACGATGACGGTCGTGCGGAAGATGAGCCCGGGGATTTCCGCGCGCATCTTCGCGATGAGCTCCTTCTGGCGCGCCTCGGTGATGCCGCGCCGCATGAGGCGCAGGACGCGCTCCTTCGTGTGCTGGATCGGCATGTCGAGGTACTTCACGATCTTCGGGAAGTCCGCCATCGCGCGGATGAACCGGTCGGTCACGAAGGTCGGGTAGCAGTAGAGCGGGCGGATCCACTCGATGCCGTCGATCTTGTGGAGTTCCTCGAGGAGTTTCTCGATGCAGAGCTTGCCGTAGAGGTCGAGGCCGTAGTTCGTGGAGTCCTGCGCGATGAGGTTGATCTCCTTCGCGCCGTCGGCCGCGAGCTCCTTCGCCTCCTCGACGATCACCTCGATCGGCTTGGAGCGGAACTTGCCGCGGATCTTCGGGATGATGCAGAAGGCGCAGGTGTGGTTGCATCCCTCGCTGATGCGGATGTACGCGGTGTGGCGCGGGGTGAGGCGGAGCCGCTCGCGGTCGATCTCGTACTTGGGGAGGTCGCTCGAGACGCGGACGACGGGTTTCGTGCGGCGGCCCGTGCGCTCGAGGAGACCCTCGCAGATGCCGGCGATGTCCTCGCGGTTGGTGATGCCGAGGACGGCGTCGACGTTGTGGAGGCGCTTCGCGAACTCGGGCCCGTACCGCTGGGGGAGGCAGCCGGCGACGACGACCGCCTTGAGGTCGCCCTTCTCTTTCAACGCGACCATGCGGTCGATCGTTTCCATGGACTCGCGCTCGCTCGCCTGGAGGAACCCGCAGGTGTTGACGACGACGACGTCGCTGTCGGCGTAGTCGGCGCAGAGGGCGAACCCGCCCTTGGCGAGGTGGCCGAGGAGGACCTCGCTGTCGACGAGGTTCTTCGCGCAGCCGAGGCTGATGAAAGAGACCTTGGGGGCATCCATGGGGAGGGGGATTATAGCCGTACCGCCGGGGGAGAACAACGGAGGACCCCGAGAAGTCGTGAGTCGCGAGTCCAGCGTCACCAGTCGCCGAATGAAGTCATGGGTCGGCGGTCACGCGCCGCGGGTCGGGTGGGTCAATAAGTTGGCCATCTCCCCTACGAGGCATTTCCAGGCTTCACCTTCGTCGATTCCGGGTAGACTTGGCTTTGGAAAGCCAGGTTCAGGGACTCTTGAATTTCCGTTGTCGCGGTGACCCCCGTGGAGGAGAAGGAGGAGAAATGGCCCGCCTCGCGATGGTCCTCGCCGTCCTCTCAACGGCGGCGGCCCAATCCAAGGAGCCGCAGGAGAAGCCGAACTATCCGCCGTTCATCGTGGTCGTCACGGCCAAGACCGGGAAACTGGTGCCCGGGGACCTGGCGCCGCTCCTGAACGCCATCAAGCAGATGAAGGGCTATGCCGAGCAGAAGAGCCGGGTGAAGGTCCCCGGCGAATGGATGGAGGCGTGGACCTTCCAGGTTCCCGGCGACAAGAAATTCGATCCGTCGCCCTTCTATGCGGCGTTCGCCGGCCGACCCAATGCGACCAAGTACTACCTCACCATGACGGGCACGCTCTCGCAGGAGGCGCAGACCAAGAAGCTGTTCATCACGTCCTATTCGGGGAAGTCCAAGGTCAAGCTGATGAACCGGCCCAAGGACGTGTTCGACAAGGAGGAACGGAAGGACGAGGACATCGTCGGCAAGCTGGCGCAGACCCTGGGCGACGGCAAGCTGCACTACACCGTCGAGGGAGACATCTACAACCACGGAGGGACGCTGGCGGTCCTCCTCGACACGTACAAGGAGGCGGAGCCGCCGCCGGAGAAGTAGCGTCCCGCTCCCTCGCGAACGCGGGCCCAGGCCGGGTGCCGTCCCTTCCGCGACGCTGGGGCGTGCGTCGCGGATCGGAAATTCACTCCCCCTTCAGCCGCGCGAGGAGCTTCTTGTAGCGCTCCTCGCCGCGAAGCGAGTCGAGGTCCGGGTCTCTCTCGAATTGAGCGACGTCCTTCAAGCCCATGTCCACGGCCTTTTCCAGCCAGTCCAGGCTCTCCTTCTTTTCGCCGAGGAGGGCATAGCCGCAGGCGATGTTGTAGGCCGCCGAAACCGCCTGCTTGGACTTGGGGTGGACGCCCACCACGTCCTTGAATTTCTCGATGGCCTCCCGGTGCATTCCCTTCCGGTGGAGCGTCAGGGCTTCTTCGTAGGCCGGCCTCGCCACCGTGGCTTCAAGCCTTTGCTTGACGGAGTCGCGGAGGGGCCAATCCGGCGGAGCGACCTGCAAGGCCTTTTCAAAATCCGCGATGGCCTCAGAATACAGGCCCTTGGAGCCATGAGCGTTCCCACGATTGGCGTAGGCCATGGCGTTGGTCGGCTCCAATTCGATGGCCTTGGTATAATCAGCGATCGCTTCCTCTTGGCGTCCCTTCGACTGCATGACCGTCCCACGATAGACATGGGCCTTGGCGTTATTTGGATTCAACTCTATGGCCTTCGAGAAATCTGCAATTGCCTTGTCGTGCAGCCCCTTGTCGAATTGCGCGCAACCGCGGTTGATATAGGCCGTTATACGCCTCGGATCCAAATCGATGGCCTTGGTGTAATCCTCGATGGCTTGATCTGGCCGGCCTTTCTCGTCCTTGGCAACCCCCCGATTGATGTAGGCTTCCGGATTCCTGGGATCGAGTTGAATGGCGCGATCACAATCGGAGATGGCTTCCTCGAGGAGGCCCTTGGCGGTCAGCGCGATGGCCCGATTGTTGTAGGCGGCCCGGTACTTCGGATCCAGCTCGATGGCCTTCGTGAGATCCGATATCTCCTCATCGAGGAGGCCGAGCTTCCCTTTCGCCAAGGCTCGACCGTAATAGGCCAACGGGTGCTTCGGGTCGGTCTCGATGGCCTTCGTCAGATCCGTGACGGCTTCCTCCAGCCGTCCCCCGAGTCTCCTGGCGTTGCCGCGATTCACCCATGCCGCGGCATCCTTGGGATCAAGCTCAATGGCCTTGCTGAAGTCCCGGATCGCTTCTTCCAAGAGGCCTTTGTCCACTTTCGCGAGCCCACGGCTGTTGAATGGAGCCGCGTTCTTGGGATCGAGTTCGAGGGCCTTTGTGTAGTCGAGGATCGCTTCATCGGTCAGGCCCTTGCAGGCCTTGGCGATGGCGCGTTCGAAATAGGGTCCCGCATCCTTTGGATTGAGGTCGATGGCCCTCGTGTAGTCCGTGATCGCATCGTCGTAGAGTTCCGCCGCGACTTTCGCGAGGGCGCGCCACCGGAGGGCCCCCGTGCGCGAAACCCGGGCGACGGCCTGATCGAAGGCCGCAATGGCCCGGGCGAAGTCTCTCGCGAAGTAATGGCACGCTCCTTCGAGAAAGAGCGCCTGGGTGTCCCAAGCCTCCGCCTTGGAATACACCCCCAATTCTCCGGCGGCTTTGGCGTGATCGCCCTTGCCCATGGCGAGCAGGCCGTTCAGAAGGGCCTGTTGCGCGGGGCCGATGGCGGTGGTCACCAAGAGGCGCTCACCCCTTTCCCGAAGTCGCCGCTGAGGGTCCGTCTCGGGAGGCAGCTCCAGGAATCGGAGCGTGACCGATGCGCCCTCGGTGCCATAGGATCGAATGGAGTAGGGCACGTCCCGCGATCCCTGGTATTCCAGCAACACCGCCTTGGCCAGCTCCAATCGGGCCTCCGTGTTGGCCGAATCGAGACCGTACGCCCGCTCCAGCGCTTTCAACGCCTCGTCGTCCTTGCCTTCCAGCTCGAGGCACCGCGCCCGCATCACCAGCGACGGCGCGTCCTCCTTCACCTCCAGCGCGCGATCAAACGCCTCGCGCGCCACTTTCGCGCGATGGCGGATTCCCTCCGGATCGACGCCCGCCATCGCCAGGCCGCGCGCTTCCGCCCACAGCTTCATCGCATCGGCGGATAATTGCAGGTGTCGCGCGGTCGGGGATCCCGACAACGCCCACCAACCCACCGCCGCGGCCAGCACCAGCCCGGCCACCGACGCCGCCACCGCCGCCTTGCGCTTGCCGAGCGTCATCCGGACCCGATAGAGCGCGCTCGGAGGCCGCGCCCGTACGGGCTCGTGGTTCAGGTACCGGTCCAGATCGTCGGCCAGGGCCCGCGCCGTCGCGTACCGGCGATTCCGGTTCTTCTCGAGACACTTGAGGATGATCGTCTCCAGGTCGCGGGCTATCCCGGGATTGAGCTTCCGCGGCCGCGGCGGCTCGTCCCGCTCGATCTTCCGGATCACCTGGATCAGGTTGGGCGCTTCGAAGGGGATCTTCCCGGTCAGAACCTCGTACAGCGTCGCGCCGAGCGAGTAGACGTCCGCCCGCACGTCGAGCTTCTCCCCGCGCGCCTGTTCCGGGCTCATGAACGGGACCGTGCCGTACACCTCGCCCGACTTCGAGAGTTTCTCGCCCCCCTCGATCGGCCGCGCGAGGCCGAAGTCGAGCACCACCATCGACACGCCGTCCTCCCGCTCCTCCACCATCAGGTTTTCCGGCTTCAGGTCGCGATGGATGACTCCCTGCCGGTGCGCGTGATCGAGCGCCCGCGCCGCGTCCCGGAAGAGCTGGACGATCAGCCGGCGATCGGTCCTCGGGAACTCCGCCATGGTCCGTCCGGGGATGTACTGCATCGCGATGAAGCGGCGTCCATCGGCCTCGCCCACCTCGTGGACCGACGCGATGCCCGGATGGGAGAGCCTCGCCGCGGTGCGCGCCTCGCGCTGGAACCGGGCCACCACGGCCGGATCCTCGTCCCGCAGGAACTTGAGCGCGACCCAGCGGTTGAGCTCCGTGTCGAGCGCCTTCCACACCTCGCCCATGCCGCCGGCGCCGAGCTTCTCCGTCCGGACGTACTTGCCGACCCGGGTCGAGGAGTCCTGGGTGGCGACGGCGGGCGATTCGGGACCGAACGTGAAGGCCGCCAGGCACCACGGGCAGGCGCCGTCGTGCGCCTGGGAGAGCGCCGGGGCGAGGGGATTGCCGCACGAGCTGCAGCGTCGCGACATGGTCATGCCATCAGTAAGTGGTCGGGTCCCGTCATTTCTTCAGAAGAAATCTGAACAGGTCCTTCACTTCCTGCTCCACCTCGGACTCCGACTCGACCGTCTCGCGCAGGACCGACCGGACGAGATCGCGCAGCCGCCGGCGCGCCGAGTACAGGAGCGCGTTCACCTCGCCGACGGAACATCCCAGCCGCTTGGAGAGCTCTTCGTAGCTGGGACGGTCGGGCTCCCCCGAAAGATGCGAGCAGATGGCGAGGTAGTGCGCGCCCAAGTCGCGCGATTCGAACTCGCGGCGCAACAGGTCCTGCGCTCTGCGGAGCACCGTCAGCGCCCACGAGCGGTTGAAGGCGTCCTCGGGGACTTCCTTGTCGGGCGGGTCGACGTGCTCCTCCGCACCGGCGGTCCCGAAATCGAACGAGAGCGGCGCCCGGCCGCCCCCGCGCTTCTCCGCGCGCGCTTTCCGGTACTCGCTGGCGAGCCAGTTCTCGAGCACCGTCAGGATGTAGTTCCGGAAGCGGCCGCGGTCGGGATCGGCGCGGTCCATGAGCGCCTTCTCGATGAAATACGCGAAGAACCCCTGGACGGTGTCGAGCGCGTCCTCGCGCGACTGGCCCTTGCGGATCAGGTAGGCGTACAGCGGCGGCCAGTAGATCTGGCAGAGTTTTTCCAGCGCGGCCTGCCGCTCCTCGGCGCTCCCCTCCCGCGCCCGGAGGATGACCGACCAGAGGGTGGATTGAAACCCGGGGCGAGGCTCCATGGCCGGTGAATCTTCCATCAAACCGGGCGCCAGTGAAAGTGAGATGTGCTGGAAACCCGGCGCCGGGGGAGGCCCGGGACCCTTGGGGACGAGAGGCGACTTCCCGTCACTCCCCCTTGAGTTTCGAAACGAGCTTCTTGTACCGCTCCTCGCCGCGGAGCGAGTCAAGGTCCTCATCCTTCTCGATGTGGTCGGCGTCCTTCCAGCCTACCTCGACCGCCTTTTCGAGCCAGTTCAGCGCGATCGCATTCTCCCCGAGGAGCGCATGCGCGCAGGCGCAATTGTAGGCGGCGGGCGGAGCGTTGCTGGACCCTGGCCACCGCTCCACGACCTCGGCATACTTGCGAATCGCTTCCCGGTATTTCCGGCCTTCGAAGAGCGCGTCGCCCTCCTTGCAGAGAGCGCGCCGTTCCACGGCCCGGAGAATCTTCTCGATGTTGAGCCGGCTCGGCCAGTCCGACGGCGCCAATTTCAAGGCGGTTTCCAGGTCATCAACGGCCTGCCGCAGGAGTCCCTTGTCGGCCCGCACTAGCCCGCGATTGCCATAAGCCGCCGGAGTGGGGTCCAATTCGATGGACTTGGTGTGGTCGGCGATCGCCTCGTCGAAGAGTCTCTTGGCGGACTTCGCCGTTCCCCGATTGGTGTAGAGGGCGGCCAGGCCCGGGTCGAGCGCGATGGCCTTCGTGTAATCCTCGATCGCCTCGTCGAACAGGCCCTTGGAGCACTCGACCGTGGCCCGATTGGAGTAGGCTGACGTGTAAGTTGGTTCGAGCTCGATGGCCTTCGTGTAATCCGCGATGGCCCCATCGAGGTCGCCTTTCTCGCCTTTCGCCGTTCCGCGATTGCTGTAGGCCGTGGCATCCCCGGGATTGATTTCGAGCGCTTTGGAATAGTCGGCGATGGCTTCATCGAGACGTCCCGCCCCCTTCTTGGCGCCCCCCCGGGTAACGTAGGCCGTCGTACTATTCGGATTCAGTTCGATCGCCTTGGTGCAATCCGAAATCGCGTCCACAAATCGGCCCATCCGGGACAGCACCACCCCCCGATTGGCATACGCCGAGGCGTCGTTCCGGTCCAACTCGATGGCCTTCGTCAGATCCGCCACGGCCTGCTCGTGAAGTCCTCGAAAATGTTTGGCGATGCCGCGCCACCGGTAGCCGGCTCCCCGGGGCACTCGAAGCAGCGACTGATCCAAAGCCGAAATCGCGTCTTGAAATTCGAGGCAAAAGAACCGGCTCATGCCTTCCAGCTGGAATCCGCGGGCATCCCAGTTTTCGAGCCTCGTATAAACCGCGAGCTCTCGCGCGGCCAGCGGATAATCCTCGCGCCCCATGGCCAGGAGCCCGTTCAAGAGGCTCGCCAGGGCGGGCGACGCGCCTCCCTGGGCCAGCAGGTTTTCGGCCTCCTCGCGCATGCGACGCTGTTCCGACGATTCTGGCCCGAGCCGGTCAAGGGTGACCTTGACTTCGCCGGATACGGATCTTCCCGAGCGGTACACCGGAGTGCCCCGCGAAACCCGGTAGTTCGACAGGAGCAATTTCGCCAGCTCCAGCCGCCCCTCCGCATGGGCCGGTTCGAGCGAGGTCGCCCGCCTCGCCGCCTTGAGCGCGTCGTCGTCCCGGCCCTCCAGCTGCAGGCACCGGCTTTTCATCACGAGCGACGGGGCGTCCTCCTTGACGGCGATGGCCCGTTCAAACGCCTCCCGCGCCGCCCGCGCGCGCTGGCGGATCCCCTCCGGATCCACCCCCGCCATCGCGAGCCCCCGCGCCTCGGCCCAGAACTTCATCGCCTCCGCCGTGAGACGCGCCTGCTCGGCGCCGGGCGATCCCACCACCGCCCACCACGCGACGACGGACGCGAACGCCAGTCCCGCGGCCAAGGCGGCCGCCGCGGCCTTGCGCCGGGCCAACCCCATCCGCAGCCGGTAGAGCGCGCTCGGCGGACGCGCCAGGATCGGCTCCCGCTTCAGCCACCGTCCCAGGTCGGCCGCCAGGGCCCGCGCCGACGGATAGCGCCGTCCGCGGTCCTTCTGGAGACACGCCATCACGATGGTCTCCAGGTCCCGGTCGATCGCGGGGTTGACTTTCCGCAACGGGGACGGCTCCTCGCTCCCGATCTTCCGGATCAGCTCGACGAGATTCTCCCCGACGAAGGGAGGCCGCCCGGTCAGCAGTTCGTACATCGTGGCGCCGAGCGAATAGACGTCCGAGCGGACGTCGAGCGCCTCCCCGCGCGATTGCTCGGGACTCATGTAGGGCACCGTCCCGAAGACCTCGCCCGACTTCGAGAGCCGCTCGCCGCGATCGATCGGCCGCGCGAGCCCGAAGTCGAGGATCGCGACATTCCAACCGTCTTCCTTTTCCTGCACCATGAGATTGGCCGGCTTCAAGTCCCGGTGAATGACGCCCGACTTGTGGGCATGTTCGAGCGCCCGCGCGATGTCGCGCAAGAGGCGCACCAGGAGCCGGCGGTCTTTCCAGGGGACCGAGTCCATCGTGCGGCCGGGCACATACTGCATCGCGATGAAGCGCCGGCCCTCCGCCTCGCCGACCTCGTAGATGGCGGCGATGCCCGGGTGGGAAAGGCCGGCCGCGGTACGCGCCTCGCGCAGGAACCGCGACACGACGGCGGGCTCCTCCTCCTTGAGGAACTTGAGGGCGACCCACCGGTTTAGCTCGGTATCAAGAGCCTTCCAGACCTCGCCCATCCCGCCCGAGCCGAGCTTCTCGGTTCGGACGTACCTCGCGAGGCGCCCGGACTTGTCGGCGCCCGTCGCGGCGAGCGGCCCCCGCGCCTCCGGACCGAAGGTGACTTCGGCCAGGCACCACGGGCAGGCCCCGTCGTACGCCTGGACCAGGCTGGGGTGAAGGGGGTGTCCGCAGGAGGCGCACCGATTCGAGGGGTCCATACTGTTTACTTGGTCGGGCCGGGTCACTTCTTCAACAGGATTCGGAAGAGACCGTCCACTTCCTGGTCCACCTCGGACTCGGCTTCGACCGTCTCCCTGAGAACCGACCGCACGAGCTCGCGCAGGCGGCGCCGCGAGGCGGAGAGGAGCGCATTCACGTCGCCGAGGGAACAGTTCAGCGCGGTCGAAAGGGCCTCATGGGTCGGCCGTTCCGGACCGCCCGAGATGTGCGCGCAGAAGGCCTCGTAGTGCGGGCCCATGCCGCGGGCCTCATACTCGCTTTTCAGGAGCTCCAGCGCCTCCTTGAGAACCGTCAACGCCCACGAGCGGTTGAAGGCGTCCTCCGGCGAATCTCCCGCCTCGGGCTCCACGTGCTCGACGGAGCCCGCGACCGTGAAATCGAAGGAGAGCGTCGACCGGCCCCCGCCGCGCTTCTGGGCGCGCGATTTGCGGTGTTCGCCGGCGAGCCAGTTTTCGAGGACCTTCAGGAGGAAGTTCCGGAACCGGCCGCGCCCGGGGTCGGCGCGGTCCACGAGCGCCCTCTCGAGCACGTACGTGAAAAAGCCCTGGACCATGTCCTGCGCGTCGTCCCGGGAGCGACCCTTGCGCCGGAGGTAGGCGTAGAGCGGAGGCCAGTAGATTTCGCAGAGCCGCTCCAGGGCGGCCCGTCGCTCCGCGGTGTTGCCCTCCCGCGCCCGCAGGACCACCGACCAGAGCGTCGACTGGAAAGCCCCCTGCTCTTTCATGTTCGCGAAATCATCCAAGATGAATAGGGCGGATGGAAAGGCAAATTGACGCTCCAAGGTTCAAAGAATCTCGATTTGAGACGGCGCAGGTGAATTTCATGTGATCGTTTCATTGGACGTCCATTTGGACCGCAGACATTCGGAAAAACGGCATATATATCCAAGCGGTGCGATACTTCATTCCGATCGCGGTATTCGTGGCCGCTTCCGGCGCGTGCGTGGCGGGCCTCTCGATATTCACACGATCCGACCTTCGGGAAATCGAAACGGGAGGCCGGATCCGGACCCTCCTCGAGGACAAATCGCAACCCTGGTGGAACCAGCATCGGCCGCCCACGCCCAAGGGGACGCTTCACTACTCGGATCCGATCGGACCGGACTGGGGGAGCGAAGACGCCCCACCGATTTTCACCTCCGTCATGCCGATCGAGCTGGTCTCCTGGATGCATCGGGGAGGCCGCGCCCCGGCGGACCACCCTCTCGCGGGACGGGTCCTCCTGCTCCTTGACCTTCGGGGGCTCGCCGACTTTGCCGCGGAGAGAATCGCGGGGTCGATGAACGTGCCTTCAGAAGCCCTGGAGCTCTCCATCGAATCCGGCGAGTTGTCCAAAGTCGACCGCCGGTCGATCATCGTCGTCTTCGGCTCCAAGTGGCCCCATTACGAGGCCGTGACCCGACTGCGGGGACCCGACCGATTCGAGGCCGTCTACGCCATGGGCGGATTGGACTCGTGGAGAGCGGCGAACCTGTCTCTTGAGCGGGACGAGAAGCTGGCACGATTCAATCGGACGATGAAATCGGCCTTGGCCCGCGACAAAGCCCCCGGCCGACCGGACGAGTCCTTCGTCGATGTGGCGGGGCTCGACCCTCGGGCCCTCGAAGTCCTCCTGGACGCCGGGATCGACCTGATGTGCATTTTCGTGGGGGACGCGAGGACTTTTGCAGACGGACACATTCCCGGCTCCCTCCACATTCCCGCTTCGGAGATTCCAAGCCGGATGAAGGGCGTGGCCCGGAACCGGCTGGTCGTCGTCTTCTGCGGATGTTGCGAGGGCAGGCGCGGCGGTCCCAGCGAAGCCGCCTTCCGCTCCTTGCGCGAAATGTCCTTCACCCGGGTCCTCCACCTGGACGGGCACATGCCCGCGTGGAGAAGGGCGGGCCTCCCCGTCGAATTCGGCGAGGCAACCCTCCGCAAGTAGCGTCGAGTCTCCACGAAACGGCGGAACAATTCGCGGATCGGCGGCGATCCTCTTCACATTCGCACCGGGAAACGCATAGTAACGAAAAGACTCGAGCAGGGATATTTTCCAGCGGACGGCCGGCGAAGAGTGGGGCTCGTGCCGCCGCAAATACCGGGCAAATACGGAGCGGACGGCGCGCGGCGTCGTCATCGCGTTCCGTGGGCGATCCGAACGGTTGCAAAGTTCGTGGGACTGGGTTCTCCAATTCTCTCAAGGCACTCCGTGCCAAAAAAGGAGGAATCGTGAGCAAGTCGAAGTGGTCCGTGCTCGGACTCGCCGTCGTGCTGGCCGTGTTCGTTTTCCGGGACGCCCGCGCGGGGAACATTCCCTCGCCCGCGGCGCCGGCGTGCCAGGTCTACAGCATCGAACTTCCCATGGGCGCCGCCTTCAACTGGGTGGTTCCCCCGGCCCCGGCCGATCCCACCCCGATCGAATCGCTGGTGGTCGATGACATCACCTACTCGGTGTTCCTCGATCCTTGCAATTGCGCCAGCCGGTGCGTTGTTTTCGACAGGAATTTCACGGGGGTCCTTGCCAATACGGGGTGGACACAGATCGCGGATGGCGTTGCGGATCCCACGGGCGGCCCGAATTACGAGTGGTGGTGGCTTGACCTGCCACCCGCCGGATTGAACGCCGCGGACCAATGTGTGATCCGGTGGGCCGAGGCGAGGGGCACCAACTTCCGGGCCGTCATGCAGGACATCGACGGCGAAGGTAACCCCATCGTCAATGGCGTCTTCGACGCCATTTCGCATTCGCTGTACGGACAGGTGATGGGGCGCTGGTTCGACAATTGGGACATGACCCCCCCCATGACCGAAACGCTGACCACCTCGATCGCCATCACCCAGACGAGCGAGTCCCGCCATTACCAGACACCGTACGTCCTGACCGGCAGTGCGATCATGTTCGCCACGGTGGGGGGCACGGGCATCTCGACCTACATCAACGCCGTCGCCTACGTCAAGGGACGGGTCTTCTTCTCGAATTCTCCTCTGCGCAATACCAGCTTCAACGTGTGGACGGTGCCCTAGTTTCATCCTGGATCGGGCCATCCCCGGGGCGACCCGGGGATGGCCCCTCCCTCGAAAGGAATCCCGACACCATGTCCTGGATTCTCAAGCGCGGAGCACTGGCCTTGGCCGCGGCGCTGGTCATGGCCTCCGGCGGCTACTGGGCCGCCGCGAAGTTCCGGTCCCCTTCGACCTCGCCGCCCACCCCGCGCGGAGAGATCAAACTCATTGATTACCTCGATCCCGACTATCTCGAAGCGGAGTCTTCCTCGGGCGCGGAGGAGAGCGGACTCATCCGGTTTCTTCCGGACGATGCACGCATGACGGGGGTCGGAGTCGCGACGGTCTTCCCAAAATCGGAGAAATGGAACCGGCCCGAGCTCGGCCAATGGCGCGATCTCACGGGGGTGCAGGACGCCAAGGGCCTGGACGCGAGGCCCTGGCTCAAGAAGCACCGACCTCAAGGCACGCACTACCTGAATTTCGGCGTGTGGGTCGAGCGGGACGGCTCGGCGGAGCTTCGAACGGGCTGGGTGCGCTTCGAGGCCGACCGCCTCGTGTCCGAATCCATTGTCGTCCGGGTCCCCCGCCGGGAGGCCGTGGACTTCCGCGTCATGACGGAAAGCGGACAGCCGGTGCCGGGGGCCCTGATCGCCGTTGACCGCCATGCCACCTTTGAGGTCGGCCTGATTTCCTACCTCGGCCATACCGGCGAGGACGGCCGATTGACGATTTCCGGACTGGAATCGCGACGGAATTGGATCGCCCGGTTGCCCGACGGCGCGGGTCCCTTTCGCAGGCCCGAGGGGATGCCTTTCGCGACGCCCGCAGCCCGGCCGGTCGAGATGATCATCAAGTCGATGACGGGCGATTGGACCTTCGTGAAGCACTACCTCCGATTCACGCTCCCCGGCGAGGCCATACGCATCGGCGTGGCCGACGCGCCGGACAACAATCTGCCGCGCGCGTGGCTGGTGAACGCGTGGGTCGGACCGGGCCGGGGTCCATGGTCCCCATTCTATGTAGCCTTTCGAAAGAGGCCGGCGGAGGGCGAGGCCATCTCAATGACCCTCCGGTCGCCCAAGGGCGGCACCATCACCCTCCGCGATGTGAAGGAGTCCTCCAAGCTGACTTTGCGCACGGATCCGGAACCGAAGAGCTTGGAGTCCGGGAAACGAGAGAGCGCTCCTGGGAAACCGGCCGACCGCCCGCGATAGCGGGGCGCCCACACCTTTCTTCTGGCGCGATGCTCGAAGCTGCTGGAGCGGGGCACGGGAATCGGGGAGCTGGGAGCTTCACCCCCCCCTGTTGACGTCGTTCCATGGCCGCTTTATACTCCCGTCAGACAATCCTCGATGCCTACCTACGACTATGAGTGCCCGGCTTGTAAGCACCGGTTCGAACTTTTTTCGAAGGTCGACGACAAGGCCTTGAAGGCGTGCCCGCGGTGCGGGAAGAAGCGGGCGAAGCGGCTGATCGGGGCGGGCGCGGGGTTCATCTTCAAGGGCAGCGGGTTCTACGTGACCGACTCGCGCCCCTCGTCGGGAGGCAACGGGTCCTCCGCCAAGCCGGAGACGAAACCGGAGGCCAAGCCGGCGCCGACCGCGACGCCTGAGTCGAAGCCGAAGAAGAAGGCCGAATAATCCATTGCCGGAGCCGCCATGAGGGAGCTGAAGGGCGATTGGAAGGACCTGTTCAACGGGTTCATGCTGGCGCTCGACCTCCGGAAGATGTTCCTCGGGTTCTGCGGCATCATGTTCACCCTCTTCGGACCCCTCGCCGCCACCTGCTGGGTCGCCAACGAGTACGCCGGCGACTACGTCAACCGCCCCCAGACCTTCGCCCTCCACGACATCTGGGCCACGATCCGCCAGGCCTTCACGGTCATCTACTGCGGCGTCCCGGGATATCCCACCTCCTGGACCCTCTGGGTGCCCCACCTCCTGGCGATGATGATCACGATCCTCGCCATCTGGGCGTACTTCGGCGGCGCGATCTCGCGCATCGCCGCATACGAGATCGCCAAGGACGGCGAGCGCATCGAGACGGCCCGCGCGCTCCAGTTCGCGCGTCGTAAATTCTGGGCCTTCTTCATGTCGCCGTGGGTGTGCGTCATCGGGCTCGCCTTCTTCTTCCTCTGCAACTTCGCGGGAGGCGTGCTCGGGCGGCTCCTCGACTTCCTCTGGGTCGGCGGCCCCATCGTGGCCATCTTCCTCCCGCTGGCCCTGCTCTCCGGATTCGTGATGACGCTGATCGGGCTGGGGACCGTGGCGGGACTGCCGCTCTTCGCCCCGGCCGTCGCGGCCGAGGGGACCGACGCGTTCGACGCCATGAGCCGCGGCTTCTCGTACGTCTATTCGCGGCCCTGGCACTATCTCTTCTACCAGGCGGTCGCGGCGGTCTACGGGGTCATCTGCATCAGCTTCGTGATCCTCTTCGCGGTCACGATGTGCCACGCCGGCCTCACCGCGGGCGGCGCCGGGTTCGACCTGTTCGGAGTCCAGGAGGCCCCGAAGACGCCGGATCTGCCCAAGGCGAAGCCGAACGCCACCCCGGAGGAGATGAAGGAGTACCGGAAACTCGTCGCGCAGTACCTGGTCCAGATGCAGAACGACCCCGACAAGTACGCGCCGCGCCACGACCGCTTCAAGCACATCACCGACACGGCGTGGGCCATGATCCTCACGGACGATTTCGAGGCGCGCAAGAGCCGCCCGAAGGACCCCATCGGCTGCGCCTACGCGCGCCTCATGAACGCCTCCAACTGCATCGTGAAGCCCGACCACTCGATGACGATCCACAAGCTCGAGTCGTCGGGCCACCGCTTCGCCGCCTCGATGGTCCTCATGTGGCTCGTCATCGCCCTCGGCCTCGCCCTCGGGTACATCCCGTCGTACCTGCTCTCCCAGCAGACGCTCATCTACTGCCTGCTCCGGAAGCGCGTCGACGGGATCGAGATGAACGAGGTCTTCGAGGAGACCGAGGACGAGCCGCTGCCCTCCGAGCCGCCGAAGGGACCGGAGCCGACGGGCCCGGCCAAGGGCGCGGGCGACACGCGGTCCGACCCGACGCCGCCGCCGAAGGCATAGCTTCCAGCTCCCCGTGTCCAGATCCCAGCTCCTGAAGCCGGGAGCTTCGAGTCAGATTCTTGATTCCTGATTCTTGATTCTTGATTCCTAAGTCCTTCCTAATTCCTGATTCTTGATTCCTGATTCTTGGCTTCTTGGTTTCTAGCTTTCCGGCCAAAAAAAAAGAGCCGGGGTCGGTCTTCCCTTCCCCGGCTCGTTGATCGCCTGGACTTACTTCTTGCGGGTGTACTCCAGCACGCCCATCTTCATCTCCTTGCCGTCCCCGCCCGTGATGAACATCTCCATCGTCTTGTGATCCTTGTCCTTGATCGTCGTCACTTCGCGGTACTTGATCGCCACGCCTTCGTTCAGGAACTCGCCGGCCATCGTCAGGACCTTGCCGTCCTTGTCGACGGTCCCCTCGGAGGACATGATGGAGGTGCTCATGCTGTCGACCCAGGTGCCGACGAACTTCTGCTTCGTCCCGTCGTAGCCCGACATCCCGTGGCCCTTGAAGCCCATCCCGCCCTCTTCCTGGGAGTCGATGATGAGCCAGAGGCCGTTGCAGCCGAGCTTGTCGACCTGGGTCCCCTTGGACTTCATGGGCGGCTTGTCCGGCCCGGCCATGTAGAACTCGCCCGCGAAGGTCCACGTCCCCTCGAGGTTCTTCAGCCACTCGTGATCCTTCGAGGGCTTCGGCGACGGGGGCATGCCCCCCTCCTGCCGAGCCCGCGCCGCCAGGACCACGCCCGCCGTCATCGCCACGAACGCCAGCGCCACGACTGCTTTCCTCATGTTTGCTCCTTTTGGGTTTCCGAAGGGCTGCGATTTTCCCAAACCGGTTGCGGAGACTCAACGATTTCCGGCTCCCTGACCTTGTAGAGCGCCTGGCCGAGCGCGACGCACGGGACCAGGAGGAGGACCGAGACCAGCACGTCCACGATGTAGTGGTACCGCAGGTACATCGTGCCGATGAAGAGTCCCGTCGCGAAGGGAAGCAGCCACCAGAAGAGGCGGCGATGGAGCCTCCAGGCCAGGACCACCACGATCATCGCCACGAGCGCGTGGCCGCTCGGGAAGGCGTCGGGGATATGGCCTTCCACGACGGTGAGCGCGCGGTGCATCGGCCCCGCCCACCAGCCCTCGAATCCGGCCGCCCTCGGGCCGTCCGCGGCGTGATGCGGCCCGACCGCCGGAACCGCGAAATAGCCGAGGTACGAGACGAACCACCCGACGAGCAGGACCGTCGTCGCCTCGCTGAACTTCCGGAGATCGGTCCGCCTGTAGAGCGCCGCCCCGAGGACGATCGGGAGGAGGAAGTACGACCAGTACCCGATCGTCAGGAGATCCGCCACGGGTCCCCACGCGACGGCGCGGAAAAACTTCCGGGTGTCGCCGAAGAGGAATTCGTCGAGGTACTGCAGCTTCCGGTCCCATCCGCCGTCGTCGAAGGCGTGGACCCCGGGCGCGACCCACGCGATCTGCTTGAACGAGATCGGGACCACGATCACCGGCCACCACGCGTGGAGAAACGTGGCGAGCTTCGACGGAATGCGCGATTCGAGCAGGGCGAAGCCCGCCGTGCCCGCCATGAGACCGAGATTGATCAGCAGGTACGCCGCCGGATGGTCGTGGCGGGACCACGTCGCGAGGATGAGCGCCGCGACGATCGCCTGGTAGGCCAGAATGACGACGTCGGGCGCGGAGAGCAGGCGGTGTTTCATGTCTGGGCCAGGATGGCCGCCGCCGCGACGGCCGCCGTTTCCACGCGCAGGACCGTCCGGCCCAGCGAGACGGGCGTCGCCCCGAGTATTTCGGCCTCGCCGGGCGCGAACCCGCCCTCGGGCCCGATGACGACCCGCGCGAAGGCCGCCCCTTTCGAGGCCTCGGCGAGCGTCCGATCCGCGCCCCGCACCGCGACGTACGTCGGGCCCCCGAATCCCGCCAGCTCCTCCGGGGTCGCCTCCGCCCCGAACGTCATCAGGTCGGACCGGTCCGACTGCTTCGCCGCCTCGACCGCGACTTTCTCCATCCGCGCCGATTTCGCGCTCGACCACCGGACGACGCTCCGCTGAAAGGCGACGGGGACGAACTCCGTGACCCCGAGCTCCGCGAGTTTCTGGATCATCCACCCGAGCCGCTTCCCCTTGGGGATCGCGGAGGCCACGACGATCGTGCGGAGCGGCGCGTCGGTGACGGGCTGGCCGACCCGGACGACGACCCGGCTCCCTTCGACGCGGTGGATCTCGCACTCGTACGTCTGGCCCTTGCCGTTGGAGATCGTCAGGGAGTCGCCGACCCGCAACCGGCGGCTGCGCGCGGCGTGGCGCGATTCCGCGGGGGGAAGTTCGACCTCCGAACCGGCCGGGAGATCGCGCACGAAGAACCGGGGCATGGGGGACTACTGTATCGGCGCGCTACGACCGGGGGAAGAGACGGAATTTGAAAAAGGACCCGGAGCGGGACCCGTATAATCCAATAGAACATGAGATTCGCGCTCCTTCTCCTGATCCTCTTCGCGCCGCAGGACTCCTCCACGCCCCAGGAGCGGAAGGACTACGTCGAGAAGAAGGTCGACGGCGCGATCGGAAGCGGCCTCAAGGCGCTGGAGACGATGCAGAAATCGTCGGGGCGCTTCGAGTGGTATGGGCGCGCCCACCACGGCGCCACGGGACTCGCCCTTTACACGATGCTCGCTTCCGGGGGATCGGTCAACGATCCTCCCGCCGCGAAGGCGCTCGACTGGCTCCTGAAAAACCCCTTCCCGTGGAGCCAGCGGGGCGACTGGGACACGTACGAGATTTCCCTCGTGGCGGTGGCGCTCTCCTTCGCCGTTCCCCAGATGCCCGCGTCGGCGGCCCGGGATCGCGCGATGTCGATCCTGCAGAGGGCGGCGGACTGGCTCGTGTCAGCCCAGTGGAAGGGCGGCGGGTGGAGCTACACATCGAAGCCCGAGACGCACGATCACTCCAACTCGCAGTTCGGAATCATGGGGCTGCGCGCGGCGGTGAACGCGGGCGTGAAGATCACGACGCCGGTGTGGGAGCGCGAAGTCAACCACTGGAAGACGGCGCAGCTCAAGGACGGCGGCTGGGGATACCACGCCTGCTACAAGGACCAGACCGCCACGGGCCGGTCGACGTCGACCATGACGGCGGCCGGGGTGATGTGCCTGGCGATGTCGCTCGCCTCGGCGCCGAAGGAGCGGGCGCCGGAGGACCTGGCGAAGGATCAGAACATCGCGCGCGGGCTGGTGGCGCTGAAGGGCCACTGGGACCGCACGATGGTCAAGAACGCGCCGATCAATTTCTACCTGCTCTACAGCGTGGAGCGGGCCTGCATGGTGACGGGGTCGCGCCTGCTGGGGGATCTCGACTGGTACGTCGAGGGATCGTACGCGCTGATCCGGGCGCAGGACCCCGACGGGGTGTGGACGCTCGGCCAGGACCAGGTGAAGGACCAGTGCTTCGCGCTGCTTTTCCTGAAGCGCGCCTACGTGCCGGTGCGGACGCCGTCGAACGCCAAGCCCGCCGATCCGGTGACGCCCCCGCCCCAGCCGCTCCCGCCGGGCCGGCCGAGGGAGATGGAATAACTAGACGGGCGGCGGCGCCTCGAGCGGCGCGACGTGTTTCGCGATGATCGCGGGCAGGTCGGCCGGTCCCACGCCGCGGTACCAGACGTTGTCGGGCATGACGCAGATGTTCGGCCCCTCGGCGCAGAGACCGAAGCACATCGCGCGCGACACCCGCACTCGCCCCTTCAGGCCCTTGTCCTTCACGATCGCCTTCAATTCCTTCTGGAGCGCGGCGGAGCCGCGGTTGGCGCACGCATCCTCGCCGGGCTCCCGCTCGTTGCAGCAGACAAAGATGACCCGCTCGTACGGCGCCGCGCGCGTTTCCATGACCCGATTATAGCGGCGCTTCCGGAGCCGGGCGCCGGATGAACCCCAGGAGGAAGTGATTCAGGCAGGCCAGGGCCCACAGCATGGGGAAGTAGATGGTGGTGCCGTACCAGGCGGAGGCGATGTCCTCGATGACGGGCCCCGAGGTCACTCCGACCGCGCTCAGGCGGTACATCCGATAGACGCCCACCACGAGGCCGAAGAGCGTGGCGCCCACGTAGACCGACAGGAGCGACGACGTGACGCGCGCCCACGTCGACCACTTGTAGCTCGGGCTCATCAGGACGCCGACGATCAGTCCGATCACCGGCGCGGCCGCGACGCCCGCCCAGATCGCCGGCCCCGGATAGCGGATCCCCATCAGGTACGCGACGCCGCCCCAGCACGCGCCCGAGAGAAAGGAACCGATCAGGTATTTCGCGTTCATGGGATCGCGCCATTATAGGCCGCGGCCCCGCTTCATCATCCGTTTCCGCGAGTGACGCGATCGGTTCGCCCGGGAACGCGATTTCCATGGAAATTCACCGATTCCGCATCCGCCTCCGGGGCAATGGATTGCGACCGCGCTGATTGGCACGGAGCGTGCGAATGCTCCCTCCATGAAATGGCGGCTCCGGTTCCTGTGGATGAAGGCACGGCCCTTCGCCACGTTCCTGATGCTCGTCGCCGTTCCATTTCTGCCGGTGATCCCGTGGCTCATGTCCGCGGGGCCCGACCCCGCGCCGATGCCGGCCTCGGATCTTCAAGCCGGCGGCGTCGCCCTCGTTTCTTCCGCCCCCAATGGCCCCACTTCCCCAGGGGCCGCGGATGACGGTTTGCCCTTGGAGCCGGTTCGGTTTCGGCCGGCACCGGACGACGAGGGCCCGTCCCGCGGCCCCTCACCTCCTCTCGACGCGGCAGGAATCCGGAGAGCCGCTCGCGGATGGGAGGTGCGCGATATCGACGAGAGCGGGTGGAAGCTCCTCATGAGCGAACGCTTCGCGGTCCGCGGCAACGGACGGTCCGACGATCTGCGCACCATCGCGGCCTTCGCGGAACGGTTCCTCGACGCCGTCCATAAACGCCTGCAAGGCGACTTGACGGACCTCCGTTTTTCAATCCGCGTCTTCGCGGTCGAGGAAGAACTTCGTCAATGGGCCTCGTGCCAGGGCGTCGAGGCGTCTCGATGGTTCTACGACCCGCACGACGCCGAGCTCACGCTCCTCTTCGCTCCCGGAAAGTCCTTATCCGAACTCTCGGGCGATCTGATTCGCGGTGTGGCCCTCGAGTACATGGACCGAGTCCTCGGTCGCACGGACCCTCCGTGGGTCCTTGAGGGCGTGGCGGAGTGGTTCGGAGACTATGAACTCGACAAGGGGCGGATCGTGCCGCGGGGGCGCGATCGCGAGTCTCGGAGTCAGGAGCGTGTCCCCACGCTCGAGGAATTGGCGCGCCTCGATTCAACCGCGCGCATCGCGGCGGCCGCTTCGTTTGTGCGATTTCTCGATACCCGACATCCGCGAGCCGTCGCGGAGTGGGTCCGGTCGGGATCGCTCGATCCCTTCGGCGGCGCGGAACGCCTCGAACGGGAGTGGCGGGAAGAAAAGCTCACGAGCAAGTGAACGTCGCCCCGCGGCGAAAGCCGCCGGGCGGAATTTAGGATACGGGGGCCATCGGGAGGGCGGTTTCTTCTGCCTCCTCCCTCCGGCTCGAAGCTGGACCGCTCTGGAGCGGGGAACAGGGAACGGGTAACGGGGTGCTACCCACCCCTTATTTCGGCCGGAGTTTCTTCACCTCGGCGCGAAGCTCGTCCGGAACGCCCTTGACCTTCTCGATCTCGTCGAGGATGAAGGCCGGCATGGGGATGGGAGTGGTCTTCTTCGTCTTCAAGTCGGTCGTCGTGAATTCGAGTGCGAACTCCTTGTTGTAGCCCTTGAGCCGCACGTCGGCGGAATAGCCGATCTTCCGTCCCTTCAACGCAGCGTCGGTCCCCGCGACTTGCGCGTCGACCTTCACCCCGTACATCAGGTCGTCCGGTCCGACGGTGAGCCGCACGGTGCCGCTCGATTGGGCCCAGTCGAACGAACCCGAGGTCGCCTGCTCCCGCATCACTTTCTGGATGACGGCGCCGTCGAGCTTCATCTCGAGGGCGTCGTTCGCGACCGCCTTCGCCTGGTCGGCGGCCTTCACGATGGCCGACAGGACTTCATCGGGATTCTGGACGCCGCGACCGGCCCCCGGCCGACCCGCCTCCTCCGCCTTCACCCAGTCCTCGACGAGCACGTGGTACATCCAGACTTTTTCGCCAACGCGCACCAGCCGGACTTCCTCGCCGCCCGAGGCCGTGTATTGGGTGAAGAGAACTCCGGAGTTGACCCAGACCGTCTGCCCCTTGAGGATCATCGGATCGCTGTCCGGCACCCGGACTTCGACGGTGAACGTGACGCTGTAGCTCTTCTGCGTCTTGGTTTTTTCGATCACGGATCGGACGCGCTTCTCGGCGGCGGTCCCGCCTTCCTGCGCAGCGAGGAGGACGAGCGACGCCAAGATCCCAACGAATCGATACATCATCGGCCCTCCGTCGCCTTGCGCACCGCCGCCCTCATCTCGGGCGTGAAGGGCGCGGGCACTTCGTCGAACTGCATCGGCGGCGCGGCGCCCCAGCTCATGATGTCCATCTTGGCGGCCCAGATAACCGAGCATTCCCCTTCGACATAGAATTTCGTGACCAGGGGCCCGTCGCGGAATCCCAGTTTCAGGAGTCCCTTGATCCGGGCGCCCGGCGGAGGCCGGACGCCGGCCCGATCCGTCAGCGGACTGAAAAACTCGAAGTCCTTCATGTCCGGACACGCCATGCCGCCCCGCTCGGCCGCGACGAACTTTGCCGCGGCGCCATCGAGGACGGCGAGCACCTCGTACGGGGACTGAAATCCGGTCCCCAGCCCCGCCAGCGGGGTCCCGGTCGCGTCCCGCCAGCCCTCCTGATACACCCACGTCCGATCGCCGACCCGCAGGACGCGCAGCTCGGGGCCGGACTCCGAACGCTCCTCAATCAATACGACACCGCTCCGGAAGGCGCGGGCGATTCCACGGCAGCTCGTCCGCACCTGGGTCCCGATCTTGTATTCGGCGTAGAACCGGCCCGCCACGTGGGGGGACGAGAGCGCGGCGCGCAGCCGTTCCTGGAGGGGCGCGCGGTCCTCGGGCGTGATGGCGGGAAGGCCGGACGGCGGCGACCCGCAGCCGGCCAACAGCGCGAAAACCGCCCAGGAGGGTCGCATCGGCATGACACTGTAGCGGATCAGGGGTCCTGCCGGATCACTTTCTCGAGCGCTTCCTTCAGGTTTTCGCGGGCGCGAAAAAGGAGCGATTTCACCGCCTCGAGCGTGACTTCCATCGTCTCCGCGATCTCCTCGTACGGCAGTTCGTGGAATCGCGAGAGGATCACCGCCATCCGCTGGTTGGGGGGAAGCGCGTCCACCGCCTGCCGCACCGCGTCGCGCACCTCCGCGCGCTTGAGGTCGTCGTCGGGCCGGACCGCCGTGCGTTCCTCGACGCCGTCCCCGATCGGCATCGGCGCCATTTTCGGCCGCGACCGCAATTCGTTCAGGCACCGGTTCACCGCGATGCGATAGAGCCACGTCGAGAAACGGGCGGCGGGCTTGTACGACCGGCGCGCGCGGTGGACCTTGATGAAGATCTCCTGGGCAAGATCCTCCGCGAGGGCGCGGTCCCCCACGTACCGCCAGGCGATGTTGAGCACCGTCTTCTGGTGCTTGAGGACGAGCTCGTCGAACGCCTTCTCGTCGCCCTCCTGGAAGCGGAGCATCAGGGCGACGTCGGGATCGCCGAACGGGGCTGGGCGGTCCACCTACTTGGCCTTCAGGACCCGGCGGTTCTCGACGCGCTGCGTGAACCCCACGTCGTCGAGATGTTCGAGGAGGGGGATCACGTACTTCCGCGACGTGCCCGTGAGGTCGCGCACGGTCGCCGCCTCGATGGCGCCGCGCGCGCGGATCGCCTCCGCGAGGAGCTTCTTCGCCTCCTCGACCGTGTCCCGGTGGAAGAGCACATCGTCCTTGAGCCGGACGACGACGCCCTGGTCGACGAGCATCCCGAGCACGCGGTCGATGCGTTCCTTGTTGTACTTCTTGAACTGGCCGTACAACTCGTCGATGCGCGGCGTCGCGAATTTCCCCGCCTTCAGGACGCGCTCCACTTCGCCCGCGGCCTCGCCGTCCTCGCGCGACAGCTTCATCGAGAATCCGGCGAGCCGAGCCTTGGCGTTCTCGACGGCGAAGACGCCGCGCCGCACGAGTTCATCCAGCGAGCGCCGGAAGAGCGCCTCCTCGATCTTCGAGTCGGTCCGGAGGACGAGGAGGTCGATCCCCGCCCTCAGCGGGTGGCGCTGGTGGAACGTCTCGACGTGCGCCTTGAGGAACTGCATCGTCGCCTCGACCGCGTCGGCGTGCATGAACCGTCCCGCGTCGAAGCGGACGAGCTTCCCGGAAGCTTCAAACTGTTTCACCGCCGCCTCCACCTGGTCCGCGGGAGCCTTCGCCGCGACGGAGAATTCCTTCATGTCGACCGGCCGGCGGCCCATCTCCTTCAACGCGAATTCGAGCGCCGAGTAGCGGTTCGAGATCGAGGCCTCCTTCTCGACGAGGCGCATCAGGTTCTCGTCTTTGAAGGGGCGCAGCTTCTGGTCGGAGGCGTCCAGGATGCGGCCGCCGCCGATCGTGTACGTCGGAGTCTGGAGCCGCACGATGTACGGATCGCCGGCGGCGACGACGACGGGCTCGTCGAGGCGGAACTGGACGTAGCACTCGTCGCCGGGCTCGAGGATCTTCTTGTCGAGGAGGACGATCCGGCCGTCCGCCTCCTTCGTGCCCACGTGGAGCTTGACCGGCGAAAGGTTGCGCAGCGGGCGCGGGATGTCCGGGATGTACTTGAACCGCGCCTCGACGAAGCTCGACGCCTTGAAGTAGCCCGGCGTGGCGGCCACCATGCCGCGCACCACCTCCTGGTAGTCGAGGTCGGTGACGGCGATGGCGGAGCTGTGGCCGGCGCGGATCTCCCCCACCTCCGCCTTGTACGCCTGGAGGCCCCGGATGCGCCCCGATTTCCCGAGGGGCAGGACCTCGATCGCGTCGCCGATCTTCGCGCGGCCGCTCATCGGGACGCCCGTCACCACGGTGCCGAATCCCTTGGCGGAAAAGACGCGCTGGATGGGCATCCGGAAGACGCCGCCCGTCTCATGCGGGGGCGCTTCCTGCACTTTCGCGTTGATGACCTCGACGAGCTTGTCCATCCCCGTCCCGGCCAGCGCGCTCACTTGGACGACGGGGGCGGTCTCGAGGAAAGTCCCGGCGACGAGCGACTTGATGTCGTCCAGGACGAGCGCGACGAAGTCCGGATCGCCCTTGTCGATCTTCGTGATCACGATGATGCCCCGCTTCAACCCCAGCAGCTGCATGATCGTGACATGTTCGCGGGTCTGGAGGTTCGGCCCCTCGTCGCCCGCGACGATGAGGAGCACGAGGTCGATCGAGGTCGCGCCCGCGACCATGTTCTTGACGAAGCGCTCGTGGCCGGGGACGTCGATGATGCCGACCTTGCGCCCGTCCTTCAGCGTGAAGGGCGCGAAGCCGAGGTCGATCGTCATCTCCCGCTCTTTCTCCTCCTTGAGGCGGTCGGGGTCGATGCCCGTGAGCGCCTTGACGAGCGTGCTCTTGCCGTGGTCGATGTGGCCCGCGGTGCCCAGGATGATGTTGTAGATGTCGGTCGACTTGAGCTGGGAGGTGGCCATGCGTCCCTCCGCCGGAGGGTCCGTGAATCTAGCATGGCCGCCGGCTTGACCGCCAGAGGGCGCGGCGGATAATCTGGGTCACCCCCATGCGCCGTCTCGCGATCCTCGTCCTGCTGGCCGCCGCCTCGTGCTCGGACGCCGTCGACCCGGCCGTGGCGAAGGTCGACGTCGAGACGCTCGTGAAGGTCTACCACGAAGCGTACGACCGGGCCGACACCGACGCGGTCATCGCGATGCTCGACCCCAACATCACGATCTCCGACCCACCCCAGGGATTCATCAAGGGAAAGACGGCGTGCGGAGAGCACCTCAAGAAGGGGATGGACCGCATCCAGCAGAAGGGGTTGGCGGGGAAGCGCGCGACGCTCTTCGGGCCCATCCACGTGGAGGTGGCGGGTACCGCCGCGGTGGCGACCTACGTCGCGATGGTGCGCGAGGATCGCGACCAGTCGAACACGATCTTCACCCGCGTCTTCCGGCGGAAGGACGGCAAGTGGCTTATCCTCGCGGAACACTTCACCTTCGAGCCGGTTCGCTAGGGTCCCGCGTTCGGAACAGGTCCAGCCTCTGCTCGTAGATATCCGACCAGAACACGCCGGGAATCCACGGGAGCCGACCGGGGGTCCGTCGACCGACGCACTCCAGCGTCGAAAAACCCTCCGCGTAGAAATCTTCCTCGGTCAAATGATGCCATGAGCCGCCGATGTCGCGGTCCCAGCAAATGAGCGTCCCCTTCGGAAGCGCGCGAAGGAGCGCGAGGTTCTTTTCCCGATCGCCGGTCCACAGCGGGTTCTCCTCGGGGTCGCGGTCGAACAGGATGCAGGCGTGGGGCTGGCTCCAGGCCAGCTTCGTGAAGGGTTCAGGGGCCGCATTGAACATTCCCGCCAGTTCCACCATGAATGAATGGTCTCGAGTCCGCGGTTGGGCGTCGACGTAATAGAGCGCCTGGACAAGGGACACGGTCACGGCGGCGACACCAATGGCCCGAATCGTTGCGGGGCACCGCGCCGCGAGCGCTTCCGCGAGCCAATTCCAACCCGCCAGCGCGATCAGGGCGGAGGCCGGGGCGACGCACATCAGGTAGCGGGGAAATCCGGTGCTTCCGAACCGGCCGGTGGCCCAGAGCGCGGAATGAAGCACGAAGACGACGAGGAAACACGACACGATCGTCCCGTGCATCCGTCGCTTCAGGAGAATCACGAGTCCCGCCACGAACGGGATAAGGAAAATCGGGCCCACCACTTCCGGCATCACCCGGAGGAAGGCGTACACCGGCCCGCGACCGTACGTGACGCCGGCCGGATTCCAGATCGAGGGCCAATGGTGGATGAGGTAGAGCGGATCGCGGGTGATCGCCAGCGCGGCGAGCCACCACGCGCCCGCGCCCGATCCAAGTACGGCAAGCTCGAGGAGTCGCTTTTGAAGTGGCCGCGGATCGGCCTTGCCCAGAATCCAGACCGCCCACAATCCCACGAGCACCACGCCCTCGAGCCGCGCCAGCGGGAGAAGCGATGCGACGAGCATGCCCGGGAGCACTCGTCCGGAAAGGTGGAGGCGCAGCGCGACCGCCAGGACGAGCGCGAAGAGAGGCTCCGTCATGGTGTCGGACGCGTACACGAGCCAGACCGGCTGGAGGAAAAGAAGCGGGATCGCCATCCACGGCCGGGGCAACCCAAGCTCACCGGCCAACCTGAAGGTGTGCCACGCCGCGGCGAGCGATATCGCGAGCCCGAAGATCCGCGCCGGCATGAATCCCACTTGCGACGGCAGCGCGAAGGCCAGCTGGAAGAGCGGACGCGCCCACACGTCCACGAAATAGGCCGGGTGCGCGAACGCCCACCGCGCCTTGAGGAAGTGGAATCCGCCGTCCGGCTCCGCGCTCTTGGGGTACAGGGCGAGGAGGATCAGGCCGGCCGCCGACGCGAGCCCGAGCCCGACGAACGCGCGAACGCGATCTCCGCGATCCATGGGCGCGCAGTATGACACAACGGCCCGCGCGGCCGCACGGCGCGCGGCGTGTGATATAACGGTCGCGTGATGATCCGGCGCGCCACCTCGGGCGACGTCCCCGCGATCGTCGCGCTCTGGCGCGAAATGTGGGACTTCAACGCGGCGCTTGATCCCCGCATGACCGCCACCCCCGTCGCGAATCCGGTCATGGCCGGCTGGATCGAGGATCATCTCGAGGGCGAGCGCAGCCGGGTGCTGGTCGCCCAGGACGAAAACAAGCTCGTCGGGTACGGCCTCGCGACGATCCTCGAGAACCCGCCCGTGGTCCCCCACCAGTTCTACGGGTACGTCTCGGAGCTTTCCGTCACGGCCTCGCACCGCCGGTCCGGGGTGGGGACCCTCCTGCTGGAGGCCCTCCAGGCCTGGTTCCTCGAGAAGGGGCTGCCGTACGCCGAGGTCACCGCGTCCGTCCGCAATGAAATCGCGCGCGGATTCTGGCGCAAGCAGGGGTACGGAGATTTCGTGGAGCGGCTGCGCCGCGACTTTCGCTGAGGGAGTCTCATGGATTTCGCCATCCGCGACCGGGTCGCCGTCGTCCTCGCCGCCTCGAAGGGAATGGGATTCGCCGTCGCGTCGGGCCTCGCGCGCGAGGGATGCCGCGTGGCGATGTGCGCCCGGCGCAAGCCGGACCTCGAGCGCGCCGCCAAGGTCATCGAGAATGAGACGGGGCGCCCGGTCTTCCGCCGCGCCCTCGACGTCACGAAGCGGGCGTCGATCCGTCCCTTCCTCGCCGCCGTGGCGCGCGAGGTGGGAGCCCCCGACATTCTCGTCGTGAACAGCGGCGGGCCTCCGCCCGGCACGGCGCTGGAGGTGAGCGAACGCGACATCGAGGACTCGGTGCGCTCCACGCTCCTCGTCGCCGTCGACTGGATGCGCGCCGTCGCGCCCGGCATGATCCGCCGGAAATGGGGGCGGATCGTGGCGATCGAATCGACCTCGATCAAATCCCCGATCGACACGCTCGCGCTGTCGAACACGATGCGCGCGGGCGTGGCCGGATTCGCGAAATCGCTGGCCCGCGAGGTCGCGCCGCACGGCGTGACGGTCAACGTCCTGTGTCCCGGGATGATCCGCACCGACCGCCTCAAGGCGCTGGCGGAGATCCGAGCCAGGAAGGCCAGGACGACCGTCGACGAGATGTTCCGGCGGATGGCGGCCGAGATTCCGGCGGGACGAATCGGGACCCCGGAGGAGTTCGCGGCGGCGGCGGTGTTCCTCGCCTCCGTGCCGGCGCGCTACATCACGGGCACGGTGATCCAGGTGGACGGCGGGGCGTACCGGGGTTTGCTGTGAACGGGACGCACGGTCGGGCTGGTTTTCAGTGCCCCAATCCCCGTTTCTGAAGTATCGAGCTGTGAGCCCGATGTGGTTGGGCGGGATTCTTCGTTTCGCCGTCGGGCTTGAAACATGAAACGTCAGGAACGGGGATTTGGGATCTTGAACCTGGAAGCTCGCCCTAGCGCCGCTTCGCCCGGGCGGGCTTGGTTCGTCTCGCCGGAGCTTTCGCGGGTTCGGCGGCCCGGCCGTTGCGGGGGCTCTTCCCTTCCTTCTCGGGATCTTTGACCACCGGCTTGCGCAGCTCTTCCTGCACGCGCCACTCCAGCTCGTGGCGGAGCGCGCCGATGGGCAGGCCGCCCGCGCGGAGCACGCTGTTGTTGAAGAAGGGCTCCGTGAACCGCCCCTTCATCTTGTCCCGCGTCCATTTCCGCAATTCGCGGATCCGGTCGCGGCCCCAGAGGGGGCACGACGAGAGCGTCGGGTTCAGCGCCGTGCGGCGGACCTCGGCCTCGGCGACCACGCGGTCGGTCCCGATGTGGTCGATGAGGAACTCCACCGCCTGGTTGAAGGTGAGTTTTCCGGTGGCGAGCTTCACGTCGAGGATCACGCGCGCGCCGGCGTTCGTCGCGTTGAGGATCTGCACGAACCGCGACTGCGGCGTGTCGTCGAATCCCAGCTCCTTGACCCGCTCCTCGACGAAGAGCGCCCAGCCCTCGAGCGTCTCCGGGGAGACCGCGAACGTTCGAAGGAGCGACGGATGGTGGAGCCCCCAGCCCGCCATCAGGTGGCGGCCGGGGTACGAGAGGTGCGCCGTGAGGCTCGTGAGCGCCGAGAAATTGTGCTCCTTGAGCTTGTCGCTGTCGCAGTCCCCCGGCGTCACGCACACGTAGCCGTCCCGCTTCTGCTCGAACCGCGCCGGCGGCCAGTACATCCCGTGCGGAATGACATGGCGCAGGAAGGAGGGGGTCTCGATCACGTACATCGAGTCGTGCTCGGGGATCTGGGCGAACTTCGACCGGCTCACGAACTGCTTCGCCTTCGCGACCGCCTCGCGCACGTACCGCAGGACGCCGTCCATCGCGTCGGGATGCTGCGTCTTGACGAGGTCGCGCACGTCCTCGACCGCGACCTTCCGCTTGATCTGGCGGCCGATCTCCCGCATCTTCTCGAGCCCGCGCCCCATCTCGGCCTCGCCGAGCGCGGTGAGCCCCGACGGCGAGAGCGTGATCCCCCGCGCGTCCAGCCATCCGCGGTAGAGGTCCTCGCCGATGGCCCAGTCCTCCCCGCACTCGGGCAGGATGTCGACGATGAGCCAGTCGGAGTACTTCTCGAGGGCGTTCTGGGCCGACTCGATGAGCCGGTGCATCTGGCGCTCCATCGCGGGGCCCAGGTGCTCGCGGCTGATGTCGCGCAGCGTGTTGAAGAAGCCCGGGAGGCGCGTCAGCGTCTCGAGCTCGTTCTCGATGAAGAATTTCACGGGCCGGCGGAGTCGGCTCTTGGACTGCTCGATGTACTTCGGGAGCACCTCGAGCCGCTTCATCAGGCTCTTCATCCGCTCCCGGAGCGGCGCGTAGTTGCGGAAGAGGACCTGGAAGAGGGCGTACCCCACCACTTGCGGCGCCTCGGGCAGGCGCTCCCAGAGCCGGACCTTCTCCCGCTCGTACAGCCAGAGCTTGAGCGTCGACAGGATCATCTCGCGCTCGACGGCGAGGTCCGGCCGGAGCTTCTTCGGGTCCTGCTTCTGGAACTCCGCGATCCACCGGGCGAAGAGGCGGTGGTCGTCGAGCTCGCGCTCGATCGAGCCGTCGGGCATCAGCTCGTCGTACTCGTCGTGGTACCCGAGGGACGAGCCGAGGATGGGGTTCCGCTTGACCCATTCCTGGAAGAAGCGGGCGCCGAGCTTTTCGAAATGTCGGTTGACGTTCATGCTAGTGGTGCAGGACCTTTCGGAATTCCTCGGTAAGCGCGGGGACGACCTCGAAGGCGTCCCCGACGATCCCGTAGTTGGCCACCTTGAAAATCGGCGCGTCCGGATCCTTGTTGATCGCGACGATCACCTTGGAGGAGGACATCCCCGCCAGATGCTGGATCGCGCCCGAGACCGCGATGGCGATGTAGAGGTTGGGCGACACCGTTTTTCCCGTCTGTCCCACCTGCTCCGAGTGGGGCCGCCATCCGTTGTCCACCACCGCGCGCGAAGCGCCGACCGCCGCCCCGAGGACCGCCGCGAGTTCGTCCCGCAGCTTGAAGGATTCCGGGCTGCCGAGCCCGCGCCCCGCCGTGACGACGATCGAGGCTTCCGTCAGCTCAACCTTGCCCGCGGAGGTCGCGGCCACTTCCTTCACCAGCGTGCGCAGGTCGCCCTCCCCGAGCGTGAGCTTCAGCTCCTCCACGGCCGGCGAGGCGTTCCCGTCCCGCGAAAGTGGAAAGACGTTCGGACGGAGCGTATAGACCGCCGGCGATTTCTTGAATCCAATCTGGACGGTCATCTTGCCCGCGTACACGGGACGGCGGGCGACGATCCGGTCGCCCTCGGAAGAGAGGCCGGTGCAGTCCGTCGCCACCGCGCTCCCCGCCATCGCGGCCACCGTGGGCGCCAGATCCTTGCCCATCGCCGTCGCCGCGAGGAAGAGATGAGTCGCCCCGGACTTCTGCGCGGCGAGGAGGATGGCCCGCGCGTATCCCTCCGGCGCGTAGAGCTTGAAGCGCGGCTCGTCGACGACGTAGACCTTCCTCGCGCCCGCGCGGCCCGCGTCGGCCGCCAGCGCGGCGATGCCCGATCCCACGAGCACGGCCGAGGCGTCGCCGAGGCGCGCGGCCTCGCTCAGGGCCTCGAGCCCCGCCCGCTTGACCTTGCCATCGCGCTGCTCGACGAAAACCAGGATGGAATGGGCCATCAGAGGACCTTGGCCTCATCGCGAAGGAGGCGGACCAGCTCCGGCACCGCGTCCTTTCCCCGGCCCACGATCCGGCCCGGGGGCCGCGGCGCCGGCGGCTCCATTTTCAGAATCTCGATGCGGGGCTCGGCGGCCGGCGCGCCCTTGGTCTCGACCGGCTTCTTCTTCGCGGCCATGATCCCCTTGAGCGACGGGTAGCGCGGCTCGTTCAGGCCCTTCTGCGCCGCGACGACGCACGGCATGGCCATCTCGACGACCTCTTCGCTCCCCTCGATCTGCCGGCGGCAGACCACCTTGTCGCCCTGGATTTCGAGCTTGGTCACGACCGTGGCCCGGGGAACTTTCAGGTGCTCCGCCACCATCCCCGGCACCTGGCAGGAGTCGCTGTCGACCGCCTGCTTGCCGAACAGGATGAGGCTCGCGCCGAGCGGCTTCAGGACGCCCGCCAGGATTTCCGCCGTCATCGCGCCGTCGAACGTCGACCCGCCCTTGACGAGGATCCCGCGATCGACGCCCATCGCGAGCGCCTTGCGGAGGATGGACTCGTTCCCGTCGGGATCGACCGTCACGCCCACGACCTCGCCCGATCCCGCCTTGTCGCGGATCCGGAGCGCCTCTTCGATGGCAAATTCGTCGTACGGATTGATGACGAACTCGATCCCCTGAGGGTTGATGGACTTGCCGTCGGGGCCGACCGTCGGGCGGGCGTTGGTGTCGGGAACCCGCTTGAGGCAGACGGCGAGAATCATGCGTTTTTCCGCGGATTTGCGGGCACTAAAAGAGTGCCCATTATAGGCAAATGTTTTTCAACCGCAAGTGAAAAGCCCCCCTCGGCCCGAGGGGGCTCACTCGTACGCGATCGCGTCCAACACGTTGAGCCGGGAGGCCCTTCGCGCCGGCAGGAGGCTCGCCAGGTACCCGATCGCGATCGCGGCCCCCGCGGCCGCCCCGATCCAGCTCCAGGGAATGGAGAGGGGAATCCAATACCCCGTGACCTGGAGCGTGTGGAGCCGGAGCGGAAAGGCCGCCCCCGCCACGCCGGCCAGGATTCCGATCGCGCCCCCCACCGCGGCCATGAGGAACGATTCGATCATCACCGTCCGCCGGATCTGCCCGCGCGTCGCGCCGACGGCGCGCAGCAGGCCGATCTCGCGCGTCCGCCTCAGGACCGAGATGAGCAGCGTGTTCAGGATCCCGAGAAAGCCGATGATCACCGCGATCAGCACCTGGACATTCGAGAGCTGGAACGCCTGGTCGAGCGCCGCCGCTGCGATCCCCCGGAGCTCGTCGGGCGAATAGAGAAAGGCCGTGTAGTTTCCCTTCAACGTCTCCGCCACGCGCGACCGGACTTCGGCCGGCGTCGAACCCGGCGCCAAGCGGATGTCGATGTACGCCACGAGATCGTCCCGCCACAGTTTCCGGTAGACCGCCCGTTCCATCACCACCATGCCGGCGGGCCACGAATAATCTTCCACCGCCCGCGCGACGCGGAACGTCCGCGGACCTTCCACCGTCTGGAATTCAACCTGGGATCCCGGCGGCGTGCCGTACCGGTGCATGAAGTTCTCGGAGACGATGATGTCCCGGCCCGCGAGCATGGCCTCCCGGAGGCCCGGGTCGTCGATCGCCTTCATCCGGTCGGTGATCCCGCGCTCCCGGTGCATCTTGAAGAGTCCGTCGAGGTCGACCGCCAGGAGCATGATCTCGTTGTCCCGAAAGGGCTGGTGGTGGACGGCGACCGTGTAGACGGAGGCGACTCCCACGACGGTCCGAATTTCGTCGGCGAGCGCGTCGGGGAACCGCGCCGGGCTGTAGAGCTGCGTGGTGAGGTCGGTGCCGTTGATCGAGAGGTCGAAAGGGAAGGCCTCCGCCATCCACGCGTCCGCTGAGCGGCGCAGGGACGCGAGGAACGAGGCGCTCGCGACCATCATCGAGAGCGCGCCGCCGAGGGCGATCGTGGTGAGCGCCGTGCGCCGGGGGAATTTCCCGATGTTGTCCGCCGCGAGGTACCCCTCGATCCGGAATACCCGTCGCAGGGCCGGGCGCGCGAGGCGCGCCGCCCAGACGGTGAGCTGCGGCAGCACGAGCGCCACGCCGACAAAGATGAATACCGTCGCGGCCAGCCCGCCGTACGGCGGCAGGCGCAGGTAAAACCCGAGGACCAGCGCCGAGGCCGCGACGATGAAGATCATCCCGACCAGGAAGGATCGAAGTTGGCGCGGCGCCGCCCGCGACGATTCGATCGACGCTCCCAGAAGGCCCGCGGGTGGCGTCCTCATCGCCTCGAGCGCCGGCACGAGCGCCGCGAAGAGGGCCACCATCGTCCCCACCGCGAGCGATCCCGCCGCCACGGGAAGGGTGAGCACGACTTCGCGCACGTCGATCGCCAGCGTCAGGGAGTTCGCCGACCTCGCCGACGCCGTCACGAGCAGCCGTGCCAGCCCGTACCCCGCCGCGAGTCCCGACGCCGATCCAAGGAAGCCGAGCGCCGTCCACTCGAGGAGCACGAGGCCGAGCACCTGCCGACGGAGCGCGCCGAGGGACCGCAAGATCGCGATGTCGCGCAGCCGCTCCACGACCGAGATCGACACGGAGTTGTAGATGATGAAGAGCCCGACCACGAGCGCGACGACCGAGACGACGACGAGCGCCCGCACCCGCGAGAGGGCGTCGTCGAGAACCGCGCTGCGCCGCAGGAGCGGCTGGACCGAGTACGCCGGGCCGAGCGCCGCGGCGATCCGCGCGCCCGCGGCGTCCGGGTCCAGGCCCTCGGGGGGCGCGACATCGATCCGGTCGACGATGCCCGGCTTCGTGAAGAGCGCCTGCGCGGTCGGAAGCCCCATCACCATGAAGTTGCCGCCGAAGACCTGGGCGGGACCCTCGCTCTCGAGGATTCCCGTCACGGTGAGTTTCGCGCGGCCCCGAGGAGTGTCCAGCACGAGCGACGAGCCCGGCGAGAGGCCGTGGCGCCCTGCGAATCGGCGGGTCACGACGATCCCGTCAGGCCGCAGGGCCGTCGCGATGAACGCAGGGAGCTCGGCGGAGGGAATCTTGAAGTCATACAGGCGGAGCTGGCGATCCTTCCAGAAGTCGATGCCGAAGACGAGGACCGGGCCTTCTTTCAAGTCGGAAAGGGTCGTGCTCCGGTGCAGGACCGGCGCGGCGATCGCGCCCGGCAGCGCTTCGATCCGGGGGAGCGCGGCCTCGTCGACGCCCGTCCCGCTCGCGAAGGTCACCTGGAGTTTTGCCCGCCCCCCGAGCCGTTCCCCGGTTTCCTCGAAGGCGCGGAGGACCGTGGAGTTCGCGACCGCCGCCGAGACGAAAAGGGCCACGCCGAGCGCGACGCTTGCCGCGCCGAGAACCGTCCGGAGCGGATGGCGCCGGGCGTGGCGCCACGAGAAGAGACGGAGAAGCCGCCTCACGGGGTTCCGTCGCTTTCCACGCGCCCGTCGCGCAGGCGGACGAGGCGGTCGGCAAACCGGGCGGCGGAAGGATCGTGCGTGACGACCACCACGGTCCGGCCGTCCTCCCTGGCGACCGCGTGGAGAAGCTCGAGGATGCCCCGGCCCGTCGCGCTGTCGAGGTTGCCCGTCGGCTCGTCCGCGAGGACGATCGCGGGATCGGCGACGAGCGCGCGGGCGACGGCGACGCGCTGCATTTCGCCGCCGGAGAGCTCGTCGGGGGCGCTGGCGCGGCGGGCGGCGAGTCCCACGCGCTCGAGGAGCGGCGCGACGCGACCCTCGACATCCGCCGGACGCCCCCCTTCCAGGAGGAGGGGAAGCGCGACGTTCTCCGCGACGCTCAGCGACGGGATGAGATTGAAGAACTGGAAAACGAAACCGAGCCGGCGGCGCCGGAGGAGCGTGAGATCGTCGTCATTCCGCGAGGAGGTTGCGGTCCCCTCGAGGAGCACCTCGCCCGAGGTGGGAAGATCGAGGCCGCCCGCGAGGTGGAGGAAGGTCGATTTCCCCGAACCGCTCGGCCCCGTGAGGCAGGTGAATCCGCCGCGGTCGATCTTCAGGGAGACCCCGTCGAGGGCGGCGATCTGCCGGGTCCCCTGCGGATAGAGTTTCCGGACGTTGCGGAATTCGATCACGGTTTGAACCTGTAGTAGCTCTGGAAGGCGATGGGCGCAAGTCGTGGAGGGACGGGAAGCCGGTAACTACCTGTCTTTTCCCGCGTTAATGTATTCGGGGCCGTACGGGGCGACGGTCCGCTTCTCGAGATCGAATTGGTTGCATTCGATGATGTCGCGGCCGTAGACGTGCAGCGAATGGGTGGGCTGGTCGCCGAGGTTCTCGACCTTGTGGATCTCCTCGTGGGGCGGCAGGACGTAGGAGACGCTGCAGGGGCCCGACCAGAATCCATTGGCCTCGCGCAGCTCGGCGTAGCCGGGCTTTTTCCGGTCGTCGAGCCGGACGTAGTTGGTGACTTTCAACTCCCCGTCCATGATCCCCATGAGTCCCCAGGTCCCGTGGTCGTGGATGGGGGTGCCCTGGGCCGGGAGCCACACCCCGCTCATGATGACGAAGCGGCGCTTCCGGTCGATGTAGACGAGGTGGCGGGCGTAGTGGGAGGCGTCGGCCTCGCGCTCCTCGGGGGTGAGGAAGGCCTCGCCGGCGCCGAGGAGGAGCTTCATCTTGCGGGAGATCTTGCGGATCATCTCGGCCTGGTCCGCCTCCACGGAGGTGATCATCTCCATGTCGGTGATGAAATCCTGGAAGCAGTAGGAGGCCGTCTCCGGCATGACTTTTTCCCTCGCTGGCGGACCTCCGTCGATATATCCGCGGGGGCGCGGGGAGTCAACCAAAACGGCTCGGGATTCACTTTCCCCTTGACCCGGAGCCCCGAGACCATTAAAAATGAATGGTCGTCACCCGAGGATGGACCGGAATGATCACTCAGGGCGAAATCGCGCGCCGCCTGGGACTCGACGTCTCCTCTGTTAACAAGATATTGAACAAACGGGCCGGGCCCGTCTTCCGGAAGGAGACCATCCGGAAGGTGTTCAAGGTCGCCCGGGAGCTCGGGTACGATTTCGGCCGCCTCAAGTACACCCACCGCCGGAAATTCGAGCGGCACGAGGTCGCCATCGGCGCGGAAATCGTGATCCTCACCAAGGACGGCGCCGTCTACGACCAGGGCGTCGCCACCATCCGCGACATCAGCCAGGGAGGCGCCCGGGTCACCGACCTGGCCACCCCCCTCGGGTCCCTCCCCATCGAGCCCTTCACCGTCCAGCTCCGGCCGATGCAGAAGCCGCTCGACGAGGTCGAACTCAGCGGCCACATCGTCCGCCTCAACACGAACGGGGCCGTGAGCTTCGGCGTCGAGTTCTCGCGCCTCGAGCCCTCCGCCACCCGAAAACTGAAACGCGTGGCCGCCCCGTAAGGTCTAATGTCGGGATGACCGTCCTTTCCCGGCGCGCCGCCGTCTTCGCCCTCGGCGTCATCTTCACGGCCAACTTCCTCAGCTACCTCGACCGCACCCTCGTCAGCGCCCTCGAGGAGCCCATCACGGGCGCCTTCAACCTGTCGGCCGAGGGCCACGGGTGGCTGTGGGCCCTCTTCACCTTCGGCTACATGGTTTTCGCCATGCCCATCGGCATGCTCGCGGACCGCCGCAACCGGCCCCGGATCCTCGCCCTGTGCGTCGTGATCTGGAGCTTCGCGACGATCATGTCGGGGTGGGCGCCGTCCAGCATGGTGCTCTACGTCTCGCGCTTCTTCATCGGGGTCGGGGAGGCGGGCTGCCTCATCATCGGCCAGGCCCTCATCGCCGACTGCTTCCGCGCGGAGGTCCGCGGCCGGGCCCTCTCCCTCTTCCACGCGGCCGTCCCGCTCGGCGGCACGTGCGCCTTCATCATGGCGGGCGCCCTCGGGA
>Ga0075433_10000004_pt1 | contig 84398 bp, 67 predicted proteins | sample RhiMethybrSRZTD2_FD_75299 | JGI IMG/M metagenome (GOLD analysis project Ga0075433, IMG submission 75299) | Populus rhizosphere microbial communities from Tennessee, USA - Rhizosphere MetaG P. TD hybrid SRZTD2 | ecosystem: Host-associated > Plants > Roots > Rhizosphere > Soil | place: USA... | reverse complement strand
CGTCCCTTCGTGACCGGCCGCCGCCCGCCGCTTCTCGCCATGCAGCAAGGACGGCTCCAGCGCACGACCTTCTTCACGGGCGCGCCCGAGACCCTCCGCGTGCTCGGCCTCAAGATCGACTTCGCCACGGACTCGCTCGGGTCCCTGACCTCGACGCCGGACGGCAAGTTCGATCTGCGCGACGGCTCGTCCCTCGGCATCGTCATCGACCCGCCGCCCCACGACCGGAAATTCTTCCTGAAGCACCTCGAGGCGCTCCGGCGCTACTGGAAGTTCGCCTCGTACGGCCACCTCGTCATCGAGTACGACGTCTACCCGCGGGCCGATTCCTCGGCGTATCGCCTGGCGGATACCGGTCGCTACGGACCCTGGACCCTGGGGCAGGAGTCCTTCGACAGCGCCCAGCGCTTCTTCCACGACGCCCTGACGGTGGCGGACCAGACCGACTCGATCCCGTTCGGGAAGTTCGACGTGATCGCGCTCCTCCATTCCGGGTCGGACTTCCAGACCGACCTGAACGGCGACAGCCCACGGGATTTCCCGACGTTCCAGATCAACCTGAGCGACACGGCGTTCGTGAACGGCGGCGCGGTCGGGATCACGGGGGGGATCGTCATGCCCGAAACCGAGTCCCAGGACGGTTACTACGCCGCGATCAACGGCACCCTGGCCCACGAATTCGGTCATACGCAAGGGCTCTTCGACCTCTACGACATCGAGACCTTGCTGCCCGGTGTCGGAGTCTGGAGCAACATGGATTCCGGGTATCTGCTCGGCACGACGGTGCAGGACCAGAAGTCGGGGGCGCAGGTGGACGCGAGCGGGATCCTGCCGGTCAGCCTGGATCCCTGGTCCAAGTTCTTGTTGTGGCCCGACAACATCGAGTACGTGGAGCCGGGGAGGGGGCTGGACACGACCCTCCGCGCCACCGAGCTCTCGGACACCACGCTCTTCGTGCCGCTCGGCGGGGAGGAGTTCTACCTCATCGAGAACCGCGAGACGGATCTCAACGGCGACAAGACGCTCTACCTCGACAAGGACGACTCGACGGGGGTGCTCCTGGGGCCGGACTTCGCGGACACCCTCGGGATCGACACGGTGGGGAACAAGGAATACGACTTCCTCCTCCCGGGGCAGGGCGTGCTGATCTGGCACGTGGACAATTCGGTCATCTACGGGCGTCACATCCCGCCCGATTTCGGGATCAACTCCAATCCCTCGCGCCGGGGCGTGCGCGTGATGGAGGCGGATGGGATCGAGGATCTCGGGGATCCGAACTCGAGTTACCTCTTCGGGAGTCCCTTCGACCCGTACTTCGTGGGGAATCACACGAGGCTCGGTCCGGACACCGGACCCAACTCGGACACGAACGACGGCGGGAAGAGCCACATCACGATCGACGTCACGAGCCCGCCGGGCCTCACGATGGGGGTGAGTGTGCGCGCCGACTGGAGGGTGCCGGGCTGGCCGCTCGCGACGGGCGTGAGCCAGCGCGGCGCGAAGCCCACGTACGGAAGGCTCCGGCACGACGGCCTGACCGAGGTGGTGACCGCCGTGGACAGCCTGGTCTACGCGTTCACGTCCTTGGGCGAGCCCTACTACACGACGGGAGACAGCAGCGTCGTCGCGGCACTGCCCGCGAAGATCGTGGGACCGGTTCTCTTCGCGGACAGCCTCTTCCATCGGAATCCGCTCGCGTTTCACGACGCCGCCATCGTGGCGACGGCCGGAAATGGAGGCGTCTACGCGTTCCACGCGGGACCACGGGACGCGGGCGCCTCGGATACGCTGTACGGCTGGCCTCCGCGGCTCGACCCGGGTTCCACGAGCGTGCTGGCCACGACCGGTCCCGTGCTCGACGCCGTCGGACAGGTGATCGTCGGAGGGAGCGACGGCCGCGTCTTCGCGATCGTTCCCTCGGACAGCGTGAGCGTGGCGCCGCGCGTCGATCCGGTCGCGGATACCCTGCGCGTCGGAGCCTCGACCATCACGGCTCCCGTCTCCGGGAATCTGGCGCTCGGCCGGTTCACGGGCGCGGGCGGCTACCAGGTGGCGCTGGCTCTCTCGAACGGATGGATCCGCATCGTGGACGCGGCGAGCAAGCTTCCTGGTCGCCTCGACGTTCATTTCCGGGTGCAGAATCCGTTCTTCGATCCGTATCTCCTGGGCGTCGACATGGACCGCGCCCCGGATCGCGATCTCGAGCTCCTGGTCTCGGACCCGCGGCAGGACATGATCCATTGCTTCCGACTCGACGGCACCGAGCTTCCGGGCTGGCCGATCAGCGTGGCGGGCACCCTGTGGGGGCCGCTCGCCGCGGGCGACCTGGACGGCGACGGCTATCCCGAGATCTTCGCCATGGACAAGGAAGGGCGGGTGCATCGGTACAACCGGAACGGGATCGAGCCGCACGGCTGGCCGGTTTCCATGACGGGGCGATACGGGCCCGAAGCCCTCGGGGGTGAAGGATCGGCTCTCGTGGCCGATGTGACGGGGGATGGCCGCGCCGAGGCGATCGTCGCGCTGGACAACGGCCTCCTCGTGGCGCTGGACCAGGACGGCCGAACCATCTCGGGTTGGCCGCTCGCCATCCAGGGCGGCGCGTCCTCGACTCCGATGATCCTGAGCCTCAACGACGCGCAGCTCCCGCCCGATCCCCCGGGTCCCGCGTGGACCCATCTCGTGGTCGGGGGAGACGACGACGGCGCGCTTCATGCTATTCAGTTACCGGCGAGGGCGGACAGCGCCCTCTTTTCGAGGGATGGTGTGTCCCAACGGACCCCGTGGGCCGAGTTTGCTGGAAATCGGCGTCGCACGTCGGTCCTGGAGGACACGCTGCAGGGAACTCTGGCACAGGGGCCGCAGCTCGAGAAGGGGTCGGTCTATTGCTTCCCCAACCCGGCGCATGGCCAGGACATAGGCCTAGCGTACACACTGGGTCAGGGGGTGAATTCAGTGGTGATCCGGGTCCTCGACCCGATGGGGCACGAGGTTCAGCGGCTTTCTGGGCCGTCGAGTCCCGCGCAAAATGTTGTGAGAATCCCGGTTCGGAATCTGGCGAGCGGGGTTTATCTCGTACGCGTCGAGGTCCAGGGCACGGGGGCGGACAACGTGGTCTTCGGCAAATTCGCCGTTGTCAAGTAACGTGGACGGGGCTATAATTGCTTGTAGTGCAAGTAGCTTCAGCCCGGTTCTGAGGACCTAGATACTGATCTCTCGGCGATTCGCGCTCACTCTTTCGGCCCTTCTGGCCGTTCTCGCGATCCATCCCCGTCAAGGCAAAGCTGCGTCCTCTCTGGATTTTGATCCGGCGACGCCCCAGGAGATTCTGCTCGCGCAGCGGGCCATCGCCGATTCCGTCATGCCCCCGACCGCGACCCCGACTCCGGCGCCCCAGAACGTGACGGCGGCCGAGGAGGTAAACCCGAAACACAAGTCGGTCGGCAAGGCCTTCCTCCTGAACCTCGCGGTTCCCGGCGCGGGACATCTCTACGCGGGGCAAAAACGCGGCATCGTCAACATGGGTCTGGAAGGCGTAGCCTGGGCCGCGTACCTCTACTACCACGACCGCGGAAAATCCAAGGAGAAGGAGTTCGAGACGTACGCCGACGGACACTGGGATTACGACCGCTGGCTGCAGACCAACCCGCAGTACCAGGGCTCTCCCGAGGACAGCTTGATCCTCTACTTCCGCGACCACAATCGGCAGCAGTATTATGAGGACATCGGGAAGATCTCCACGTACTGGAGTGGCTGGACCAGCCAGGACGACCGCAACTTCTACCGCGGGATTCGCGCGCACAGTAACAACTTCCTGAAAAACGCGCATACCGCGGTCGCGGGCGCCTTCGTGAACCGCGTCGTGAGCGCGGTGGATGTGCTGCGCTTGATGAAGAGCAAGACCCACGCGGTTCTCGGCGAAGACACCACCGTGAGGTTCAAGCTGCGCTCGAAGCCCTTTGCGAGGGACAATGCCTTCGGGTTCGTCATCACGAGACGTCTCGATTAGAACCTCCATCTCCCTCGTGCTGCTCTGGGCGGCCGCTTCCACGGCCGCCCCGCCGACGTTCGCCCAATCCAATCTCGACTTGACGCATGCAGGCTCCCCTCTGGCGACGGCGCTCGCGTTCGCCGCGGATTCCACCGCGCCCGAGCCCGCGCCGGCTCCAGCCGCCGTGTCCGAGCAGGCGCCGCGCGCCAGGAACCCTCGAAAGGCGCTGATGCTCTCGCTCCTCCTTCCGGGGGCGGGCGAGCTTTATTCCGGCCACAAAGGACGCGCCACGGGGTTCTTCGTATCGGAAGGCGCGATCTGGGCCAACTTCGCGATCTGGGAGGTCGCGGCCCACCTCAGGCGGAACGACTACATCGAGCAGGCGCAGATCAACGCCGGGGTCGGAACGAGCTCCGGATCGGACGACTATTGGAGACTGGTCGGGACGTACGCGCGCTCGAGCGGATCGGGGGTCGATTCCTACGAGGACGCGCTGCGCCGGGACGCGAGGAACGAGTTTCCGAGCGACCCGGCCGCCCAGGACGCCTGGGTGGCGGAGCGGCTTCCGACCGGAGACCGTGCCTGGGACTGGTCGAGCGCCACGCTCCAAGAGAGCTTCCGGGACACGCGGCAGAGCTCGACGCGAGCGTTCAGCCGGGCCAAGTTCTCCTTCGCGCTCGCGATCCTGAACCGGATCGCCAGCGCGATCGACACTCAGATGCTGCACCGCGGCGACGCGCGGAGTCGGCAGGCGGCGATCGAGCGTCCCGAGCTGCGCCTCCTCACCGACATGACCGCCGACGGCGGGGGAAGGGTGCTGCTCCGGCAGACGTTCTAGAGTCCGTCACCACCCCGCACGCGACCGCGACGAGGTCTCTCCTCCCCGAATGCTCATGAGCGGTCCGAGACAACACATACTCACGGCCATCCAGGCCGCGCTCCTTCTCCTGGTCTGCGCCGCGGCGCCGGCATCGGGCGCGCTCCCCGATTCGGCCTCCTTCGCTCCCTACGGTCTTCGGACCGAGATGATTCTGGACCGGGACGCGCTCGAAGCGGCTGGCATCCACCGTCCCACCCGCCTGGTCTACGATTCCGACGGGAACCTGCACGTGCTCGACGAGGAGGCGCGCCGCGTCGTGAAGCTGGATCCGAAAGGGCGCGCGATCTACGACGTGGGCGGGTACGGAACCGACGAAGCCTCGCTCGAGCTTCCGGTCGACATCGTGGTCGATCGGGATCAGTCGCTCCTGGTCCTGGACCGGGGGCGCGGCGCGCTCATCGCCTACGACCGCGCGGGACGGTTCCTGGGCCAGAGGCTATTCCAGGGAGAGGCGGCGGAAGAGTCCCGCGAGGCGGGCGCGCGGATCCTCCTCGACCGGTTCGGAAAGCTCTGGCTCCTCTCCCCGCGCGCGCGCGACCTCGTGGCGCTCGACGATCGGCTGGAGCCCAAGCGGACGACTCGATTCCTCCTTCCCGAGGACTCGCTGCGTCAGCCGATGGCGGTGGCGTCCACGCCGGGGGGCTCGTTCTGGATCCTGGACGCGGGTCGGCCCGCCCTTCTTCGGTTCGACCCGAGCGGTCGCCTCTCGCAGTCCTTGCCGTTCGACCATGCCTCGGAGCGCCTGTCCCTGACCGACCTCGCCGTGGATCGCGCGGGATATCTCTACGTCGGGGACCGCTTGAATCAAAGCGTCCGCGCCTTCGGCGAGGACATCGATGGACTCTTCATCACCCTGCGCGTCTTCGGCGGAGACCGGATCGCGTGGAGACCCGCGGCCGTGGCGGTGGGACCGCGCCGTCAGATCGCGCTGGCCGATCCGGAGCGCGACGAGATCCAGATCGTCGTCCCGGTGCCCCGCATCGACCGGGTGCGGCCTTGATGAAGCGATTCCTCCTCCTCGCGCGGGTCGTGGGGATCCTCGTGGGATTCGGCCTGCCAGGCCATGCCTCGGCCCGTCCCACCGACGTGATCCATCCCGGTGGAGTCCCGGTCGAGCCCGATACGCTCGTCTTCGACTACCCGGTGGTTCGATCCCCGTCGCTTCTTTCCCTGGCCGCGCCGTCCGTCCTCTCCGCTCCGGAGGCCGGGACCGCGGATCCGCCCGAGACGGCGCCGGTCGCGATCGCCGCGGCGGCGCCGGCCGCTTCCGGCGCGGAGGCGGCGGCTCCGTCACAGGCCTCGCTCCTCTTCTCCGGCTCCAAGTCCCTGAGCGTCGAGATGGGACGCGGACGGGACGCGTCGCTCCACCAGACGCTCGATCTCACGGTGCGGGGCCGCGTGGCCAGCGAGGTCGAGCTCCAGGCGACGCTGAGCGACCAGCAGCTTCCGTTCGAGCCGGACGGCACGACGCGCGAGCTGCAAGACCTGGATCGGCTCATCCTCTCGATCCGGGCGCCGCAGGGTGAGGTCACGATGGGGGACTTCCGCCTCGACGCGGGCCCCGGGGAGTTCTCGAGGCTCGGGCGACAGCTCCAGGGCGTGCGCGGTCAGGCGCGGATCGCGGGCTCGACCTGGGACGTGGCCGCCGCGAGCGCCAAGGGGGAGCGCGGCTCCATCGAGACGAAAGGGGAAGAAGGAAAGCAGGGCCCGTACGAGCTCGTCGCGCGCGTGCCGGGCGAGATTCCGGCCGGGATCGTGGCGGGATCGGAGACGGTCTGGCTCGACGGCGTGAAGCTGAAGCGCGGCGCCGATCTGGACTACGTCATCGACTACGGCGCGGCCACCGTCACCTTCACCACGCGGCATCCGATCACCGCCGAGAGCCGGATCGCGTTCGACTTCGAGCGGGCGAGCACCAATTTCCGGAGAAGCATGTACGCCGCCTTCACGCAGGGCCCGATCTCGTCTTCGGGGCGATGGTACGCGACCTATCTCAAGGACGGCGACGATCCGAAGAGTCCCATCGACGCGGCGCTCACCCCGGAGAATCTGCGCGAGCTGGGAAGCCTCGGCGACTCGGCCGCGACCTCCTCGGGGGCGCGCTACGTCGGGCCCGGGGCGGGGGAGTACGCCTGGGATGAATCCGATCCCCAGAATCCCCACTGGGTCCATCTGGGCGCTGGGCACGGCGACTACCTGGTCGAGTTCGCGTCCGTGGGCGCGGGGCGAGGCGGCTACGCCGACACCACCGCGACGGACGGCTCTCATTTCTACAACTACATGGGGCGGAATCTGGGCTCCTACGTCCCGGGCCGCTCCCTGCCTTCACCCGCCGTGCAGCGGCTCTTCGACGTGGGAGGATCCGCGCGGGTCTTCGGCGCCCTGAGCCTGGACGCGGAGGCGGCGCGCTCCGGCCTGGACCGGAACGCGCTCTCCTCGCTCGACGACGGGGACAACGCCGGGAACGCGATGCGGTTCGGCGCGCAGCTCATGCCGCGTGCGCTTTCGGTCCTGGGACGGGGTCTCGGTTCCCTGCGCGCGTCGGCCAGCTTCCGATCCCGGGACGCGCGCTTCACCACGATGGATCGCCTGGACAACGTGTTCGAGAGCGACCGCTGGAATCAGGCGGCGGCGCAGGAGGGGGCCGAGACGCGGGGGGAGGTCTCGCTCCAGTACGATCCGGTCTCCGCGCTCTCGCTCCGCGGGGAGGCCGGGAAGAGGGATCTTGGGACCGGCTCCCGGGCTCTGCGGAGCGCGCTCGCGGCCGACTGGCGCGGACCGCTCGTGGGCGCGGTTCGGTGGGAAGGATCCCGGAACTCGCTCGGGCTGGAATCGGGAGCGAGGTCGCGCCTCGCCTTCGACCTGGCTCGGCAGACGGGATTCATCGCGCCCAAGGTGCACTTCCTCGACGAGCGCATCCTCCGGCAGGAGGGGGATTCCATTCCGGAGCGCCGAAGCCGCGAGTGGTCGACGGGGCTGGGTCTCAAGCCGCTCCAGAGCGTGAACGTGCGCGCCTCGTACGGGGAACGCGTGGACCGGCGCGCGGATTCCACGCTGGCGCTCGTCCCGACCCGCGCGACGACCTGGGAGGCGGGTCTCTCGGCCCGGGCGCGCGCGTCGCTCTCGGCGGAGCTGGGCTGGACGCGCCGGCGCGTGGCGGGCCCGGGCGGAGCCACCGCGAGCGACCTGGCGCAGCTCGCCCTCCTCGTGGGCGCGCCCGGCTCCGCCTTCAGCTCCGAGCTGCGCTATGACGCGACCCAGCTCCGGGAGCCCCAGGTGGTGCGGCGCGTGGTCGCGGTGGATCCCGGCACGGGCTCCTACGACGCGTTCGGGAATCCTCGCTACCAGGGGGACTACCAGGTGGTCACCGAGACCGGGCTTCCGACGTCGAGAACGCGGGCCAACGTCCAGCTCCGCCTCGACGCCTATCCGGGGCGGACCCCATCCCCTGGGAGCGCGAATTCGTTCTGGCGCGCGTGGGGCGCGAGCACGTTCCTGCGCCTGGAGACGCTCTCCTCGCTGCCCCTGGGCGATCCCGCGCACGCCCTGGACCCGCGCGACTACCTGGATCCCGGCGCCACGATTCGAGGCAACGTGAACGCGAGGCAGACGGTGGAGTACGCGCGTCCGGGCGGGCGGTTCGACCTTCGCGCCGAAGGGGGCGCGCGCCGGGACCGGACCGGGGAGCTGGAGAATCTCCGGGTGGTGCGCGATTCGCGCGACGCCACGTTCCGGGTGCGGAATCCGCTCTGGGGGAAGCTGCGCCTCGCCACGTCGGTCACCCACGATGGAACGAAGGAGACCGCGCTCCGGAGCGACACCGGCGAGCAGTACCGGTCGAGACTCCGCGGGCGCGGGCTGGATCTCGAGCTTTCCCGCGCGCTGGGTCCCACGTGGTCCGTCTCCCTCATCGGACGAGGGCGTCAGGATCGGGATCTGACCGGAGGCGGTCTGCGCGAGACGGTCTCGACGGGACCTTCCGCGCGCTGCGCCTCGGGGGGAAAGCTCCGCGTGGACGGGCGGGCCCTCTGGGCGCGCACGAGCCAGAGCGGCTCCTATCGGCCGGGGCTCTCCTTCACGCCCCCGCTGCTCGGGGATCACATCGACTACGACCTTCTCGGCGACTACCGGGTCCGGGAACAGGTCTCGATCGGGCTTTCGTGGAGCGGCCAGGTGGCTTCGGGTCGGCCCGGCGTCTACAACGGTCGCTTCGAGCTGAAGAGCTACTTCTGATGAGACCCGCGCCCGCCATGGCTCGCCTCGTGATCCTCGCGCTCTGCCTCGCGGCCCCGCCCGCGCGGGCGGCGGATCGCTACCATCTGGACATCGCCCCCGGCTTGGATTCGCTCGCCGTGTTCGCGGCCGGCGATTCCGCGCGACCCTGGACGCGCGCCGAGCTTCAGGCTCTCGCCGCTCGCGTTCGGGACCGGCTCCTCGCCCAGGGGCGGATCGGTGCCGCGGTGCGCCTCATGCTGCTGCCGGGCGCGGCCGGGGATACGATCGATCAGGCCCGTCTCTCGATCGCGCGCTGGGCTAAGCCCTCGCGCCTCGTCCCGGTCGTGCGCGGCGGAGACGATCTCGTCCCGGACGGGGCCCAGATCTTTCTCCGCGTCGATGGGGGACGCGCCGATCCGCGGTCCATCCTGGACGGCCTCACGGCGCTCCGATCCGAAGCGCAGATGCGGGGGCGGTTCGGAGCCGAGGTCGTGATCGATTCGGTCGTGCTCGCGGACTCGGCGACCGCGCGCGCCTACCTCTCGCTTCGTCCCGGTCCTCCGGTTACGGTGGACAGCCTCGACCTCGGCGGCGCGTCGATGAAGCCCTCCGTCGTCGGCACGATCTCGGGCCTCACGAAAGGGAAGGTGTTGACGCCGGCGCTCCTCGTGGACGCCCAGGAGCGCCTGGAATCGAGCGAGCTCTTCGCTTCGGTCGGGGCGATCGAGGTCGCTCCGAGCGCCGACCCCGGCCGGGCGCGGGTGATCGCCCCCCTCGTCGAGAACCGGATGAGCCGCTTCGACGGCGCGCTGGGCATCCAGAACCAGGGAGGAGTGACCGGGCTCTTCGACCTGGCCCTGGGGAACATCGGCGGGAGCGGGCGCTCGGCCGGCGCGCGCTGGGCGGGCTACGGCGCGGGGCGATCGGAGTACGCCGCGCGGTACCGGGAGCCGTCCCTCTTCGGCACGGGGCTCGACGGGCTCCTCTCGCTCGAGGCGCAGGTCGCCGACTCGCTCTACACGCAGACCCGGTGGTCGCTCGAGCTCTCGGGGCGCCCCCTCCGGAACGCGCGCGCCGGCGCCGCCATCCGGAGGAGCAGCAGCTCGTATACCGGCGCGGGCCGGGGCACGAGCGCGACCTGGTCGCTGGAAGGGAAGGCGGCGTGGCGCACGCTCCTGCCGGTCGAGAATCCGGTGCGCGGCCTCTCGCTGTCCCTCACCGGTGAGGCGGGGCGTCGCACGGAGGCGTATCCGGGCTACCCGCGCGACACCCGCGCGCTCCTCCGGGGCGCGGTCGCCTGGGAGGCGGCGCATCCCACCGGAGGGAATCGCGCCCTCTACGCCGCGGTGCGGGCCGAGCGCGTGAGCCTGGGCGGGGACGCGCTCCCCGCCGAGGAGCTCCGGTTCCTCGGTGGCTCGGAGGGGCTGCGCGGCCACCGGGACCGGGAGTTCGCCGGGGACCGGATCCTGGCCATGACCCTCGAGCACCGCTGGATCACCGGACCGCGGGGCGGACGCGTCTTTCTCTTCGTGGACGGCGCGCGCCACGAGCTGAGCCAGCCGCTCGAAGCGGGGACCGCGCGTGCCCTGCCGAGCCTGGGCGCTTCGCTCGCCCGAACGGAGTTGAGCCCGGGCTGGGAGTTCGGCTACGGTGCGGGGCTGAGGAGCCCGATCCGCGCGGGCACCGTGGGCATCGAGCTGGGGCTGAGCCCGGGAGCGGCGCTGCGCGAGACCAAGCTCCACCTTCGCTATTCGACCGACTGGTGAGCCAGACCGCCCAACGGAAAATCGAGAGCCTCCGCCGGCAGATCGAGCGCCACGACCATCTGTACTACGTCGTGGGCGAGGCGGAGATTACCGACCGGGACTACGACCGCCTCCTGAAAGAGCTCGCCGAGCTGGAGGAGGCGAACCCGGAATATCGGGATCCCGATTCTCCCACCCAGCGCGTGGCCCATGGCCTCCTCCCCGGGTTCAAGTCCGCGCGCCACTCGGCTCCTATGCTGAGCCTCGACAACACCTATTCCCTGGAGGAGCTCGAGGAATTCGACGCGCGCGTCCGGCGGCTCCTCGAGAAGGACGAGGTGGAGTACGTCGTGGAGCCCAAAGTGGACGGCGTCGCGGTGGCGCTCCGCTTCGTGGAGGGACGGTTCACCCTGGGCCTGACGCGAGGGAACGGCGCCGAGGGGGACGACATCACCGCCAATCTCCGGACGCTCCGATCGATCCCCCTCCGGCTCAGGACCAAGGAGGCGCCGCGGGAGCTCGAGGTCCGCGGGGAAGTCTTCATGGAGACGAAGCCCTTCGAGAAGATGAACGAGCGCCGGGTCGCCGCCGGCCTGAACGCGTTCATGAACCCGCGCAACGCGACCACGGGGAGCCTCAAGATGTTCGACACCTCGGAGGTGGCGAAGCGGCCGCTCAAGATCTTCCTCTTCTCGGTGGTCCGGCCCGAGCGCCACGGCCTCAAGACCCAAATGGAGGCGCTGGCGTGGATGCAGGAGCTGGGCCTTCGCGTGAACCCGGACAATTCGAGCGCCCGGGGCTTCGCGGCGTTGCGGCGGACGGCCGAGCGGTGGGAGACGAAGCGGGAAAAGCTGCCCTACGGAACGGACGGTCTGGTCATCAAGGTGAATTCCTTCCGCGAGCAGGACGCGCTGGGGTTCACGGCCAAGAGCCCGCGCTGGGGCATCGCCTACAAGTTCGGCTCGCACGAGGCCGAGACCACGCTGCTCGGGATCGAGTGGCAGGTGGGACGGACCGGCGTGGTCACCCCGGTGGCGCATCTGGATCCCGTGACTCTTCTCGGCACGGTGGTGGCCCGCGCGACGCTCCACAACCAGGACGAGATCGAGCGGAAGGACTTCCGCGTCGGAGATCGTGTGGTGGTCGAGAAGGGAGGCGAGGTCATCCCCAAGGTCGTGCGGGTGGTTCCTTCGAGCGGCCGTCGCGGCCCGAAGTACGTCATGCCCACCAAGTGCCCGGTCTGCGGGTCCCCGCTGGTGCGCGATCCCGAGATGGCCGCGGTGCGCTGCGAGAATCCGGTCTGTCCCGCGCAGGTGAGGAACCGCATCGTCCATTTCGCGAGGCGCGGCGCCCTGGACATCGAAGGGCTCGGGTGGAAGACGGTCGACTGGCTCGTGGACGCGGGACTGGTGAAGGACGCCGCCGATCTCTATCACCTCCACGAGCGCAAGTCCGAGCTCGTGGAGATCGAGCGCCTGGGGGAGAAGTCCGTCTCCAACCTCCTCGCGGGCATCGAGCGGAGCAAGAGGGCGCCCCTGGCGCGCCTGCTCCACGCGATCGGAATCCCCCATGTGGGCGCCACGATCGCGAACGTCCTCGCGAATCATTTCCGGTCGCTCGAAGCGCTGGCCCAGGCTGACGAGGAAGCGCTCCTGGCCGTAGACATGATCGGCCCGGAGATCGCCAGCAGCGTCGCCCGGTTCTTCTCCTCGAAGGGAGGCCGCGATTTCGTCCGCCGGCTTCGGGAGGCCGGCATCAAGCCGGAGGCGCCGCCCGCGCGGCGCGCGGCCGAAGGCGGACCGTTCGCGGGCAAGACCTTCGTGCTGACGGGGGGGCTCGAGGAGCTGTCGCGCGAGGAAGCGGGGCGCCTCATCCAGGAAGCGGGGGGCAAGGTGACCTCCTCCGTGAGCTCCAAGACGGACGCCGTCATCGCGGGATCGGATCCGGGATCGAAGCTCGACAAGGCTCGATCGCTCGGGGTGGAAGTCTGGGACGAGGCCCGGCTTCTCACGGCGCTCCGGAAGGCAGGAGTCGCGCCCGCCTCGCGTTGACTTCTCCCCCCAAGTCCCGTAGCTTGGGATTGGACCCGACGCGTCCAATCCCATGGCGACTACCGAACGACATTCCAATGACTTGCTGGGTTCGGCCCTCGATGGGCTGAGCCTGCGCGAACGGGGCTGGGAGGACCGTCCCGGGCAGCGCGAGATGGCCCGGCTCTGGTCCGAGACGCTCGTGCTCGGGGGCACGCTCGTGGTCGAGGCGCCCACCGGGATCGGAAAGTCGCTCGCCTATCTCCTGCCCGCGCTCCTGCGCCGCGTGCGCGGCTCCGGGCCGATCGTCGTCAGCACCTGCACGAAGGCCCTCCAAGACCAGCTGCATCGGCGTGACGTCCCGCTCGCCTGTCGCGCCATCGGCCGCCCGCTTCGCGTCGTCACGCTCAAGGGAAGGCAGAACTATCTCTGCCGCCGGCGCGCCGACGCGAGGCTGAGCCAGCGTTCCCTGCTCCTTCCCGGCGGGGACGGGATCGACGAGGCCGTCCTCGAGGAGGTCCGCGCCTGGACCGAGCGAACGGCGACCGGCGAGCTGGAAGAGCTGGTCTCGATGGGATTGGAGCTGCCTTCCGCGTTCCTGCTCGAGATCGCTTCGGATCCGTTGCTCTGCGCCGGATCCTCGGCGTGCGAGGCTTCGAGCGGATGTTTCGCGAAGCGCGCGCGCCTTCAGGCGCTTCGCGCGGACGTGGTGCTGGTGAACCACGCGCTCCTTCTCTCCGATCCGGGGCTCCGCGCCACGCTCCTGGCCGAGGCCGGCGCGCTGGTGCTGGACGAGGCGCACCACGTGGAGCGGATCGCGCGCGAGCAGCTGGGCGTGACGCTGGGCTACCACGATTTCCTGAGACTGGCGGGACGCACCGACGCGCGCACCGGAATCCTCCGCGCCGTCAAGCGCTCGCTCCGTCGCGGCCGCGGCGAGGCGCTCGGGGAGAGGCTGCGCGACGCGGAAGCGTCCATCCGACCGGTGCTCCAGAACGCTTCCGCGCTCGCGCGGGATCTGGAGCGCTGGCTCCCGAAGGGAGCGGCTTCCGCGCGGATCACCCGCGACATGGACCTCGCGTCGCTCAGCCCGGCCGCCCTCGACGGGCTCCTGGCCGCGCTGGGGACCCTGGCGCGGTCGCTCGAGGATCTGGCCGACGCGGCCGCATCCGAGGGGGAAGCGGCGATGAAGCCGGAGGGGATCGAGGCGATCGAGGAAGTGCGCGCCCGCTCCCTCGCCTGGACCGAGATCGAGCGCGCCCTTCGCGCGGTGGTCGCGCTCGAGGAGAAGGGCGTTGCCTTCTTCGTCGATCGCGACGACCGTGGCGTGCCGCGGCTGAACCGACGTCCCCTGCGCGTGGGGGGCGCGCTTCGCGCGAGCGTGTTCTCGATCTGCGACCGCGTGCTCCTCACCTCCGCGACCCTGTCGGCCGGGGAGGATTTCGACCCGCTGCTCGAGGCATTGGGCCTCGATCGAGACGAGGCCCACACGGTGGCGTTGCCGTCCCCCTTCCCGCTCGAGCGTCAAGTGCTCTCCGCGGTCTGGGACGGAAGCCGCCCCGGGGATCCCGACTACGCCGAGCAGCTCGCGCGTCTGGTCGCGGCGCTGGCGACGCGCTTTCGCCGGAACACCCTCGTGCTGCTCACCTCGTACCAGATGCTCGACCAGGTCGCCGCGCATTGCTCCGGTCCGCTCGAGCGCGAGGGAATCCCGCTCCTCCGCCAGGTCCCCGGAGAAGCCGCCGCGCCGCTCGCCGCCGAGTTTCGAGCCGGGGAAGGGTCGGTCCTCCTCGGGACGACCTCGTTCTGGGAAGGCGTGGACTTTCCGGGCGCCGCCCTCGAGGTGCTCTTCATCGCCCGCTTGCCCTTCGGGGTCCCGACCGATCCGCTCCTCACGGCGCGGTCCGAGGAGATCGAGGCCCAGGGAGGCGATCCGTTCCGGGATCTCGCGCTGCCCGAGGCGATCCTTCGCTTCCGGCAGGGGATCGGTCGTTTGATCCGCACCGCCGAGGATCGAGGCGTCGTCGTGGTCGCGGACCCGCGGGTCACGCGCTCCTCCTACGGGAGGCGCTTCGAGGCCGTGCTCCCGTCCCGGCCCCTCGTCACGTCGTCCTCGGCGGAGCTGCTCGAACAGGTGGGCGCCTGGTTCTCCACGACGGAGGCCCCATGCCCAGCCTGACCGTGAAGGCCGCCGCGAAAGGGCGGGTGGCGATCGGCGGGGCGCCGCTCCGGTTCGAGGATCTGCGCCTGATCGACGCCGGCGCGCGCGTCTCCCTTTCCCCGGAAGTCCCGGCGCGCGTCGCGCCCTCCCGCGCGCTGATCGAGCGCGTCTTGAAGGAGGGGAGCACGGTCTACGGCGTGAACACGGGGTTCGGACAGCTGAAGTCGGTGCGCGTCTCCGACCGGGACGTGGAGCACCTCCAGCTCAACCTGATCCGGAGCCACGCCTCAGGGTCGGGACCCGAGCTCGAGCCCAAGGCCGTGCGCCTGATGCTCGCGCTCCGCGCCCACTCGCTGGCGCTGGGCTACAGCGGCGTGCGGCTGACGCTCCTCGAGCACATCGTGCGCATGATCGAGGCGGAGATCCTCCCCATCGTTCCGAGCCGCGGCTCGCTGGGCGCGAGCGGCGACCTGATCCCGCTCGCGCACCTGGCGCTCGGCCTGATCGGCGAGGGGGAGGTCCGGATCGAGGGACGCATCGCGCCCGCGGCGGATCTGATGCGCGGAAACGGCATGGCGCCGCTCTCGCTCCAGGCGAAAGAGGGGCTGGCGCTCATCAACGGGACCCAGGGGATGACCGCGGTCGGGACCCTGGCGCTCCTCGAGGCCTCGGAGGTGCTCCGGGCCGCGCACGTCGCGTGCGCCCTCTCGGTGGAGGCGGCGCGCGGCAGCGTCAAGCCCTTCGACCCGCGCGTGCACGCGATCCGCCCGCACCCCGGGCAGAAGGACTCGGCCGCGGCGCTGTGGGCGCTCCTCGACAAGAGCGCCATCGTGGCGTCGCACCAGGATTGTGGCAAGGTGCAGGATCCCTACTCGCTCCGATGCGCTCCACAAGTTCTGGGCGCTTCCATCGATTCCTTCCGCCGCGCGCGCGAGACGGTGGTCACCGAGGTCAACAGCGTGAGCGACAACCCGCTCTGCTTCGCGGACACGGGCGAGGTCGTCTCGGCGGGGAACTTCCACGGCGAGCCCGTGGCCCAGGCGCTCGACTACCTGGCGATCGGCATGGCCGAGGTGGGGTCGATCGCGGAGCGCCGCACGTTCCTCCTCCTCGACAGCGCCAAGAGCGGGCTTCCGCCCTTCCTCGTCGAGAGTGCCGGCGTCCAGAGCGGGCTCATGATCGTCCAGTACCTGCAGGCGGCCCTCGTCTCGGAGAACAAGATGCTCGCCCAGCCCGCGAGCGTCGACAGCATTCCCACCTCGGCGGGCCAGGAGGATCACGTCAGCATGGGGATGCACGCCGCGATCAAAGCGCTCGCGCTCGTGCGGAACGTCCGGCGCATCGTGGCCGCGGAGCTCCTGTGCGCCGCGCAGGGGATCCACCTGCTTCGCCCCCTCCGCACCAGCGAGCCCCTGGAGCGCGTCGTGGCGGGACTCCGGGAGAGCGTTCCGCCGCTCACGGTGGACCGGCGCCAGGACCAGGACCTCGCGCGGGTGGACGAGTGGATCGCCTCGGGCGGACCCGCGGACCTCGCGGGCGTGGGCGCCTTCTGATGGCGCGCTCCGACGTGATGCCGGGAACGCCGCCCCTCGAGATCGTGCGCGCGCCGCGCGGGCCGAACCGCTCCTGTCCGGGCTGGCACCAGGAGGCGGCGCTCCGGATGCTGATGAACAACCTGGATCCGGACGTCGCGGAGCGCTGGCAGGATCTCGTCGTCTACGGCGGGACCGGAAAGGCGGCGCGAAGCTGGGACGCCTTCCACGCCATCGTCCGCTCGCTCCGCTCGCTCGAGAACGACGAGACCCTCCTCGTGCAGTCCGGCAAGCCGGTCGGGATCGCGAAGACCCATCCCGATGCTCCCCGGGTCCTGATCGCGAACTCGCTCCTCGTGCCCGCGTGGGCCACGTGGGACGAGTTCCGGCGCCTCGAGGCGAAGGGGCTCACGATGTACGGGCAGATGACGGCCGGATCCTGGATCTACATCGGGACGCAGGGGATCTTGCAGGGCACCTACGAGACCTTCGCTGAGGCGGCGCGGCGGCACTTCGGAGGATCGCTGCGCGGCCGGTGGACCCTCACGGCGGGACTCGGCGGGATGGGAGGCGCGCAGCCCCTGGCGGTCACGATGAACGAGGGGGTCTGCCTCGCCGTCGAGGTGGATCCGGAGCGCGTGCGTCGTCGCGTGGAGACCCGCTATCTGGACAAGAGCACGAGCTCCCTCGAAGAGGCGCTCCGCTGGGTCGAGGAAGCGGTCTCCAAGGAGGAGGCGGTCTCGATCGGCCTCGTGGCCAACGCCGCCGAGGCGCTGCCCGAGCTGGCGCGCCGCGGCGCCCGGCCGGATCTCGTCACCGACCAGACCTCGGCGCATGACGAGCTGAACGGATACGTCCCCGCGGGGCTCCCGCTCTCCGAGGCCGCCGCGCTCCGGCGCTCCGATCCTAAGGAGTACGCGCGGCGCGCGGTGGAATCGATGGGGATCCACGTCGCCGCGATGCTTCGGTTCCGGACCCTGGGCGCGATCACCTTCGACTACGGGAACAACATCCGGGGCCAGGCGGTCAAGGCGGGCGTGAAGAACGCCTTCGACATCCCGGGCTTCGTGCCGGAATTCATCCGGCCCCTCTTCTGCGAGGGGAAGGGACCGTTCCGCTGGGTCGCGCTCTCGGGGAATCCTGCCGATATCGCGGCCACCGACCGCGCCGTGCTGGATCTCTTTCCCGAGAACGAGGCGCTCCGCCGCTGGATCCGTCTGGCCTCCGAGCGCGTGAAGTTCCAGGGTCTTCCCGCACGCATCTGCTGGCTGGGCATGGGAGAGCGGGCGCGATTCGGAGAGGCGCTCCACCGCCTGGTGGAGCGCGGCGAGGTCGAAGCGCCCATCGTGATCGGCCGCGACCACCTGGATTGCGGCTCGGTGGCCTCCCCGTACCGTGAGACCGAAGCCATGAAGGACGGCAGCGACGCGATCGCCGACTGGCCGATCCTGAACGCGCTGCTGAACGCCGTGTCCGGGGCTTCCTGGGTCTCGGTGCACCACGGCGGGGGAGTCGGGATAGGAAACTCGATCCACGCGGGCGTGGTGATGGTGGCCGACGGAACGCCCGCGGGGCTCGCGCGACTCCGGCGCGTGCTCACGAACGATCCCGCGACCGGAATCTGGCGTCACGCGGACGCCGGCTACGACCAGGCGCGCGCCATGGCGCGCCGCCACAAGCTTCCCATTCCGACCGATCCGTGACCCCTCGGGATCGATGAGGGACGGCCGTTCGTGAACAGCGACCTCCTGGTCGTCTCGGCCTCCCAGCTCATCACCGCGCCTCCCGGCCAGGGGCCCCTGCTCGGACCGGACCTCGATCGCCCGGTCGTGATCGAGGACGCCGCCGTCGCCTGCGTCGGCGGGAAGGTCGTGGCGGTCGGGACGACCTCCGAGGTGGCCGCGGGCTATCCGGAGCGCGAGGCCGGACGGGTCGTGGACGCGCGCGGACTTGTCCTCGCTCCCGGATTCGTCGACGCCCACACCCACCTTCCATTCGCCGGAACGCGCGAGATGGAGTTCGACGCGCGCGCGCGGGGCGAGACCTACGCGGCGATCGCGGCGCGCGGCGGAGGAATCCGCTCGAGCGTCCGTCAGCTGCGCGCGGTCTCGGAGGAGACCCTGGCCGACCGGATCGTGGAACGCCTGCGCCGGCTGCTCGCCCAGGGGACGACCACGGTGGAAGCGAAGAGCGGCTACGGGCTCTCCCTCGAAGAGGAGCGGAAGCAGCTCCGGGCTCTGAAGCGCGCCGCGGCGGCCTCGCCGCTCACGATCGTCCCGACCTTCCTGGGCGCACACGAGGTTCCGGACGAGCACCGCGACCGGCGCGAGGACTACGTCTCGCTCCTCACCGAATCCATGATCCCCGAGATCGCGAAGGAAGGGCTGGCGCGCTTCTGTGACGTGTTCTGCGATGAGGGCGTCTTCACGGTGGAGGAAGCTCGCCGGATCCTGCTCCGGGGGCGGGAATGCGGGCTCAAGATCAAGCTTCACGCGGACGAGCTGGCCGACGTCGGCGCCGCCTCCCTGGCCGCCGAGCTTCGAGCGGTGTCCGCGGATCATCTCCTCCATGCATCTCCGGAAGGACTGCGCGCGATGGCCGCAGCCGGCGTCGTCGCGGTCCTCCTGCCCGGCACCGCGTTCACGCTCGGCCTTCCGTACGCCCGGGCGCGGGTCATGGTCGAGATGGGACTCGCCGTCGCGCTCGCGACCGACTTCAATCCCGGAAGCAACATGTCCTCCTCCATGCCCATGGCGATGACCCTCGCGGTGACCCAGATGAAGCTCACGCCCGCCGAGGCGTGGATGGCGGCGACCGTGAACGCGGCGTGCGCGCTGGGGGAAGGGAGCCGGCTCGGCCGGATCCAGGCCGGATACGATGCCGACCTCACCCTCTTCGACGCCTCGGACCACCGCCACATCCCGTATCACTACGCCGAAGAGCACGTCCGCATGGTGATCAAGAAGGCTGTACCGGTGATGGATCGCGCCGAGACTTGCGAAAGCGCGTGATCCGTACGTCCCAAGTCCCAGGAAACACGTTCGTTCGAGGTTCCGATCCTGGTCGCGGCGGGAGCCTCGATCCCCGTAAGGAGAGGGCATGAGTGAGCTTGTGGAGTGCGTCCCCAACTTCAGTGAGGGCCGAAATTTATCTGTAGTTCGGAGCATCGCTGCCGAAATTTCGAGCGATCGGTCGGTCCGGCTTTTGGACCAGGAAATGAACGCCGACCACAACCGGTGTGTGATCACCTTTGTCGGGGAGGCTGAAGCCGTGGTGGAGGCGGCGCTGAGGGGCGTCAGGAAGGCGACCGAGCTGATCGATTTGCGCCGTCATCGTGGGGAGCACCCCCGGATGGGTGCCACCGACGTCCTCCCGTTCGTCCCGGTCGGAACGACGAAGCTGGAGCGCTGCGTGGAGCTGGCCCGGCGCGCGGGGGAGCGCATCGGGTCCGAGCTCGGGATCCCGGTCTATCTGTACGAAGCGGCGGCCACGCGGCCGTCGCGCCAGAACCTGGCCGACGTGCGGCGAGGCGAATACGAGGGGCTCGGGCGCGAGATCGGGACGAATCCCGAGCGCGCCCCCGATTTCGGCCCGGCGGCGATCCATACGAGCGCCGGAGCGATCGCGGTGGGCGCGCGCATGCCGCTCCTCGCGTTCAACGTCAATCTGGGCACGAAGGACGTGGACGTCGCGAAGAAGATCGCGAAAGCGATCCGCTTCCAGTCGGGCGGGCTTCGCTACGTGAAGGCGCTCGGATTCGAGCTCAAGGAACGCGGGATCGTCCAGATCTCGATGAATCTCGTGAACACGTGGGGCACGCCGATCCAGCGCGTCTTCGCGCTGATCCGGGACGAGGCGGACCGGCACGGCGTCCCGATCGTGGGCAGCGAGGTCGTCGGGCTGGTCGTTCAGGACGCGCTGATCGACGTCGCCGAGCACTATCTGAAAATCGAAAACTTCTCGCGCGATCAGATTCTGGAGAACCGCCTCGCGCGCCGCATCGGCGCGACGGAGCAGAGCGTGGCGGAGTTCCTGGAGGAGGTGGCGTCCGCGGCGCCGACGCCGGGAGGCGGAAGCGTCTCGGCGCTGGCCGGCTCGCTCGGCTCGGCGCTCGCGACCATGGTCGCGCGCCTCACGATCGGGAAGCAGAAATACGCGGAGCACGATGCCCGCATGCGCGAGGCCGAGGCGAAGGCCGAGGCGCTGCGGCGCGAGCTCTTCGATCTGGTAGCGGAAGACGCTCGGGCCTACGAGGGGTTCCGGAGCGCGTCCCGGATGTCCCAGCGCACGCCCGAGGAAGTGGCGCTTCGGGAGCGCGCGCTGGCCGACGCCGCGCGGAACGCGACCCGGGTGCCGCTCCACACGGTGGAGGCCTGCGTGCGGGCGCTCGAGGTCGCGCTCGAGGCGGCGACGTACGGAAATCCGAACGCGGTGAGCGACGCAGGGGTCGCCGCCTGGCTGGCGCGCGGGGGCGCCGAAGGCGCGGCCCTGAACGTTCGGATCAATCTGGCGGACGTGCCCGAGGCCGAGCGCGCCGACTTCGAGTCGCGGATCGAGCGTTCCCTCGCCCAGGCGAAGGAGCTTCACGCGTCCTGCGTCTCCCAGGTCGACCGGCGGATGCGGGAGGCAGGAGGGTGATTCGGTTGGCGACCAGGAGCGAGGCTCTGCGTGGATCGTAGCGCCGCGATCAAGAAGAAGGCCCAAGGGCTGGTCCAGAAGGGCGACGTGAACGGCGCCATCGCCGAATACGAGAAGCTCTTCGAGGGCGGCGACAAGGATCCCTACGACTTCATCGTCGTGGCGGACCTCCTGGCCAAGCGCGGCTCCATGCAGGAGGCCGTGCGGCGGTACCGCCAGGCCATCGACGAGTACGCCAAGACCGAGCTCTACAAGAACGCCATCGCCGTCTGCAAGAAGATCCTCCGCATCTCCAAGGAGGATCTGGCCATCCATCGCTCGCTCGGCGAGCTGTACGGCAAGGAAGGGCTCTACGGCGACGCGCAGATCCACTACCTCGAGTTCGCCGAGGGCTCGATCCGCCGCCAGGAGCACGACGCCGCGCTCGACGTCCTGGACGAGGTGATCAAGCTCTCCGCGGACAATTTCGACCTCTCCGAGAAATACGTCGAGATCGCGATGCGCGCCGACCAGCCGGAGCGCGCCGGGAAGGAGCTCCTGCGCCGCGCGGAGCGGGCGAAGCAGCTGGGACGCACGGACGAGGCGGAGCAGATTCGCGAGCGCGTCTCGACGCTGGCGCCGGGGCTGCTCACGTCCTCCCACGCCGCTCCGGTGCACGCCGCGTCCCCGACGAATCCTGTGGCGGACGCCGATCGAGCCGCCGCGGCCGACGCCGCCGCGGCGCGAAGCGGAGCGACGCCGACCTACGGCGGCGGGCCGCTGGACCACGTCTACGAGCCCTCCTCGCGCGCGATCGACCGCACCCCCGTCGTGGAGCCCGAGGCTCCGGCTCCCGCGGAGAAGGCGCCCGAGGCTCCGGTGGAGCCGGAGCACGAGGATCTGGCGCGCACGTACCTCAAGGCCGGGCACAAGGACCTCGCCGCCGAGGAGTTCTGGAAGGCGAGCGAGCTCGCGTTCTTCCGCGGCGACGCGGTTCGCGCCCGCGAGCTCCTGACCAGTCTCCTCGGCGCCGACCCCACGCACGAGGCGGCGCTCCGTCGTCTGGTGGACCTCACCTCGCAGTCGGGGGACGCTCCCGCCGAGGCCAGGGCCCGCTTCGACCTCGCCGAGGTCTATCTGGCGCACGAGGAATGGGACCTGTCCCGGGCCGAGTTCATGCGCTGCCTTGAGCTCGACCCCACGAACGACCGCGCGCGGAGCCGCGTCCAGCGCCTCGACGCGCTGGTGAACGGGAGGGAGCCCGGCGGCCAGCCGGTGGATCTCGATTCCTTGCCGGACGAGCGCCCGGCGGCGAGCGTCCGCGTGCGCGACGAGCAGCCGCAGGGCGGCGACGCCCTCATCGATCTCGAGGAGATCATCGACGAGTTCAAGGCGGGGGTGAGCGAGCGGATCTCGGGCGAGGATCACGAGAGCCACTACGACCTCGGCATGGCCTACATGGAGATGGGGCTGTACGACGAGGCGATCGGCGAGTTCCAGGTGGCCTCGAAAGGAAGCCCGATGGAAGTGAAGTGCCTCGAGATGATCGCGCTCTGCTTCCTCGAGAAGAACGAGCCGGCGGCCGCGGCCCGCGAGCTGAGCCGGGCGCTGGAGCTGCCCGGGTACGGCCCGGAGGAAACCATCAGCATCCGCTACAATCTGGCGGTGGCGAACGAGCGGCTGGGCAACCTGGACCGGGCCCTGCAGCACTTCGAAGAGGTCTATCTCCTGAACGTCGACTTCCTGAAGGTGGCCAGCAAGGTGAAGGAGCTGAAGCAGCGCCTCGCGAAGGCGGAAGGGTGACGTGGGGCGCATCGACCTCCACATGCACTCCAACGCCTCCGACGGCTCCTTCACGCCCGAGGAGGTGGCGGGCATGGCCGCCGGCAACGGAGTCGAGGTGTTCGCCCTCACCGACCACGACACCCTGGACGGCCTGCCCGCCGCGGGAGCCTGCGCGAGCCGGGCGGGGATCCGGCTCATCCCCGGCGTCGAGCTCTCGGTCTCCGAGGAGGGAATGGACGTCCATCTCCTCGCCTACGGCTTCGACGACCGGGACCCCTCGCTCGTGGCCGCCGTTCGCCGGTACCGCGAGGGACGACGGGAGCGGACGCGCAAGATCCTGTCCCGGCTGAAGGGGCTCGGCATCCGGATCTCCCTCGAGGAAGTGGAGGAGATCGCGAGCGGGGGCGCGCTCGGCCGCCCCCACGTGGCCGAGGCGCTCCTTCGCGCGGGACACGTCGAGACCTTCAACGAGGCGTTCCAGCGCTACCTGGGACACCACGCTCCCGCGCACGTGCCCAAGCCAAAGGTCGCGCTCGAGGAAGCGACTTCCATCGTGCGCGAGGCGGGGGGCGTCACGATCCTCGCCCACCCCGGGACGCTGAACCGGGACCACCTGATTCCGGCATGGGCCCGGCGCGGCCTGGACGGGATCGAGGTCTGGCACTCCAAGCACGATGCCGCGGCCGTGGAACGGTATCGCGGCTACGCCCACCTCCACGGACTCCTGATGACCGGCGGATCGGACTATCACGGGGAGCGCACGCCCGGCGTCGTGATCGGATGCGTGGCGGTACCCGACGAGATCCTCGGTCCGCTCGACGCCGCGCTGAAGACCCGCCGCCCCGTCCGCTCGCGCTAGCTTCCCTTCCGCCTCGCCGTCTGATAGCCTCTCCCTGCCTCCTCACGATGCGAACCATCGTTCTGAGCTCCTCCCTCATCGCGTTTTCCATCGCGTGTGGCTACGCGAAGCTTCTCCTGTTCCCGTATCTCTTCTTCGTGGAGTTGTTCACGGTGGCCGTATTCCTGTCCGGGGTGCTCGCGGGACCCGCCTGGGGTCTCTGGATCGGCGGCGTGGCAAGGCTCACGTTCAGCATCGCGAATCCGTACGGTCCGCCGCACCCCTGGATCCTCGTCGCGCAGGTGATCGGGGCCGCGCTCGTGGGCCTCCTGGGCGGGGTCGCGCGACCGTGGCTCTTCCACGGCTCGGACGCCTCCGGCGCCTCGCGGCGTCGCGTCGCGATCCTCCTCGTCTGCGGCTTCGTCGCGACGACGTTCTACGACGTCCTCACCAACGCCGCGCAGTACCTCGCGTACGGCTCCTGGACCCTCACCCTCGCTCTGGGGGCGATCCCGGCCCTGCAGCACCTCGCGTCGAACCTCGTGATCTTCGCGGTCGTGGGAAATCTGGCGATCCCATGGCTCCGGCTTCACCCCATGGCGGCCCGGCATGCGCGCTGAGGCCGCGGTCCGGGTCGCGGCTGCCCTGGCCGCGGCGGTGCTCCTCCAGGCGCCGGCACCGGCGCGCGCCGGGGCTCCGCCGGACACGACCTTCGCGGCGCCGCCCGATACGACCCTGATGTCGCCGGCGGACACCCTGGGCAAGCGCGTTCTGATCACGGGTCGCGGTCGCGTCATCGTGACCGCGCCCGCGGTCGCGGACACCGCCGGCGTTCGCGCCGGGGGTATCGACGTCGCCGCCGAACGGAAGTCGGGCGTCCTCACCCTCGAGGAGCTCCTGCCCCTCTGGCGGGCGGTGCTCGTCGCTCCGCTCCCACTCTATGGCCCGACGCAGGGCGCGGTCGACCTGCCGGACGGGGGCGGTCCGGTGCGGCCCGATGCGTGGATCCACGCGGGAGAGGCCACGACCGACGAGTCGCTCGTAGGATCGGTCTCGCTCGGCTGGGGGGCGCCGTGGCTCGCCTTCGCGCTGGACGATCCCCGGGTCGACGCGGCGGAGGCGCTGGATCTCGATTCCGTCGAGCTTCCGGTGGAGCCCGGGGAATTCCGGGCGCCGGGCGAAGCGCTGACGCGGCCGCTTTCGCGGGGACCGGCGACCCCGTCGGCGCCCGGAGACACCGTCCGGTCCGGGGTCTCGAAGACGACCCTCGTCTACCGCCGGGGCAGCGGAGACGCGGAGCTCACCGGGGCCCGCTTCCAGACCGGGGTGTTCCACCGGCGAATCGACGCGTCGTACACGCGGAACGCGGGGAACGGCGGGTCGCCGCTCCGGGAATCGGAGTTCTCGCGCTACGCCCTGCGCGCGGAGCTCGGCCGATGGGCCTCGCATCGATTCGAGGTGGACGGGGTCCTCGCCGAGCGCTCGATCCAGGACTCCTCCGGCGGAAGGAACGAGTGGGGCCGCCGCCATCTGGCGCTCCGCGCCGCGCGCGAGGGATCCCGCTCGAGCGACGCGTGGCGCGTGCGTGCCGGCTCGGGAAAGGAAACATGGGTCATCAGCGAGGACTTCAACCTCTCGGGAGAGCCCGGAGGGCGTGAGCGGTGGGAATTCCCGACCGTCTCCGCGGAAGGCTCGGTCTCGGTCCGGTCCGGGGACGCGCTCACCTGGGTCGCCTCGGTGGAAGCCGCGTCCCGGAAGATCGTCTACCGCACCGACTCCTTGCCGGCGTTCGAGCCCCGTCGCGGGGAGGCGCGCGTGCGTCTCGGGACCCGTCTCGCGCCAGGCTCTTCGGTGGGCGCCGGATTCGACGCGGCGTACGACCTGAGGGAGACCGAGTCCGGACTCTGGGACGCGCGCGCCTCTCTCTGGGGAAGCACGGCGCGCGCGCGTGGAAGACTCGACATGGAATCCGCGCATCAGCGCCCTTCCTGGACGGACCTCCTCACGCCCGCCACGCTCCATCCTTTCTTCTCGCCCGTCTTCTTCTCGACCGAGGAGCTGAGCCGGTCCGGGAATCCCAACTTGCGCCCTCGCCGCTTGACGGGGCCCCTGGGATTCGTCCGTGTGACGCTCCTCCGAGGACTGGATCTGGACTTCTCCGGCTCCTACCGACGGGTGACCGACGATTTCGGATGGGACGTGAGCGCGGATACGGTCGGCGGCATCTTCCGCGTGACCTCGGTCGCCCGGGAGCGAGGCTCGGGATGGCTCTCGCACGCGGCGATCGGCTGGGACTACCGGCGTGGACCCATCCGCTCGCGCGGCGTGGGATGGGTTCGCGGCGGCTCCGACTCGCTCTCGCCTCGGAACGGGTCTCCACCAGGGCGCGCTCTGGATGCCGCGATGGAGCTTCGGGTCGTCCTCTTCCAGGGAGACCTGCCGCTTCGCTTCGGCGTGGAATCGCACGCGCGAGGGCCCCGCCGCGGGTTGATCCGCGAACCGGGGCTGGTGACGTGGGATGGAACGCTCTCCGCGGATTTCGGATCCGCGGGCGCGTTCCTGCGCGTCCAGGACGTGTTCGACCGCGGGCCGGGGAGCGCGATCTGGGATCCCACGGTTCCGACCGGCGCTCCCATGCCGGGCCGGATGGTCCATCTCGGCCTGGTCTGGAATCTCCTGGACTGAGGCCCGGAGGCGGCGGTGTGGGGAAGGGAGATGCGCGCAGGCCTCGTGTTCGTGATCGCGGCGCTCCTGATCGGGCAGGGATTCCGCGAGTGGCGGCGAGGCCATCCGAAGCGATTCCAGGATCTGGTGGAGGAGCTGGAATCGAGCGACGCCCGGACGCGGACCACCTCGGCGCCGGTGCTCCCCGACTCGGCCGTGGCGGTCTCGCCGCGGGTCCCGAGCGCCCCGCGCGAGGTTCCCGTCGGGCGGATCGACCCCAACCGCGCGACGGCGTCGGAGCTGATCCGCCTCCCGGGGATCGGACCCACGCTGGCGGGCCGGATCGTGGCCGATCGCGACCGGAGGGGCGCGTACCCCTCCGCGGAAGCGCTGCTTCGCGTGCCGGGGATCGGCCCGAAGATCCTGGCGCGGATTCGCGGATACCTCTCCTTTCCCGCCGCGAGCGGAGGTGATTCACTGACCGCCTTTTGATCGATGCATTTTGCACCGGTGCGTGCCGCGCGCACGCTCCGCGTGATCCCCAGCGGCGCAATCCCTTCCCGCAATTCCTTGACTCCTCGCGCCCTCCCGCCGTTTCGCTCTGCCGATCCCATCCTGGCACCGGACTTGCGGATGTCCTTCCCGCCCGTCCCGCGCGCACGAGCGCGGGAGCCCACCGAAGTCCCGAGAGCCAAAACACAGGTAGGGGATCGCGACCGTGCAGCAGGAAAACGTCGGCCTGAAACTGCTCGAAGCCAAGCTCATCCCGCCTGACGCGCTTCAGAAGGCGCAGCTGCAGATCAAGACCGGGGGCGGAAGCATCACCCAGGCACTCGTGAAGCTGGGCGCCATCAGCGAGGAGGGCCTGGCCAAGTTCCTCTCCGAGCTCTACGCGGTTCCGAGCGTGGACCTGGGCAACTTCACTCCCGATCCCAGCGTCACGAAGCTCATCCCGGGCGACGTCGCCAACAAGTTCCAGATCGTGCCGCTCAGCCGCAGCGGCCGGCGGCTCACCGTCGCCATGGCCAACCCCTCCAACATCTTCGCGATCGACGACATCAAGTTCATCACCGGCTTCGAGGTGGCCCCCGTGGTCGCGACCGAGGCCGCCATCAAGAAGGCCATCGACAAGGCCTACGATTCGGTGGCGTCGTTCGAGAACGTGATGAAGGGGATGGAAGACGACATCGAGGTCATCGAGGAGGAAGAGGACACGACGCCCGACGTCACCCTCCTCGGGGAAGCGGAGCAGGCCCCGGTCGTCAAGCTGGTGAACTCCCTCATCACCGACGCCGTGCGGAAGGGCGCGAGCGACATCCACATCGAGCCCTACGAAAAGACCCTGCGCGTCCGCTTCCGGATCGACGGGACGCTCTACGAGATGATGGCGCCGCCGTTCCGCATGAAGGCCGCGATCATCTCCCGCCTCAAGATCATGGCCGAGCTCGACATCGCGGAGCGCCGGGTACCCCAGGACGGGCGCATCAAGCTCCGCCTCCTCGGGCGCACGATCGACCTCCGCGTCTCGAGCCTGCCCACCATCTTCGGCGAGAAGGTCGTGATGCGTATCCTGGACAAGAGCAACCTGAATATTGACATGAACAAGCTGGGGTTCCAGGAGCAGGCGCTCCGGGACTTCACCTACGCCATCGCGCAGCCCTACGGGATGGTGCTGGTCACGGGGCCGACCGGAAGCGGTAAGACCACGTCGCTCTATTCGGCCATCTCGAAGATCAACGTGCCCGAGACCAACATCATGACCGCCGAGGATCCCGTCGAGTACAACCTCGAGGGGATCAACCAGGTGCTGATCCACGAGGAAGTGGGACTCACCTTCGCGGCGGCCCTCAAGGCGTTCCTGAGACAAGATCCGAACATCATCATGGTGGGCGAGATCCGCGACCTCGAGACCGCGGCGATCGCGATCAAGGCCGCGTTGACCGGCCACCTCGTGCTCTCGACGCTTCACACGAACGACGCTCCCAGCACGGTCAACCGAATCGTGGACATGGGGATCGAGCCGTTTCTGGTCGCCTCCTCGGTCAATCTCATCTGCGCGCAGCGGCTCCTCCGCAAGGTGTGCCAGTCGTGCAAGACCGAGATCAAGCTGCACCCCGAAGTGGTGCGGGAGCTGGGACTCATGGAAGCGGACGTGAAGGAAGGGGGCTTCTTCGAGGGCAAGGGCTGTGTCGACTGCAACAACACCGGATACAAGGGGCGCTGCGGCGTCTACGAGGTGTTCCCGCTCACCGCGGTCATTCGCGATCAGATTCTGGACCGTGCCTCCACGGCCGCGATCAAGAAGCAGGCCGTGGCGGATGGAATGCTCACTCTCCGCATGGACGGGTTAATGAAATTAAAGAAGGGAATTACGACGGCCGAAGAGGTCCTGAAGGAGACTGCGGCCGACCGGTAGCCGCCACGGAGGGAGACTATGGTTTCGCTGCGCCAGCTGCTCGACGAGATGATCAAGTTGAGAGCCTCGGATCTGCACATTTCCGCGGGCGTTCCGCCTCAGGTGCGGATCGATGGCTCCATCACGCCCATGCAGCATCCGCCGCTCACGCCCACCCTCACGCAGCAGCTGGCCTACAGCGTGCTGACGGAGGAGCAGCGGAAGCGCTTCGAGACGACCCGCGAGCTGGACCTCTCCTTCGGCGTGCCGGGGCTGAGCCGCTTCCGGGCGAACGTCTACGTGCAGCGAGGCGTCACCTCGATGGCCATCCGACAGATTCCCTACGAGATCCTCTCCTTCGAGCAGCTCGGGCTCTCCAAGGTCATCCGGGATTTCACCACGAAGCAGAAAGGGCTCGTCCTCGTCACGGGGCCGACCGGAAGCGGCAAGTCGACCACGCTCGCGACCATGATCGATCTCATCAACACCACCCGGGCCGGGCACATCATCACGATCGAGGATCCCATCGAATACGTCCACCACCACAAGAAGTGCATCGTCCACCAGCGCGAGATCAACGCCGACACGACCACGTTCGTGACGGCGCTCAAGTACGTGCTGCGCCAGGATCCGGACGTGATCCTGATCGGGGAAATGCGGGATCTCGAGACGATGGCGGCCGCGCTCACGATCGCCGAGACGGGGCACCTCGTGCTGGCCACGCTGCACACCAACTCCGCCTATGAGTCGATCAACCGCATCGTGGACGCCTTCCCCAGCACCCAGCAGCAGCAGGTGCTGTCCCAGCTGGCCTTCGTCCTCGAAGGCGTGGTCACGCAGCAGCTCATCCCGAAAGCCAAGGGGCCGGGCCGGGTCATGGTCCCGGAGGTGCTGATCTGCACTCCCGCCGTGCGCGCGGTCATCCGGGAGCGGAAGACGCACCAGATCTACAGCTTGATGCAGGCCGGGACGAAGCACGGCATGCAAACCATGAACCAGGCGCTGTTCCAGGCCTACGTCGGGAAGCAGATCTCCCTGGACGAGGCGCTGGGTCGGAGCTCCGACGCGAAGGAGCTCGAGCAGATGCTGGAGAAGGTCGGGGTCCACGTCGCCGCCTAGCGCGGCGCTCGAACAAGGGGGAACGCGGTGCCCGTTTACGTATGGAAAGGCCGCACGGTCGGGGGGGAGATCCAGACCGGCGAGCTGACCCTGGAGAGCCAGGAGGAAGCGCTTTCGGCGCTCCGCAAGCGCCGGATCATCATTTCCTCCGTCCGCGAGAAGAAGGCGGAGATGAAGATGGCGCTCCCCAAGTTCGGCGCCACCGTCTCCACCCGCGACCTCGCCATCTTCACGCGCCAGTTCGCCACCATGATCAACGCAGGGCTCCCGCTCGTTCAGTGCCTCGACATCCTCTCCAAGCAGACGGAGAAGGAGGCGTTTCGCTCCACCATCGCGCAGGTGATGCGGGATGTGGAGGCCGGAACCACCCTGGCCGAGGCGCTCGGGAAGAAGGACCACAGCAAGGTGTTCGACGAGCTCTTCGTCAACATGGTCGAGGCGGGCGAGGCCGGCGGTATCCTGGACAACATCCTCCAGCGCCTCGCGACCTACATCGAGAAGGCCGAGGCGTTGAAGCGGAAGATCAAGGGCGCGATGGTCTACCCGGCCGTCGTGCTCTCGGTCGCCGTCCTGGCCACGTCCTTCATGCTCATCTTCATCATCCCGACCTTCGCCCGCATGTTCACGGGCTTCGGCGCCGAGCTGCCGCTTCCCACGAAGATCGTCATGGGGCTGAGCTCGTTCCTGCGCGCGTACTGGTGGGCGATGATCGCCATCGGCATCGCGATCGTGGTGAGCATCCAGCGCTACTACAAGACCGAGAAGGGCCATCTGCAGATCGACACATTCTTGTTGAAGGTGCCCGTCCTGGGAGACGTGCTCCGGAAGGGAGCCGTGGCCCGGTTCACGCGCACGCTCGCGACCCTCATCTCCTCGGGCGTTCCGATCTTGAACGGGCTCGAGATCACCGCGCGCACGTCGGGAAACCGGGTCATCCAGAACGCGATCATGGCCGCGCGGTCCAGCATCCGGGAGGGCGAGACGATCTCGGCGCCGTTGCGCCAGTCGTCGGTGTTCCCGCCGATGGTGGTGCAGATGATCTCCGTCGGCGAGGAGACGGGCGCCCTGGACGACATGCTCACGCGCATCGCCGACTTCTATGACGACGAAGTCGACACGGCGGTGGATTCGCTCACCTCGCTCATCGAGCCGATCATGATCGTGGTCATGGGCTCGATCGTGGGCGGCATGGTGATCGCGATGTACCTGCCGATGTTCAAGCTGATCAACGTCGTCGCGGGCGGTAAATAGAGGAGCGTACATGACCGTGCACCGCCCAGACGAAGGGGTCGAGCGGGATCCCCAACTCGGCCTCGCAGTCCAGGCGGTGATCCTGGGACGGGTCGCCCTGCTGGTCCTGGTCACGCTGATGGCCCTGGCGTTCTCGGGCAGCGCGCTGGGAGTCGAGCGGCAATTCCCGTTCGGCTTCTTCCTGTTCACGGTGGTGGTGCTGGCCCTGGCCTACCACCGCGTGCTGAAGACCGGCGGGGACCTGAGGAACCTGCTGGCCACGCAGTTCCTGGTGGACGTGGCCACGACGTCGTACCTCGTGTTCTTCACGGGGGGAGCGGAGAGCCAGTTCGTGCCGCTGTACCTGCTCTCACCGCTCCTCGGGGGTGTCTTCCTCTCGGTCGGGGGAGGGGTCCTCCTGGCGGCTCTGTCCTCGATGGCGTACGCCGGGTTCTACGTGGCCGGGGTGCAGGGCCTGATGCCGACCACGCCGTACGGGCTCATGCAGGGGCTGGGGGACGCGGCGCTCCTCCTGCGCATGCTGCTCTACGTGCCGCTCCTGTTCATCGTCGGGATCATCGGGGGCTATCTGGGGCGGCGGCTGAAGGAAGACCGCCGGCAGCTGGAGACCGCGCGCGCCGAGCTGAACCGCGCGCTGTTCGATACGGAGAGGATCTTGGAAAACCTGTCGAGCGGACTCGTGACGGTCGATGCGGACGGAATCGTGCGGCACTGGAACCGCGCCGCGTCCGAGATCGCGGGATGCGCCGTCGAGTCCGTCCGCGAGCGTCCGTACGTGGACGCCTTCGGGCCGGGCCTGAAGGAGTTCACCGAACGGATGCGGGACGCGCTGGAGCGCGGCGTCCAGTCCAACCGAGCGGAGATCACCATCGAGAAGCCGGACGGCACGCGGATGCCGCTCGGCCTCTCGACGAGTCTCTTACGGGACCCGGAAGGGCACCGGCGGGGCGTGATCGGCCTCTTCCAGGACCTCTCCGAGGTACGGGCGCTCGAGGAGCGCATCCGCCGCCGCGAGACGCTGGCTGCGATCGGAGAGCTCTCGGCCGGGATCGCGCACGAGATCCGGAATTGCCTGAACCCGATCAGCGGGTCGGTCGAAGTGCTGCAGCGGGAGCTGAAAGTAAAGGGGGAGAACGCGCGGCTTCTCGACCTCATCGTCCGGGAGTCCGAGCGTCTGGACAACTTCATCCGCGAGCTTCTCGACTACGCGCGCGAGCGGCCGCTCAAGTGCGAGACGCTGGATCTCACGAGCCTGGTACGGGATCTGGTGGACGTGGCGCAGCGCCATCCCAGCGCCGAAGGGAAGGTGCTGCGATTCAGCGGAGGCGGCGACGACGTGATGGTGCACGTGGACTCGGAGCAGATGCGCCAGGTGCTCATGAACCTGGTCCTGAACGCGCTGGAGGCGGTGGAGGGGGAGGGGCAGGTGGACGTGCGGATCGGGGCGCGACGCGACCGACCCGGCGCGGTCGCGGCGCCGGGACGCACCTGGGTGTGCGCGGAAGTGCAGGACAACGGAATCGGTATCGCGGCGCCGGAGATCGAGCTGATTTTCGAGCCGTTCTACTCCACGAAGCGGGGCGGCACCGGGCTGGGACTTGCGATCGCCAACCGGATCGTGGAGCGCCATGGAGGCGTCCTGGAGGTGGAGAGCCGTCTTGGGGCGGGCACCACGATGAGGGTGTGGGTCCCGCGCAGCACGAGCACGGCAAAGACCGTCGCCCACGCGGCGTAACCCCGAAATCGAGCGAGGTACAGAGGTGAGCGGCGAAAAGATCCTGGTCGTCGATGACGAAGAGAGCATGGTCCAGTTCCTCTCCATCCTTCTCTCCAAGGAAGGGTACGAGGTGCATGTGGCCACCTCGGGCCGGGACGCGCTCCAGAAGGCCGAGGAGGAGAACTTCGACGTCGTCGTGACGGACATCAAGATGCCCGGCGAGATCGACGGCCTGGGCGTCCTCTCCGGAATCAAGAAGCTGGATCCCAGCATTCCGGTCGTGATCCGGACCGCGTTCGCGTCGCAGAAGTCCGCCATCGAGGCGCTGAACCGGGGCGCCTACCAGTACCTCGAGAAGAGCGCCAAGAACGACGAGATCCGCCTCGTCATCAAGAACGCGATCGCCATGCGGCGGGTCCAGTCCGAGAACGTCTACCTGAAGCGTCAGCTCAAGCGGACGGACGACGCCAAGGAGATCATCGGGCACAGCGAGCAGATCCAGAAGGTGCTGAAGCTGGTCGAGAAGGTGGCGGACTCGGATTCCACCATCCTCATCGTCGGGGACAGCGGCACCGGAAAGGAGCTGATCGCGAAGCGCATCCACTACATGAGCAAGCGGACGGACGGTCCGTTCGTATCCATCAACTGCGGCGCGCTCCCCAAGGACCTCCTCGAGTCCAACCTCTTCGGCCACGTGAAGGGATCCTTCACGGGCGCCGTGCGCGACCAGGAAGGGCTCATGGCGGTCGCCGGCGGAGGCTCCTTCTTCCTCGACGAAGTCGGGGAGACCCTGCCCGCCACCCAGGTGAAGCTCCTGCGCGCACTGCAAGAAAGGGAGATCATCCCGGTCGGCGGAACGAAGCCGCGCAAGATCGACGTCCGGCTCATCGCCGCCACGAACGCCGATCTGGAGCGGGCGGTCTCGGAGGGACGCTTCCGCGCCGACCTCTTCTACCGCCTCAACGTCATCCAGATCCGCCTTCCGGCGCTGCGCGAGCGGAAGGAAGACATCGAGGAGATGGTGGAGCACTTCCTGAAAAAGCTCGCCGGCCCCAAGGAGATCAAGACGATCTCCAAGGAGGCGCGGGACTGTCTCATGGCGTACGACTGGCCCGGGAACGTGCGCGAGCTGGAGAACGTGATCGAGCGCGCGGTCATCCTGACCGACGACGGCGTCATCGCCCCGGAGGACCTGCCCGAGCGGGTCGTCCAGGGCGGCAAGGGCCGCGGCAGCCTCGTCATCGACAACCCGAATCTCACGCTCGAGGAGCTGGAGCGGGAGTACATCCTCAAGGTTCTCCATCACACGGGAGGACAGAAGAAACGAGCCTCCGAAATCCTGGGCATCAACCCCTCGACCCTCTACCGGAAGCTGATCTCCTACGGTCTCCTCAAGGAAAGCGCGGGCATGCTGACGGAGTGACGACGGTCGCATTTTGACCGCCGGACTGTTGAACAATGCAATATGCAGAATGGACGGGTGTCACGATGCATCCTGCGCGAAACCCGCACCTCCGGCACTCCGTCCCCTCCCTGCGACGCGTGGAAGTCCATGCGGGAAGGACCTCTCGGGCGGCGGCCCTCTCCATGGCATGTCCGTTGCAGTGAACCGCGTCGACTCGAATTTCGTTGGACGAAGAGTATGTCAGGGAGACAGGACGAGAGGAGGTGCAACACCCATGAGGAATTCGCAGGGCTTTACCCTCATCGAGCTGATGATCGTGGTCGTGATCATCGGGATTCTCGCGGCAATCGCGATTCCGAACTTCATCGCCATGCAGGACCGGGCACGCGAAGCGAGCGTGAAGGCGAACATGCACAGCTTCCAGCTGGCGGTGGAGGATTTCGCGGTCAAGAACACCGGGACGTATCCGGTGGCCGCAGACAATGCTGCGGTGCAGGCGAACATGCCGGGTGGCGCGTATCCGAAGAACCCCTTCTCGGGCGCCAACGACGCATGGACGTGGAACGCGGATCCGGGAGCGTCGGGCATCATCGGCGCGAACCCGGCCACGACGACCGGTTATACGATCAAGGGCTACGGCAAGACGGCCCTTCTCTCGCTGACGTTGACCAACGGTTGATCGAACCAAACCCTGGAGGAACCTATGTTCCGCAATCAGAAAGGCTTCACCCTGATCGAGTTGATGATCGTGGTTGTGATCATCGGGATTCTGGCGGCGATCGCGATTCCGAACTTCATCGCGATGCAGGACCGCGCTCGTGAGTCGAGCGTGAAGGCCAACATGCACAGCTTCCAGCTGGCGATCGAAGACTTCGCGGTGAAGAACACCGGTACGTACCCGGTGGCCGCGGACAACGCCGCCGTGCTGGCGAACTTCCCGAGTGGCGCGTGGCCCAAGAATCCGTTCACGGGCGCCAACAGCGCGTGCACGTGGAACGCGGATCCGGCCGCGCAGGGCGTCTTCGGCGCGAACCCGGCCACGACGACGGGCTACACGATCAAGGGTTACGGCAAGAGCGCTCTTCTGACCTTGACGTTGACCAACGGCTAATCGCCGATCAAGTACCGGGCGGCAGATCGCGTACCAACGCGGCTGCCGCCCTTCTTTTTTACTGGATTTAACGCTGGCATAGGACTTGCGGTCGCTGTGCGCGGCGTGGAGTCGCCACATTCCCGGGGGACAGGAATCCGATGAGCCAGGAGCGAGACGATTCGCGCGGGCGTCCGTCGTGGAACGCCGAATTCCTGCGCCAGGGCCCGATGCAGGAGGTCGCGCCGCTTCCCATCCTCGAGCTCAGCGCCGTGAGGAAGGTGTACCGCGACCCGATGACCCTGAAGCCGTTCACGGCGGTCGAGGGCGTATCGCTCTCGCTCCGCCGGGGCGAGATCTTCGGGCTCCTCGGTCCCAACGGCGCCGGGAAGACGACGACGATCAAGATGATCCTGGGCCTCGCCAAGCCCACGTCGGGCATGATCCGGATCTGGGGACGGGAGCCCCGAGACCGGGCCGCGCGGACGCGCCTGGGCTACTTGCCCGAGAACCCGAGCTTCTACGACCACCTCACCGCCCGCGAGTACCTGTCCCTGGTCGGATCGCTGTTCGACCTCGGCGCCGCGATCTCGCGCCGGCGCGCGGACGAGCTCCTGGCGCGCCTGGGGCTGAAGGACGAAGGCAGGAAGCCGCTCCGCAAGTTCTCGAAGGGCATGATCCAGCGTCTGGGAATCTGCCAGGCGCTCCTGAACCAGCCGGATCTCCTGATCCTGGACGAGCCGATGTCGGGGCTCGATCCGATCGGCCGCGCGGACGTGAAGCAGATCCTTCGCGAGGAGCGACGGCGAGGCGCCACCGTGCTCATGAGCTCCCACGTGCTGGCCGAGACGGAGAGCCTCTGCGACCGCGTGGCCATCCTGCATCGGGGCCGCGTGCTCGAGATGGGCGAGGTGAAGGGCCTCCTGGGGACGGGCGTGATGGAGTGGGAAGTCACGGTGGAAGGGCTCCCGGACTCGGTCGCGGAGCGGCTGCGGACGGAGGGCCACGCCGTGGACACGATCGCGGGCCGGCGCGTCATCCGGGTCCGCGAGGGGGGCGAGCTGCAACGCCTCCTGCGCGCCTTCGGACAGGACAACGTCTTCATCCATTCGGTCGAGCCCCGGCGCCCGAGCCTCGAGGAGCACTTCGTGCGGACGATCGAGAGCGCGTCGTGATCCGCGTTCTGGCCATCGCGAGGAACACGGTCCGTGAAGCCGTGCGGGAGCGTCTCATGCTCGTGCTCGGTCTCTTCGGCTTCGCGCTCCTGATCGGATCGCAGGCGCTCGCTCCGCTCGCGCTCGGCGAAGGTCAGAAGGTCGTGATCGATTTCGGGCTCGCGGGATCCATGATGCTCGCGACCCTCCTCGCGGTCTTTCTGGGCTCGAGCCTCCTCCACAAGGAGCTGGAGCGCCGGACGATCTATTCCATCCTGGCCAAGCCGATCTGGCGCGAGGAATTCCTCCTGGGCAAGTTCCTGGGTCTCTGGTTCACGACGGCCGCCCTGCTCCTCGCGATGGCCGGGATCCTGGCCCTGGTGGTGACCGTCGGGTACGGCGAGACGCCCTGGGCGATCTTCGGAGCGGTCGGGCTGAGCGCGGTGGAGCTCGGGATCGTGACCGCCGTCGTGGTCCTCTTCTCCTCGTTCACGACGCCCGCGCTGACCGCCTTCTTCGGGATCTCCGCCGTGGTCGTCGGCCATTTCGCGGAGGACCTGCGCTACTTCGCCTCGCACGGCGCGCCGGTCGTGGTCCGCTGGATCACCGAATCGGTATACTGGGCGCTTCCTCACCTGAGCGTCTTCAACGCTCGAGGGCTCGCGGTCCATGGAACCGCCGTGGAGCCCGAGCGGATGCTCTTCGCGACGACGTACGGGGGGCTCTACATCATCGGCCTCATGGTCCTGGCCGCCGCCGTGTTCCGGCGCCGCGAGTTCCGCTGATGGCGAGGATCGATCGCGATCTCCTCACGGGCCTGCTCCTCGCTTCGCTCTTCTTCTGGGGGGCGGCGCGAAGCGAGCTCCTGGAGCGCCGGAAGCTCACGGCGATCCGCGAGGAGGAGCTCCTCTATTATCCTTCCGGATACGCGGTGCGCGGAGCGGCGATGGGATACGAGACGGCGGCGGCCGACCTTGCGTGGCTTCGCGGTATCCAGTACTACGGGGAGCACCGGCTCACGGATCAGAAGTACGATCTCATCGGTCATGTCATGGATATCGTCACGGAGCTCGATCCGTCGTTCGTGCAGCCGTACGTCTTCGGGGCGTTCGTGATGGCGCAGGAGATGAAGGAGACCGAGCGCGGCCTCGATCTCCTCGAGCGCGGGATGCGGGCCAACCCCACGAACTGGCGGCTCGCGTTCGAGGTCGGCTTTCTCCACTACGTCTGCCGCCACGACTACGTGTCCGCGTCCCGATACTTCACGTGGGCGAGCCGGATGCCGGACCACGAGCCCTACGTCGAGCGCTTCGCCGCGTTCGCGAGCCAGCGCGCCGGGAACACGGGCATGGCCATCTTGCTGTGGAAGCAGGTCCTGGCCACGGGGAACGAGTACATGCAGGAAGTCGCGAAGCGGGAGCTCCAGCGGCTCGGGGTGAGGTGATGGGGACCGACGCCCTCGTCCAGGTCGCGGCCTTCGCCCTGGGGCTCGTCCTCGGGAGCTTCCTCAACGTGGTGATCGCGCGTCTCCCCCGGGGCGAGTCGATCGTGAGCCCTCCGTCCCGGTGCCCGCGGTGCAAGGTCCGGATTCGCCCCTGGGACAACATCCCCGTGCTCTCGTTCCTCGTGCTCCGCGGACGCTGTCGCAGCTGCCGCCGCGCGATCTCCTGGCGCTATCCCATCGTGGAGCTGCTCTCCGGCGTCCTGCTCCTCCTCCTCGTGCGGCGCGTCGAGAATCCGGTCCTCCTCGTGCCGCAAGGCGCGTTCCTCCTGGCGCTCCTCGCGGTGGCGTGGATCGATCTCGATACGCGGACGATTCCAGACGCCGTCACGATCCCGGGCGTGGGCCTGGGCCTCGCGGCGAGCCTGTTCGCGCCTCCCGGCCTGGCCGGCGCGATCCTCGGCGCTCTCTGCGGCGGGGTGAGCCTCTGGCTCGTGGGCGCCCTGTACGAGAAGGCCACGGGCGTCCCCGGCATGGGCGGGGGCGACGTGAAGCTCGCCGCCATGATGGGCGCCTTCCTCGGCGTCGGCGGCGTGTTCGGCGCGATCTTCCTCGCCTCGCTCACCGGCTCGGTGTTCGGCCTGCTGCTCATCGCGCGCGGCAAGGGCTCGCGCCGCACGGCGATCCCGTTCGGAACGTTCCTCGCGCCCGCCGCGATCGCGCTCTGCCTCTACGGGGACTCGCTCTTCCGACTGTATCGATCATTCCTGCCCTGAACACGCTGCATCTTGCACGACGTTTCCGCCGCCCCGAGGGAGAGCGCGTGGCTCGAAGGAGCCATCGGGCTGGTGAAAGCCACGCGCGGGAAGGCTTGGACCGCCGTAGACGCGGATCGGAGCGCGACTTGACCGCTGGCATATCCCTTGCCTTCCATGAGGTCAGGGAACTTGTCCCGGGTCAGGAGGCGTTTGTCCATGTTCGAGTCCCGCGTCAAGACGGGAACGGTTCGAAGCAACGACTCAGGCTTCACGTTGATGGAGCTCATGGTCGTGCTCGTGATCTTCGGGATCATGACCGCCATCGCCCTTCCCGGCTTCAACAAGTTCATGCGGGCCCTGGATATCAACAACCAGGTCCAGGTCACCGCCTCGAAGCTCCGCGTGGCGCGGCAGCGGGCGATCACGGAGAACAACACCTATCGTGTCTGGTACGACTGGTGGAACCGGGACTTCGGATGGTGGGACGACGACAACAGCGACTTCATCTACGTCTTCGGTGAGAAGTGGGCGCCGCCCCAGTTCGAGCCGCAATGGATCACGATCACGAACTCGGCGTCGAATCCGATGACCCAGTTCTGGACCACCTTCAACCCGGACGGCAGCGCGAGCCAGTCGTTCACGATCATCTACACGAACTCCGACGGGTATACGCGTTCCCTTTCGGTGGTTCGTCCGACCGGGATGGTGACGGTCCAATGACGGGAGCGGGGATGGAATCGAGAGGACGTTCCAGGAAGGAATCGAGCGGGTTCAGTTTGATCGAGGTGATCTTCGCCCTCACCTTTCTCGCCGTGGGCATCCTGGCCGTCGCGGCCATGATTCCGGCAGGCACGCGAGGCGTGACGCAGAGCCGCGTCCTCACGTCCGGGCTCATGGCGGCGCAGGTGAAGATGGAGGAGCTGAAGGGCAAGAGCTTCACCCTTCTCGCGCCCGGCACCTTTTCGGACACCACGTCGGTCTTCACCCGCACCTGGGTCGTGACCGATTCGGTTCCGATGGCGGGCTGCAAGAAGATCGACGTCACGGCCCAGTGGACGGATTCCCACGGGGCGCAGACGACGCAGCTGGTGAGTTATGTCACGCGGTAGTCCGGGCCGGGAACGGCCCACCCAACGAGGTGGCATCGTGAGCATCGAACGCAAGCAGAACGCAGGGTTCACGCTGGTCGAGATGATGGTCGCGCTGGTTCTCTTCACGGTCGTGATCGGCTCGATCTATTCGATCTACGTCCGTGGGGAGAAGTCCCAGCAGCTCGGAATCGAGCTGGCCGAAGCCACCCAGAACGCGCGAAGCGGCGTGGATCTGATCGCGCGCGAGCTCCGCTCCGCGGGCTACGGCGTCAATCCGGCGACCCAGCCCGCGATCGTGGTGGGATCCCAGTACCGGGTGACCTTCGCCCTGGATCTGAACGGCAACCGCCAGATCGACATGGGCGAGGTGATCACGTACTTCCTGGATTCGAGCAACACCGACCCGATCGTCGCGGCGAGCCCGAATCCCTACGACTTCGTGCTCCGGCGCGTGGTCGGGACCCCCGGTGATTCGATCCCCGCGCCGACCTCGGGACACGGAGAGATCGTGGCCTATGGTCTGACGCAGCGCTCCGCCGACAACGTGACGGTCAAGGACGTGCCGCTCTTCTCCTATCGTGACGTCGCGAACTCGGCGCTCGAGCTCCGCGCGGGCACGAGCAACGATCCCGCCGGCGTCTTCTTCGGCAAGACGGTGAACGACGCCGATCTCGGCAAGCCGCCGGGACCCAGCGCCTCGAGCCACGTCCAGACGGTGCTCGTGAACATGATCACCGAGACCAAGCAGAAGAGCCTGGACAGCGGCAAGTACGACCGCGTCCAGGTGGCGACCTCCGTCGAGCCGAGGAACTTCCCGTTCCTCGCCACGGCGAACGCGAGCTACGCCGCGAACACCGGCGCCACCGGCACCGGCACGGGCACGGGCACTGGCACGGGCAGCGGCACCGGCAGCGGGACGGGGACGGGCACAGCCTCCGGAACGGGCACCGGCACGGGCACGGGAACCGGCACGGGACTTCCGCCCAGCCAGCCTCCGATCCATCTCTCGACGGACCGCATTCTCTCCATGGTGGTAACGGACCTGAACGAGAACGACGCTTCGGAGGGATCGGCCACGACCCAGAACGGTCAGCACGACCTCGATATCGTGGTCGGAACCAAGGCGGGCGGCGTGGCGAACATCCGCGTCTGGTGGAACGGGGAGCCCGGAAAGTACTCGGGCGTCTATTTCCGGTCCACGAACAGCTACCAGGGCAACGCGTCCTATGACGTGGCGTCCCTCGCGGCGGCGAACCTCGACAACTCGAGCTCGTACGCGAAGGACGTGGTCTCCGGCGTCGTCACCGCCTCGAATACGGGACGCTTCCAGGTCTGGAAGAACCAGGCCTTCGGCGGCGCCGGCGAGGTGCCCGGCATGATCGGCACGACCTCTTCGCCCACGACCCCGAACGCGTCGTACTACGACAGTCCGGGAACCGGTGAGGTGAACGGCGTGGCCATCGGCGACTTGAACCGCGACGGCAACATGGACGTGGTGCTGGGACAGAAGACCGGAGCCAACGCGGGCCGGATCGGAGTCTGGTGGGGCGACGGCACGGGCGCCTTCTCGCACTCGAGCGCGCTCGACGTCTACGCCGCGAGCGGCGAAGTGCGCGGCGTCGCGCTCGCCGACATGAACGGGGACGGCTGGCTCGACATCGTGGCCGGCACGAAGCGCAACAACGCGGACACCCAGGGCAGCACGGACATCTTCTTCAGCAACACCCTTTCCGCGACCCGCTTCACGACGGTCTACTCGACGGCGGTCGGAGGCTCGGTCTACGGCATCGGCGCGGCCCGCATGGACGCGGACGGGAGCCCGGACGTCGTGGTGGCGCTCAAGACCGGCAACAACACCGGGAAGTGCGAGTTCTGGCACAACAACGGCACCATGACCGGCTCCCTCACGAGGCAGGACGAGATCACGACGGCCGGCCCGGCGACCGCGCTCGCCCTCGGACCGCTCGTCTACAACAGCAACAACAACGACATCGTGGTCGGCACCGCCGGCGCCGGAGGCGGCACGCCTCCCGCCGTCGAGGCCTTCTTCTGCAACCCGACGGCCGCGTCCGGCAACATCATCCCGGCCGCCCAGAGCTGGTCGGACGCGAACGCCGGCGGTTCCGTGAACGCGGTCGCCATCGGCAAGCTCGAGTGCTCGCAGGATCACCTGGATCAGGATCCGGTTCCGGACATCGTGGCCGGAACCTCCACCGGAGCGAGCACGGGAGACATCGTCATCTACTTGAACCCGTACTCGTCGACGGTTTACCCGTAACCCGGAAGGAGACGAACGCGATGCGGATCGTGAACGGCGGGACGATGGATCCCGCGGGGCAGGACAGGGGCGCCCGGAGTGGGGACTCGGGGAACGTCATGGTGGTCGCGCTTCTGGTGCTGCTCGTGCTCACGACGGCCGGCGTCGCGTACGTGGCGGTGACCAAGTCGGAGAAACAGATCGCGGGGAACTCGATGATCGCCACGCAGGCGCTCTACGCCGCGGAGGCGGGCATCACCGAGGGCCTGCATCGGATGTCCTTCCCGTCCGAGTCGTTGAACTACATCGGACCGACGGCCACTCCCGTGGCGGGCTGGGGACGGTACATCGTGATCGCGCCCGGACGCAGCGTGCTCGATCCGGACGGGCCGGCGCTCGAGCACGATGGCTTGGACAACAACGAGAACGGGCTGATCGACGAGCCCGGCGAGCGTTACCCCGAGGTTCTGACCAAGCAGACGGTGAATGCCAGCGCGCTCCGCTATCCGTACGTTCGCGTGGAATACAAGACGCAGGGCGGGAATCTCGTCCTCTTCGGGGATGCCGACGATGATCCTTCGACCCCGCCGGTGGAGAACTTCCTCAAAGGCACGCCGGTGCTCCGGATCACGGCGCGCGGGCGCCAGGGCAACGCCGACAAGACGCTCGAGGCGGAGGCGGTCCGCTTCCCTCTGATTCAGGTCAACAGCGCCATCTGGGCCGGAGGCCCTCTGGGATTCGACGGCAACGGGTTCATCGTGGACGGACACGACCACGCGGCGACTCCGCCTCTGGACACCATCCCAGGCGCGGCCCCGGTGCGGGGCATCCTCAGCCTGGGTCCGTCGACCGACGTCACCGCCAACCTGAGCAGCAATCAGCAGGACAACGTCACCGGCACGGGCGGCGACAACAGCGTGCAGCAGTCGGCGTTCACGTACGACTTCAATAAGCTCTGGTCTCAGTTCTCCGGAATGGCGGACAACTCGTACAACGGGAACCAGTCCTGGAGTGGCTCCAGCTCGGGCTACGGCTCGCTCGACGATCCCAAGGTCACCGTGGTCAACGGAAACCTCCAGATCACCGGAGGCTGGACCGGCGGCGGCGTGCTGATCGTGAACGGGAACCTGGACATGCGCGGCGCCTCGCAGTTCGCGGGCGTCGTGATCTGCATGGGGGACGTCGACTTCGCGGGCGGTGGACCCTCGGATCAGGCGCACGTCGTGGGCGGACTCATCTATCAAGGCACCATGGTGAATGCCTCGAGGCTCCACGGATCTTCGGACATCTATTATTCGACGCAGGCCGTGAACGCGGCGAACATGGTCGGACGCTACACGCTCTCCTGGTGGCGGGAGCGTTAACCCCTAAGGGGTGATCGGTATGAGACTCGACATCAAAGGCAACGCGATGATCATCGCGCTCCTGGTCCTCTTCCTCCTCACGTCGCTCGGCATCTCGTACGTCGCGGTGACGAAGGGGGACAAGCAGATCGCGGGGAACCAGGCGACCTCCGCCCAGGCGTTCTCGAACGCCGAGGCGGGCATCAGCGAGGCCATGGCCCGCATGTCCGATCCATCGGATGCCGCCAACTACATCGGAGAAGCGGTCGGAACGGTGAGCCCGGGCTGGGGCAAGTACATCGTGACCGATCCCGGCAATTCCGGGCTCGATCCTCAGTTCAACGTGACCCTGACGGACGGGTTGAACAACGACCTCGACGCCTCGACCGACGAGGCCAGCGAGCACTATCCCGAGACCGGCTCCAAGCAGGCTTTCATGGCGCTGGCGAGCCGCCTCGACTATCCGTGGGTCAAGGTCCGGTACAAGATGAACGCGGCGAACCAGGTGCTCCTTTTCGGAGACCACGACAACAACCCCACGACCCCCCCGCGCGAGAACACCACGGTGGGCCAGCCGGAGCTGATCATCACGGCGGCCGGACGTCGAGGTGTCGGAAACAAGACGGTGACGGTGGAAGCCGTCAAGTGGCCGCTGCCTCCGATGCCGGGCGCCGTCTACGCCGAAGGGAACATGAACTTCAACGGCAACTCGTTCTACATCGACGGGCACGATCATCAGCCGACGGCTCCGTACGACACGATCTCCGGCGCCGCGCCGCTCCCCGGCATCTCGTCCCCGAACAACGCGGGGCCGATCGCGGGCGCGCTCTCGGCCCAGCAGCTGGACAACGTCGAGGGATCCGGCGGGGATCCGAGCGTGCGGACCTCACCCGTCAACCTCGACATCCCGGCGATCGCGGCCCAGTGGGCCCAGCTCGCGGACCTGAACTACGCGGGGAACCTGAACAACCCGGACATGTCGACCTGGGGCGTCATCGGAGACTTGAAAGTCGTGCACGTGGCGGGAGATCTCAGCATCCAGGGTAATGGAGACGGCGCCGGCGTGCTGATCGTGGACGGCGATCTCCACCTAGGCGGAACGCTCAACTACAACGGCATCATCATCGTGCTCGGCAATTGCGACATCCAGGGCGGTGGTAACGCCAAGAACATCGTGGGTGGATTGATGGTGCAAGGGACCCTGACCGGTACGACCAACGTGGCGGGTAACGTCAAGGTCATGTATTCGAGCGCGATGATCAGCCAGCTCTACGCGCTGACGCGCTACGAGATCTCGTCCTGGATCGATCAGTAGCCTACTGGTAGATCCAGTAGTGAAAGGGAGCGAAGTCCCCGCCGTCCTTGGGCTGCTCGCGTCGGAGCTCGATCCAGGGCCGCTCCTTCCGGATCGAGCTTCCCGGAATCCGGAACGAGGGCTCGACCCACACCGTCTCCGAGCGGGCGATGGTCCAGACGCCGACCGGCGTCCCATCCACCTTCACCGTGAGCCGGTTCGAGTACCAGGCGTCGGTGCGCATGATCAGCACCGCGTCCGTCCCCGGTGAGACCGCCATCCGGAACCGATCCCACCCGAAGACCTTCCGGCCCGCGTCGGTGACGGGGCGCGTGGGCCGGTCGGCATAGACGTATTGCCGGAGCACGTCCCGAGGCAAGAACGTGGCCCGATCCTTCCAGTCCCCCTTCTTCGCGTCGTATTCGTAGGCGAACGATTTCCAGCCGTGCCGCGCCTCGTCTTCGATCCACGCGAGGTCGAACGTGTCCCGCAGCCTCTTCCCCATGACCTCCGGATGGGGGAGCACGATGGAGTCGGCCGGGACGACGTCGATCCACTCGGCGGGATACACGACCTTGTCGTCCTGGCCGCAGATCGTGTTGAAGCCCAGGTGCGCCCGGAACGCCTCGGGGCCCAGCACTCCGCTCGACTGCAGGTAGGGAAACCATTCCGGATAGATCGCGAAATAGGTGGGAATACGGGAGCGCGGCAGTCGCCGCAGCTTTTCGAACATGCATCCGATGCCCGAGCGGTAGGTCCTGGCGAACCCCGCCGTGGTCAGCCCCAGCATGTCCACGGTCGACCGGTTTCCGTAGTAGGCGATGCCGCCCGCGTCGTTGATCCCCACCACCGCGGTCGCCGGAAGATTCCGATCGATCCACCGCCCCACCTTCACCTGCTGGTGGAGGATGTTCTCGCAGTTGTGCGCGTAGAACTGGATGACCCGGCCGTAGACCTCGGTCGAGATGGGGGCCCACGCCACGAGCGGAGCGGCGATGGTCAGCGCGGCGAGCGGCGCCCCCAGCGCGCGCGGCAGCCGGTCCCAGAGGAAGGTCGCCGTCCAGGCGATGCCCGCGCCCAGGCAGGCGAGGAGCACCGGGTAGAAGCCCTGCTGGTAGCGGTAGAAATGCACCGACCACGCGACCGGGAGCGAATCGACGACGATGGCGACGGGCAGGAGCAGGAAGACGATCCGCCCGTCGGCGCCCGGCCGTCGGCGGGGCAGCATCGAGAACACGGCGAAGAGGAGGAGCGCGATGGCGGTGGGGATCCAGTAGCGTGGAACCATGGTGGGGCCCGGGCCCGCCTCGAGCCAGGTGAGGTAGCTCATCACGATCGAGAGCCACACCTTGGGGGAGTCGACGAAGAACTTCCACCGGACATCCGGATGGGGCTCCGCGAGGATCGACTTGGCCTGGGAGCTCGTGGATTCGAAGGCTCCCGAGACGGCGAGGTTCACGAGGAAGGGAAACGCCGCCGCGAGGAAGGGGAGCGCGAGCGCAGGGGTCCAGAACCGGGGAAGCGCGCCGTTTCGAACCGCGCGCAGCCGGTCCCACGCCATCGCGATCCCGAACACGCCGCTCAAGACCGCGCCCTCGGGCCGTGACGCCGCCAGAACGAAGAGCATCCAGCGGGTTCGCCGGAAGGCCGCCGCTTCCCGCTCCTCGAGATAGAGCCAGAAGGTCGCGAGGAGGACCGAGGCATAGAGGCCGATCTCCATGCCGCTCATGTACCCCCAGAGGAGATGGGGGCTCGACAGGAAGAGCGCCAGGGCCAGGAGCATGCCCAGCGTGCCGGCGAGGGCACGGCCCACGCGCGCCATCAGGAGCGCGCTCGCGAGGAGCGCCAGCGCCCCGAGGGCGAGCGACCAGGCGATCGCGAACGTCGGGCCGAGGCGCGTGAGGTGCGGCGGCAACAGGAGAAAGGGCCACAGCAAGCTGGTTGCGCCGGTCGTGGGCGCGTTGCCCGGCGTGTAGACGAAGGGATGGCCCCGCGCGATGGCGCGCGCGTACTGGAGGTAGATGAAGCTGTCGTCGAGCGGGAGCGAGAGCTCGCCGCCGGTGACGAGCCGTTCCGCGTGGAGGAGGCGGCCGAGCTGATAGGAGAACCAGCCCACCGAGACGAGCCCGAGGAGGACCATCGGTCTCCGCCGCACGAATAGGACGAGCTTCTGGATCACCGACGCTTCTGGGGCACGCGCGCCGGTTTCGAGCCGGGGACCTCCCGGGCCATCGAGGCCGCCGACTCGCGCACCCGATAGAGCGGCAGGTTCGGATCTCCGACCGCCTCGGTCCGGAACACCGAGACGAGCCCCGGATCCTCCCGCGTGAGATAGACGGGCCGCTTCCGGATGTTGCGCGCGATGAGGCGGTTCATCATGAGATCCAGGTTTCCCGGGTAGGGGGGCACCGCGAGCGTCGGGTAGTACCTGGCCAGATGATGCAGGTACCAGGGCCAGACCAGGAGGTATTTGTACGCCACGATCAGCCCGGGGTGGCTCTCCTTGAAATCGGTCGCCTTGTAGAACCAGAGCGAGAAGGTGCGGCCGTCGTACTCGCTCAGGATGAGCGCGTTCGGCTCCACGGCCTTGAGATTCCGCTGCGCGTAGAGGTACGGCGTGAGGTCGCCGGAGGCGTCCACGCGCCTCCAGTTCCCCGCGAAGCCCAGGACCACCGCCATGACGAGGAGCGCCGTGGCGACCAGGCGGATGGGTCGGCTCGGCGCGATCCGCTCCCAGATCATGGCCCATCCCGTCCCGGCGAGGGCGGCCAGGATGAGTCCCGCCGGCATCCAGTACCCCACGTCGTCCGAGATGGTGTAGACGGACAGAAGCGCCACCGAGGCGAGCAGCGCCACCCAGACGGCCGCCGAGCCCGCGGGGCGACGGACGGCCGTGACCGCAGCACCGATGACCAGGATCAGGAGTCCCCAGCCGAAGTCCATCCACCACCTTCCGGGCACGAGATGCCGGACGGCCCCCAGTAGATTACGAGCGAAGAAGTTGCGGGCGTACTGCGCCCCGCTCAGGACCCACCAGAGCTGCCGGGGTGAGGACGGGGCTCCCCAGGAGAACTCCGGGTTTCGGGCCGCCCGGACGGGCAGATAGAGGTCCAGGGTCAACCCCCAGACGATCAGAAGAGGCAAAAGAACCGCCGTCACGAGGCCGATCTTACGGGAGCGAGCGAGCCGCCACGTCACGAAGAGAAGCGCCGGCGCCGCCGCGAGCAGGAGCAGGTGATTGGTGAGCCCGAAGCCGAAGAGGTATGCCGCGAGCAGGAGTCGTCGCGGGTCCCCTTCGCGCTCGGCCTCGACGAGGAGCCAGAGGATCACGCCGAGGAACGCGGCGTTCAGCGTGTAGACCTCGGCCAGCACGCTCTGGCTCCACGCGCCCCGCGAGGAGGCGTAGAGAAGAGCGCACGCGGCCGCGCAGAGCGCGGCGCCTGAGCCGCGGGTGGAGTCGGGGAGGAGCGCCCACGCGAGGCGCGCGGCGGCATAGACGCTCAGGGCGCCGGCGACGGCGGCCACCAGGTTGATGCGAAACGCGGTCGATCCGAACGGCACCAGCGTCGCGATGCGGCCGAGCAGAACGAAGAGGGGGTAACCGGTCGGATGGGGAATGCCGAGGGTGGCCGAGGCCGCGAGGAGATCGCCCGAGTCCTCCCCGAGGTTCACCCATGCGACGGTCGGGGAGAGCGTGAGGGCGTAGGCCCAGAGCGCTGCGAGGGCGGTGGCCCAGGCGGCACCCTGGACGCTTCGAGGCATGGCCGCAACGTATAGCAAGCGCGTCGCGTGGGGTCAACGACACCCGCGGCGCGTCGCGCAGCTCGCGCTCGAGCGTCACCGGCGCGCTTTGCGCCGTCGACAGGAAAGACGGCTGAGAGATGACCGCTCGTGCGCGATGCAATGCGACGAGGGTGGTGTATGGCAAAGCGCGTCGAAGCGCCAGTGACCGCGTAAGCTGTTATGCGTAAAGAGCTTACGTTGCAGGGGGAACGGTCCGTGGCATGGAACTTGCTCGATGTGGTTCACGCGAACCGCTGCGATCAGGACGGCGGTGCGCGCCCAACACATCACAACCTAAGCGGGGCGGATCATGTTCGGTAAGAAGAAGAGCACGGTGGGGCTCGACATCGGGTCCAGCTCGATCAAGGTTGTCGAGATCGCGCACGACCGCTCCGGCGACCGTCTCGTGAACTTCGGAATCTCCGAACCGCTCTCCGAAGCCATCGTGGACGGAGAGATCATGGACCGCCAGCTGGTGCACGAGGCGATCGCCAATCTCATCGAGTCCCGCCAGATCCGGAACCGCGTGGTGGTGACCGCGGTCTCGGGCCGTGCCGTCATCGTGAAGAAGATCCTCATGGATCGCCTGAGCGAGGAAGACGCCAAGGAAGCGATCCAGTGGGAAGCCGAGCAGCACGTTCCGTACGACATCAACGACGTCTCGCTGGACTTCCAGATCATCAATCCGAACGTGGACCAGAAGAAGATGCAGGTGCTCCTGGTCGCCGCGAAGAAGGACATGATCCAGAATCACGCGGACATCATCCGCGAGGCGGGTCTGACGCCGGTGATCATCGACGTGGACTCCTTCGCGATCCAGAACTGCGTCGAGGTGAACTACGACCTGAGACCCGACGAGGTGGTCGCGCTCGTGAACATCGGAGCCGAGATCACCAACGTGAACATCGTCGAGGACCAGGTGCCGCACTTCACGAAGGACCTCTCGGTGGGCAGCAACGCGTTCGTCGAGGGCATCCAGCGGCGCTACAACGTCAGCCAGCCCGAAGCCATGAGCGCGCTCCGCGGACGCGGCAGCTCCTCGATCGACGTGGCGCCGATCATCCAGGCCGCGTGCGAGGACCTCTCGGTGCAGCTGGACCGCGCGATCGCCTATCTCAAGTCCTCCGGCGAGGCCGAGCGTGTCGACCGGATCCTCCTCTCGGGAGGCTCGGCCCGCGTGCCGGGACTCCAGGAATTCCTGGGCAACCGGCACCAGGTGCCCTGTGACGTGGTGAATCCGCTGCAGAAGCTCGGCTACGACCCGTCTCTGTTCCAGGGCGAGCCGGTAGAGAGCGTGGCCCCCGCGCTTACGGTCGCGATCGGCCTCGCGCTCCGATAGGGGGGACGGAACCCATGATTCGCATCAACCTGCTGCCCCGCGAGGCGCGCCAGACCCGGCGGAAGATCCAGTTTCCCAAGATCGGATCGCTCATGCCGGTGCTCGTGCTCGGGATCGTGATCGCCCTCTTCGCGGCGATTTCGGTCTTCCAGACGCTTCAGATCGGGCGCCTCAAGGCGGACATCGCGCGCGCGGAGCAGGAGTCGGAGAAGCTCCGGCCGCAGATCCAGACGATCCAGGAGCTCACGCTGAAGCGCGAGGAGCTCACGCGCCGGCTGAACGTGATCCAGGACCTGGACAAGACGCGCCTCCAGCGCGTGATGCTCGTCGATGAGCTGAGCCGCTGCGTGCCCGAGCACCTCTGGCTCACGAGCTACGAGGAGACGGGGGGCAACAAGGTCCAGATCGAGGGCGTGACATTCTCGAATCTGCTCGTGGCCGATTTCATGACCCGCCTCGAAGCGAGCCCCCTCTACGGCAGCGTGGACCTGCTCGTCGCGGAGAAGGGCCAGATCGATCAACGCAACGTGGTGAAGTTCAAGGTCACCGCGTTGATGACCTTGTAGCTCGAAGCGGACGCGGGGGAGGACGATGGACCTCAAGGATCCAAAAACCCAGAAGCTGATCCTGATGGGCGCAGGCATCGCCGTCCTGGTCTACTTCTTCTTGATCGCCGACTACGTCCCCTTCAACTTCCCAGCGCGGAACAAGGAGATCAGCGCGTTGAAGGACGACTACACCAAGAAGATGAGCGAGCTCACCAAGGCGCAGCAGCTCGTGAACCGCCTGCCCGAGCTCAAGAAGGAGTTCGAGCTCCTGAACCAGCGCTGGACGGTGGCTCAGGAGCTTCTGCCCTCCCAGAAGGAGGTCGCGAGCCTGCTCCGCAAGGTGACCATCGCCGGGCAGGAGTCCGGCGTTCACTTCCTGTTGTTCAAGCCTGGCGATCCGAAGCCGTCGACGTACTTCACGGAGAATCCGGTCCAGGTCTCGGTGACGGGCGGGTTCCATCGCGCCGGCGCCTTCCTGGGCGAGATCTCGGATCTGAGCCGGTTGGTGAACGTCTCGCAGCTCAAGTTGAAGGGATTCGACAAAGGCGACCTCGACGAGACCGTGCAAGCGGATTTCGTCGCGACCGCGTACACGCTGGCCGAGGGGAACCCCAATGAGCCTGCCAAGCAGCCTGGCGCTGTCACAAAGTAAGTTCTTCCAGAGCCGTCTCGGGATCCTGCTTCTCGCTCTGGTGGGGCTCGCGATTGCGGGCGGCATCCTGCTGCTTCGCCGCCAGGAGCCCGCGGCTCCCGTGCTGCCGACGCCCAAGACCTCGCCCGCGGCCCAGGCGCTGCCCAAGGTCAAGCCCGCGCCCGTGAAGCTCGTGACGTACGGACCGCCCGCGCCCGTGTGGGCCCGGACCGACATCCAGTATGGGCCGCCCGCGCCGCCGGAATTCCTGACGAGCGTCACGGCGCCCGCGCCTGGCTCGAAGGCGACGGCGCCCGCGCCGACGACGCTGGCGCCCGGCGAGGCTCCGGCCTCGACCGCGGCGACCCTGCTCACCCAGGCGCCCGGTGTCGCGGTCCCGACCGTTCCCGGCGCGCCGGCGACGGCGGTGGGGGCGGCCGCGGGCGAGATTCCGAAATCGGTCGACGCGAGCGTGCTCTTCGCGCGCGAGCACTACGAATACATCGGAGGCGGACGCCGCGACCCGTTCCAGTCGCTTCTCGACGGGAGATTCCAGACCCACTCGGCGGATGGCAACCTGGTGGACGTGGGGGACATTCATCTCGTCGGCATCATGTGGGGATCCTCGGACAAATTCGCGCTCGTGGAAGACAGCCGGGGACATGGGTACGTGCTTCGCGTGGGAGATCCCGTCCTGAACGGGTACATCTCGGGCATCAGCAAGCAAGAGCTGCAGGTCGTCCAGAACGCGTTCGGCGAGTCCCAGACGCTGTCGATCCGCTTGCAAACGAAAGAGGGTGAGAAGAATGCGACTCGAAACTAGCTTGGCGCACACGGGCCGCGTCTGCGGCCGCGTCGCGGCGCTGGGAGCGGCGCTCCTCCTGACCGCGTCCTCGGCGTTCGCGGCAACCGTCAAGAGCGTCTCGTTGAAGGACGCCGGCACCGCGACGCAAGTCGTCATCGAGGGCGACGCTCCGCTCAACTATCACGACTTCACCCTCGAGTCACCCGACCGGATCGTGGTGGATTGCCCGGGCACGCAGCTCTCGTTCAGCGAGCGCTCGTGGAACGGCAAGGAAGGCTCCGCCATCAAGGCGGTGCGCGCGACCGAGACCGGCTGGGGCAAGGAAGCCGGCACGCGGATCGTGGTGGATCTGTCGCAGCCTTCCTCCTACGCGCTGAGCAGCGTCGGGAACAACCTCGTCCTCGCCGTCGAGACCCCGGCGCCGGAAGCGTCGAAGAAGCAGGAGGACGCCGGCGGTGACGACTACGACCAAATGCGCCCGACCGACGGACGCCGGATGTCGCTGGACGTGCAGGGGGCGGACATCCAGACCGTGCTGCGCAGCCTGGCCGAGTTCAGCGGCAAGAACATCGTGGCGAGCAAGGAGGTCAAGGGAGAGGTGACCCTGAGGCTCCGGAACGTGCCCTGGCGGCACGCGCTCGACATCGTGCTCAAGTCGCAGGCCCTCGGCATGGTGGAGACCGGCCAGACGATCGTCATCTCGAACCTGGACACGCTCCGCAAGGAAGAGCTGGAGCGCCGGTCCGCCGAGCGGAACCAGGAGGAGCTCCTCCCGCTCGAGACGCGGATCATCCCGGTGAACTACGCCGCCGCGAAGGAAATGTCGAAGTCGGTGGAGAAGACCATGACCAAGCGCGGCCACATCGAGGTGGACGACCGGTCCAACTCCCTCATCGTGACCGACATCTCGGACAAGCTCGACCAGGTCGACGCGATGGTTCGGAACCTCGACACGCGGACGCCGCAGGTCGAGATCGTGGCGCGCCTCGTGGACGTGGACCAGTCCGCCACGCGCGATCTCGGCATCACGTGGGGCGTGCACAGCCTGGATCTCTTCGACGCGGGCGTCGGCGAGGACGTGGACATCAACGCGGCCGACGTGACCAATCCGGCGGGCATCATCAAGCTGGGAACGATCAAGCACTTCGGGACCATCGACGCTACGCTGCAGGCGCTCGAGAGCCAGAACAAGGCGAACATCATCTCGAATCCGCGCATCACGACCGTGAACAACCGTGAGGCATCGGTGGTGGTCGGCAAGCAGATCCCGCTCATCGTCCAGGACTTCGCGGGCAACGCGGTGACCCAGATGACCACCATCGGCATCAAGCTCAACGTCACGCCGCACATCAACACCGGCAACCGGATCACGATGGACGTGCATCCGGAGGTCTCGGACCTCGCGTCCCAGGCGACGGTGCAGGGCGGGATCATCATCAACACCACCATGGCGGACACGCGGGTCATGGTGAACGACGGCGAGACGGCGGTCATCGGCGGTCTGATCCGGAGCAACGAGAGCACGACGAAGCGCGGCGTTCCGGTCCTCATGGACGTTCCGCTCCTCGGCAATCTCTTCCGCTCCAACTCGACGACCCATCAGAAGCGGGAGCTCCTGATCTTCGTGACGCCGAAGATCCTCGGGGAGGCGACGGCGCCTCGAGGGTAGGTGCACCCCGCGCCGCTTTCGCGGGCGGCGCAGGACAGGTATACTTCGGGGTCCTTCCCCAAGAAGGACCCCGTTTTCTTTGGCTTCGAGGTGCGCCTCTGGTCACGCACATCGCCCTGATCGGACTTCCGGGGGCCGGCAAGAGCACGGTGGCCCTGCTCTTGGCGCGCCGGCTGGAATGGGCCTCCACCGACCTGGATCGGGAGATCGAGCGCCACGCGGGCAAGGCGCTGGCGGGGATCTTCGAGGAGGAGGGGGAGGAGCGGTTCCGCGATCTCGAGTCGCGCGCGCTCGCGGAAGCGCTGGACGGGAAGGAGCCGGTCGTGGTGGCGTGCGGCGGAGGCGTCCTGGGCCGCGAGGAAAACCGGCGACTCCTTCGCGCCCACGCGCACGTGGTCTGGCTCACGGTGGATCCGGAGGAGGCCGCGGCGCGCCTCGGGGAGGAATCGAGCGCCCGGCCGCTCCTGCGCGCGGGACCGGTGGCGGAGCTGCTGGGCGAGCTCCTCAACCGACGCGAGCGGGCCTACGCCGCGGCCGCGAACGCCACGGTGGACACGGGGGGCTCGCCTCCCGAGGAAGTCGCCGAGCGGATCGCGTCGATGGTGGCGCGGCTTCGGGCCTGATGGGATCCGTCCGGATCGTCGGCGGAGCGCTTCGAGGGCGCCGCCTCACCGTCCCGGACCGAGGCGTGCGCCCGACCTCGGACCGGACGCGCGAGGCGATCTTCGACGTGCTGGGGCCGGCCGGGGTCCGGGACGCGCGCGTGCTCGACCTCTACGCCGGGACGGGCGCGCTCGGGATCGAAGCGCTGAGCCGGGGAGCGCGGGAGGCGTCGTTCCTCGAGGGGGCCCGCGCGGTGGCGCGGGCGCTGCGGGAGAATCTGGCGCGCCTCGGACTCGGGGACCGAGCCCTGGTCCACGAGGCGGACCTGTCCCGGATCGAGCTCCCCGCGGGAGTCGAGGGGCCGTTCGACCTCGTCTTCCTCGATCCGCCGTACGCGGGGGTCGAAGGTCCGAGGTGGCTCGAGCGCCTGGGATCTCTTCGCTGGCCCGAACCGGGCGCGGTCGTGGTATACGAGCGTCGGAAGGGCGCCGTGGCGCCCCCGGCGGCGGGGCTCTACCTCGCGACGGAGCGGACGTATTCGGAGACCACGGTCACGTTCTATCGCGCGGAAGCGGCGCGCGAAGGCAGGGGAGGCGCATGAAACGCGCGGTGTTCGCCGGGACGTTCGATCCCGTGACGAACGGGCACTTGGATCTGATGCAGCGGGCGCTCCGGATGTTCGACCATCTCACGGTCGCGGTGGCGGAGCGGATCGAGAAGGGCGTCGTGTTCACGCAGGACGAGCGGGTCGCCATGATCCGCGAGGCGGTGTCGGACCTCGACCGGATCTCGGTCGAGCCCTTCTCGGGACTCCTCGTGGACTTCGCCCGGGAGCGGAAGATCCACGTGCTCGTGCGCGGGGTCCGATTCGTGTCCGACTTCGAGTACGAGTTCCAGATGGCGCTGATGAACCGAAGGCTCTCGGACGAGATCGAGACGGTGTTCCTGATGCCCAGCGAGACCTACACCTACGTGAACGCGTCCCTCGTGAAGGAGATCGCCCGCTACGGCGGCGCGATCGACGGTCTCGTTCCGCCTCACGTGGCGGCGGCGCTCCGGAAGCGCGTGGGCGCGTCCGTGGCGGGAAAGAAATGAAACCCTCCCGCGTCTCCTCGCGCGTCCAGGCGCTGAAGCCTTCCGAGACCCTGGCGCTCGGCGCCCGCGCCAGGGAGCTCCGCGCGCAGGGACATTCGGTCATCTCCTTCGCGGCCGGGGAGCCCGACTTCGACACGCCCGAGGACGTCCGGGAGGCCGGCGTCGCGGCGATCCGCGCGGGCCACACCCGTTACACCGCGGTCGGCGGTGTGCCCGAGCTTCGTGCCGCGATCTCCGAAAACCTGAAGCGCGAGAACGGCCTCGAGTACGGCCCCGCGCAGATCGTGGTCTCGAACGGAGCGAAGCACGCGATCTGGAACGCGTTCCTCACGCTGCTCGAGCCCGGGGACGAGGTGCTCTGCCCGGTGCCGTACTGGGTCACCTTCCCGGAGCTGGTGCGCCTCGTGGGGGGCGAGCCCAAGCTCGTGCCCGCGAAGCCGGGCAGCATGAAGATCGGGCCCGAGGAGCTGACGCGGGCCATCACGAAGCGCTCGAAGGTGCTCGTCCTGAACAGCCCCAACAATCCGTCGGGCGCGGTCTATTCGCGGGGGGAGCTCGAGACGATCGGCGAGATCGTGCGACGGCACGGGCTCTACGTGCTTTCCGACGAGATCTACGAGCAGCTCGTCTTCGGGGACGCGCGCCACGTGAGCATCGCCTCGCTCGACCCCGATCTGCGCGACCGCACCATCGTCATCGGCGGCGTCTCGAAGACCTGGGCCATGACGGGATGGCGGATCGGATTCGCGGCCGCGCCCCGGGATCTGGCCGAGGGGATGGAGCGCCTGCAGGGGCAATCGACCTCCAATCCCGCCTCGGTGTCCCAGTTCGCGGCGATCCGCGCCTTCACGGGGCCGCGGGATTCCGTGCGCTCGATGCGCGATTGCTTCGAGCGGCGGCGCGACTACGTGGTGCAGCGGCTCCAGGCGATGAAGGGCGTCCGCCTCGTCCCGCCCGAGGGAGCGTTCTACGCCTTCCCCGACCTCGGCGAGCGGATCCGCGCGGCGCGAAACGGCGTCTCCGATTCCGCGACGCTGAGCGATTTCCTCATCGACGAGGCGCGGATCGTGTGCGTTCCCGGATCCGCGTTCGGCATGGAGGGGCACCTTCGAATCTCGTACGCCATCGGCGACCGCGACATCGAAGAAGGCTTGAATCGGCTCGAGGTCGCGCTGGATCGAATGTAGGGAGGAGGGTGTGGATGCCGACGTACGAGTACGAATGCCAGAAGTGCGGGCACCGTTTCGAAGTGTTCCAGTCGATGAGCGAGGCGCCGCGGAAGCGATGTCCCAAGTGCCGTGGCAAGGTGCGCCGACTCGTCGGCGGTGGCGCCGGGATCGTCTTCAAAGGCTCCGGATTCTACACGACCGACTATCGGTCGAGCTCGTATAAGGAACAGAAGCGCAAGGAGTCCGGCGAGCCGGCTCAACCAAAGGGTGAATCCAAGGGCGGCGGCTCCAAGAAGCAGAAGGACTCGGGCTCCTAACGCTTTTTCTTTGACTCACTTCCTCCCGCTTTGCTAGCTTGCCGACGCGCGAGCGACGCCTCCCGCCGTCTCCCGACACCGGTCCTCAATCTCCTCGGTCGGAGGGCCGCATCTCATGTGAAATCATCGTATTACGAACAAATCTTCAATCGAGATCGAGAGGGAATCGATGTCGTACCAGGTGACGCTGATTCCGGGCGATGGGACCGGGCCCGAGATCACGCGCGCCACCCGCCGCGTGCTCGAGGCCACGGGCGTGAAGTTCTCGTGGGACGTGCAGGAGGCGGGCATCGACGTCTTCGAGAAGGAAGGCACTCCGCTGCCCGCGCGCGTCCTCGATTCCTTGCGCCACACGAAGGTCGGGCTCAAGGGTCCGATCACCACACCCGTCGGCACCGGATTCCGCAGCGTCAACGTCGCGCTCCGGAAAGAGCTCGACCTCTACTCCTGCGTGCGTCCCTGCAAGACCTATCCCGGCGTGCGGTCGCGCTACGACAACATCGACCTCGTCATCGTCCGGGAGAACACCGAGGACCTCTACGCGGGAATCGAGTTCGAGCGGAACGGGCACGGCGCGAAGGCGCTCCGCGAGCTCATCCATTCCGAGTCCAACCGCGACATTCCGGACGACGCCGGCATCTCGATCAAGCCGATCAGCGTCCACGCGACCGAGCGCATCACGCGCTACGCGATGGACTACGCCATGCGGAACCGGCGCCGGAAAGTCACCGCGGTGCACAAGGCCAACATCATGAAGTACTCCGACGGGCTCTTTCTCGAGACCGCCCGCAAGACCGCGAAGGAGTTCCCCGACATCGCGTTCGAGGACCGGATCGTGGACAACATGTGCATGCAGCTGGTCCAGACGCCCGAGAACTACGACGTGCTCGTGCTGCCGAATCTCTACGGCGACATCGTCTCGGATCTCGCGGCGGGGCTGATCGGCGGGCTGGGGGTCGCGCCCGGGGCGAACATCGGCGACGAGACCGCGCTCTTCGAGCCCACGCACGGGAGCGCGCCGCGCTACGCCGGCCAGGACAAGGTGAATCCCTTCGCGATGATCCTGAGCGGAATGCTGATGCTGCGCCATCTCGGGGAGCGTGACGCGGCCGACCGGCTGGAGCGGGCCGTGGCGGGGGTGATCCGGGAGGGCCGAGCGGTGACCTACGACATGAAGCCGGCCCGCGACGATCCGACCGCGGTCGGCACCCAGGCCACCGCGGACGCCGTGATCGAAGCGCTCGGATAGGGAGGCGCGATGCTCGCCGATCGGGCCACGATCGACGTCGTCGCGGGCCGCGGCGGCTCGGGATCGGTGAGCTTTCGCCGCGAGAAGTACGTTCCGAAGGGAGGGCCGGACGGAGGGGACGGAGGCGACGGAGGGAGCGTCATCCTCGTGGTGAACGAGCACCTGCGCACCCTGCTCGACTTTCAGTTCCGCGCGCGCTTCGAGGCGGCGTCGGGAGCGCACGGCTCGGGGAACAAGAAGAGCGGACGGTCGGGGGAGGACCTGGTGGTGGCGGTCCCGCCCGGCACGCTCGTGATGGACGCGGAATCGGGCCACGTGCTGGCGGACCTGGTCGAGCCCGCCGCCCGATTCGTGGCGGCACGGGGCGGACGCGGCGGCCGGGGAAACGCCCGGTTCGCGTCTCCGACCCGGCAGGCTCCGCGGAAGGCCCAGCCGGGACGCCCGGGCGAGGAGCGGAGGCTTGCCTTGGAGCTCCGGCTCATCGCGGACGTGGGCATCGTGGGATTTCCGAACGTCGGAAAGTCGACGCTGCTCTCTCGCGTGAGCGCGGCGCGGCCGAAGATCGCGGACTATCCCTTCACCACGCTCGAGCCGCATCTCGGGCTCGTCCGGGTGCGGGAAGAGCAGAGCTTCGTGATGGCGGACCTGCCCGGCTTGATCGAGGGCGCCCATGAGGGGAAGGGGCTGGGCCACGAGTTCCTGCGTCACATCCAGCGGACGCGGACCATCTTGATCCTGATCGACGCCGCTTCGGAGGACCCGGCGGGGGATCGGGACAAACTGAGCCGGGAACTCAGAGCGTACAGCGAGGATTTAACGAGAAAGCCGACGGTCATCGCCATGAGTCGGTCCGATCTGCGAACGGTTGACGCGCGCGGCGGAGCGGGGGCGCCGTTCCCGCTCGAGGGCGCGCGCTGGGGAGGATGGATTTCGGGGGTCACGGGCGAGGGAGTCGAGTCTCTGCTCGACGTGATCTGGGATGTGCTGATCGCGGCCGGCGGCACCACGCCGGCCAGGAGCGGGTTCGAGGGCGACCGGGGTGTCGCCGGTACGGAGGAGCGAGAGCCATGGTAGCGAAGGATGTCGCGCGGCTCTGGGAAGAGCTGAGGCACCGGGATCCCGAGGAGAAGCTCGGGTGGATCACGCAGCTGGCGCAAAACCCCACGGAGGAGTCGGTCGAGGTGCTCCTCGACGTCCTGCAACAAGAGAGCTGGTTTCTGAGGGACCAGGCGGCCCGTGTGCTCGCCACGATGGGTGAGCCGGTGCTCGAGCCGCTGGTGGAATACCTGGGATCGGGCCTCTGGTACACCCGGGCATCCGCGGTGTCGGCGCTGGGGCGCATGGGCAACCCGCGCGCGGCGGCGCCGCTCGTCGGAATGCTGAGCGACCCCAATCGCACGGTCCGGGATGCCGTCTGGGACGCGCTCTTGCTTCTCTGTCGGAACGAGCTCGCCACGCGTGAGCTGGCGGCCGCCTTCGACGCCCTCCCCGAGAAGGCGCGTCGGTTCGCGCTGGACGGGCTGGTCGAGCGCGATTCCGAAGCGGCGGGTCTCGTGATGCAGCAGATGGAGGACACCCCCGCGGCAACGGAGGCGCCTTCCGCGCCCGCAGAGGCGCACCTCGAGTGGAAGGACGTGGTCCCAGGCGAGGGCGAAGCCAAGCAGGCGGCACGCTGACAGGTCGGTCGCTCCACGCGGGTGATCCGGAATACCCGGCGCGCCTGCGCGATCTGTCGTCGCCTCCGGACCCCGTGTTCCTCGCGGGCCCCTGGCGGCATGACGGGCCCATCGTCGCGATCGTCGGGACCCGGGACCCCACCGAGGATGGGATCGACGTCACCCGCGATCTCGCGCGGGTGCTCGTCGAGCGTGGCGCGGCGATCGTGAGCGGCCTCGCTCGCGGCATCGACGCCGCGGCGCACGAGGCGGCCCTCGAGGCCGGGGGCGTGAGCGGCGCCGTCCTCGGAACGCCGCTCGAGCGGGCTTACCCCAGGCGGCACGCGGCGCTCCAGTCGAAGCTCTCCGGTTCTCTGGGGCTCATGAGCGAGATCCCACCCGAAGGCCACGCATCGCCGAACACCTTCGCCGCGCGAAACCGGATGCTCGCCGCCATGGCGGACGCGGTCGTCGTCGTTCAGGGGCGCCACGGGAGCGGTGCCCTGATCACCGCGGCGGCCGCGCTCCAGCTGGGGAGACCGGTCGGAGCCGTGCCCTGGGATTCCCGGGAGCCGCTGGCGGAGGCCCCCCACGGGCTGATCCACCGGGGAGATGCGACTCTGATCCGTGGCGCGGAGGACGTGATGTGTCTGATCCGCCGGGAGGAGACGCCCTCACCCGACGAAGGCCTGACGACGTCGCGCGTTCCTTCCTTCGACTCGACGACGCTCCCGCTCCACGAGGCCGCTCTCTATCGAGCGCTTCGCGATCGGCCCCGCTCGCTGGATCTCCTCGCCGAGACCGCCTCGCTCACGGTGCCCGAGCTCTCCATCGCGCTCCTGGCGCTCGAGCTGAAAGGGCTCGCGTCTCGCGAGCCCGGAGGTCTCGCCCGGCGCGCTCGTCCGCGTCCCTAGCCGTGGGGCGCTCCCCGCTCCGACCCCTCCGGCAGAAGCTCGAGGTGGCTCTTCTCCGCTCGCTGGGGCTTCTGGCGCGAACGCTCCCTTTCTCCTGGACGAGCGGCCTCGGAGAAGGAATCGGAATCCTCGCGTTCCATCTCCTCGCCCGCCGGCGCCGGATCGCCATCGAGAACATCACGAAGGCGCTCGGCCCCGAGGTCGACGGCGTTCCCGCGCGCGATCTCGCGCGGCGCGCGTTCGCTCAGATCGGGCGCTCGTTCCTGGAATTCCTGGCGCTCCCGCGCCTCGGCGCGGAGGGGCTGAGGAGCCGGGTCGCGCTGGAGGGATTCGAGCCGGTGTTCGAGTGGGCGCGGACCGGGCAGGGCGCGATCCTGATCACCGGGCATTTCGGAAACTGGGAGCTGCTCGGAGCGGCGGTGCGAGCCCGGGGCGCGCCGGTGCAGTACCTCCTGCCGCCCCAGTCGAACGAGGGGAGCGACGCCTACTTCGATCGGATCCGCGCCGAGCTGGGCATCCCGGCGGTGAAGATCGGATACGGCATGCGGGGCGCCCTCCTCGCGCTCCGATCCGGCGCCTTCCTGGGCATGCTTCCGGACCAGGACGCGCGGCGCGTGGGCATCCACGTGCCCTTCTTCGGTCGTCCCGCCTCCACGCACACCGGGCCGGCGAGGCTGGCCGTTCGGACGCGCTCTCCGATCGCGATCGCGCTGATCGAGCGCGAGCCGGGTGTTCGGTTCCGCGCCCGGGTGCTCGCCGTCATCGCGCCCGATCCCGGATCCGGGGAATCGCCCGAGATCGAGCGGATCACGCGCCTCATCAACGAGACCCTCGAAGCGGCGGTGCGCCGCCGGCCCGACCACTGGTACTGGATCCACCGGCGCTGGAAGACGCCGCCTACGTCGTGAAGCCGATGTCCTTCGCGGGCGTGTCGAACGTCTTGATCTTCCCGAACTGCTCCTCGTACTTCTTCACGTTCGTCTCGAGCGCGGCGAGCAACGACCTCACGTTCGGCGGCGTCATCACCACGCGCGCGAAGACCTTGCTCTTGGGGCTTCCCGGCAGGATCCGCGCGAAGTCCATCACGAACTCCGACAGGGAGTGGCTGATCACCACGAAGTTCGAGTAGATCCCCTCCGCTTCCTTCTCGCCCAGCTCCATGTTGATGGAGGTGGGCTGCGACTGTGGCTTCGTGTCCATCCGTAACCCTCCAGTTTCCAAGAGGTTGCTTCGTCAACGCCCGTCTCAAGATATCGCCTAACCTGCCGTAAATCAATCTGATAGGGCGGCGTGTGCCGACGGGCTCAGCACCACTCCTCGGAGGGCTTGCGATGGGAACGAAGCGGGCGGGGTCGGCGCGGATCGAAGAGCAGATCGTCGTCGCCTGGAAGCGGTACGCGGAGCGGAAGGCCCAGGGCCTGCACCGCATCGCCGAAGGCGCCTGCTACATGGAGGCGCGGCCGTGCCCCTTCGAGCCCCGTCCCGACTTCGAGTCGCGGTTCACCCAGGACTGCGTCCACTGCTCCCGCCTCCAGAGCGCCGCCGACGAGCTGAAGCCGTCGCTCGAGGGGTCGCCCGGAATCGCGCCCACCCTGGGGCTGCTCTTCCATCTCCTCGAGGAGGAGTCCCGGGCGGTCCGTCGCGAGCACGAGGACGGCCTCGAGGGGGAGGCGGAGCGCTACCGAAGCGCGGGGTTCCTCTTCCGCTCGATCCCGCTCATGCACGTCGCCCTCACGCACGACCGCATCGCGAGGCTCCTGCTCTGCGCGATCGGCGGCGCGTTCGCGCAGGAGGTCGACACGATGCTCCTGTTCCGGATCGTCTCGGAGGGGACGGCGCTCGAGCTCATGGACGCCTTCCGCCAGGGCGACCGCACGGATCCCGACGCGCCGATGCGCACGCCGCCCGACCTCGACACCTTCGAGTCCGGGGGAGGATTCGACGGCGACGTCTTCTCGCCCCTGCACGACGAGACGCTCCCGCTCGAGCCGGACCGCGATCTTCTGGCCGACGCGGTCTTCGACGGCCGCTCCTCCATGGTCTCGAGCCCGCAGCGTGAGCTTCGGCTTCCCGAGCGCGTGGTCGAGTCGCTCCCCGACGGAGCCCTCGCCATCCTCCCGGTCTTCGGACGCGAGAAGGTGCTGGGCGTCCTGATCGTCGCCCAGGCGGCGGGCTATTCCGGGTGGACGGCGGACCAGCTCGAGCTCCTGGGCGCGATCGCCGCGCAGGCCGGAATCGCCTTCGAGGGGAACACGGTCCTCGACGTGGTGCGCCGCCGCGGCGCGGCGGTTCGCTCCGCGATCGATTTCAGCCGGATCGCCGGTCAGCCCTCTCGTCCCGACGTGCGCGCCGAGCAGGCGCTCCGCGCCCTCCTCTACTCCTCGCAGGCAGGGGGCGGAGTCGCGTGGGCGCGGACGGAGGATGGAGCGCTGGAGCTGGCGCACGTCCACGCGGTGGATCCCGGCTCCACCCAGGATCTTTCGTCGCTCGGAGCCTGGTTTCAGCAGTGGTTCGAGGCGGACCCCAAGGCGATCGTCGCGGATCGCGTGAGCGAGGATCCGCGGTTCTCCGGAACCTTGCCCGAGGACTGGCGCTGCCTGCTGGCGGCTCCGGTCCGGAGCGGCGAGAAGATCTCGGGGGTGCTCCTGGTCTTCAACAAGGTGGGGGGCACCCAGGACGATCCGCTCTCCTTCGACGCCGAGGACGCCCGGATCGCGGAGCTGATCGCGGCGATCTCCTCGCTCTCGGACACGCGCTTCTCGCAGGAGGAGACGCTCCGCGTCAAGGATCGCCGTCTGCACGAGGTGGAGGCCCAGCTGCGGCACGCGGAGAAGCTCGCCGTGGTCGGGGAGCGCGGCGTGCAGGTCGCGCAGGACGTCCGGAATCCGGTGGCCGCGATCACGGGATTCGCGAAGCGGGTCTTGAAATCGCTGCCGGCGAAGGATCCCAACCGCGAGTACCTCGAGATCATCCTGCGGGAGACGGAGCGCCTGGAGCGGGTGCTGAGCGAGCAGGTGGCGCTGGCGCAGATGACGCGGCCGCGCCTCAAGCTCGAGAACCTGAACGCGCTCGTGCAGGACGTGCTCCAGTCTCAGGCGGAGGATCTGGTGCGCCGTCGCGTGCGCCTCCTGAAGCGGCTGTCGCCCGACGTCCCGGCGCTCCTCCTTGATAACGAGAAGATGCGCCAGGTGCTGGTGAATGTGCTGAGCTACGCGCTCCACTCCGTGCCGAGCGGAGGGCGTGTCCGGGTCGAGACGCGCGCCGCGCAGGGCGCGGTGCAGGCGGAGATCGCCCACGACGGTCCCAAGATGGCGGGGGAGGTGCTCGACCGTCTCTTCGTTCCCTTCTCCACGTCGCGCCGCTACGGCGCGGGCGTGGGGCTCGCGATGGCCTACCAGATCGTCCGCGAGCACGGAGGGGAGATCCGCGCCCGCAGCGAGGGGGACTGGAGCAGCATCGTGACCATCTACCTGCCCACCCGGGAGAACGATGATCGCCGGAAGCGTCCGGACCGGCGCGACGTGCGCCCCGACCGGCGCCGCCGGCTGGCCTAGACCCGGCGGGTCGTTGACCCTATTCCAGCGCCATGGTAAGGTTCCCGTCCGGCGCGACCCTAGCTCAGTTGGTAGAGCACCACGCTGAAAACGTGGGTGTCCGCAGTTCGATTCTGCGGGGTCGCACCATTTCTATTCGTGAGGATTCCCTCCCACGGCAGAGCTTCGCGTCTCTCGAATTCCAAGCTGGTGTAGCTCAGCTGGTAGAGCACGTCACTCGTAATGACGGGGTCACCGGTTCGATTCCGGTCACCAGCTCCATTCCTGGTCCTTGGCCCGTGACCGGTCCCAAGCCAAGGAGGCTTCGTTGAACGCTTCGACCGGCGACCCGCTCCACGGACTCATGGTCAGCGCCTCGGGCGTGCGCGGGATCGTGGGGCAGACCCTCACCCCCGAGGTCGTGCTGCGGGTGGCGGGGGCCCACGCCTCCTTCCTCGATCCCGGTCCCGTCGTCGTCGGCCGCGACACGCGCCCCAGCGGCGCGTGGGTGCTGCGCCTGACCGAGGCGGCGCTCCTGGCCTCCGGGCACGACGTGATCGACGTGGGCATCGCGCCCACCCCGACGATCCTCTACGCGATCCGCCACCATCGCGCCTCGGGCGGCATCGCGATCACCGCCAGCCACAATCCCGCGCCGTGGAACGCGCTCAAGCTCTTCGGCCCCGGCGGAACCTTTCTCACGCCGGCGCAGTCGGAAGAGGTGGCGCGGCGCGCGAGGCAGGGACGCGCCTCCTGGGTGACCCACGCGGAGGTCGGGGCGATCCGGGAGGACGCCGAGGCGATCCGGCGGCATCGGGACGCCATCCTCGCGCTTCCCGCTCTCGACGTGGCCGGGATCCGGGAACGCCGGTTTCGCGTCGTGGTGGACGCCACGAACGGCGCGGGCTCGATCGCGACGCCGGCTCTCTTGGAAGCGCTCGGCTGCGAGGTGGAGCGGCTCTACTGCGAGCCCGACGGGAAGTTTCCGCGCGTGGCCGAGCCGCTTCCCGAAAATCTCGGGGCGCTCGGGGAGCGCGTCCGGGCGACGAAGGCGGCGATCGGGTTCGCGAACGATCCCGACGCCGACCGGCTCGCCATCGTGGACGAGCGTGGCGAGCCCATCGGGGAGGAGCGGACGCTCCAGATCGCGGTGGATTGGGCTCTGGCCCGCACTCCTGGACCCGTGGCGGTGAACGCCTCGACCTCGATCGGGGTCGAGATCATCGCGAGGCGGTACGGCGCCACGGTCGCGCGGACCAAGATCGGGGAAGCCCACGTCGCGCAGAAGCTGATCGAGATCGGAGGCGTGATCGGCGGCGAGGGGAACGGGGGCGTCATCTACCCCGCGCTGCACGCCACCCGGGACGGCCTCCTCGCGGCCTCGATCGCGCTCGATTGGCTGGCCCGGGACTTGCGTCCGTTGAGCTCTCGCGTGACCGAGCTCCCACCCGTGACCATGGTCAAGCGGAAGCTCGATCTCCGTCTGGAAGACATGGATTCACTGCAGGATGCGCTGACCCGAGCCTTTCCGGACGGGGAGCGCAATGTGCTGGACGGGCTCAAGTACCTCTGGGAAGATTGCTGGGTTCAGGTTCGCGCATCGGGAACGGAGCCCATCGTGCGGATTCTCGCGGAAGCTCGGACCCGGGAGCAGGCGGAATCGCTCGCCCAGCGGGCCGCGGAAGCGGTCGAACGCTCCCAGTCACACGCCCGGGCCCGCTAGAGGGGAGGACGACATGTGCGGCATCGTGGGATACGTCGGCTCACAGGAGTCCCTCCCGATCCTGCTCGAGGGGCTGAGGCGCCTCGAATACCGGGGGTATGACTCCGCCGGCGTCGCGGTCCTGAACGGCCAGGGTCTCGTCGTCCAGAAGGCGGCCGGAAAGATCGCCGTCCTGGAAGGGCTCCTCGACAAGACGCGCCCCAAAGGATCCCTCGGGATCGCGCACACCCGCTGGGCCACGCACGGCGAGCCCAACACCGTGAACGCCCACCCCCACGTGGACTGCAAGCAGAACATCGCCGTTGCCCACAACGGGATCATCGAGAACTACGCGACGCTCAAGAAGGCGCTCGCGCAGGAAGGCCATCGCTTCACCACCGACACCGACACGGAAGTGATCGCCCACCTGATCGAGAAGTACTTCGAAGGGAATCTCGAGCGCGCGGTGGCCGCCGCGCTGAAGCACCTGACCGGCACCTACGGCATCGCGGTCATCGCCCGCGACGATCCCGGAAAGATCGTGGGCGCGCGTCACGGGAGCCCGCTCGTCGTGGGCATCTGCGACGACTCCGAGTACATCCTGGCTTCCGACGTGTCCGCCATCATCCGCCACACGAACCAGGTCGTCTACCTGGACGACGGCGAGATGGTGGTGCTGACCCCGGCGGGCATCCACACGACCACGGTTCGCGAGGAGACCGTGGCGAAGCGCGTCGAGACCGTGGACTGGGATCTCGACATGATCGAGAAGGCCGGATTCCCGCACTTCATGCTGAAGGAGATCTTCGAGCAGCCGCAGTCGCTCCGGAACACGCTCCGCGGCCGCCTCATGGTGGAAGAGGGAACCGCGCGGCTGGGCGGGCTCAACATGTCCCCGGCCGAGCTGCGCGCCATCACCCGCGTCATCATCACGGCGTGCGGCACCTCCTGGCACGCCGGGATGATCGGCGAGTACCTGATCGAGGAGCTGGCGCGGATCCCGGTCGAGGTGGAGTACGCCTCGGAGTTCCGCTATCGGAACCCCATCCTCGAGCCCGGGACGCTCGTGATCGCCATCAGCCAATCCGGCGAGACCGCCGACACGCTGGCCGCCATGCGCGAGGCGAAGCGCCGCGGTGCCCGCGTGCTGGGTTTCTGCAACGTGGTCGGGAGCACGATCGCGCGCGAGTCGGACGGCGGCGTGTACATCCACGCGGGTCCCGAGATCGGCGTGGCCTCCACGAAGGCCTTCACCTCCCAGGTCGCCTCCCTGGCGCTCCTCACGCTCTACCTGGGACGCCTGGGCGAGCTCTCGTCGGAGCTCGGCTCGGAGCTGGCGCGGGAGCTGGAGGTGATTCCGGAGAAGATCGAGAAGATCCTCGCGGGAGCGGAGAAGGTGAGGACCATCGCGAAGGCCTACGCGCACCACAACAACTTCCTCTACCTGGGACGCGGGTACAACTTCCCGGTGGCGCTGGAAGGAGCGCTGAAGCTCAAGGAGATCTCCTACATCCACGCCGAGGGCTACCCCGCCGCGGAGATGAAGCACGGGCCGATCGCGCTGATCGACCAGAACATGCCGGTCGTGTTCATCTGCACGCAGGACTCCGCCTACGAGAAAGTCCTGAGCAACATGGAAGAGGTGCGCGCCCGCTGCGGCAAGATCATCGTGATCGCCTCCGAAGGGGACGATCACGTCGCGACCAAGGCCGACCAGGTCATCTACATCCCGCGCTCGATGGGTCCGCTGACGCCCCTGCTCTCGGTCGTGCCGCTGCAGCTCCTCTCGTACTACATCGCGGTCGAGCGCGGGTGCGACGTGGACCAGCCGCGGAATCTCGCGAAGAGCGTCACCGTCGAGTGAGCGCGGACTCGAAGACCACCCTCCAGACGCCGCACGCCCCGGCGGCCATCGGTCCCTACGCGCAGGGACGCACGGGCTCCCTCTCGGGACGCTGGATCGTCTCCTCCGGGCAGGTGGGCCTCGACCCCGCGTCGGGGCAGCTCGTCCCCGGCGGCGTCCAGGCCGAGACCGAGCGCGCGCTGAAGAACCTCGAGGCGGTCCTGAGCGCGGGAGACGCGTCCCTGCAGGACGTGATCAAGACGACGGTCTTCCTGGCCGACATGGCCGACTTCCAGGCGATGAACGAGGTCTACGCGCGCTTCTTCCCGGAGGCGAAGCCGGCGCGCAGCACCGTCGCCGTGCGCGGATTGCCGAAGGACGCTCGGGTCGAGATCGAGGTGTGGGCGATCGTCCCGTGAATCACACGCGTCAGGACATCCTCCGCCTCACCGAGCAGGTCCAGTGCGCCGGCTGAGCCGCGAAGATCGGTCCGGAGGACCTGCGACGCATTCTCGAAGCCCTGCCGCGCCTGCCGCGCTCGAAGCGGCTCCTCGTGAGCCCCGATTCGTGGGACGACGCCGGCGTGTACCGGATCTCCGCGAGGCTGGCCATCGCCCAGACCGTGGATTTCATCACGCCGGTCGTGGACGACCCCTACGACTACGGCGCGATCGCGGCCGCGAATTCCCTGAGCGACGTCTACGCGATGGGGGCGACGCCGACCGTCGCGCTCTCGATCATCTGCTTCCCCTCCGAGACCGGGGATCTGGACGTGCTCGGCCGGATCGTCCGCGGGGGCGCGGAGCAGCTCCGGGCGGCGGGGGTCACCCTGCTCGGAGGGCATTCGGTGCGCGACCCGGAGATCAAGTTCGGATACGCGGTGACCGGGGAGGTGGATCCGAAGCGGATCGTGACGATCGGCGGCGCCCGTCGCGGCGATCTTCTCGTGCTGACGAAGCCGGTCGGGACCGGGATCCTCGCCACCGCGCTGAAGCGCGGGGTGCTTCCTCGGAGCGGGATCGAGGCCATGACCGCCTCGATGAAGACCCTGAATCGCGCCGCGTCCCTCGCGATGCGGGGCATCGCCCACGCGGCGACGGACGTCACGGGGTTCGGTCTCCTGGGGCACGCGCGCAACATGGCCCGCGCGAGCCGGAAGACGCTCCACCTCTGGAGCGCGGCCGTGCCGCTCCTTCCGGGCGCGCTGGATCTGGTGGCCCAGGGGATCGCCTCCGCGGGCCTCAAGTCGAACCGCGACGGGATCTCCTCCGAGGTCCTGTGGGCGGATGGTGTTCCCGAGCCGATGCGGGACGTGCTCTTCGACCCGCAGACCTCCGGCGGGCTCCTGATGGCGATCCCGGCGTCGAAGGCGGACGCCTTCCTGAGCCGGCTCCGGAGGAAGAAGATCGAGGGAACCGTGATCGGGGAGGTGCGGGCCCAGGGACGCCGCCCTCTCGAGGTGGACGCGTGAGGACCGGGGACGGATGGGTTCTGGTGGATCCCGGAGACTTCAAATCTCTATGTCGGGCGCTAATACCGTCCGAGGTGGGTTCGATTCCCACACGTTCCCGCCATCGCCTCCAGGGAGGGCGTCATGCATGGTTTCATTCACTCGCTCGTCAGTCTGAATTGGGGCGACCCGCGCGTTCTCGGCGTTCTGGTGGCCCTGGTCATCGTCGCCCTCGCGCGCAAGTGGTCCTTCGTCATCCTGATCGTCCTGGTCGTGACCCTGGCCGAAGGGCTGCAGTATCTCCTCCGGCACTCGTCGCTGGGACATGATTTCACGCATGGAGTCGTCATCGGGGTCTATGGATTCGGCGGCCTTCTCCTTCTCTTCCTCGCGATCGCGCACGCCTTCACGAAGGAGTGAGCGTGTCCTCGCCGCCGTGTTCCTCCTCTTCCTCGCGGGGCTCGCGGTCCCCGCCTCGGCCCAGCCCACGGTGGGACGAAAGCCCGCGCGCGCGGACTCGCTGCCGCACCGGGCGAAGCCCTTCACGGTGATGCTCCGCTCGGCCGCGGTCCCGGGATGGGGCCAGGTCACCAACCACAAGTACCTGAAAGCCGTCGCGGTCGTGGGGGTGGAGGGACTGCTGGTCTACGGGGCGCTGCGCGAGTGGAAGCACGAGAACGACGCCGTGGACCGCCAGACCGCGATCCTGGCCGCCGGAGGAGACCCGGAAGGTCCGGACTATCTGCTCGCGGAGCAGGACAAGAACTCCCACCGGAACCGGAAGATCAGCTGGATCTGGTGGGGGATCGCCGCCCATCTCCTCTCGATGGCGGACGCGTACGTGGACGCCCATCTCGCCACCTTCGACGCCGACTTCGGGCCGCCCCAGTCGGTCCTGGATCCGGGGGAGAAGCCCCGCCTGACGCTCGCCATCCGGTCCCGGTTCTAGGGCCGCCGTCATGATCCCGCGCTCCCTCGTCCGGAACTTCTGCATCATCGCGCACATCGACCATGGGAAGTCGACCCTGGCGGATCGTCTGCTCGAGATCACGAACACGATCCCTCGCGGCAAGATGAAGGAACAGGTTCTGGACAACATGGACCTGGAGCGCGAGAAGGGGATCACCATCAAGTCGCACGCGATCGCGATGGAATACCGCGCGAAGGACGGACGGACCTACCAGCTCAACCTCATCGATACGCCGGGGCACGTCGACTTCACGTACGAGGTCTCCCGGAGCCTGGCCGCGTGCGAGGGCGCGATCCTGGTCGTGGACGCCTCGCAGGGGATCGAGGCCCAGACCCTCTCGAATCTCTTCCTGGCCCTGGACCAGAAGCTCACGATCGTCCCGGTGCTGAACAAGATCGACCTCCCGGCGGCCCATGCCGACGACGTATCCCTCGACATGGCGCATCTCCTCCACGTCGAGCCCGAGGACGTCATCCGCGTGTCGGCCAAGGAAGGGTTGAACGTCGAGGAGGTGCTCGAGGCGGTCATCCGCCAGGTTCCGCCTCCCGACGACTGGAGCGGCGGGTCGCTCCAGGCCCTGATCTTCGATTCCATGTTCGACCAGTTCCGCGGCGTCATCGTCTACGTGCGCATCGTGCGCGGGAAGATCCGCGCGGGCGGCTCGATCCGGTTTCACTCGACGGGGAAGACCTACGAGGTCCTGGAGGCCGGCGTGCTCCGCCTCGGCCTCGAGCCGCGGGACGAGCTGGCCGCGGGAGACGTGGGCTACGTCATCGCGAACGTGAAGGTGGTGGCCGATGCCAAGGTGGGGGACACGATCACCGACGCGGCGGACGAGGCGGCGGAGGCGCTGCCCGGCTACCGGCCGGTCAAGCCGATGGTCTTCTCGGGGCTCTATCCCATCGACGCCGAGAGCTACGAAGGGCTCAAGGAGTCCCTGGCCAAGCTCCAGCTGAACGACGCCTCGCTCACGTTCGAGCCCGAGACCTCGCTCGCCCTGGGGTTCGGCTTTCGATGCGGATTCCTGGGTCTCCTCCACATGGAGATCATCCAGGAGCGGCTGACCCGGGAGTACGGCGTGAACCTGATCGCCACCGTGCCGAGCGTGGAGTATCGCGTGACCAAGACGAACGGGGAGACCGTGCTGGTCGAGAATCCGGCGCTCCTTCCCCCGGCGACGCACATCGAGCAGATCGAGGAGCCGTACGTCCGCGCGCAGGTCGTGGTTCCCGCCGACTACGTGGGCAACATCATGAGCCTGGCGCAGGACCGACGTGGGATCTTCATCGGGATGGAGTTCCCGGACGAGGCCCGCGCGCACATCACCTACGAGCTTCCGCTCGCGGAGATCGTGCTCGATTTCTACGACCGGCTGAAGTCGATCAGCCGGGGCTACGCGTCCCTGGACTACGAGTTCTCGGGCCTGAAGCCCGCCGAGCTGGTGCGCATGGACCTGCTCCTGAACGGCGACCCGGTCGATGCCCTCTCGGTGATCGTGCACCGGGAGAAGGCCTACGAGTGGGGGCGCAACGTGGCGGAGAAGCTCAAGGAGCTGATCCCGCGCCAGATGTTCCCGATCGCGATCCAGGCGACCATCGGCAACCAGGTCATCGCGCGCGAGACGATTCCGGCCATGCGCAAGAACGTGCTCGCCAAGTGCTACGGCGGAGACATCACGAGGAAGCGGAAGCTGCTCGAGAAACAACGAGAGGGCAAGAAGCGTATGAAACAAGTCGGGACCGTGCGGATCCCGCAGGAGGCGTTCCTCGCGGTCCTCCGCGTGGAGCGTTAGAACGATTTGGGAGGTGATCGAATGGAGGGCGCGAGAGTAGCCGCGAAAACGAGTACCCGTCGCGCGGCCCGCACCAAGTCCACCCTGCGCGAATACGTCGAGGCGGTCGTCCTCGCGGTTCTGCTCACGGTGGTGATCCGCGGGCTCGTGGTTCAGGCGTTTCGCATCCCGACCGGGTCCATGGAGAACACCCTCCTGGTCGGGGATTTCCTGTTCGTGAACAAGCTCGTCTACGGCTCCGAGATCGACATCGGTGCGGCGGGGCACCGCATCATCTACTACCGGTTCCCGGCCATCCGGAAGCCGCAGCGGGGGGACGTCATCGTCTTCCGCTATCCGGACGATCCCAGCCGGGACTTCATCAAGCGCTGCGTCGCGGTGGAGGGTCAGACCGTGGAGATCCGGGACAAGGTGCTCTACGTGGACGGCAAGGCCCAGGTCGAGCCCTACGTCATCCACTCGGACGACAAGGTCATTCCCAAGGAGATCAATCAGCGCGACAACTTCGGACCCACGGTCGTCCCCAGGGGACACCTCTTCATGATGGGAGACAACCGCGACAACAGCCACGACTCGCGGTTCTGGGGGCCGCTGCCGCTCGATCTCGTGAAGGGGAAGGCGATGATCCTCTACTGGTCCTGGGACGCGGAGCGGAACGCGCCCCGCTGGAACCGCCTCTTCCACCCGGTGCGCTGACCTTGGAATACGGCCTCTACGTCCACCTTCCGTACTGTCGCAGCATCTGTCCGTACTGCGACTTCGTGAAGGGGCCCCTTCATCGCGCGGAGCCCGCGCGCCTCCTGGACGGGCTCGAGCGCGAGGGAGAGCTGGCGTTGCGGGCGGGCGGCGCGGCCTGGTGCCGGCCCCGAACGGTCTACATCGGAGGCGGGACGCCCACGGCGCTCGACGCTGCCTCGCTGCGGCGCTTCCTCGCGTGGATCGGGCGCGCCTGGGACCTCGGGCGCGTGCGGGAATTCACCGTCGAGGCCAATCCGGAAGGGCTGGACGCGGGCAAGCTCGCCATCCTCCTCGAGGGTGGCGTGAATCGACTGAGCCTGGGCGTCCAGTCGCTCGAGCACCTCGCCCTCCGCGCGCTCGGCCGGATCCACACCGCGGAGCGGGCGCTGGAGGCCCTCGCGCTCGCGCGGCGCGAGGGATTCCGGAACGTCTCGGTGGATCTCATGTACGGCGTGCCGGGAGAGAGCGCGGCGGGATTCCGCGACACGGTGAGCCGGCTCGTGGCGCTCCGCGTGCCGCACCTCTCCGCGTATCCGTTGCAGCTCGAGGAGGGGACTCCGCTCCACGCGAAGGCCGCCCGCGGCGCGGTCTCGATCCCGGGCGAAGAGGACGTGCTCGCCCGGTACGAGGACCTGACCTCGATCCTGGCGCGCGCGGGCTACCGGCACTACGAGGTCTCGAACTTCGCGCTCCCGGGATTCCATTCCCGCCACAACGAGGGATACTGGACGCGACGTCCCTACCTGGGACTCGGCCCGGGCGCCCACTCCTTCGACGGCACGGCTCGCTGGGGCAACGACGCTTCCATCGCGCGATGGTTCGAGCGGGTCGAATCGGGCGAGCTGCCGCGGGAGGACACACGCGCGATCGGCGCGGACGAGGCAGTCGAGGAGGGGATCTTCCTCGGGCTCCGGCGCTCGCGCGGGCTCCGCGTGAGCCGGCATCTCCGCCGCATGCGCGCCTCCGCCGTGGGCTCCTGGAAGGAGTGGGGGCGCGCGGCCGAGGCGCTCACGGCGCGGCCCAAAGGCCGGGTGCGGCCCACGGAGCGCGGGCTCTTCCTGGCCCACGATCTCGCGGCCGAGCTCCTGGCGCGCGCGGACGCGGCCCTGCCCTAACGCGGTCCTACGTCCGGGCGGTCGTCTCCGGGGCTTCCGACGCCGGTCCGCGTGATCTCCCCGAGAAGCTTGAGCAGCGCTTCGGGGCTGACCGGCTTGACGAGATGATGGTCGAACCCCGCCTCGCGCGACAGCTCGCGGTCCCCGTCCTGCCCCCATCCCGTCAGGGCGATCAGCACCGCCTTCGACCCCCAGGGTCGCTTCCGGATCTCGCGCGCGACGTCGTGTCCGTTCATCTTCGGAAGACCGATGTCCAGGAGCGCGATCTCGAACTCCGTGGAATCCGCGAGCTCGACCGCGGTCTCCCCGTCGCGCGCCGTGCGCGCCGTGGCCCCCGCGTGCTCGAGCAGGATGGCGAGCGACGTCGCGGCGTCCTCGTTGTCGTCGACCACGAGCACGCGGAGCCCCTCGAGGTGGGGACGCTCCGGCGTCCCTGCCGGGACGGGACGCGACGCTTCGGGCCGGCTCGTCGCGAGCGGCAAGCGCACGCGGAATTCGCTCCCTCGGTCGGTCCCCTCGCTGTGCGCGGTCACGGTCCCGCCGTGGAGCTCGACCAGGTGCCGCACGAGAGCCAGCCCGATGCCCAGGCCTCCCTGGGTGCGCTCGAGCTCCTCCGTCTGGAAGAACATCTCGAAGAGGTGCGGCCGCTGATCGGGTGCCAGTCCGACGCCCGTGTCGGAGACGCGGAGGAGCACGTCCGAGCCCTCGCGCTCCGCGGACAGCGTGATGACCCCGCCGGGCGGCGTGTATTTAGCGGCGTTCGTGAGCAGGTTCAGGAGCACCTGAGCCAGACGCACCGGATCCGCGTCCAGGACGAGCGGCTCGTTCGGAAGCCGGACCCGGAGCTCGTGACTCTGTCCTTCGATCATCGGGCGTCCGCCCTCGATCGCGCTCGCGACGATCTCCGTCAGCGCGACCCGCTCCTTCCGGAGCTCCAGCTTCCCGTAGGAGATCCGGCTCACGTCCATGAGGTCCTCGATGAGCCGGGAGAGATAGCTCACCTGTCGCTCGATCACCGACTCCGCCCACTGAACCTCGGGATCGGGGCTCCGCTTCATGCGGAGGAGCTGCACGGCGTTCCGCACCGGCGCGAGCGGATTTCGAAGCTCGTGCGCGAGCGTCGCGAGGAACCGGTTCTTGCGGCGGTCCGCGTCCTCCAGGCCCCGCACCAGCCTTCCCTGGATCTCCGACCGGACGCGCTCGCCCAGACGCTCCTGCCGGGAGACGATGCCTCCGGTCCACCAGATCAGCGCGGCGAAGGCGAAGATGAAGGTCAGCACCAGCAGCGCGCGGCCGAACTCCAGGTCGTAGAGCCCCGCCCGCTCCCCGAGAACCCGGAGCGACATGAGAAAGATCGGAAGGAGGAGGGCCGCGGGGAGGAGGCGCCGGACCAGGAGCGACCCGCTGTCCTCGCCGACCATCCGGAGCATGAATCCCGCCTCGGGGCGCGCGAGGAGCACGGCCGCCCCCAGCAGGAAGATCGCGACGGACGTCGGGAGCGCGATGCTGCTCACGCTCGCGATCCCGTAGAGCTGGTGGACCTGGAAGAGGTAGCCCAGGATCGAGATCAGAGACCCGAACATGGCGAGGAGCGCGAGGGTCTGGAACGGCGCGCGGCCGCGGCGCGTGCGCCAGTCCAGGAGAAGGAGGGCGACGCCGACGACGATGAAGCAGGTCGAGGCCGGCGGTCCCATCCGATTCGGGCTCGCGGTGAGGGGGGCGCCCGGGGGCTCCTGGAACAGGACCTGGTCGATCCCGAGATCCACGTGGAAGAGATGCTCGGAAAGGGTCGCGGTTCCGACGCCCATCACGAGGAGCGCGCAGAGCCACGCGGGAATCCGGCGCAGCCAGCCCGGGCGCTCCCCGATGAGGAAGAGAATCGAGGCGCCGGCGAGGAGAAGGCACACGGACGTGTTCGCCTTCATGGTGATGCTCGCGCCGAATCCGCCCTTCAGGAGGTCGTTCGCGGTGACCCAGCCGATCAGCGCGGTGAGGCCGATGAGGGCCGCCAGGCCGGCGCACACGGCGCTCGCGCGGCGAAATTGTCGGACGACGACGGGATCGCTTGCCAAGGACTCCTCGGATCTCGAACCGGGCCACGAATGAGGTCATGATAGACGATTCCCGGGAATCGGGTGGGTTGCCTTGACAACGGCGCTCCCCTCTTGGTAGCGTTCCCCTCGTTAGCACTTGAGGCCGAAGAGTGCCAACGCCCGAACCCCTATGCTCCGACCCAATCTCAACGAGCGGCAGTGCCGAATCTTGAAGTTCGTCGTGGAGAGCCACGTCCGCAAGGCGGAACCGGTGGGGTCCCAGTACGTCCGCGTGGCCTATCATTTGAGCATCTCTCCGGCGACGATTCGAAGCGCCATGAAGCGGCTCGAGGAAGAGGGCCTGCTGGACCACCCCCACACGTCGGCCGGACGGGTTCCCACCGAAGCGGGCTACCGGTATTACGTGGACGGCCTCATGGAGCCCGAGCCGATCGCTCCGGCGACGCGTCGCGCGCTCGACCGCGACATAAGACAATGGGGCGGCGCCGCGGTGGACGTGCAGAACCTCGCGGTCCAGCTTCTCGCCAGGAGCTCCCGCCAGCTCGCGATGCTCACCGTTCCGCCTTCCGGTGACTTCCCGGAGCGGCGCCTGCGTCTCGGCGGAGCGGAGAACATCGCGGCGCAGCCCGAGTTCCAGACGGCCGATCGTCTTCGGGCGCTCGTGGCCCTGCTCGCGCAGCCCGAGCCCCTGACGCGGGCGCTCGACTCGTTCCTGGACTCCGGCTCGGCGCGGATCACGATCGGCCGGGAGCTGGGGGAGGGCGCGATGCGCGCGTGCTCGCTCGTCGGCACGGGAGTCGCATCGAGTCACATCCGAGGCTCGCTCGGCGTGCTCGGGCCGGTGCGGATGCCGTACCCTCGATTGCTGTCGCTCGTGTCCTACGTGGGGGAGAGGCTGGCGGAGTTCGCATGACGCGTAAGAAGGATTCCAAGGAGCAGGAGTCCGGCGTGATCTCGGACGAGGCGGAGAGCCGGACCGAAGACGCGGCGCGCCTGAGCGAGGAGCTGGAGCGCGCCCGGACCCGCGAGGACGAGCTCCTGCGCGCGGTGGCCGAGCTGACCAACGTGAACCGGCGCCGGAAGCAGGACATGGATCAGGTCGTCCTCTTCGCGCAGGAGTCCCTGGTGCGCGACCTCCTCCCGGTGCTCGACGATCTGGACCGGGCCATCGCGGCCTCGAAGTCGCGGGAGGAGGATGCCTTCCATTCCGGCCTGCGCCTGATCCGGGACCGGCTCTGGCAGGTCCTCGAGAAGGAAGGGCTGGAGCCCATCGCCGCGAAGGGATCTCCGTTCGACCCCGAGCTCCATGACGCCGTGGCGCAACAGCCGGCGGAAGGTCAGCCGGCCGGCACCATCCTCGAGGCCACGATTCCGGGGTACCGCTTCCGCGGCCGCGTGCTGCGGCACGCGCAGGTCGTCGTGGCCGGCCCGCGAGAGGAGCGGGGCTCCTGACCACGACCCGCGACTACTACGAGATCCTCGGCGTTCCCAAGACCGCGACCGAGGACGAGATCAAGAAAGCCTACCGACAGCTCGCCATGAAGTATCACCCCGATCGAAACCCGGGGGACAAGAAGGCCGAGGAGACCTTCAAGGAGGTCGCCGAGGCCTACGAGGTTCTGCACGATCCGGAGAAGCGCGCTCGCTACGACCGGTTCGGCCGCGGCGTAGGGGCGCCCTTCCAGGGCGGAGGCGGGGGATTCACGGATGCGGAGGGCTTCGACCTCGCGGACGCGCTTCGCGCGTTCATGCGTGACTTCGGCGGAATGGGGGGAGGCTTCGGCGGCGATGTCTTCGAGACGGGCGGCGGCCGAAGAGCGGGCCGCAACGAGCGGCGCGGCCGGAATCTCGAGATCCGCCTTCCGCTCTCGCTCGAAGAGGTCGCGGCGGGCGCCGAGAAGGTGATCAAGATCCGCCGCATGGTCTCGTGCACCACGTGCGGCGGCTCCGGCGCGAAGCCGGGCACCAAGACGAAGACGTGCCCCGTCTGCAACGGATCGGGACAGGTGCGCTCGGTGCAGCGCTCGGTCTTCGGCCAGCTCATCAGCGTGACCACCTGTGACCGCTGCCACGGGGAAGGGACCATCGTGGAATCGCCCTGTCCCACCTGCAGCGGCGAGGGTCGCATCCGCCAGCAGGAGGAGATCACGATCCGCGTCCCTCCGGGCGCGATGGAAGGAAACTACATCCCGCTCCGCGGCATGGGAGACGCGGGCATCCGCGGCGGGCCCCCGGGCGACCTCATCGCGCACATCGAGGAGATCCCGCACACGCTGTTCGCGCGGGAAGGCGAGGACATCATCATGGAGCTTCCCGTCAGCTTCGCGCGCGCGGCGCTCGGAGGGAAGATCGAAGTGCCCACGCTGGGGGGCCGCGCCAAGGTGACGATCCCGCAGGGCATCCAATCGGGTCAGGTGCTCCGCCTGCGCGGAAAGGGACTCAAGAGCCTCCAGCGCTCCGGCACCGGAGATCAGCTCATCCGCGTCACCGTGCACACGCCGCCCAAGCTCTCGGATCGCGCGAAGAAGCTCGTCATGGAGCTGGAATCCCTGCCGGACTCCGCCGCGCCTCCGCCGCACCGGCCGGATCGGAGCTCCGGCTGAGTTGGAGAAGCCCAGGCTCCCGGACACGCCCTTCTGGGTGGAGCCCGAGTCCGTCGATCCGCACCGTCTCAAGCTGACTCCCGACGAATCGCATCACCTCCTGCACGTCCATCGCGCGAAGCCCGGCACTCCGTTCGAGGCCATCGACGGGAACGGCATCCTCTACGAGTGCGTCCTCGAGTCGGTCGAGCGCCGCGCGGCGGTGGGAAGGATCGTGGGCCGGCGCGAGGGCGCGGGGGAGCTGCCGCGGCCGATCGAGATGATCGTGGGCCTTCCGGAGTGGCGCGGCGTGGAGCAGGTCGTGGAGCACGCGGTGCCCCTCGGCGTGACCTCCCTCGATTTCGCTTCGTGCGAGCGCAGCGTGCGCGGAGCTCTCGGGCCGCAGCGGGTGGCCCGCCTGATCCGTATCGCCCGGGCCGCCCTCAAGCAATCCAGGCGGACCCGGCTGCCCTCGATCACCTCGTCGCGGACGGTCCAGGCGGCCCTGGGCGTGCTCGGATCGGGCGAGCGGTTCATGGCCGATCCGGCCGGGACCCCCTTCACCGCAGGCGCGATCGGAGCCCCCCAAGCTCCAATTCAGCTTGCGGTTGGCCCACCGGGCGGGTTCTCCGACGCGGAGCGGCGAATTCTCCTGGACGGAGGGTTTTCTCCCATCTCCATGGGGCCCAGCAGGTTGACGACCGAAACGGCCGCGCTGGCCCTCGTGTCCGTAGCCCGTAATTCAATGTAAAGTGGACGCTTAGGCGCTAGTTGACAGAACCGCGCCTTCGGGGTATCTTGATTAGTGTTAGGCGTATGCTGCCCGGACAGGGTGGTACACGGAGGGACCAAGGGCCCCAAACCAGGGTTAGGAGGCGATTCATAGGATGCCCGGCATCAGGGTGAAGGAAGGAGAGTCCTTCGAGAGTGCCCTTCGCCGGTTCAAGAAGAAGTGTGAGAAGGCAGGAGTTCTCGCCGATTTGCGACGTCATCAGCACTTCGAGAAACCGAGCGAGCGGCGCAAGCGCAAGCTGAACGCCGCAAAGAGGAAGATGATGGCCCGGATGAAGGCGGAGTAGGGGAGCATCTCCGGACATCGGTACCAAAGCGGGAAATCGTGAACCGGAAGGGTGGTCCATCCGACCGCCTCTTCCGGTACTCATGAATCCCGCCTGCCCGCTTGGGCCGACCCAGCATCATCATCCGTAGCATCGAACCCGCACCTCCGGAATGAAGTCATAACGAACGCACGCACGCGCGAGCCGCAGGGGTGGCCGATTTCTCCTGAACCAGGCGCTCCGAGTCACGCGCAACAAGTCCTGGAATTCCCCGCCGTCATCGCGACGATCGCGGGGCGGACCCGTTCCGTCCCCGGCAAGGATCGTGTGCTCGCGATCCGCTGCGCCACGCGTCGGGACGATGCTCGCCTGGCGCAGGAGCTCTACCGGGACGTGATCGCGTTGCGGGGCACGCCCGACGAGCCTCCTCCCGCGGCGCCGCCCGACGTGCGCGCCCTGCTCGCCCAGCTGGACACGGAGGGGACGGTGCTCTCCGGCGAAGAGCTGTGGGAGCTTCGCCGGCTCCTCGATCAGGCGGCGCCGGCGTACGCGTGGACCCGCAAGAGCCGCGGCGTGGAGACGCCCGGGCTCTCTCGGCTCCTCGCCGACGTGGAGCCGCTTCCCGCGCTCCACCGCGAGCTGGGACGCTCGCTTTTGCCCTCGGGGGAAGTCCGCGACGACGCGAGCGCCGATCTGGCGCGCATCCGCCGCTCCATCCAGACGCTCCGCGAGCGCCTGGCGCAGAAGCTGGAGTCGATCGCCCGCGGGCTCGGCATCGGGGACACGTTCGTCACGCTGCGCGAGGGACGGTACGCGATCGCGGTGCCCGCCTCGCACCGGAAGCAGGTGCCCGGCGTGGCGCTGGGCCACTCCGGGAGCGGGGCCACGGTGTTCCTGGAGCCCCGCGAGGCCGCCGAGGGGAACAGCCAGCTCTCCGATCTCTTCGCCGACGAGATCCGCGAGGTGAGCCGGATCCTGCGCGACCTGAGCGCCCTGGCGCGCCGCGATCGGGAGGCGCTCGGGCGCGACCTGGACGCGCTCGCGCGACTGGACGCGGCGCAGGCGGTGGGAAGCTGGGCCGAGTCGGTCCACGGATCGCTGCCCTCGCTCACGGAAGAGCGCTCGCTCCTCCTCCGAGGCGCGCGGCATCCCTTGCTCGTCGAGCGCCACGCGCGCGGCGAGATGGAGGCGGCGCCGGTTCCGCTGGATCTGGAATTGGACCGCGACACGCCGCTCCTCCTCGTGACGGGCCCGAACATGGGCGGGAAGACGGTGGCGCTGAAGACGGCCGGCCTCACGGCGCTTCTCGCGATGGCGGGCCTCCCGGTTCCCGCGGCCGAGGGCACGCGGGTTCCGTGGTTCGACCACGTGGTCTGCGACATCGGCGATGAGCAGTCTTTGATGGAGGACGTGAGCACGTTCCTGTCGCATCTGCGCCGCGTCTCCGAGGCGATCTCGGTGGCGACGCCCCAGTCGCTCGTGCTCCTGGACGAGCTGGGCTCGGGGACCGATCCCACGGAGGGTGCCGCCCTGGGACAGGCGATCTTGGAGGAGCTCAGGTCCCGGCGCACCCTGTGCGTCGCGACCACGCACCACGGCGCCCTGAAATCCTTCGCGTCCGAGACCGAGGGAGCGCGGAACGCCTCCATGGCCTTCGACGAGGAGACGCTGCGTCCGCGGTTCACGCTGCTGGTCGGCGTACCGGGGCGGAGCCGGGCGATCCAGGTCGCCGAGCGCTTCGGCATGGACCGCGGGGTGCTGGACCGGGCGCGCGAGCTCCTGCCGCGCGGGGAGCGCGACCTCGGCGCGCTGATCGAGGAGCTGGGGACGCTGAAGAACGAGGTCGCGCGCGAGCGCGAGGAGCTGACCCGGACGCGGCTCCGCCTCGCGGAGCGCGAGAGTGAATTGAAGAGCGCGCTCGGGAAGCTCGAGTCCGAGAAGCGCGAGCGGAAACAGACGGAGCTGGCGGCGCGGCGGGATCTCCTGCGCACCCTCGAGAGCCAGATCGACGAGTACCGGAAGAAGCTGCGGGCCGACAAGAAGGCCTCCGCCCAGACGCTCGAGGAAGCGCGGGGGCTGGCGCGTCGCGTCGCGGAATCCATCGACGCCGACACCGAATGGACGCCGGCGCCCGATCGCGGCACGCCGGTCGAGCGGGCGGCCGCGGGGGACAAGGTCTACGTGCCCACGCTCCAGGCCGAAGGCGTCGTGCTCTCCGCGCCCGATCACGACGGACGCGTCCGCGTGAAGATCGGAGCCGCGACCACCATGCTGCCGCTGAGGCAGCTTCGCCGCGAGGCGCAGGAAACGAAATCGAAGCCGGATCGGTCCAAGGGAGAGGAGTCCCCGAAGCGCGGGGCCATCGAGATCCCCGAGGTGGCCCGCGAGATCGACGTCCGCGGCTACGAGCCCGACGACGCGATCCGCGCCGTGGAGACTTTTCTCGAGAACGCGGTGATGGGCGGCGTGGACCGCGCCAGGATCATCCATGGGAAGGGGAGGGGCATCCTGCGCGAGCGGCTGAAGCACTGGCTCAAGGATCAGCCGGTCGTGAAGGAATTCCAGCTGGGCGAGCTGCGCGAAGGCGGGACCGGCGTCACGATCGTGACTCTGGAATAGCGGGCCGATGAACCAGCGAACGGGAGAAGAAGCGCGCGAGCGGGTCCGGGACGCGACCGACATCGTCCAGCTCATCGGGGAGCGGGTCCAGCTGCGGCGCGCCGGGCGTTCGTACAAGGGGCTCTGTCCGTTTCACACGGAGAAGACGCCTTCGTTCACCGTCACGCCGGACCGGCAGATCTGGCACTGCTTCGGGTGCAGCAAGGGCGGAGACGTCTTCGCCTTCGTGATGGAGGCGGAGAAGGTCACCTTTCCCGAGGCGCTCCGGTTGCTGGCGGACCGCGCCGGGATCGAGCTTCCGAAGCAGGACCGGGGCGGACGAGATGAGGCGTTCGACAAGCTCTACCAGGCGAACGCGCTGGCCCGGGATTTCTACCGAGCCAGCTTCGCGTCGGATTCGGCGAAGAAGGCTCGCGGGTACGTGGCCTCGCGCGGCTTCGAGGAGCCGTGGCTCTCTCGCTTCGACGTGGGCTGGGCCCCCGAGGGCTGGGACGCGCTGGGGAAGGCGCTGGCGAAGCTCCTGCCGGCGGACGTCCTCGAGCAGGCGGGGCTCCTGGTCCGGCGCGGGGATGGAAGCGGCCACTACGACCGGTTCCGGAACCGGGTGCTCTTCCCGGTCGCGACCGGCTCCGGAACGATCGCGGGCTTCGGCGGACGGGCGATCGCCGAGGGGGATGAGCCCAAGTACCTGAATTCGCCCGAGACGCCCGTGTTCCGGAAGGGGCGTCTCCTGTATGGCCTCACGGTCGCGCGCGCGGGGATGCGCGAGACCGGTGAGGCGATCGTCTCGGAAGGGTACCTCGACGTGATGCGGCTCCACGCGTGCGGCTTCACGAACGCGGTCTCGACGTGCGGCACGGCCCTGACGCCGGATCAGGCGCGGCTCCTGGCCAGGCTGCACGTGAGGGTCCTCCTCCTCTACGACGGCGACGACGCCGGCGTGCGGGCGGCGGAACGCGGTCTGGATCCTCTGCTCGAGGCGGGCGTGGACGTTCGGGTCCTCCTCCTGCCGGGCGGGGAAGATCCGGATTCGTTCCTGCGCCAGGAAGGGGCGGGTCCTCTTCGCGAGAGGATGGAATCGGCCCTCGACGTGCCGAGCTTCCTCGCCGAGGCCGCGACCGGCGCGGGCGCGAATCCAACCCTCGAGGCCAGGGTTCGGAGGCTGGTCCAGCTCCTGAACCGGGTTCAGGACCCGATCCGACGGCGCCTTCTCCTACGCCGCGGGTCGGATGTGTTCGGACTCGAGGAGTCGGTCTTGATCGAGGCGGTCCAGGGGAAGGGGCGCGGCCGAAGGGTCATGGCCAAGCCGGCGGGCGTCGCCCCGGCGGCGGTCCCCGCGGCCCCATCCGGTGCTGCTCCGGAAACAGGCTCGGGCGCATCTGAAGAGGAATCCTCTCCAACCGATCCGGTGGAGCGGGAGCTGGCGGGCCGGGTACTCACGGAGGAAGGAGCGCTGGCCGAATTGATCGCCCAGGGGGGTGTTATCTGCTTCCAGCATGGAGGGTTGCGCCAGCTGCTCCAGCCCTGGATCGAGGAGGGCCATCCGCCCCGCGATGAGGAGCTGGAGCGGATGATGGCCCAGAGCCCGCTCACGCGGGCGCTCCTGACCGAGCTCTTCCTCGAGCCGGGGAAGGCGGTCGAGGTCTCCCGCCGCGAGGCCCGGGACCTGATCCTCCGGCTCGAGGAGCGGCGCCTCCGCGCGAGAAGGCACGAAGTCCGAGAGCGGCTCATGACCGCCGAAAAGAACGGGGACGACCCCTTGCGGGCGACCCTGAGCGCCGAGTGGGATGACGTGAACGCCAAGCTGCGTGAGCTTGCATCGAAACTGGAGACAAAGAGAAGTCAGGCCGCATAGGGCCAGGGCAGACCGGAAAAGGAGAGATGAACGAATGGTGAAGCGGGCGAAGACGGACCGTCTCCAGGAGCTCAAGGGGCTGGCTGGCAAGCAGCAGTACCTGCTCCACGACCAGATCGAGTCGTTCCTCGACGAGAGCGCCTCGGTGGAGGACATGGACGAGGTCTATATCGCGCTCAACGATCTCAAGGTGGACGTCTTCGACAGCCACGAGGAGGCGCAGCAGAAGCTGAAGCTCAAGCGGAAGGAAGAGAAGCGTCCGCAAGAGAAGCAGCTCTTGCAGCACCCCATGCGCTACGACGACCCCGTGCGCATGTATCTGCGCGAGATGGGGCGCGTGCCGCTCCTCGACCGCGAAGGGGAAGTCGAGATCGCGAAGCGCATCAAGGCGGGCGAGCGCCAGATCTGCACCGCGCTCTTCCGGTCCACGCCCATCATCAAGGAGCTCCTCGCGATGGGCATCCGGCTCAAGCAGAGCAAGATGCGCGTCGAGGACTTCCTCCAGATCGACTTCGGCAACTGGAACCCCGAGTACTC
>Ga0075433_10000003_pt1 | contig 85999 bp, 72 predicted proteins | sample RhiMethybrSRZTD2_FD_75299 | JGI IMG/M metagenome (GOLD analysis project Ga0075433, IMG submission 75299) | Populus rhizosphere microbial communities from Tennessee, USA - Rhizosphere MetaG P. TD hybrid SRZTD2 | ecosystem: Host-associated > Plants > Roots > Rhizosphere > Soil | place: USA... | reverse complement strand
CCTGCAGCAGCCGCACCGTGTCGCGCTGCTGGATTGAAAAATCGTGCCACTCGGACGTGCGACCCTCCATCCTGATCATGGCCCGACCGGGGGCATCGATCTTGATCGCATAAGCCGGCTGATCATTAACCTGCAACCGCTCCAGCCGCATGCCCCGTAGCTGTGGCTCCGCGGTATGGACCGGTCTATCGAAGTGGCCTTGCATCGCAGGCGTCACGATGCTCACGATTTCGGCGAAGACCGGCGCCGGCGCGGCTTCCTTACCGCACGGTTCTGTACGGCTCATCCAGAGACTGCCCATCGTCACCTCAGTGGTGATCTGGTCTGCGCAGACTGGTGCCGGTGATTTTGCCTTCCGTTCCGCCTCGCGAGCCACCTCCTGCCGAAACTCCGTCGAGGTCAACAATGTCTCAAGCCGGCTGAGATCTTGATCACTCAACTGACCGGCGGCCGGCATTCGAGAAATGGCCAACGCCACACCGTCTGAACGGACGTACAAGATGTTCTGGCGGCCGTCGATACCGCCGAACTCACCGACCGAAAACGCGCCGAACGGTTCCGACGGCTCCGCCGATGGATCGACGAGGGAACAGCCCGAAACAGTCAGAAGGACCGCCGCAAAGAACACCTCAATGACTCGGCGTAATTTACGAGCTGTTACCACGACACAAACACGAATCCGCCGGTCACCAAGGTTCCTGATGCTGGCTGCAGGTGCTTGCGCAACGGCGCCGAGAGCGACTATTTCTGGAGCAACGACCGCAGCACGTATTGCATGATGCCGCCATTGCGGTAGTAGTCCGCCTCACCTGGGGTGTCGATTCGCACCAGCGCGTCGAAGCTGACATCGCCCGCTTTGACCTGGACCGTTTCTGGGGTGCGACCCTCGTTGAGCTCCGAGACCCCGACGATGTCGAAGGTCTCTTCGCCGGTTAATCCCAGCGAGTCGGCGCTCTCTCCCTCCGGGAACTGCAGTGGCAGCACGCCCATCCCGATGAGATTGGACCGGTGAATTCGCTCGTACGACTCGGCGATCACCGCTTTCACACCGAGCAGCGCAGTCCCCTTCGCAGCCCAGTCACGCGAAGAACCCGAGCCGTACTCCTTGCCCGCCAGCACCACTAATGGGGTGCCGGCGGCCAGGTAGTGCTCCGAGGCCTCGTAAACCGTCGTGACCGGTTCGTCCGACTCAGTGAAGTCGCGGGTGAACCCGCCCTCGGTTCCGGGCGCGAGCTGGTTGCGAAGCCGGATGTTGGCGAACGTCCCCCTGATCATGACCTCGTGATTGCCGCGCCGCGATCCGTAGGAGTTGAAATCTCTGCGTTCTACGCCGTGCTCAGACAGATATTGCCCCGCCGGCGAATCCGGCTTGATGGAGCCGGCCGGGGAAATGTGATCCGTGGTGATCGAGTCGCCCAGCTTGAGGAGCACCCGTGCGCCCTTGATGTCGGTGACTGATGCCGGCTCGGTAGGCATGCCGTCGAAGTACGGCGGCTTGCGGACATAGGTGGAGTCCGGATCCCAATCAAAGACCTCGCCTTCAGGGGTCGGTAAGGACTGCCACTGTTCGTCGCCGGCGAAGACATCTGCATACGACTCGGTAAACATCTCAGCGCCGATTGCCGAGGAGATGACGTCGTCGATCTCGGTTTCGGTCGGCCAGATATCGGCGAGGTAGACATCGCTGCCTTGCTCATCGGTACCGAGCGAGTCCTTCATAAGGTCGATGTCCATCGTGCCGGCAAGCGCGTACGCCACCACAAGCGGCGGCGAGGCCAAGTAGTTCATCTTGACGTCCGGATTGATCCTGCCCTCGAAGTTCCGGTTGCCCGACAGCACGGAGACCACAGCAAGATCATTTTCTTGGACGGCCTCACTGACTTCTGGGATCAACGGCCCCGAATTGCCGATGCACGTCGTACAGCCGTAGCCGACGAGATTGAACCCGAGTTTGTCCAGGTAGGGCGTCAGGCCGGAACGGTCGTAGTAGTCGCTCACAACCTTGGATCCGGGAGCCAATGTGGTCTTCACCCAGGGCTTGCGACTCAATCCACGTTCGACTGCTTTCTTCGCCATCAACGCGGCACCGATCATGACACTGGGGTTGGAGGTATTGGTGCATGAGGTGATCGCCGAGATCACCACCGCGCCATGGTCGAGATCGAACGATGCGCCGTCGCCCAGAGTTACCGGCACTTGCTTGCTCGGGCGGCCGATGTCGTCGGGAATCCCCTCGCCATATTCATGGGGCTCGAGCGATTCGCTGATTCCTCCGCGACTTGGTACGTCGGAGGCCGGGAATGACTCATCCACAGACTCGTCGTAACCGATCAACTCCTCGGTGGAGACGAAATCCCGCAATGCCTCCCGGAAGCCTTGCTTGGCGTGGGCCAGATGCACCCGGTCCTGGGGGCGCTTGGGTCCGGCAATGCTCGGAACGACAGTGCCAAGGTCAAGCTCCAGGAATTCCGAGTACCGCTGCTCGCGATCTTCGCTGTGCCACAGTCCCTGCTCCTTGGCGTACGTCTCCACTAGCGCGATTTGTTGATCACTGCGACCGGTGAGTCGCAGGTATTCCGTGGTCTTCGCGTCGATCGGGAAGATAGCGATGGTGGAGCCGTACTCGGGGCTCATGTTGCCGATCGTTGCCCGGTCCACAACCGGCACCTGGGAGACACCGGGCCCGTAGAACTCGACGAATTTCCCGACTACCTTGTGCTGCCGCAGCAGCTCAGTGATGGTCAGCACAAGATCGGTCGCGGTGGTGCCCTCCCGCAGCGCGCCGGAAAGTTTGAACCCCACGACTCGAGGAATGAGCATCGAAACCGGCTGGCCAAGCATTGCCGCCTCAGCCTCGATCCCGCCGACGCCCCAGCCGACGACACCAAGCCCATTAACCATCGTGGTGTGGGAATCGGTGCCGACACAGGTGTCCGGATACGCATGCAGCTCGGCCTGACCCGATCCGCCTGCAGCCTCGATCTCGCGCGAGAAGATCACGCGGGCAAGGTGCTCGATGTTGACCTGATGCACGATTCCAGTACCGGGTGGAACCACTTTGAAATCGTCGAAAGCGGTCTGACCCCAGCGGAGGAACTGGTACCGCTCGTGGTTGCGGATGTATTCGATCTCTACGTTTCGTACGAAAGCGTCAGCTGTGCCGAAGACATCAGCTATCACCGAGTGATCAATGACCAACTCTGCCGGTGCCAGCGGGTTGATCTTCGCCGGATCACCACCCATCTGTTCCATCGCCTCGCGCATCGTGGCCAGGTCGACCACACACGGCACACCGGTGAAGTCCTGCATGATCACCCGGGCAGGAGTGAACTGGATTTCCTCGCTTGGCTCGGCTTTCGGATCCCAACCGGCTAACGCCCGGATGTCATCGGCTGTGATGTTGGCGTCGTCCTCAGTACGGAGCAAGTTCTCCAGCAAGATCTTGAGGCTGTACGGCAGAGAGTCTGAGCCTTCCACGGCGTCGAGTCGGAAGATCTGATATGACTCATCACCCACATGGAGGGTTGCCTTTGCATTGAAGCTGTTCACACTCATGAGCCCTCCATCAATCGTGAGCAAACTATCTTGACGTCAAGATAACACGCACTATCATCGGCCGCTGTAGAGCTGGCGTCGGGCGTTTTCCTGAGCTGTCTCGCGCTCGATCCGTTGTTCGGCCTTTGTCGATGAAGCTAGGTGGAACGGCACCGAAGTCACCATAACGCCGGGGGTGAAGAGCAACCGTCCCTTGAGTCGCAGTGCGCTTTGGTTATGCAGGATCTGCTCCCACCAGTGGCCTACGACGTACTCGGGGATGTAGACCGTCACGACGTCCCGCGGACTTTCGCGGCGCAGATTCCTCACGTAGTCGATGATCGGATTGGTCACCTCACGGTACGGCGAGGCAATGACTTTGAGCGGCACGCCTGTGTCGGCCTCCTCCCAGACCTTCACCAGACGCGCGGTCTCCTCCGGATCAATCGAAACGGTGAGCGCCTCCAGGGTGCTGGGCCGAGCAGCCTTGGCAAATGCGAGCGCTCGCAGCGTCGGTTTGTGCAGCCGGCTTACCAGCACGACCGCCCGCACCCGACTCGGCAACGTGCGATCTTCGCCCTCGACCAAGGCGGTTTCGCGGGAGACGGTCTCGTAATGTCTCCTTATCATTCTCATGATCACAAAGAGCACGGCCATCGCGATGATCGCAATGTAGGCACCTTTGGTGAACTTTGAGAGCAGCACGATCACCAGCACGGTGGCAGTCATGGTCAGCCCAATTGCGTTGATGACCCGAGAACGGATCATTCGCGCGCGCACGGCTGGATCCTTTTCAATCTTGAGGTGACGCGTCCAGTGCCGCAGCATGCCGAGCTGGCTGACAGTGAACGACACGAAGACACCGACGACATAAAGCTGAATCAAGGCCGTCACGTCAGCGTCGAAGGAGATAATCAGCACGATCGCGAAGACAGCCAGCACAATGATTCCGTTGCTGTAGGCCAGGCGGTCGCCCCGAGTATGCAGCTGGCGCGGCAGAAAGCCATCCCTGGCAAGGATCGAACCCAGCACCGGGAACCCGTTGAATGCCGTGTTCGCGGCCAGAAACAAGATCAGCATTGTCGCGGCCACGACGAAGTAGAAGGCCGGTTTGAAATCGGCGAAAACCGCTGCAGCGAGCTGCCCTATGGCCGTCTGCTCGACCACCTCTACCCGCTCGCCGTTAAGCGTGTAGTGCGATAGGCCTTGGTCGATGAGCTTGAGGCCAGTCAGGTTGGATAGTACGACGACACCGATCAGCATCGAGACTGCGATAACACCAAGCAATAACAAGGTGGTTGCCGCGTTCCTGCTCTTGGGCTTGCGGAATGCCGGCACACCGTTGGAGATTGCCTCTACGCCGGTTAGTGCCGCGCATCCGGAGGAGAACGTACGGGCGAGCAGAGCGATCATCGCGAAGCCGGTAAAGGCTGCGTACTTCGGATCCGGCTCGATACCGTACTTCGCGCTGTCAACCTGGATCTGGTCGCCGAGCACCAGTATTCGGAACAGCCCGTAGATCACCATGCTCAAGATCGCGAACATGAAGCAATAAGTCGGAATGGCGAACAGGGTGCCGGACTCTCGGACGCCTCGAAGGTTGAGCGCCATCAGCACAACCACGATTGCAGCTGCCGTCCATGCTTCACGGCCGTCCAAGATCGGAAAGGCCGACTTGGCGTTCTGCACCCCAGAGGAAATCGACACTGCGACGGTCAAGACGTAGTCCACCAGGAGCGCCGACGCGACGGTCAGGCCGGCGCTCGGCCCGAGGTTGACGGTGGCCACCTCGTAGTCGCCCCCGCCCGATGGGTAGGCATGCACGTTCTGGCGATAGGACGCGACCACCACCAGCATCACGATGGCGACCAGAATGGCGATTTTCCAGGAGTAGGAATAGGCGACGAGCCCAGCCAGAGACAGCGTCAAAAAGATCTCATCTGGCGCGTAGGCGACCGAGGACAAGGCGTCCGAGGCAAACACCGGCAGGGCGATGCGCTTAGGGAGCAGCGTCTCGTGGAGCTGAGTACTGCGCAGCTTGCGGCCTAGCAGCAGTCGCTTGCCGATGTCGGCAACATTCACCACACTGCAAACCCTAATGTCGCCTACCACAACACCGGCACTGCAGCCGCGATCAACAACGACTCCTGGCCGAGTGTGCTCACTGCGTCAGGCGGTTTTTCGACCAGATTCATTAGACTCGGCTCTGTGCACATCGTGATCATGGGCTGCGGCCGGGTGGGGTCTACCCTGGCGCGGAGCCTGGAGAAGCGGGGCCACACCGTTGCTGTAATCGACATCAACGCAGAGTCGTTCCGGCGACTTGGGCCGGACTTTTCGGGCAAGACTGTGAATGGTGTCGGCTTCGATCGCGAGGTGCTGCTCGAGGCCGGTATTGAGGACGCCGAGGGATTCGCCGCGGTCTCAAGCGGCGACAACTCCAACATTTTGTCCGCTCGGGTGGTTCGCGAAACCTTCGGCGTACACAACGTGGTAGCGCGAATCTATGATCCTGGCCGTGCCGAGGTGTACGAGCGACTCGGGATTCCAACCGTAGCGACTGTGCGGTGGGCTGCCGATCAGGTTTTGCGGCGGTTATTACCCGGCGGCTCAGAGCCCCAGTGGCGGGATCCGTCTGGTTCAGTGCGGCTCATCGAGGTGCACGTCGACCGGGATTGGGTCGGTCGAACCATCGAGCAGATGGAGGAAGCGACCGCAGCTCGCATCCCGTTCTTGTTCCGGATGGGATCCGGGATGATTCCCAAGCGCAACAGCATCTTCCAAGATGGCGATCTGGTGTACGCCGCCGTGGCTGACAGCAAGCTAGCGCAGGTCGAGACGATACTCGGTTCACCGCCGCCGAGAGAAGGATGACGATGCGGGTAGCAATCGCAGGGGCAGGCAATGTTGGGCGGTCGATCGCGGCCGAGCTGGTGGAGAACGGGCATGAGGTGCTGTTGATCGACAAGGATCCGGACGCCATCAAGGCGGAGACCTTGACCGAGGCCGAATGGCTGCTGGCTGATGCGTGTGAGTTGTCCTCACTTGAGGAAGCCGGCCTCGACACGTGCGATGTGGCTATCGCCGCCACGGGTGACGACAAGGTGAACCTTGTGATGGCGCTATTGGCCAAGACTGAGTTTGGCGTGCCGCGTACGGTCGGCCGGATAAATCATCCGAAGAACGAGTGGCTGTTCAATGAGGTCTGGGGCGTCGATGTCGCCGTCTCCACTCCGCGGCTGATGTCGGCGCTGGTCGAGGAAGCTGTCACGGTCGGTGATCTTGTGAGGTTGCTGACGTTCCACGAAGGAGCCACCAATCTGGTGGAGATGACGTTGCCATCCAGCAGTCCGTGTGTCGGTGCACGCATCGGCGACCTGAGGTGGCCAGGTGATGTCGTTTTAGTGGCGATCATCCGCGATGGGCATGCTCGACCGCCCGACGCCGACGGCTCGTTGGAGGCCGGCGATGAGTTGCTCTTTGTGACAGCCCAGGACTTCGAGAAGGAGCTTGCTGACATGCTCGCGCCGCGCGACGAGTCAATCAGCATCTCAAAGACGCCGACACCCCGCGTTCAAGCGGTCTGATGGTCGGAGCTGGCCAGAACTGAATCCTCCATGGGTGTCCTGCCCTTGGACAGCATCAGCCCGATCACCGTAAGGGCAGCGATCAGCATTGGCCAGCCCAGCACCACCTTGGCTATCCCGAGCAACACCACCTGATCGGCAAGAAACAGCGGCAGCTGGATCACAAATCGGGTGACATAGGGCACGGCAAGCACGAGAGTTAACTTCGATGTCATCCTGACCAGTCCGCGATCCTTGGTCCAGCCGGTTGGGTCACCTACCGCGGCGCCAATGACGAAACCGACCAGCGGCTTGCGGATTGCCACAGTCACCAGTGAGACCACCGCAAGGGCTCCGTTGTAGAGGATGCCCGGCAAGAAGACGTCTTGGGCGCGACCGGTGCGCGTTGCGATCAAAACAGCAATGGCGGTCGGAATCACAGCTTGCATGACGTATTTGATCGATTGCCGTTGGATGAGGCGGATCAGGGCGAGCAGCAACGCGGTTCCGACCGCGGCAGCAAGGGCCGGATAAAGCTGGCGAGAAATCACCCAGGCGATGGTAAAGGCGATGAACGGTAGCGCTGATTCGATCATGCCGCGAGCGCCACCAAGAGATTGGCTCAGCTGATAGCGGACGAACTCCTCAACGTAACGAAATTGCGGGGCCTCCGCAGTCGCTGCCGGAGCGTCGTCCTGTGATTCGGTCTTCGGTTCTGCTGGTCGCTCGCTCATGCGCGAGGCAGTTTAGCGCTGTTGATCACGAGGCGGCTGGTGTCTGCATCAGCTCATAGCGCGGGTTGTAGATGAGCCGCTTACCGTCGTGACAGCTGATCCGGCCCCAGACCTTGAGAGGCCGCCCAGGATCGATTCCAGGGATCTGCCGCCGACCGAGCCATACCAGGGTTACCGCCCCAGATCCGTCGCGCAGCTCCACCTCAAGCGCCGGGTGCCCGGCTCGAGGGGTAATGGTTACCGTCGATACGGTCCCGGTGAGCTGCACCCGCTGGCGATCCTCACAGTCTTGAATCGGGACTGCCCCCTCCTCGCGGACCGTACGCTGCAGTTCCTCAGACTCAAGGTCAGCAGTCGATGATGCAAACCGACGGAGCGCTTTTTGCAGCAGGTTCTCTTTAGCCATCGCTTATCACCTCCGCACTCCAAGCATCCCACGGCAATCAATGACTTGTGTCCGCTCGCTACTGGGTGTCGGCATCCTGCGGCTCCTGAACGACGTTGCTCGGCATTGTCAATGGCAGCAGATCGCCAGGTGCCATGGGCTCGTCCCCACGCCGCACGATGACCTGCCGGAACGCTGAGAGCACATCAGCGACGACCAGCGAGTCGACGTCGTCTTCAATCGCCGCCTGTCCATAGACGATTCCCCGAAGCAGCCACCGCGGCCCCTCAGCAACCCACATGCGCGAAGGCTGGTATCCCTCCTCACCGTCTGGTGTGGTGACCGGGATCAGCCGCCTCAGCTCGACGCCAAACGGTCCCTCCGCTAGTGAGGCGGTGCCCCCAGCCTCCGTCGCGCTCCGAGAGATCTCATCCCGAAGCTCTGCCCAGAGGCCCCCGCTGCGCGGAGCAGCGTACGCGCCGAGCTCCAGCGCTGAGGAAAATGCTTGAGGCTGCTGGTTTCCACTGGGGGGCGGCTCGCCGCCCATCGTGGGATCAATGCTCGTTTCGATGACCAGCATCGCTGAGACGATTTCGCCGCTGTCCTCAGCGACCTGCAGCCGCAGTTCCGATCCGGGCACAGCTGTCAGGATCAAGCTCCCAAGGTCGATCTTGGGACTTTCCTCCGTACTCTCGATGCTCTCGACTTCACCGATGTCGTACGGGCCGGAGCTCCGCCAGTCAATCTCCTCCAGCGCGGCCAGATCTACATCCGGAGCATCTTCGGGCGCCTCGGCTCCCTCATCGGCGGCTTCCGCAAGGTCCTCGAGGTTCGCGTCGTCGGGGGATTCTTCGACCTCCGACTCGCTGCCCCGCTTCCGGCCCCTCTTGAAGATCATCTGCGTTCCCTCGACACACTCATGCGCTCATCCACACGCTGGCCTGTCCCCTGTTCGCTGGCCCGACGCTCACTTACCCACTATTCCGCCGGTCGATCCGTAGCCGCCAACTCCCCGAGCCGAGTCCGGAAGGTCGCTGACTGGCACGAATGCGGCAACACTCACTGGTTGGATGACCAGCTGAGCGATCCTGTCCCCACGGGCGATGCTCACCGGATAGCTTCGGTCGGTGTTGATCAGACATACCTTGATCTCGCCGCGGTAGCCGGCGTCCACCGTTCCCGGTGCGTTCACAATACTGACGCCGTACTGAGCCGCCAATCCCGATCGCGGATGCACGAAAGCGGCGTAACCGACGGGCAACGCAATGGCGACGCCAGTACCAACCAACCGGCGTTCACCCGGCTGCAGCTCGAAGCTTTCCCTGCTGCGCAGATCAGCTCCGGCGTCGCCCGGATGCGCGTACGACGGCGGCTCAAGGCCAGGATCGAGCTGCCGGAGCAGCACTTCGATAGCGGTCATGGACTCGATCACTCGGTCAGCGTAGACGAGGCTGCCTGCCGTTGTGCCGCCGCCAGCTGTTGTGGGCGTCGGCTGGAAACCAACCAGTACGGAATCGGATCATCCTGGTCATTGAGCGTGATTTCGACCGCTGTTTTGACATATGGCCGAAGGACGAGGTGAGCCCGGGCGTCAGCCTCGACGCCGGCGCGGCGACTTGTCTGCTCGGCATCTAGTGCTCGGCAGTCGGCGATATAGACGTGCTCAATACTGGCTCTACCGACTCGAATCTCGTGCGCATCGACGCTGATCACCACCGATGCGGAGGCGAAGATCGAGGCCGCCACCAGCACGGTGGCGACCGAGGTTCCGATTCCCCAGATCGGGCCAAGGTATGCGCCTACGGCCAGCAGCACGGAAATGCCGAACAGGGCTGCGAGCACCCACCAGATAACCGGCACAGTGAGCCGCTCGCGAAACAGCATGGACGTAACCTACGCGCCTTGATCAGAACTTTGCCGCGACTGCGTCGATGTCTGAGTGGCGCACTAGGATGCGATCACGTAGCGGTTATCCGCATTGCGAACCGCCGGATATGGAGGCAATCGATGGGACCGACACAGAAACTGTTCTGGAAGCTCTACGTTGGAGTTATCGGAGCGGTCACGACAATCGCCGCCCAGCGTTTGCTGAAGGCGGGCTGGAAGTTTGTCACAGGTAAGGAACCGCCGTCGCCCACCGATCCCGAGACACCAGTGCTAATGGCGATGAGCTGGGCCTTGGCCAGTGGCGTCGGCATAGGTGTTACGCAGATCCTCACTCAGCGCCTGGCAGCACGGCACTGGGAAAAGGAAATTGGCAATGACTCCCCGGACGCCGGCAAGATCAAAGTCAAGATCTAAGTCCGTTCGAAGCACCACCTCGCGACCCGTTCGGGGGCGCGAGGTGGTGTTCTGTCCGGACTGACTGCCCCCAATCAGCCCGGTACATCTAGTGCACCCGCGTGATCGCGCCCCCCGGATACGGCAAACGACCGCACTAGGACGGCCATCAATGCGTACGCGTTCGGTTCCTCCAGCCTAAGTGATCATGCAGCCGGCAGCTAGTGCCGTTTGGAGGGCCGTTTAGACAGTGCTGTTTGGGCTGGGCCGTTTAGGGCTCCCGCACCATTCAATCCTTGTGATCATCCTGCGCAGTCGAAGCAGTACGCCTCTCCGTTGGGACCTACCTCGGCGATCTGACTGCGATGTCGTACCAGAAAACAACTAGCGCAGGTGAACTCATCGGACTGACGTGGTAGCACTCGGACGGTCAGTTCTTCATGAGAAAGGTCCGCGCCCGGGAGCTCGAATGCTTCCGCAGCCTCGGCCTCGTCTTCGTCGACCTTTCCGGAGTTCTTATCGTTACGGCGGGTCTTTAGTTCTTCGATGCTGTCTTCGTTCAGTTCTTCATCGGTCTTGCGAGGGGCGTCGTAATCGGTCGCCATCTTTGCCTTCCCGGGCCTCAAAAGCCCAGATCATGATCTGACTCGTGCGAAGTCATATCACACGAATCAACCAATATGCGTGCTATGTGTGCTCGCGCCCGCTATAACGCAGTCACGTGTCTAAAATTCCCGCTCCAGAGCGGATTCTGGCCGTCCAGCTGTGACCATTTCGTGACGCGGAGATACCCGCGAACCAAGCCGTGAAAACCGACTTAGTCGGCCGCCTCACAGAGCGCGGACCGACGGGGTTCCCGCAGGTTTGCACAGCAGTCCGTCGGGCATTCATACCAGCCGACTGTTGCCGATTCAACGACTGGCCTATCCGGGCTCTCGCCACGGGCTGCGGCGGCACGTTCGGCCATCAGATCAACCAGTCCAGCGACAAATGCTGGATGATCGCCTGCCGTGGCCGCTCGGGCGAAGGCTATGCCCCACTCAGCCGCTGTCGCCGCTGCCTCGGTGTCCAGGTCGAAGACCACTTCCATGTGGTCGGACACGAAGCCAATCGGGACAGCAACAACCGCAGGTACGCCTTCGGCGGCGAGCTGGCGCAGATGATCGTTGATATCTGGCTCCAGCCAAGGCTGGCTGGCTGGACCAGACCTGGAACAGTAAACGAGGTCGCTGGCGTAGTTGTGAGCACGCTGCTGAGCTACACGGTTCGTCACTTCGGATGCGACCTCGGCGTGCCAGTCGACGTATGCACCAGTGCGGCTTCGAGGTGCCGGTCCGGCAGTTTCGGCCATAGCGATGGGAATTGAATGTGTCACGAAGACAAGTCGGGCGTCGTCGGCCTTCTCGCCTAATGTCTCGAGTGCTTTCAGCGCTGCGTCCACAGAAGCTTCGACGAAACCCGGGTGATTGGCGTAGTGACGGATTCGGTCGATCTGAAGTTTCGTGCCCTGAGCGGCGTCGAACAGGTTCTCCCGATACTGCCGGCATGAGGAGTATGAAGGGTAAGCGCTGGTCACGACGGCAAGTACCCGCCGATGACCGTCTCGTTCAATCGCCGGTAGTTCATCCCTGAGGTAGGGCTCCCAGTTGCGATTTCCCCAATAGAGCGGGAGCGGTAAGCCTCTACGCCCCAATTCGTTCGCCAAGGCCGCCTGCAGCTTGCGACACTGATCATTGATGGGACTTTTGCCACCAAAGAGCAGGTAGTGTTGGCCGACCTCAGCCAGCCGTTCAGTGGGAATGCCGCGGCCACGGGTGACGTTCTCCAAGAACGGCATGACGTCCTCCGGACCCTCAGGGCCGCCGAAGGACACCAGCAGGACGGCCTCGTATGGCGCAAGCGCGTTGCGTAGCTGGTTGGGCCCCTGCACTTGGATTTTGGATGCGGCATCAGGGATAGCCGAGTGATCACTCACAGGCGTGATCTTTGCGTATCAGGAGGAGCTTCATGACTGCGGGGGTCCAGCCCTACCGAGAGGTGCTGTCGGACCGTCGCGCACTAGCCTTCAGTTTTGCCGGCTTCGTGGCACGGCTACCGCTGTCCATGACGGGCCTAGGCATCGTGCTACTGGTGTCTCTGACCACAGGCTCATACGGACTTGCAGGATTGCTCACCGCGGCAGTTACAGTGACCGCCGCGGTTGTTGCGCCGCTGTGGGGCCGTGCGATCGACCGCGTAGGCCAGGCTCGTGTCCTGCTTCTCACGGTCGTGATCAATGTTCTCAGCGTGACAATCCTCCTTTCTGCGATCGAGCTTGGCTGGCCGCTGCCGGTGAGCTTTGCTGCAGCAGTTGGCATAGGGGTCGGTTTCAGTCTCGCCGGGTCGGCGGTCCGAGCGCGATGGACACTCCAGCTGAACGGCTCGCCCTTGCTACACACCGCGTTTGCCATCGAGGCCATGTTGGACGAAGTGGTGTTCATCATCGGGCCGGTGCTCGTCACGTTCCTCGCTACAGCCCTGCATCCGGCGTTGGGCGTCAGTGTGAGCGCCGCTATCGGGCTAGTTGGTGCCCTGGCACTCGCTGCTCAGCGCAGCACCCAACCGCCGATCCAGTCGACCTCGGAAGTCAATCACCGGTCGATCCGGCTGCCGTGGCGGGTCTTGCTGCCGGTAGCAATCGCCTGCAGTGCTCTAGGGATGATCTTCGGCGGCATGGAAGTCAACGTCGTTGCCTTTGCGAGGGAAGCTGGCGTGCTTCCGTACGCCGGCCTGATCTTGATTGCATGGTCGTTCGGATCGCTGGTCGCCGGGGCAGTAACCGGAGCGATCACCTGGCGTGCTTCGTCCGCTCGGCGTTTCCGGATAAGCGCAACACTGCTGGCGTTGTCGCTGCTGCCGCTTCCTTTCATCAGCCACCCACTTGGGGTTGCAATGGTGCTGATCTTTAGCGGCATGGCGATTGCACCGACTCTGATCACATCTGTTGGGGTCACCCAGTCGGCCGTCGAGCAGACCCGGCTGACCGAAGCACTCGCTTGGACCTCGACTGGTCTGGCGGCAGGTGTAGCCGCCGGTGCAGCCGTTGTCGGCTATGTGATTGACACGTGGGACTCTCAAGCCGGTTTCGTCGCTGTGGCCATCGCCGGCCTGTTGCTGTCCCTAAGCGCGATCTTCGTTCGCGGACCGCATCGCAGTGTCGACGCTGACCTCCACCAGCAGTCAACTGGAGTTGTTAGCTCAGAGTCGACAGATACTTCTGCAGGTCCTGCATCGCATCCATCGGTTGGAACCCGGAGCTGATGATCTTGTCCAGGCTGAGGATGCTGTGCCGCGGACGCGGAGCGAGCGCCTTGCCTGCTGCGTACTGTGCAGTCGTCACGCTTTTCACCGAGCCGGGGTCACGGCCCCGGGCGGCGAAGACGGCCCGCGCGATGCCGGCCCAGGTCATTGGTTCGCCGTCATTGCTGACGTTGTAGATGCCGTACGGCGCTTCCGCCTGCAGCAGGTGACTGACCGCTCGGCTGAGCTCAGTAGTGAACGAGAGCCGGCCGAATTGATCATCGACAACTTCAGGATGAACACCGCGGTCCGCAAGGGATGCCATAGTGCGGACGAAATTATTGCCCTCACCGATCACCCAGCTGGTCCTGAGGACATAGTGCGCGGGCAACGATCCGACCAACGCGTCACCGGCCGCTTTGGTTTGCCCATAGACACCCAGCGGTGCGACAGGTTCATCCTCGGTATGCACCGGCTCCGAGCCGTCAAAGACGTAATCGGAGGAGATATGCACCAAAGTGAAGTGGTGCTTGCGAGCCGCCTCGACGAGAGCTTTGACGCCGTCGACATTAACCGCCCATGCTTCGCGGCGGCCGGCCTGAGTCTCGGCTGCATCCACCTTCGTGTATCCAGCCGCATTGATCACGACCTCGTACGCTGCGAAATCGAAGTCTTTGATCGACTCCGGGTTCGACAGGTCCAGCCTATTACGTGCTACCGGGATCGCTGCCGGCAGCACTTTGATCAGTGCCCGCCCGAGCTGTCCACCAGCGCCGATGATCAAAGTCCGTTTCGGTTCCACTGCCGTCACGTCGGCGAGTCGAGGATGTGCCTTGTCGGCCTCAGAAAGCTCTGCCTGTTCGAGTGGGATCGGCCAGTTGATCGCCAGGGTCTCGTCCGCAACGTTGACGAAGGTGTAAGACTCCCTGGCCGCCGGCCTCCAATGATCATTGACCAGGTAGGAGTACGCGGTCTGGTCGGACAAAGTCTGGAAGGCATTTCCGACGCCACGTGGCACGAACACCGCGGCATCCGGGCCGATCTCGAGCGTGAAGCAGCGGCCAAAGCCATCGCCGGCACGCAGGTCGACCCAGGCACCGAAGATCCGCCCCGCCGCCAGCGACACCAGCTTGTCCCACGGTTCGGCGTGAATGCCGCGGGTCGTGCCGGCTCGATTGTTGAACGAGATGTTGTTCTGGACCGGTACGAACTCTGGCAAGCCAAGCTCGGTCATCTTTTCCCGCTGCCAGTTCTCCTTGAACCAGCCACGATTGTCCGCTCGGATATCCAGTGAGATGACCAGCAGGCCCGGGATGGGAGTCTTGGCGAGTGCCAGTTGGGCCATCGGTTATTGGCCCTGGCGGGCGTACTTCGCCTCGGTCTGAGCCTTCTGCGGTCGCCACCACGCCTGGTTGGCCTGATACCACGCGATGGTGGCTGCCAGGCCGGCCTCGAAGTCGGAGAAAACCGGCTGCCAGCCCAGTTCCATCCTGATCTTGGTCGAGTCAATGGCGTAACGCAGGTCGTGGCCGGCGCGATCGGTGACTTCGTCGTATTCATCAGGCGACTTGCCGAGTAGTCCCAAGATCGTTTCGATGACCTGCTTGTTGTTGCGCTCGCCATCGGCACCAATCAGGTAAGTCTCGCCGATCTTGCCTTCGGTTGTGATCAACAGCACTGCCGAGCTGTGATCATCCACATGAATCCAGTCCCTGACATTGAGCCCGGCCCCGTAAAGCTTCGGCCGGCCACCATCCAGAACGTTGGTGATCTGGCGAGGAATGAACTTCTCGACATGCTGATAGGGCCCGTAGTTGTTGGAGCAGTTGCTGAGCGTGGCCTGCACATCGAATGAGCGCACCCAAGCGCGGACCAGCTGGTCAGATCCGGCCTTGGTCGCCGAGTAAGGACTGGACGGGTTGTAGGGACTTGTTTCGGTGAACCGCGCCGGATCGTCGAGCTCAAGATCGCCGTAGACCTCGTCGGTGGAGATGTGGTGGTATCGCACGCCGTACCTGCGCACGGCCTCCAGCAGTGTGTAGGTGCCGACCAGGTTCGTAGTGATGAACACCGAGGGGTCGAGTAGTGAGTTGTCATTGTGAGACTCGGCAGCGAAGTGCACCACAAGATCATGACCGCGTACCAATTCGTGCACCAGACTCGCGTTGCAAATGTCGCCCCGAACGAACGTAAAGCGATTCTCGGGCAAGCCTTCCAGAGACTGTCGATTTCCGGCGTAGGTGAGCTTGTCTAGCACCGTAACGGTTGAGTCTGTTCGATCAAGGAGATGGCGAACGAAGTTCGATCCGATGAATCCTGCCCCGCCAGTCACCAGATATCTGCTCATGCGGCCAATCCTATGGATCCATCTCGGGGCAGCAGCGGGCATCGTCGGCCTGCGAGACTAGGCGCCATGCGAGGCATCATCTTGGCCGGCGGCTCGGGCACCAGATTGCACCCAGTTACGCTCGGGGTGAGCAAACAGCTGGTCCCGGTCTATGACAAGCCGATGATCTACTACCCATTGTCGACGTTGATCTTCGCTGGTATCCGTGACGTGCTTGTGATCACGACGCCACACGATGCTGCTGCGTTCCAGCGCCTCTTGGGGGACGGCTCACAGTTCGGCATTTCGATCAGCTACGCCCAGCAGCCATCGCCGGACGGTCTTGCCCAGGCCTTCATGATCGGCTCCGACTTCATCGGTTCGGAGAGGGTCGCCCTCGTGCTGGGCGACAACATCTTCTACGGGCCGGGCTTAGGCACCCAGCTGCGACGTTTCACCGACGTCGACGGAGGGGCCGTTTTCGCGTACTGGGTGGCAGAGCCTGAGGCGTACGGAGTCGTCGAATTCGACTCCGAGGGTCGCGCCATTTCACTGGAGGAGAAGCCGGCAGATCCGAAATCCAACTACGCCGTTCCGGGCCTGTATTTCTACGACAACGACGTGATCGATATCGCCGCTCAACTGCAGCCGTCGGCGCGTGGTGAGTACGAGATCACCGACGTAAACCGCCATTATCTGGAGGCGGGGAAGCTATACGTCGGAGTCCTCCCCCGCGGTACGGCATGGTTGGACACCGGAACGTTCGAGTCCATGAACGATGCCAGCAACTTCGTCCGCACTATTGAGGCTCGACAGGGACTCAAGATCGGTGCCCCTGAAGAGGCGGCCTGGCGGCAAGGCTTTCTGACCGATGAAGAGCTCGAGCATCGGGCGAATGCGCTGCTGAAGTCCGGTTACGGCAACTATCTCGCCGACCTACTGCGACTGCGCCGGCACAGCGCAGTCGACGCGGTGCGCTGACACAATTCGACTCAGCGGCGACCGCGACGTGCCCTCAGGTAGTCGGCGACCACGTACTCACCTAGTCGGGAGATATCCGGGGTGAACACCCGACCGCCGGCACGGCGGGCTAGCGCGTCGACGAAGCGGGCAAGCCCTGGGTCCTCACCGAGCATGAAGGTGTTGAGCGTTGCCCCATAGCGAGTGAGCTCGTCCACCTCCGCGATGGTCGCCCGGATGGTCTCCGATGTCGGCGGCCACTGGAAGTAGGCATCTCCTCCACCGGTCAGATGTGCCGTCGGCTCGCCGTCAGTTACGACGAGCACTACCGGCTCGGCATCTGGATGCCGCCGCACATGGCGCAACGCGAGCATCAACGCATGCTGCAGATTGGTGCCCTGCACCCATTCCGGCTCCGCCTCGGCCAACTGAACCGGCGTCAGCCGGCGAGCCAGCCGGTTGAAGCCGATAACCTGTAGCGCATCCTGTCGGAACCGGCTCTCAATGAGGTGGTTGAGCGCAAGCGCTGTTTGCTTCATCGGACCCCAGCGACCGTCATGCACCATCGAGAATGAGAGGTCCACACACAGTGCTACGGCTGCGCTAGTCCGCCGCTCGGTCTCCGTGACCTCGAAGTCCGCGACCTCCAACGCCACACCGGCGGGGCCCAAGCCTGACCGTCGCAACGCGTTCGACACGGTCCGCGGCGCATCGATCGGCAACTCGTCGCCGAACGCCCAGGCCCTAGTCAAGCCGGTGGGCTCGTCAGCTGCGCCGGTCCGATGATCATCATGATCACCCTGACCCGAGGCGTCGAGCTGAGCGAACACCCGCCGTAATGCGGTCTGTCCGAGCCGCCGCACCGCACGCGGCGTCAAGCGCAGTCCGTCCTCGCCTCGCGTCAGATAGCCCTGCTGCTCGAGCTCTCGCTCCAGCTCGCGGAGCGCCTGCATGTCGCTCACGGCCTCGCGGCCCAGATGCTTGGCCAGCAAGTCGATGTCCACATCGTCCAGCGTGGAAACCTGCTCACCTTGGGACAGCTGGGCTTCCAGCTGCTCTAGGTCGGCGAGATCAGCAACCGCCTCGACAGCAGCGCTGTACCCGAGCGGCTCACTACCGGGTCGCATGTGCGCCGGCAGATCTCGATCAAGTCCAGGACGTAACGCACGCAGGTTGTCGGCGAGCTGCGCCATCTCCGCAGCAAGATCGGCATCAGCTAGCACATGGCTCATGAGCTGGCCAAGCTGCTCCCGCTGCTCCGGACTGAGAGAGGCCATCAGCCTCATGCCGGCCGCTTCCCGACGAGCGAGCGCATCGATCAATTCCTCGACGTTTTGTGGCTGCTCCGGAAAGAACTCGCCGTGGCGTTCCATGAACTCGGCGAACTGGTCGGTCGTGTCCTCCTGCCGCGCATGCGCTGCCAGTAGTGCGTTGAGGTCGGCCAACATGTCCTTCACATGTTGCATAGCCTCAGGATCCGGTGCCTCAAGCGCCTGCTTGATGCCCGCGAACTGGGCGTCGAGTACTTCGCGCTGCAGCATCTTCTTGATCGCCTCGAAGATCCCGCGCGCTTCCTCGGATCGCCAAGAGTAATGATCAAGAGCGCGAACAGCGCCGGCGACGTCATCGGGCACCGTATCCAGTTCCAGCTCGGCCAATCGAGCATCGGGTGAGTCGGTCGCTGCCAAGGTCTCACGCTCAGCGGCCAGCGCCTGGTCCAGTGCTGCCCGGACCTGATCCAGAACGCCACCAAGATCGCCGCGCCGACGGGCCTGCGCGCGTAACTTCCTGACCCTTTCGGCCAGCCGGTCGAGTCCGCCGCGACCATCCAGCCCTCGGCGCAGCAGATCTCGTAGGGCATCACGTACGGTGCCGGCCGAAAGCACGTCCTGACCAATCCGGTCAATGGCATCGCGTACGTCGAACGGTGGCTTGAGCGGATCCGGGCCGCCGCGCCAAGCTCCATACCGGAACCGGTGGTGGGCGCGGTCCGAGCCGTCCCGATCGGCGGGATCGCGATCGCTGTTATCCGAACCCATGATCACGTCCTGTCAGGCTGCCCCATAGATTGCGCGCCCATCAACAATCTCCTTTTCGATCCGACGGGTCAGATGCAACCCCTCTAAAGCGAACTCCGCAGCGGCCGCGATCTCTCCTCGCCCGGCTGCGTCGTCGTAACCAAGCCGGTTCAACACCTTGTACAGCCCTGGCACAGATCCCAGCTGGGCCAGCAGATCTGCGGCCGGAACGAGGTCACCTGTCTCGACAACGGCACCCTGGGCGAAGACCTGCGTAAAGCCAGAGAGATCCAGGCCGGTGAGCCGGTCGCGGAACGTCGCCGCTGTGGCGAGTCGCAGCAGATGTTCCAGAATCGCGCGCTCCCGGCCCTCCTCCCCCATCTCAAACTCGATCTTGCCGAGCAGCGTGGGCAACACCACGCCAAGATCGCAGATCCGCGCCACAGCTGTTTCATGATCACCGGTGCGTGCCGCCCGGCGTAGCGCCGAAGCTGCAACACCCTCCGCAGCTGCGATCGGGAAGCGAGCCGAGACCCCGGAGCGCTGATCGACAGAGCTGGACTCTCGGAGGTTGCGAGTCAGCCGCGCCAGAACCTCAAGTAAATGATCACCGACCTCGGCTACCAAAGCAGCCTCCTGGCGGATCAAGGTCACTTCATCGGGAAGCTCGGTGAGGTAGTGAGTACGGAGTTCCGCACCAAAGCGGTCCTTCAGCGGGGTGATAATGCGGCCACGATTGGTGTAATCCTCTGGATTCGCCGTGGCGATCAGAAAGATATCCAGCGGCAGCCGCAGTGAGTAGCCACGTACCTGGATGTCGCGCTCTTCGAGGACATTGAACAGAGCAACCTGAATCCGTTCGGCCAAATCGGGCAGCTCGTTGAGACCGAAGACGCCGTGGTTGGTACGCGGCACCAGCCCGTAGTGCACCGTCTCCGGATCGCCGAGCGTCCGCCCTTGCGCAACCTTGATCGGATCGACGTCGCCGATCAGGTCGCCGACCGAAGTATCCGGCGTCGCGAGCTTCTCGGCATAGCGCTCGTCGCGGTGCCGCCACTCGATCGGCAGCTCATCACCCATTTCGACGGCCAAGGCGCGACAGCGTAGACACCCGGGAGCATATGGATCGTCGTGTATCTCGCATCCAGCGACTTTTGGGCTCCACTCATCGAGCAATCCGCCGACCGTCCGCATCAGCCGGGTCTTACCTTGACCGCGCTCGCCGAGAAGCACGAAATCATGGCCGGCGAGTATCGCGCTCTCCAGCTCCGGCAGCACTGACTCGTCGAAGCCGACAATGCCAGGAAATGCGGTGGTTCCGGACTGAAGTCGTTCGACCAAGTTGTCGCGGAGTTCAGCCTTGACGCGACGGCTGATATATCCGGACGCCCGCAGCTCGCCACGGGTAGCTGGCTTGGCCTGCAAAGGCTCGCGCATGGACTGACAGTACGACCCCAGGCAAGCGCTGATCGTTTCGTGGGTCAGCGAGTGGGCCGAGTTGCTCCCGCAATTCGTAGGAGAAGCAGAGTAAGTTGGCTGGGAACAGATGCCGCACGAGGAGCCGCGCGACTGATGCGCATCGCACGACTGGTGGGACTCAGCCCGGATGGCAAGTCCTTGATCGTGGTGACCGAGAGCGGCGAGGAATTGATCATCGAGGCGGACGAAAGACTTCGCGCAGCGGTCATGGGCGACCGGCCGCGGCTCGGACAACTGGAGATCGAGATGCAAACCTCCCTCACTCCCCGTGATATTCAGGCGCGGATCCGGGCCGGCGAGACCCTCGAAGACATAGCCCGGGTCGCAGGAATTCCGATGGATCGCGTTGAGCGCTTTGCAACGCCGGTCCTTGCCGAGCGCGATCATGTGGCATCGATGGCGATGTCGTCATCGGTACGTCGCCGCAGTGAGCCATCCGGCCATCGCAGCTTGCGTATCACCGTCACCGAGCGTCTGCTGGGGCACGGTGTCGACATCGACGACATCGCGTGGGACTCTTATCGCTTGGACGACGGCCGCTGGGCCGTCACTGCCGACTATCGGATGGCTGAGGAGAGCCGGCACGCGGTCTTCTTCTACGACGTTCGGGGCCGTTTCTCCGTCGCCGGCAACGATGAAGCTCGGTGGCTACTGGGCGACCAGCCGGCAGTCAAAGGCGACCAGCGCGGCCGGCCATGGTTGGTTCAGTCCCCCTCAAACGAGGGCGACACTGAACCAACCGTCGATCTGAGCGACAGGCTTGCGCCTGCGAAGCCGGTCCGCCAGCCACCGAAGAGCCAGCCGAGTGGTGAGGTTACCGGTGCTGATGAGGCGGAGGAGCAAACAGTTCCGGTATCCCCGATGCTGCGTCCAGTTGCAGCGGTCCCCGACTCGCCGCCAACGTCGGATGACGTGGTGGACGCTTCCCCAATGGGAACGCTGTACGAGATGCTCGGCGGCGACGGCTATACCGAAGAATCACCCCGGGTGTACGCGGGGCTCAGCGACGCTACCGCGGTGCCTGAAACCGAGACGACGACCGATGGTGGCTGGGAGCCAGCCATCGTGATCAACTATCCCGTCGAGCCGAGCATCCACGACGACGCCCTCGATGTGCCGGAATCGGTGGAGTACTCGCCGCGGCACAGCGGCAGCAGCGAGGAGGAACTGCCAGGGACTGACGAGCCCGGTCCACCAGATGCCACGGTGCAGCTCGATGACCGGACGGACGAAGCTCATGAGTTCGAAATCGAGTCGCTGGTGCATCCCGACACTCCACCGCAGGCCAAGAACGTGAAACGCAAGCGGGCATCTGTGCCGAGTTGGGACGAGATCATGTTCGGCGGACCCAAGCGTCAAAGCTGAATCAAGGATCGGTGCCCGTAGCGACGGGGCGTGTCGGGTCGGTGATCCAATCGCTCCATGAACCGGGATAGATAGCAGCTGTCAGACCGGCCGACTCCAGCGCCAAAAGGCTTTGGGCGGCGGTAATTCCTGAGCCGCAGTAGAGCACAGCGCCGTTGCTACCGCCTACCGCTGCATGCAGCGCTGCGATCTCGGCTGGTTGGCGGAAGCGGCCATCCGCTTCCAAATTCGCCGTGGAGGGCAGATTGACGGCGCCAGGGATATGGCCGGCCACCGGATCTATGGGCTCGTTCTCACCTGAGTACCGCTCGGGGGCTCGTACGTCGACAAGCCTGGGAACACCCGGCTGACCAAGCCGGCTCGAGATCTCAGCTCCAGTGAGTTGCGGACGCTGACCCGGAACGGCCACGAAATCACCTCGAGGTGACGATGCGCCAGGACCGGACTGTGTTGGCAGGTCTGCGGCAAGCCATGCGGCGAGCCCACCATTGAGCACCCTGACTCTGTGATGTCCGGCGTCGGTTAACAGCCACCACAAGCGTGCGGCAGATTGCGATGTCGCCGCATCGTAGGCGACGACTAGCGAATCGCGGCTCACGCCGAGATCCCGCATTGCCTGTTCGAAGACGGCAACCGACGGGCGGGGGTGGCGACCACCGGAACCGGGATGGCCGGACAAGTGAGCCTCAAGGTCGACCCACAGCGCGCTTGGAATATGGCCCTTTTCAAAGTCGGGCTTGCCGGAAGGCCCGCCCAGCGTCCAGCGCACATCGGCCACGATCGGCGGCTGATGTGAGTCGAGCAGACCGGCTAGTTCAGCCGGTGAGATCAGTACGGCTTCAGAGTTCATCGTCGACAGCTCCTACGTCACCTAGTGGCAGCGGCTCGGAGAAGCTCGCCCGTGCCACGGCCCGCGTGACTCGGCGGCGGTGATGGCGGCGGCACAACACTTCATAGGCGATCTCCTGCGGTGTGTCACCGTGTTCGGCATCGGGGACCGTAATCGTGTCGCCCACCACCACTTGATCACCTACCAGCACCATTCGGCCGTTCACCGTCCGGGCATTGTGGGTTGCTCGCTCACCACACCAGCACAGCGCCCGCACCTGCAGGATCTCGACCCTGTCGCACAACTCAACAAGCCGCTGGGAGCCGGCAAACAGCCGAGTCTGGAAGTCGGTGAGCAGGCCAACGGCACATACGTCTATCTGAAGCTCGTCGACGATGCGGGCTAACTGATCAATTTGCTCGGCCGAGTAGAACTGCGTCTCGTCGCACACCAGGTAGTCAATCCGTTGCCCGCTGGTCAGTTGGGCCACTACGTAGTTCCAGAAGTCGAACTCCCAGGTGACCTCGATCGCCGGCCGGGCCAGGCCCAGACGCGAAGAGATCGTGGATTCTCCTGCGCGATCGTGGCTGGTAAAGAGGCGACCTTTCCGTCCTGCGGCCGCTTGGGTGTAATCGAACTGCAAGGCCAGGGTCGACTTGCCGCAGTCCATTGGGCCAGTGAAGTAGCACAGCTCAGCCATGCCGGAATCCCATCCAAAGTATCCGCAGTCAGGCCACGATGAGTGGCACGAGCATTTCAGCTGGTGTCAGTGATCCATGCATACCGATCAAGGTGAACTCTCGCGGAAATGCTCTGGTCATGATGGCCCAATCTCCACGCAGCGCGATAAGCACATGACCCCACCGATCCCGGAGTCCATCGTCAGTGGCGGCGAACCAGCCCTCCTCGATGGCCTCGTCTCGGGTGCGGACCCAGGCCACCTCACCGAGCCGCGCTCGCCAGCGCTCCGCCACCAGCTGGGGCGGCTCATGATCAACATAAAGCTGGCGGAAACGCCCTTCGCCGGCAAGAGCGGAGACCCCCGCCATCAGCGCAGGATCATCCTCGGCAACAATTCGCTGGTCCGGCGGGATGTCGATCATGCCGTGGTCAGCAGTGATGATCATCGTCACTTGCGGCGGCAGGGCGGCGCGCAGTCGCTCGCACATGGCGTCGATTCGTGCTAATTGGTCGAGCCAGGTGCCCGAATTGCAACCGTACACGTGTCCGCAATGATCAAGTTCCCGCTCGTAGGCATACACGACGCTGCGATCACCGCGTAAGGCTGCCTCGGCGATCAACGCAATCCTCAGGTCTTCGGCGCTGTCTTCAGAGAAGGGAACGAAGCTTGCGCCACGCAGCGCGGCGACGGTAAGCCCGGTGCCGCGAAATCGGGCCAAGGCGACGCTGGTCACCGCGATCCCGGTTTCGGAAGCGCGCTCAAAGAAGGTGGATTTGGACTGGTAGGCGGTCGGTGAAGGATCGGATTCCCACGTCAACGCATTCAAGATCTCCCCCGTGGCGGGTACGCGGGACGTGTAGCCGACTAAGCCGTGCTGTCCAGGCGGCAGGCCGGTACCAAGGCTGGCCAGGCTGGTCACAGTGGTACTCGGTACTGCAGATGTAATCGGCTGGGCGCTTCCCAGTAGTGAGGCCAGGAACGGCGCCTCACGTGCCGCGCGACGGAGCAGGTTCCAGCCGAGTCCATCAATCAGTACGACGACGTAGCGCGCCGACTGCGGCAGCCGGAAGGCATCCTGGGTAAAACCTGAGACCCCCAAGTGCGCACCGATGCTTGGCATCAGCTCGCCGAGTGTTGTGGATTCGTAGGCCGGAACAACCATGTCAGGTAGTGACTGGCTGGACGGCGACGATTTCTCAGAGCTCAATTTCTCAGGGCTGGCGTTATCAGGGCTGGCGCGCTGCTGGGCGAGTGGCGAAGGGCTCCCCGCTAAGGGTGAGCTCATACTGCCGCCGCTCGCTGCAGCGAGCTGGAGAACCGCACCAGGCGCGCGACTCGATCAGGGCCGTCAGCTGCCGCGCTCATCCGGACGGTGAGATCGTCACCGATCAAGCTTCCGGTGTACCCATGGTCGGCTTCGCACTGGGGATCATTACATGTGGCCAGCTCAAGATCGATCCGACGTACTGCACCCCAACCCACAGTCAGCCAGGTTTCGAAGACGTCCTCCGAGCCCGCCTGATACGCCTCCGGCTGGTTGACGACGCGGGTCAACGCAACGGTGTTGATCTTGTTCAGAGCGACCGACTCGGTGGAGGACGCGGCGTAGATGCCGGGAGTAGGAGGCTCAGCAGGCTGGTCATCGGTATGCCCGATCACCAGACGAGTTGGAGTCAATGCAAGCACGGTGACATGGCGATGGATCTCATCCCGATTGAACGTCGGCTCGTGATGCACCACAAAATCCAACAGCTCCTCATCGGCGAGGGCGAGCATGATCGCGTCCTCAACCAGTTCTGGAAAGTATCCGCAGGCATCAATTTCCGCGCGCAGATCTTTCCTGGTGGAGCCAATCCTCATGTCGATCATCCTGCCACGCGCCACCGACAGCTGCGCTCAGCGGCGGCTGATTGCTGCCGAGGCAAGTGACTCGAGGCCTAGAGGACACGAGCTAGTGGGTCTCGCTGATCCGCGGTCGGCGCAATGAACACCCGTGCACCCAGCACTGCTATGGAATTGACCGAGGCGACACAAGGTCTGAGTGTCACCATCGCCAGTTGTGGAATTGCGTCGGACAGTTGTGCCACCCGATGCAGCAAATCTTCAATCCCCGCAATGTCAACTCCAGGCACGCCGGAACGGCCGAACAGCGTTGAGGCCGCCTTCAGATCCCGAACCATCTCCTGGGCATCGACGGTCGTCAAGGGAGGCACACGGTAGGCGATGTCGCCCAATAACTCGCTCGGAATCCCATGTAGGCCGAGTGAGATGATCGGGCCGAATGCGGCATCCTCTCGACCAGTGATGATCAAAGCCACGCCGGGCGGTGCCATGGCCTGGACAACAGGCTCGGCAACAGCCAGACCTTGATCGCCCAGAACTTGATCCTCCGCCAGACCTTGATCGTTTGGAAGCCCGATCCCAGCCACCAGCCGCCGCAGATCGTGCCAAGCCTCGGTCATCTCTGCTGCCGTGTCAATGTTGCGACGCACACCGGCCAGATCGGATCGGCCACGAACGGCCGCCGAGGTCGCCTTGAGCACCACATTCCAGCCCAGCTGATCGCCGATGGCGATCGCTTCGGTCAAGCTGCCAACGGCGTACTGCGGCACCAGCTTGATTCCGTACATCCCCAGCAGTTCAGCGGTTTCGGCGTCTGTCAGCTCACGCCCCTGAGGTTGCCCGCTGAGGACGCGGTTGACCATTCGCTTAGCCGCCTGAGTATCGACGTCGAGCATCGGCACGGCTCCAGGATCTCGAGCGCGCCACTGGCCGTACGCGGTAAGGCTTGATAGCGCTTGGATGGCATCGACCGAGCTATCAAATCTTGGTAGCAGTCCGAAAGTGTCCGGCTCACCAGCACTCATCAACGGTGGGTGGAAATCCAGGAACACACCGAGCAGCGGCTTGCTGGCTTCAGCAGCAGCGGTCTCGAGGCCGAGTATGACCTCGTTGGTGCCGCGCTTGAAGACATTCACCGCCGCGCACACCACAGAGTCGTACCGCGCGTCTGCTAGCGCCGCACGTGCTGCCGCGACAAATGCCGCCGGCTCTGCATCGGGCTCCAACAACTCAGCCTGCGGATCCCGGAGCAGCCCGACTGATTCCATCTTCTGCATCATCTGGTGCGCAAGCGTCAGAGAATTAGTGATGATCCGAACCCTCGGGCCTTCCGGCAACGGCTGCCGAGCCGCGATTTTGGCAATGTCGATCATGTCGCCGCGACGGTTGACGACCATCACGCCCGCCTGCCGGAAGAGGGCATCGACAGCCTCTTCTGGAGCGTGACCCAGCCCGCCTCGTACGCCGGAATGATGTGCGCGCTGCGTGCGCCCAGGCGAGAACACGACGACCGGCTTCTTTCGGGCCAAGTGCCTGGTGATGCGGGAGAACTTCCGGGGATTACCGATCGAGTCAAGTGTGAGTAGGCAGGCCCGGGTGGATTCGTCGTCTCCCCAGTACTGCATCACGTCATTGGCAGTGACGTCGGCGTAATCGCCGGTGCTGATGAAGGATGACAGCCCGAGGTCGTTGCGAACGACGTGGTTGAGCAAGGCGACACCAACAGCTGCCGACTGGCAGAACATGCCTACTCCCCCAGCGCGCGGCATCGGTCCAGGCGTCGCATTGAGTTGCACAGCCGGAAGCGTGTTGATCACGCCGAGGGCGTCAGGCCCAAGTGCACGTACTCCATATGCCCGAGCCAGGTTGATGATCTGGCGGCTGTCGCCCGCGCGGTACCCCGTCCCAGTCAGGACAAGGATGCCGTGGGCACCCTTGTGCGCTGCCTCGATCACGACTGTGCCCAGCTGGCTCAAAGGCACGGAGACGATTGCAAGATCAAGTTGGCCCGGTAGCTCCGCGATCGATTTGGCGTTGATCACTCCCGCCACCTCGACCCCATCGCTCCCGACCGCCATGACGTCGCCGTGAAACCCACCAAGCAACATGGAGTTGATCAAGTCTTGTGTTCGATCACCGGGACCGTAGACCGCGACCCGCTTGGGCGTGAGCAATCGGCGCACCGAAACGCTTTCCGCGCGATGCTCCCGGCGCTCCATGACGCCCACCGAGGTGTCGGTGGGCAAGATCGGAAATTCGACTGCGAGCACTCCATCCTCGATGCCCTTGGAGATTCGGTAGCCCGCGTCAGCGAATACGTGGGCCATCCGACGGTTCTCCGGCAGCACCTCGGCGACGAATCGACTGATGCCGCGTTCCCGCGCAGCCTGAGCCAGATGCTCAAGGAGCAGCTGGGCAATCCCCCGGCCTTGGTGAGCGTCCTCGATCAAGAAGGCAACTTCGGCATGATCATCTTCGATCCGGTCATAGCGGCCGACCGCGATCATCTCGTCGCCGAGGGTGAGAATGAACGCCACTCGATTCACGTAATCAACTTCGGTAAACCGCTTGACATCGCGATGACTCAGCCGCGGATACGGCGCAAAGAAGCGGAGATATTTCGACTCCGGCGACACTCGATCGTAGAAGGCGACGAGCCGCTCGGCATCCGACGGCCGGATCGGACGCAAGTGGGCCACGCCGCCATCCGCGAGTAGGACGTCAGCTTCCCACTCCCGTGGATATCCCGGCGGGTCGCTGTCGGTACTCCAGGGCGCCTCGCTCACCCACACGGCCAGAATCCTACGCAGGTGATGTTGCGACCAAGTCCCAGCAGGCCTAACCAGTCATATTCAACGGGCGGCCCTCAAGGATAGTGTTCACGCCATGGCCGACTTCGTAGCAGCAATCGACCAGGGTACGACGAGCACACGTTGCATGATCTTCGATCACTCCGGGCGCGAGGTTGCCAAACACCAGCTGGAGCACCGCCAAATCCTGCCTAGAGCGGGGTGGGTTGAGCATGATCCGCATGAGATCTGGCAGCGCACCAAAGAAGTCGTTCAACAAGCGTTGGCACGGCGCAATCTGACCGCTGCTGATCTTGCGGGCCTCGGCATCACCAACCAGCGTGAAACAACAGTGGTATGGAATCCGATCACTGGCGAGCCGTACGGTAACGCGATCGTTTGGCAAGACACTCGCACGGACAAGATCGCCGCCGCGCTGGACCGCGACGGCCGTGGCGAGGTGATTAGGCATCGGGCCGGTCTACCTCCAGCCACCTACTTCGCGGGCGGCAAATTGCAGTGGATCTTGGAGAATGTCGCCGGGGTACGTGAGGCGGCCGAACGCGACGAGGCAATCTTCGGCACCACTGATAGCTGGCTGCTGTGGAACCTCACTGGCGGCGTCGACGGTGGCCAGCACATCACCGACGTGACCAATGCCAGCCGAACCATGTTGATGGACCTGGAGACCCTCGACTGGGATTCAGAGTTGCTGAGCTTCTTCGGCATCCCTCCTACGATGCTGCCGACCATCGTGCCGTCCTCGCACGCCACCGCGTACCAGCGCACTCGAGCAGACGGGCCATTCGGCGGCGAGGTCATCATTGCCGGAGATCTCGGTGATCAGCAGGCAGCCATGGTCGGACAGGTTTGCCTGAGTGAAGGGGAAGCGAAGAACACTTACGGCACCGGCAACTTTCTATTGCTCAACACCGGTGAAAAGCTGTGCCGCTCAGCAAACGGTCTGCTCAGCACGGTTTGTTTCCAGTTCGGCGAGGCCCCGGCAATCTACGCACTGGAGGGTTCGATCGCCGTCACCGGCTCCGCGGTGCAATGGCTGCGGGACCAACTCAAGATCATTAACGACGCATCGGAGATCGAAACCCTGGCACGCCAGGTTGACAGTGCGGCACATCTCTACTTCGTGCCAGCCTTCTCTGGGCTCTTTGCCCCTTACTGGCGCTCCGACGCCCGAGGCGTCATCGTCGGGCTCTCGCGGTTCCATACCCGTGAACACATTGCCCGGGCAACGCTGGAGGCGATCTGCTACCAGAGCCGCGATGTGGTGGAGGCCATGGAGAAGGATGCCGGCATCCAGCTCGATGAGCTCAAGGTGGACGGCGGCGTCACGGCGAACAAGCTCTGTATGCAGATCCAGGCCGACACGCTCGGCGTTGAGGTCAGCAAGCCTGTGGTGCCCGAGACAACGGCATTGGGTGCCGCGTACGCGGCGGGGCTGGCCACCGGCTTCTGGTCCTCGGCAGAGGAGCTGCGGGAGAACTGGCAGGAAGATCAGCGCTGGACACCGCAGATCAGTGACGAGGAGAGGACAGCTGGCTACGAGGGCTGGAAGATGGCTGTGGAGCGAACGCTGGATTGGGTTGAGGTGGAGTGAGGTATTCCAGCGACAACGAGAGGAGTGGGGCAGATGGCAACGGTGACTCAGCCCAGGACCGGGGAACGGATATCGCCAGACCCTGACCGTAATCTCGCGCTCGAGTTGGTGCGGGCTACTGAGGCTGCGGCGATCAACTGCTCTCGGTACATGGGATTCGGCGACAAGAACCAGGTTGATGGAGCCGCCGTTGACGCCATGCGTCCGGTGCTCGGCTCGGTCCGGATGAACGGCATCGTAGTCATCGGTGAGGGCGAGAAAGACGAAGCCCCGATGCTCTTCAACGGTGAGCGAGTCGGTGACGGGTCGGGACCGGAATGGGACCTAGCGGTCGACCCTGTGGACGGCACTACCTTGACCGCCAAGAGTCTGCCTGACGCGATCAGCATCATCGGCGTATCGCCCCGAGGGACGATGTTCTCACCCGGCCCTGCTGTCTACATGCAAAAACTCGTCGTCCCTGGACACGCAGCGTCGGCCGTCGATCTCGATGCTCCTATAGCAGACAACCTCGCCAAGATCGCCGAGGCGAGCGACCGCGCAGTATCTGATCTGACGGTCTGTGTGCTCGACCGGCCGCGACACACCGAGCTTGTCGACTCGATCCGTGCCGCGGGTGCGCGCATCCGATTCATACTTGACGGCGACGTGGCCGGTTCGATCATGGCTGTGACACCGACGACTGGAGTTGACGCGCTGGTCGGTATCGGCGGCACACCTGAAGGAGTCCTCGCTGCTTGCGCGCTGAGTTGTCTCGGGGGCGAAATTTTCGGCCGGCTGATCGCACGCAACGACACCGAGCGTGCCGCGATCTTGGACGCGGGCTATGACCTTAACCGCGTACTGACGACGGCAGATCTGGTCGCCGGCGACAACGTGTTTTTCGCCGCGACCGGGGTGACCGACGGTTCGCTGCTACGCGGCGTGCGATTCGAGAGCCATCGCATTGTGACCCACTCGATGTCAATGCGATCCCGCTCAGGCACGATCCGGTTCATCGAGGGCCGACATGACCCGGAACGGTCGTTCCTAGTCAACCCGTGAGGCGCGGATGTTTTCGTCAACTTCTCCACTTGGGCCCGCCGCCCGGAATCAAGCGCTTGATCGGCTAGCGAGTGAGGATCTCGACGTGCTTGTCATCGGCGCAGGTGTCACGGGCTGTGGCTCCGCGCTCGATGCCGTCACCCGTGGGGTGCGCGTCGGACTGGTAGAAGCCCGGGACTTCGCGGCCGGCACCTCGAGCCGATCTAGCAAGTTGTTTCATGGCGGGTTGCGCTACCTCGAGCAGCTCAACTTTGCCTTGGTGTTCGAGGCCCTCAAGGAGCGCTCGCTGGCGCTCAACAAGCTGGCCCCGCATCTGGCCAAGCCAGTGCCGTTTCTCTACCCCCTCATGCGGCCAGTGGCCGACCGCAGCTATGCAGGTCTTGGCATCGGCGTGTATGACGTGATGGGCGCCGGTCGTGGGGTGCCACACCACATGCGCCACCTGAGCCGTAAGCGCACCTTCGAATCTTTTCCGTCGGCAAATCGGCAAAGTGTGGTCGGCTCGATCAAGTTCTATGAAGGTCTGGTCGACGATGCCCGGCACACCATGATGATCGGCCGCACCGCCGCCCATTACGGCGCAGCAGTTGCCACCAGCACCCGGGTGATCGGTTTCCTGCGCGAGGCCGACCGGGTCGCCGGTGTCGAGGTTCGTGATCTTGAGTCGGGCCGCAGCTTCACCATCCGGGCGAAGCAGACGATCAATGCCGCTGGGGTGTGGATTGACGAACTCCAGCAGATGCTCGGCGGGCGTGGCCAGTTTCAGGTGCGCGCGTCCAAAGGCATCCATTTGGTTGTGCCACGTAACCGCATCAATTCGATGACCGGATTGATCACCCGCACCGAGAAGAGCCTGCTCTTCATCATCCCGTGGAGCAGCCACTGGATCATCGGCACCACCGACACCGACTGGCAGCTGGATCGCGCGCATCCGGCAGCCAGCCAAGCCGACATCGACTACCTGCTGGGACACGCCAACACCTTGCTGGCAGATCCACTGACCCGGGACGACGTCATCGGCGTTTACGCGGGTCTGCGACCACTGCTGGCCGGCGAATCGGATTCGACATCCAAGCTGTCTCGAGAACACGCCGTCGCCTCACCGGTCCGTGGCCTGGTGGTGATCGCCGGTGGCAAGTACACCACCTATCGGGTGATGGCCAAGGACGCCATCGATGCAGCGGTCCGGGACTTAGACCAGAAGGTTCCCGCATCCTGCACCGAAGACGTACCGCTGCTGGGGGCCGATGGTTATCACGCCCTGTGGAATGCCCGACCCTTGCTCGTCGACGAAACCGCGCTCCGGGAGGTTCAGGTCGAGCATCTGCTGAACCGGTACGGCTCCCTGCTACCCGAGCTGCTTGACATGATCAAATCGTCACCTGAACTTGGCCATCCGCTGGGCGGCGCACCGGAGTACCTCAAGATCGAAGCTGTCTATGCAGCTTCGCACGAGGGTGCACTGCACTTGGATGACATCTTGGCCCGGCGTACCCGCATCTCCATCGAGACCTGGGATCGCGGTGTGGCCGCCGCGCCCGAGGTCGCCCGCCTCGTCGCGCCCATCCTCGGCTGGCGAACCGCGGATGTGGACCGCGAAGTCGAGCACTACAAGAAGCGGGTGGAGGCCGAGCGCGAGTCGCAGCATCAGCCAGATGATCTGTCCGCCGACGCGGCCCGGCTCGGCGCTCCCGACGTCCGAATGGGCCGCGTTCATTGATCAGAAATCCATCTATCAAGCGCGCGATGCGCGAGCAGCTCGGTTCGGTCCGCCGACACTTGCTAGGACGCGCCTAGACGTCGCCTGATGCAGCGTAAGGTCACGGCATGCCCTTCAACTCGCCAACTTTGTCCTGTCACATGCAAGCCGCATCAGTAACCGCGACAATCGCGGCATGAACAACAAACCCGCCACCGCGCGCGAGGTCATCGGTGACTACCTGGCCGAACAATGCACCGTAATCATTGACTCGGAGGCTGAGCTGCGTGCCGGTGAGAACGTCATTCACACGACCCGAGTAGCGGTTCGCCGGCTACGCAGCACTATCCGGGTATTCGCCGACCTCTTCGACGCTGAACAGGCAGAACGACTGGAAGAGGAGCTGGTGTGGTGGGCCGGTCTGCTCGGCGCCGTGCGGGACCTGGACATCTTGACCCAGCGACAGCAGGCTCTCCTTGCCGAGCTGCCAGCTGAGCTCATTCTGGGCCCCGTCGAGGCGACCATCCAAGAAGAGCTCGCTGTCCAGCGAAAGCAGGCCATGGATGACATGCTCGAGGCGTTGAACTCAGAGCGCTACCGAAAGCTCATCGGAATGGCGCACCACTGGCGCGCCGACCCGCCGTTCACTGCCGCTGCCGATGCCTCCGGAAACTCGATCGATTCCGCAATCAAGACGGCGAAAAAGAAGGCGAACAAGCGCCTCACCAAAGCAGTCGCGGCACGGCGAGCTGACGAGCCGTCCGATGACCTGCTCCATCGAGCTCGCAAGGCATCCAAACGCCATCGTTATGCAGTCGAGGCCGCCGTGCCCGTCTGGGGCAGCAAGGCCGACAAGATCATTTCGCAACGCAAGGACCTACAGGACCTGCTCGGAAACTTTCAGGACAGCATTGTCAGCGCGGCCTTCCTCCGGGACCTGGGCGCCCGCCGGGGCGTACGTTCAGGGCAAAACGGGTTCAGCTACGGAGTGCTGTATGCCCGCGAACTTGCGGCCAGCGAGTCACTGCTTGATGACCTCAAGCCCTTCCTCTGAAGCTCCCACAACAGCAGAAGGGAGATTCGACGTCAATGGCTCGAACGCCCGCACCACCAGAGGACGATTTCACCGAGCGGATCGTCGACATCGATGTCTCCTCCGAGATGCAGACCAGCTTCTTGGAGTACGCGTACTCAGTGATCTACTCCCGAGCCCTTCCAGACGCCAGAGATGGGCTCAAACCGGTGCAACGCCGGATCTTGTACGCCATGGACGAAATGGGCATTCGCCCGGATCGTGGGCACGTCAAGTGCGCGCGCGTAGTCGGCCAGGTTATGGGTCAATACCATCCCCATGGCGACACCGCCATCTATGACGCCCTGGTAAGAATGGCCCAGCCGTGGGCCATGCGATTGCCGCTCATCGATGGCCATGGCAACTTCGGGTCACTCGACGATGGCCCTGCTGCCATGCGTTACACAGAGTGCCGAATGGCGCCGGCCGCGGTGGCAATGACCGACGGTCTGGATGAGGACACCGTCGACTTCAAGCCGAACTACGACGGCAAGGACGTCGAGCCGACCGTGCTTCCGGCGGCATTCCCGAACCTGCTCGTCAACGGGGCAACCGGCATCGCAGTCGGCATGGCTACCAACTGCCCACCTCATAACCTCATCGAGGTCGTTCAGGCCTTGCGCCATCTGATCAAGCATCCGGATGCAGGCGTTGAGGAGCTGATGCGCTTCATTCCTGGACCAGACCTGCCAAGTGGGGGCAGGATCATCGGGCTGGACGGCATTCGAGATGCCTACCACACCGGAAAGGGCTCGTTCCGGATGCGCGCTACTGCTCGCATCGAACAGGTGCACCCGCGCCGCAAGGGCATTGTGATCACCGAACTGCCGTACCTCATCGGGCCGGAGCGAGTGATCGAACAGATCAAAAACCTGGTCAATGCCCGCAAGCTGCAAGGCATCGCCGACGTCAAGGACCTGTCGGACCGGGCGAACGGCACTCGCTTGGTGATCGAGATCAAGGGCGGCTTCAATCCTGACGCGATCTTGGAACAGCTCTACAAGCTGACCAAGATCGAAGACAACTACGCCATCAACGCCGTCGCCCTGGTCGATGGCCAGCCACGCACTTTGACACTGCGCGACCTGCTGACGGTTTACCTCGAGCACCGCTACGAGGTGACACGACGTCGTACCGAGTTCGCCCGATCCAAAGCTCAGGAGCGACTGCACCTGGTGGAGGGGCTGCTGATCGCAATTCTGGATATCGACGACGTAATCGCGATCATCCGCAGCTCTGACGACACGGCTCAGGCACGCTCGCGGCTGATGGAGGTTTTCGAGCTATCAGAGACCCAGACCAACTACATCCTCGAGATGCCCTTGCGCAGGCTGACCAAATTCAGCCGGATCGAGCTGGAGACCGAGCGGAACAAGTTGGAAGCTACCATCGCCGAGCTCACCGAGATCTTGGAAAACCCCGAGCAGCTACGTGCTCTGGTTGGCAATCAGCTTGCCGAGATCGCACAGCAACACGGCACTCCACGCCGCACGATCCTGCTCGCAGCAAGCGGCGTCACGGCCACCGCTGCAACTGCCCCACTCGAAGTCGCCGACGATCCCTGTTGGGTGCTGCTGTCCTCCGCCGGTTTGCTTGCTCGGACGAACCACGCGCAGCCACTACCAGCGGTCGATGCCCGCGCCAACCACGACGTCATCGTGTCAAAGATCATCTCCACAGCACGCGGGGACTGCGGACTCATCACCAGCGCCGGCCGGCTTATCAAGATCAGTTCGCTTGACCTGCCGACGGTTCCGATCACCGCGCAAGCGCCAAACCTTCAGGGAGGCACGCATGTCAGCGAACTCGTCACGCTAGACGCTGGGGAGAAGATACTCTGCCTGACATCGCTAGCCGACGATTCGCTGGGCGTGGCATTGGGCACGGCGCAGGGTGTCGTGAAGCGGGTCAATCAAGAAGTCCTCGGCAAAGACTCATGGGATGTCATCCGCTTGGAGGCCGGCGACCGGGTGGTCGGTGCTGTGGAACTGACGACGGCCCGGGCCGACTTGGTCTTCATCACCAATGACGCGCAACTACTGCACTTTCCGGCATCTTCGGTGCGCCCGCAGGGACGCTCTGGGGCCGGCATGGCCGGCATCAAACTTGGCATCGGTGCCAGCGTGATTCACTTCGGCTCCGTATCAGCGGCTGACTCGGTCGTGGTGACCGTGTCGGGTAGCTCCCGGGCGCTACCAGGGACCGATGCCGGCTCAGTGAAAGTTACCGGGTTTGGACACTATCCGGCGAAGGGCCGGGCAACCGGCGGGGTACGCTGCCATCGGTTCCTCAAGGGTGAGGATTCTCTGCTGCTCGGCTGGGCTGGGCAATCCCCTGCCATCGCCGCCGCGGCCAGCGGCAGTCCGGTTCCATTGCCCGCCGCGGATGCCCGGCGAGACGGATCCGGAACCGCCAGCGCTCAGCCCATAGCGGCGATCGGATCGGCCACCGGCTGAGCAAAGTTCCAGTGGAGGCCGATGCCATGCAGCACGCGTCACATCAACAGCCGCATAAGCAGGTCGGCAGAAACGGCGCTTTCGACGATCTCTTAGCCAACAGCGCTTTCGACGATCTCTTAGCCAACAACAGGAAGTTTGCCGAGACCTTCGATCAGCATGGATTCGATGGGTTGGCCAAGGCGGGGGTACTGATGATCACCTGCATGGACTCGCGGATCATGCCGCTGGAAATGGTCGGGCTGACCTTCGGCGATGCCAAGATCATCCGAACGCCCGGCGCCCGGGTAACCACCTCCGCCCTCGCCGGATGCATTGCGGGTGTCCATCTGCTGAACGTCAATCGCATCATGGTCGTACCGCATACCCGCTGCGCCCTGGCCGCGGTCGACGATGATGTGATCATCGAGAAGATCCGGAACGTCAGCGGCGCCGATGCCTCCTGGGTACGGTTCGGTGCCTCTGCCGACCAGCGGCGTACGCTGCACCGGGACACCGAGAAGCTGCGGAACCACCCGTTGATCGGCGATCGAGCAGTCGTGGGCGGCTTCTACTACGACGTGGACACCGGCCTCTTGGAGCGCTGGGACTGACGCCCGGCCATGCGTCGGTTTGCAGAAGTGGCCGGCTCCGGCAATCTCAACCAGTTCTGCATTCGGGAGCCGGGCTGCAAGCAGCCGACTACCGACGGGTGGACAGATCCAGTCGTACGCGCCGACAATGACCAGCGCTGGCACGTCGATCTCGTTAGCCGAGCCCGAAGATCGTACGTCCGCGCCTGCGCCTCGAAGAAGTAGCCGCTGAACAACTTGCTCGCCACGGCAAGCGCCTCTGTGGAGCTAGAGCGTTGCGTCAGGCTTGGCGGCGGGTTGTCATCCGGCACCGGGGCTAGTGTCGGTGCGGTATCGCACAAGATCAGGCCGCTTGCCAATCCCGGATACCGCAGTGCCAGATGAAAGGGCGACGAAGCCGCCCGCGGAGTGCCCAAAGATCACTGGCGAAACCACGCCCAACGGATCACAGAGGCTCGCAATGTCGTCCGCCATTTGCTCCAGCGTGCACGTCTGCAGTGGAGCTGCTGCGGAACGACCTTGGCCACGTAGGTCCACTCAATCCGCCCGAAGATCCTAAGCACTGTCCCGCAGGGGTGCCGTGGTTGATGTCAGTCGCTGGGGGTCGGATCTCCCCATTCCGGCTCTACCACCCCGCCGACGGCGACTCCTCCTGACAGCCGCTTAGGCGTCAATCGCTGCCGCGTCGAGCTGATACGCGCCATCGACGATGAATTCCTTGCGCGGACCAACGTTGTTGCCCATCAGCATCTCGAACGTGGTCTCGGCGATTAGCCCGTCATCCACGGTCATGCGGCGCAGCGTACGGTGCCGCGGACTCATCGTGGTCTCGGCGAGCTGATCAGCGTCCATCTCCCCCAGCCCCTTGTAGCGCTGTGGCTCTTTGAAATGCAGACCCTTCTTCGTCAGCTCTGCCGCTTTCCGCGCGTACTCCGCGTCCGAGTAGGTGTAGATGTATTTGTCCTGACCCTTACGAGGATTGGTCAGCTCGAACCGATGCAGCGGTGGTACCGCGGTGAACACCCGCCCGGCGTTGACCAACGGGCGCATGTAGCGGAAGAACAGCGTCGCCAGCAGGCAGCGAATGTGTGCGCCGTCGGAGTCCGCATCGGCCATGAAAATGATCTTGCCGTAGCGAGCCGTGTCGAGATCGAAGCTGCGGCCCGAGCCAGCCCCGACGACTTGGATTATGGACGCGCACTCCGCGTTCTTCAGCATGTCGCCGATCGACGCTTTCTGGACGTTGAGGATCTTCCCGCGGATCGGCAGCAGCGCCTGGAATTCGGAGTTCCTCGCGAGCTTCGCCGTACCCAGCGCCGAGTCTCCCTCCACAATGAACAGCTCTGAGCGATCGACGTCATTGCTGCGGCAGTCAACGAGCTTGGCCGGAAGTGACGACGATTCCAGCGCATTCTTACGGCGCTGCGCCTCCCGATGCTGCCGGGCGGCTACCCGCGCGCGGGACGCGCCGACAACCTTCTCCAGAACCGCACGAGCTTGCGCCCGGGTTGCGGCCTTGCTCGAGCCCAGAAATCGAGAAACCTCACCCTCCACGGCCTTGGCAACTAGCCGGGAGACGGCAGGTGTCCCCAGGACCTCCTTGGTCTGCCCCTCGAACTGCGGCTCAGCCAGCCGTACGGTGACGACCGCCGTCATGCCCTCGAGCACATCCTCCTTGAGCACTTCGTCGCCGTTCTTCAGCAGGCGCGTGTTTTGCAGGGCATTGCCGAATGCCCTGGTCAGTCCGCGCTCGAAACCCGCGATGTGGGTGCCGCCCTTGGGCGTCGCGATGATGTTGACGAAGGACTGGGTATGTGTGTCGTAGCCGTCACCCCAGCGGACCGCAATATCGATATCGAGATCCCGCTCGACGTCGGCGGGCTCCATATGCCCGTCGTCGTCCAGCATCGGGACGGTTTCAGTAAACCGGTCCGTGCCACGCAGCCGGATCACGTCGGTGATGGGCTGATCTGGAGCGAGGAATTCGCAGAACTCGGAGATACCGCCCTGGTGCAAGTACGTCTCATCGACAACGTCCTTACTACGCGCGTCGCGAACGTGGAGTGCCAGTCCAGGAACCAAGAAACTTGTCTGCCGAGCGCGGTCCTGGAGATCCCGCATCGAGAGCTGAGCGTCGTGCAAAAAGATCTGTCGGTCCGGCCAGTACGTCACCCGAGTCCCGGTAATCCCTTTGGCGACCCGGCCGATCTTGCGCAGACCGCCACCGGCAGTGAACTTGGCTGTCGGTCCGGCCCCGTCGAAGGTGCCAGGTACACCGCGCCGGAAGGACATTGCCCAGGTCGCCGAATTACGATCGACCTCTACATCGAGCCGACTCGAGAGGGCGTTGACAACCGAAGAACCTACGCCGTGCAGGCCGCCAGTAGCGTTGTAGGAACCCGCGCCGAACTTGCCACCCGCATGCAGTTTGGTGAAGACCACCTCTACGCCGGATAAGCCCGTACGAGGCTCGATGTCCACTGGGATGCCGCGACCCTCATCTCGTACCGAGATGCCTCCATTCGGATGCAGTGTGACAAAGATCTCCTTGCCGTGCCCGCCAAGCGCCTCGTCGACGGCATTGTCGATGATCTCCCATAGGCAGTGCATCAACCCTCTGGTATCGGTGGAGCCGATGTACATTGCCGGTCGTTTGCGAACCGCCTCAAGCCCCTCCAGGACAAGCAGATGCCGCGCCTCATAATCACGGCTCTCCGTTGCGGCGGTGGCAGTTGGCACGGGCTGAGAGTACCTCGCTTCTGACGTTCGACCCGGGCCAAAACCGGCAATCCAGAGCGGGTGTCGGGCGCGAAGCCCTAGTGAGATCCGGTGAAACCGTTCGTTCTGGATTTTCACAGGATTCGTTACACAACAGTCACTGGTCCGAGACGCAGAACCGGAACAATCGGACGCAGGCGAGGTGTTGAAGATGTGCGTGGTGGGTATAAGCATGGCGCCCGCCACGCAGCCAAGATCATCTGCAAGATCATCTGATCGTCAGGAAGCGAGGCCCACCGTGAACGCAGTCATCGAAGGTCCCGCATTGAACGCCTCGGATCGTTGCGATCGGTGCGGCGCGCAAGCCTACGTCCGAGTCACTATGGCCAGCGGGTTCGACCTACTCTTTTGCTCACACCACGGCAAGAAGCATGCCGACAAACTCAAGCAAGTAGCGCTCAAGATTCAGGATGAGTCACAGCGCAACGACTAGATATCTCACGTAGATATCCTCAAGACACCTCCGACCGGTCCCGCGTCCAGATTCAGCCTGGATCCGGGGCCGGTCTGTGTCGTCGTCGCAACTCAGTCGAGGTAATCCCTCAGCACTTGAGACCGGGAGGGGTGGCGTAGCTTGCTCATGGTCTTGGACTCGATCTGCCGGATCCGCTCGCGAGTTACCCCGTAGACCTTGCCAATCTCGTCGAGCGTCTTCGGCTGACCGTCGGTCAGTCCAAAGCGCATGGAGACGACCCCCGCCTCGCGCTCGCTGAGAGTGTCCAGAACGTCGTGCAATTGCTCTTGCAGAAGAGTGAAGCTCACCGCGTCCGCGGGAACGACTGCCTCAGAATCCTCGATGAGATCGCCGAATTCGGAGTCACCGTCTTCACCCAGCGGTGTGTGCAACGAGATCGGCTCACGCCCGTACTTTTGGACCTCGACGACCTTTTCAGGAGTCATGTCGAGTTCGCGCGCCAGCTCTTCCGGCGTCGGCTCGCGGCCAAGATCTTGCAACATCTGCCGCTGCACCCTGGCGAGCTTGTTGATCACCTCGACCATATGCACGGGAATGCGGATGGTACGGGCCTGATCGGCCATGGCCCGGGTAATCGCCTGCCGAATCCACCAGGTCGCGTACGTGGAGAACTTGTAGCCCTTGGTGTAGTCGAATTTCTCGACCGCGCGGATAAGCCCGAGGTTGCCTTCCTGAATGAGGTCGAGGAACAGCATGCCCCGTCCGGTGTACCGCTTGGCCAGTGAGACCACCAGCCGAAGGTTCGCCTCCAGAAGGTGGTTCTTGGCCCGGCGACCGTCCTCGGCGATCCAATCGAAGTCGTCAAGCTGCGACGCTTTGATCTTGGTTCGGTCGTCGTTGAGCTTCTCGTCAGCGAACAGTCCCGCTTCGATCCGCTTTGCGAGCTCAACTTCCTGCTCGGCGTTCAGAAGCGCGACCTTGCCGATCTGCTTCAAGTAATCCTTCACAGGGTCGGCAGTCGCGCCGGCCGCCATTACCTGCTGTTCGGGCTCATCGGCGTCATCAGCCTCCGAGAGAGTGAAACCCTCATCCTCGGCGAGTTCCTCTTCGAGCTTTGCCTCTTCAGCCGGCTCGAACCCCGACTCATCGACGTCATCAAGCGTCCGCTTCTTTCCGACCGTAAGGACGACCTCATCACTTTCCAGGTCGACCACCACGTCAGCGGTCAGCTCTTCGCTCTCAAGATCGGCGTCGAGCTGATCCAGAGCTAGATCCTGAAGCTCAACATCATCGACCGCATCAGGTTCAACGGCATCGGAATCAGCGACATCAGGCCCTGAGACGCCCGGCTCAGCGGCTACCGCCACCTCATCGCTCGCCACAGGTTCATCGTCAATGACGGCCGGCGGTGCCGCCGTCTTCGTCGCCCGACCGCTGTCGACTGACTTCAACTGCGCCTTTTTGGCGGCGGTTTTCTTCGCGGCTGCGGCCTTCTTGATGGGAACGCTTTCTCGCCGTGCCCGGCTCGTGGCCGCGGCCACCGCGCGGGCCGATCTGTGCAGTTTGGAGGGGGGTGTCACAAAGAGCCTCTCGGACTGACCTGTTGATCTCGTGCAAACGGAACTCGGAACTAGGGCAAGCAACGCCCATCGGATGTCAATAGGCGCTCCACGGGTATTCTGACACGAATCTCCAAACGCTCTGGTCCACTGCGATTTCGTGTCGCGAGATGGCTAGTCGGCCTCGGGCTCGGCCTTGACAGCGAGGACGGGACATGCCGCATCAAGGAGTACTCGTTGGGCATTGCTGCCCAGCAGCAGCTTGCCGACCGGTGATCGACGGCGAAGCCCGATCACGATGAAATCGGCCTCAGCGCTTTCGGCGGTCTTGATCAGCTCGTCTGCGGAATCCTGTCCATCCGCTGCTGTCCTGATTTCATAACCAAGCCCTGATGCGGTCAGTTGCTCAACCAGACCCGCAGGCTCAGCATCTGGGGCGGTATTGACCACTATCAATGCCGCGCCGCGTAATTGCGCCTCGCTCAATGCGCGTGTCAGGGCAGCGCGGCCCTCGGGTCGCGGGGAATATCCGACAACGATGCGCACCTGGGCTTCCGGCGGCATTAGCCAACTTCCCAGGTATGGACCGGTTCGTTGCTGTGCATTCGCGGCATGTAGCTACCAAGCATCCCGGCCAAGGCTTGCTGGCGTGTTTCCCCGGCTTGTTCCCGCCGGGCCACCTCCGCGACCTGCCACGTTGCTCCGTTGGCAAGACGCAAGCACCGGCGTTCGATGATGTCCAAAAGCCGGCCGATCTCTGATTCGTCGACCTCCCATTGCCGCAAACCGGCCGCAGCCATGGGCAACAACTTTCGAACGACCAGTTCAGGGACGCGTACCTGGCCTACCTGGGGCCAATAGACCTCGGCATTGATGCCCTGACGAATGCCAGAGACGAAGTTATCCTCGGCTGCCTGGAAGGACATTTGCGTCCAGATTGGGCGCTCGTCAGCTGCCAAGGCGCGTACTAGGCCCGCGAAGAAAGCAGCATTGGCCATGGTGTCGACAACCGTCGGTCCTGCTGGAAGCACCCGGTTTTCCACCCGCAGATGCGGACGCTCACCGCTGATGTCGTAGACGGGCCGGTTCCAGCGATAGATCGTGCCGTTGTGCAGGCGGAGCTCGTCAAGATGCGGGACGCCACCACTGTCGAGGACCGCGATGGGATCTTCATCGGAGCTGATCGGCAGCAATGCCGAAAAATACCGGGAGTTCTCCTCGAAGAGATCAAAGATGGAGGTGATCCAGCGCTCGCCGAACCACACCCGGGGCCGTACCCCCTGGACCTTCAGGTCCTCACTTCGAGTGTCAGTACTCTGCTCGAACAGTGGGATGCGGGACTCGGCCACCAACTGCTTGCCAAACAGGAAAGGCGAGTTGGCCCCAAGCGCAACCTGTACGCCGGCGATCGCCTGGGCTGCGTTCCAATAGCCCGCGAAATCGTCGGGGCTCACTTGAAGATGAACCTGTGTCGAGGTGCAGGCGGCCTCAGGCATGATCGTGTTGGAGACCATCGCCAGGCGCTCGACGCCGTCGATGATGATCTCCAGGTCTTCTCCGCGGGCCGCAAAGATCTGCCGGTCGAGCATCGAGTACCGCGGGTTCTCACTGACGCTCTCTAGGGTTACGTGATGCGGCATCAAGGTTGGCAGGATGCCGATCACCAACAGGCGCGCACCTATCGCCTCTGCCCGTGGATCGGCGTCATTGAGTGACTTTCGCACCGACTGCTCAAAGTCAGAGAACCCGAAATCGGCCAGCCGCCGCGGAGCGACATTGATCTCGATGTTGAAGCGGCCAAGCTCGGTTTGGAACGACGGGTCCGCGATTGCGGCCAGTACCTCAGCGTTCCGCATAGCGGGCTGGCAATCCGCGTCGACCAGATTGAGCTCGATCTCCAGGCCAGTCATCGGTCGCTCGAAGTCGAACCGGGCCTCGGTGAGCATACGGGCCAGCACATCGAGGCCCTTGCGAATCTTGTCTCGGTGACGCTTGCGGTCCTCCCGCGTGAACTCTGTTGCGTCGACCTCAGCACCCATGAGGCTATCCTCACGCATCGCGGGCTTGGCGGGAACACTACGCTCGTCCACCATGACCGCCGACGCTCCCGTCACTGCCGCACCACCGGTAGCAAAAAGGCTCCCTACCAGACGTGTTCATCACGACGACGTGTTCGTTGACCCGTACGAGTGGCTGCGTGACAAAGACAATCCAGAGGTAATCAGCTACCTGGAGGCCGAAAACGCCTATACCGAGGCGCAGACCGCGCACCTCTCGGAACTGTCAGAGGCGATTTTCAGCGAGATCAAGTCACGCACGAAGGAAACCGACCTCAGTGTGCCGACCTACACCTCCCATCCGGACGGTTCGGCCTACTGGTATTACGTGCGCACAGTCGAAGGTTCGGAGTATCCGATTTACTGCCGAGTTGTTGCGCCAGATCGGCACACCTTGCCCGACCCGGAGCAGGAGATCGTCGGGGAAGAACTTCTCCTGGACGGCAACCTCGAGGCTGAAGGACACGAATTCTTCTCCCTGGGCGCCTTGAGTGTGTCTTTGGATGGACGGCTGCTGGCGTATTCAGTCGATCTCAGCGGAGCCGAGCGATTCACGATCATGATCAAGGATCTGGTGTCGGGTGAGCTGCTGCCTGAGCAGATCCCTGACACGGCGTACGGGGTCGCGTGGGCGAAGAACAGCCATCTCTTCTACACCCGGGCCGATGAGGCATGGCGGCCATATGTGGTGCTGCGGCATCGTCTCGGCACTGATCCGTCGCAGGATGTCACGGTCCTCACCGAATCGGATGAGCGTTTCTGGCTCGGCGTCGACGGTAGCCGTGATGATCAATGGATCATTATCGGAGCCGGCAGCAAGATCACGTCCGAGTTTCGACTGTTGAGCACCGATGATCCGGAAGGCGAGCCGCGAATCGTCGCGCCAAGACGTCAGGGCGTCGAGTACGACGTCGAGCCAGCGGGTGATCGCTTGCTGATCATTCACAACGATGGCGCCGAGGACTTCGAGCTTGCCGAAGCGCCGCTGACTGCCACCAGCCACACTGAGTGGACGCCGGTGATCTCTCACCGCCAAGGTGTCCGACTCCTCTCCGTCAGCGCGTATGCCAGTCATGCGGTCGTCTCGCTACGACGCGATGGACTGACCGGCATACATGTGATGCCGCGCGATGCCGAAGGCCACCTGGGGCCAGGTGCCGACGTCTCGTTCGATGAGCCGCTTTATGTCGTGCACGCCCCCGGGGAGTCGGAGTACGACACTCCTACCATCCGGGTGAGCTACGCATCGATGCTGACCCCTGATTCGGTCTATGACTACGACTTGGCAACCGCAAAACTGACCCTGTTGAAGCGCACGCCCGTGCTCGACGATCCTCGCTTTGGTCCATACCGGCCAGACAACTATGTCCAAGAGCGCGGTTGGGCGGAGGCGCCGGATGGTACGCGGGTGCCCATATCCATCGTGCGGAAAGTTGACATTCCGCTGGACGGCTCAGCGCCGGCTCTGCTCTACGGTTATGGGGCGTACGAGGCGTCGATGGACCCCGGTTTCTCGATTTCCCGCCTTTCATTGCTGGACCGGGGCATCGTCTACGCCATCGCCCATATTCGTGGCGGCGGCGAGCTCGGCCGGAGCTGGTACGAGCAGGGCAAGACGCTGACCAAGAAGAACACGTTCACCGACTTCGTCGCGTGCGCTGACTATCTTCTCCAGCACGGGTACACCTCCCCTGACCGGCTTGCCGCCCGCGGTGGCAGTGCCGGCGGCTTACTGATGGGCGCGGTTACCAACCTTGCACCTGAGAAGTTCCATGCCATTCATGCGGCGGTGCCGTTCGTTGACACCCTGACCACGATCTTGAACCCTGACCTGCCGCTCACTGTCATCGAATGGGAAGAGTGGGGAGACCCGCTTCACGATCCCGCGGTTTACGCGTACATGAAGTCCTACACGCCGTACGAAAATGTGCGCTCGATTGACTATCCAGCGATTTTGGCAACGACAAGCCTCAACGACACTCGCGTTTTCTACGTCGAACCCGCCAAGTGGGTTGCTGCGCTGCGACACTCCGCCAGAAACTCCGAGAAACGTCAGATCCTCCTCAAGACCGAGATGGTGGCGGGTCACGGCGGGGTTAGCGGACGTTACAAGAGCTGGCGGGAACTGGCCTTTGAGTATGCCTGGATCACCAGTCAGATAACTGTCGGAGACTGAGCGCACTCGGGAATTCTGCGCCGCTTGTGAACGTTTCATAGCGGTCACCGAGTACGCGTGTGCTGTGACCCTGCACGGGGTATTGCATCCGGAAAGGGTCGCTGCTTCGAACTACTAGCGCACGCTGTCGGTGTCGATGACCAGGGCAAATACCGCTCGGGGTTACCCCCGAGTAGGTCTCAGGGATTCTTCAGGGCACACGAGGAATCCAAATCGGTACCTGACGCGTTCTGGATTGTGAAGGTAACGAAAGGGGCCATAGTGGCAACAACTACTCGTTCGCGAGTATCCGAAGGCATCGATGGTAAGGATGCTGTCGGCTTATATCTGGAAGGCATCGCCAAGACTCCGTTGCTGAGCGCCGAGGAGGAGGTTGAGCTGGCTAAGACCATCGAAATTGGTCTTTACGCGGAGCACATCCTCGCCGGTGATGTGACGCTTGCTGAGCGTGGAAAGCATGCGAAGCGGCCGACCAAGGCTGAGTTGGAGTTTTTGGTGGACGAGGGCCGGCGGGCGATGCAGCATTTTGTGACCGCGAACCTTCGTTTGGTGGTTTCGGTTGCTCGCAAGTACGGCCGTTCTCAGATGCCCCTTTTGGACCTGGTGCAGGAAGGTAACACCGGTCTTATCCGGGCTGTCGAGAAGTTCGACTACACCAAGGGCTTCAAGTTCTCCACGTACGGCACGTGGTGGGTGCGGCAGTCCATCAGCCGCGGCATCGCCCAGCAAGGCCGTATCGTGCGGCTTCCGGTACATGTCGCCGAGCAGGTGAATCAAGTAGGCGCTGTACGCAGGACTTTAGAACGGCGACTTGGCCGCGATCCTGAGATCGAGGAGATCGCAGCCGAGATGGATCTCGAGCCCGAGCGCGTGCTCGACCTGATGCGCTACGGCCGTGATCACGTCAGCCTCGATGCTCCCGTTGAGGAAGGCGGCGACACCGCGCTGGGCGACCTGATCGCCCGCGAGCCGATGCCGGGTCCGGACGAGGTCTTCCTCGACGCCGAGGAGCATGCTCGTTTGGAAGACATGCTGTCCTCCTTGGACGAGCGGTCCGCCGACGTGGTACGTCGTCGCTACGGACTCATCGATGGCCGTCAGGCCAAGCTTGCCGACATCGGCGCGATCTGGGGTATCACCGCAGAGCGCGTCCGGCAGATCGAACGTCATGCCATTGCAAAGCTGCGGGGTAAGTCGGTCCTGGCTGCGTAACCCCCGCGCGGGGACCTTACAGCGACTTCCCAGCAGTTCCACACGGGCGATCCGGATTTCCCCCTCCGGATCGCCCCCGTTTTTTGGGCTCGGCTCGCGCAGCCGGTGGCCGCTCGCCGAGCAGTATCAACGGCTCGGCTCCCAGAGGCGGAGTTAGGACGAGCGGAGCGGGCGGATCAGGCCTTCTTGGGCCACGTTGGAGACCAGGATGCCGTTCTGGAACAAGCGGGCGGTAGCCAGGCCGAGGCCCCTGGATGCGGATGGTGAGACTTGGTCGTACAGCAACCAGTAGTCGGCACGGAATGGGCGATGAAACCACATAGCGTGGTCGATCGATGCCGCCTGCACATTGAGCCCGATGAACACGCCATGCGGCACCGTCGTCGCTGCGAGCAGCGTCAGATCGCTGGCATAGGCCAAGGCGGCTTGGTGCAAGCGACGGTCATCCGGTAGTAGTCCGTTGGCGCGCACCCAGACCCGAGAGCGCGCAGGGTGAAGCCCATCGACCAGAACGCCGCCGGGCCGGGAATCACCGACGTAGCGGACGTCAAGAGCGCCCCACTCGCGCTCCCAGAAAGAGATGGGCCGGCCGGAGGCCTTGAACAGCACCTCGCCAACCGTTGGACAGTCCTCGGGCGGCGGCACGTCTTCCGGAACTGGGTCCAAGTGCTCAAAGCCCTCTTCAGTCTCGTGAAAGGAACTCGAGAGGTAGAAGATCACCTTCCCGCCTTGTCGGGCGACAACCCGGCGCGAGGAGAATGAGCCACCGTCGCGTACCGCCTCCACGTCATAGACGATCGGTATGTCGGTCCGGCCGGGGAGCAAGAAATAGGCGTGCAGGGAATGCAGTACGCGTGACACCGACACCGTTCGAGCTGCTGCGATAAGTGCCTGCGACAGCACCTGTCCGCCAAAGACACGTTGCAATTGTGTGTCGGGCTGGCGAGCCCGGAAGAGTCCGACCTCGATCTCCTCCAAATCTAGAAGGTCGATGAGCTCGATGACCGACTGTGGCACACGAGGAGCCTAATGCCCGGCCAACCTGAGATCAGAAGTTGGCCGCGGTCGCCAGACGGCCCATGACCGCGGTCGCATCCAGCTCGTCCGAGGCAACGATTCGGCCCGCCATTCCATGACGCTCAAGGGCTAGGACAGTCTCGGATGCTTGCGTGCGGCTGGTCTCCACCAAAAGATGTCCATTCGGCGCGAGCCAGCGTGTCGCCTCTGCGATGATGCGCCGCAGCACGTCAAGACCGTCTGAGCCGCCGTCGAGTGCCAGCTGAGGTTCGTGGAGCCGAGCCTCGGGCGGCATGAGCGAAATTGCATCAGTCGGGACGTAAGGAGCGTTGGCGAGCAGCAAGTCCACCCGACCAACCAGTGACAAAGGCAGCGGCTCGTAGAGGTCGCCTTCAAGTACGCCGACAGGCGCCGGCAGCCGGGACAGATTCCGGTGGGCGCATCGAACGGCGGCCGGATCGACATCGGTGGCGTACAGCTCGATGTCGTTCAGAGCCGAGGCCAAAGCGACTGAAAGGGCAGCGGAGCCGCAACACAGCTCGACTACAACCGGCCGAGACGGTGCTAATGCCACGGCATGTCGCAAGAGAAGCTCTGTCCGGCGGCGTGGCACGAACACGCCAGGATCGATCGCAACCCGCATTCCCGCGAACTCGGCCCACCCAACGATCTGTTCGAGTGGGATTCCGGAGATCCGCTGTTGGACCATCTGTTCCAGCTCGGTAGATGTTTCCGCACTGGCCAGCAGTAGCTGAGCTTCGTCCTCGGCAAATACGCAGCCTGCAATCCGGAGTCGTGTGACAAGAGCCACACCGTCAGGCGGGTCAAGCAGCGACAGCTCAGTCGTCCTTTTCGCGCTCGGCGAGGAACTTCTCGAACTCGGCCGCGATTTCTTCTGCACTCGGTACGCGGTCCGGCCGCTCCGCTTGCAGGGCGTCGTACTGCTGCTCCAAGGTCGCCACGAGCTCCTGAACCTCCGTCGAGGTCGCCATCTCTTCCGCGATGTCGGCAAGGTTGCTGGCGGAGGCCTTCTCCAACGGTTCCAGTGGCACGGCTAGGCCGGTTGCCTGGTTCAGCGAGCGAGTCAGCGTGAGAGTGGCCTCCGGAAAAGATGCCTGGGCCAGGTAATGCGGTACGTGAGCAGCGAAACCCATCGCCTTGCGATCCATCTGCCCCAGGCGAAACTCCAGGAGGCCGGTGAAGCTGGCAGGCACCTCGACGCGATCGATCCAGCTCCGATAGCCCTTCACCAATGAGGGATCGGTGGCGTGGGCGGTCATCGTGATCGGTCGAGTGTGTGGCACCGCCATCGGAATGCCATGCACACCGATGGTCATGCGTACGCCGAATTGCTCAATCAAGCCGACAACTGCGGCCGCGAGCCGCTCCCATTGCACGTCAGGCTCTGGTCCACTGAACAGCAAAAAGACCTCGCCATGGCCATCGGTTACGCGGTAGATGCGAAGGTGCAGGTCTGCGTAGGACTTCCACTGATTGGTGTCGAAGATCATCGCCGGTCGCCGGCTGCGGTAATCATGCAGTTGATCATGGTCGAATTCGGCCAGCACCTCATGGTCGAGGTTCTCCAGCAGATTGGTCGAAAACAGCCGTCCTGCCTGCCCTGCATCGACGAAACCGTCGAGCTGGTGGATCAGCACGGGGTGATGCTCCTTGAGCTTGGCGACCACCGCCTCGTCCAAGGTGTACAGCTCCCGTGGATCCATCACGAGCACCAATCTACCTGTGGCTGGCTGCTGAACCCCCGGGCAAGCCGCTCGGACAGAGCGAGCGCAGCGAGCAAAGCAATCAAATATCGTGGTCGCTGAAGGTCGTTCGACCGTTCAGCTTGGCTGCCAGTTCATTGTCGATCCCGTCTGCCACGTCAGACAAAATGCGTACGGCCTGGCGTAGATGAGCCGGTACGAACGGCCGGGACATGACTGAAACGGTCACGAAGACGCGGTCCTTGATGAGCTGAAACTTCACCCACCGAGCCTCGACGTTCAAGTCGTTGAGTACCTCTGTCGCGCGCGACCGGCCAGCCACATCGTGGACGACCGGGGCGAAGAGCACCACTTCCTGGCCGTCTCTGGAGGTGCGGAGGAAGAGCATGGTGGATCCGACCCTGATTGCTACATCACCATCAACATCACGGATCGGCGGGTGGCCGTAGATCTCGGCCAGCTCTGCATCGACCAAATCGTTGAGATGTTGCTGGTTACGCGGCATGGTCGGCTCCAGATTGGGCCGTTCCAGGTGTTCCACTTTGATTGACGAGTCAGGTTCGATCGGCGCCTGAGCCGGCTGCAGCGCCTCCGCGAGCTTGTCTGGTACAAGAAAGACCGGATGCTGTACGCCGTAAATGTCGCGTAGCGCGGACACGACGACTTCGCTCATCCGATCTGAGGCGGCCTGTGGCAATTCGATCCAGAAGTCTGCTGCGGGCTCTAGCTGGGTGTCCTCGTCGCCGACAGCGGATGGCTGCCAGCCCAGGTCCTCCATAGCGGTGAGCTGATCGACCGAGAGCTGGAAGTCGGATCCGAGGACAGCGTTGCCTGCCGCCTCGCATCGGATCACCCCTGGATGCGGACTGCTCAGCCTGACAAACGGCGGAGGACCGTTACCTCCAGATGTTGTCCGGATCGTGAGGTCGGCGGTGTCGTCGATCATGGAGATGACCTCACTCAACCGACTCTGGAACTCAGCCCAGGCTTGAGCGGTACTTCGGTCGAGGTCGAAGTCGTCGATGTCGGCCATATGCGCCCCTCCCACCCAAGACAACGACACTAATGCCGCAGGTGTTCAAATGCCCAGCGCTGCCACCACCCTTGATGGCGATGGGCGACCGAGTCTAGTCGCGAGCCAACGGCTGGTCTCAACAAGTTTTGGCAGATCCACACCTGTCTTGATGCCGAGGCCTTCCAGCATCCACACCAGGTCCTCGGTCGCGAGGTTTCCGGTCGCCGATTTGGCAAAGGGGCAGCCGCCAAGGCCGCCCGCAGCGGAGTCCAATTCTGTCACTCCCGCCTCGAGTCCAGCCAGTACATTCGCCAAAGCCTGCCCATAGGTGTCGTGCAGGTGGAGTGCGATCCGATCGCGCGGCACACCGGCTGCCTCAGCGCAGTCGAGCACGGCTGCGACCTGACCGGCGGTTGCAACGCCGATAGTGTCACCCAGACTTATGGTCGAGCAGCCCAGTTCAATGAGTCTGGCCGCGACCGCGGCTGGACGTTCGGGATCGACCCTGCCTTCCCATGGGTCACCGAAGCACATCGACACATAACCACGTACCCGAATCCCACGGGCGCCGGCCGCCGTAACGACTGGCGCCGCCATCTGGATTGCACCGTCGAGCGTCGTGTCGAGATTCTGCTTGGCGAAGCTTTCGGTGGCTGAGACGAAGATCGCGATCTCATCAGCATCGGCGGCCACGGCACGTTCGAAGCCTCGTTGATTAGGGACAAGCACTGGGTAGCGGACGCCAGGACGGCGTCGGAGGCGCCTCATCAGCTCATCGGCATCAGCTAGCTGCGGAACCCAGCGTGGGGAGACGAAGCTGGTTGCCTCGATCACCGCGAGGCCAGCGTCGCCGAGGCGGTTGATGAGTTCCAGTTTGATCTCCAGTGGCACTACCGTGTTTTCGGCTTGCAGTCCGTCACGAGGGCCGACTTCGTAGACGGTGACGCTGTCGGGCAGACCGGGTCGTCGGTGAACTGCCGGCAGCGGGTCCATACCGGCGACTGTACGCGTGGCTGCGGCTGCCTATCGTTGAAGGATGACCGAGCCTGCAATGGTTCCGGCAGCCGCACCTGGTCCGGGAATGGTTCCTGTTGCGCCGGCTGCCTTACTACGCCGTCCGCGCTCGGCGCTGACTTGGGTCACCATGATCGTCCTAGGCTTGGGTGGCCTGATGATCGCGATCTTGATCTTTCTGCTCGGCGGTCCTACGGGTGCCTTGATCGCCACGCTAATGGCCGCGATCTCTTTTCCGGTTTTGATCTTGGTCTGCTTCTGGCTCGACCGCTATGAACCGGAGCCCGCGACTTATCGTCTGGCGGCCCTTGGTTGGGGCGCGGTTGCGGCAGTGGTGTTGAGCTTCATCGCCGAACGATTGTTGTTCGGCGTGCCTGGGACGACCGAATTCGTCGACGCGGCTGTAGGCGCACCCGTTATCGAAGAATTTGCGAAAGGCCTGTTTCTAGTCGCCATCGTGGTCTTTCGCCGTTCTGAGGTGGACGGAGTGCTGGACGGCATCATCTACGGCGCTCTGGTCGGAATCGGTTTTGCCTTTGTCGAGGACATCGTCTATTACCTGCAGTCTTTGCAAGCTGGGCAGCTTGGGGTCACGTTCTTCCTGCGCGGGATCATGGGGCCGTTCGCGCATCCACTCTTTACCGCCGCGACCGGCATAGGCATCGGGCTCGCCGTCTCAAGTCGACACCCGGGAGTACGGGTGATGGCACCTATCCTCGGCTTCCTGGCTGCGATCTTGATGCATGCGATCTGGAACGGCAGCGCGTTCTGGGGTTCAAACGGCTTTTTGTTCGCCTACGGCGCGATCATGCTGCCGCTCCTAGTGGTGGTGTTGGCGATTGCCATCTGGGCTCGCTCCCGCGAGGGCAAGATGCTTACAGCGGCCCTGCACCAGGTAGCGCAGATGGGCTGGATTCGGCCAGAGGAAATCCGGTGGGTTGCTCGGCTATCGGATCGCATGTCGGCACGTGCGTACGCGAAACGTGTCGGTGGCAAGCCCGCCGGTGCAGCGCTGCGCGCCTACCAACAGACCATGATCGAAGTAGCCTTCCTTCACCATCGCGCGGTCAACGGAACAGCTCCAGCTGATCTGAACCGTCGCATGAGCTTGCTGCTACAACGTGCGGCGTGGCTGAGGCCCTACGTCGTTTTTCCGCCTCAGGTAGTTCCACTGCCGCCCGCTAGCCCTGGACCGTCGGCTCCGCCGCCGGTGCAGCCGGGGGCGTCCGGTTTTCCCGACCGTAGATGATCATGGTCAGAGGCCGCACCAGCCAGATCGGCGGCCTGCGGCGGGCCGGTCGCCGCACGAACGTGGCCCTGCTTATCGCCCTCCTCGGGGCGGCAATAACAGGTGCTCTCGCCTTCGCAGCCGGTACGCCAGTCCCAGCGAAGATCACCACATTGGCCCACGGGCTTTTCGGGTTGGGGCTCGTTCTTCTGGTGCCCTGGAAGACGGTGATTGTTCGGCGCTCTTCGATGCTGCGAACCGCGAGCCTGATCTTGGTCGCCCTGATCGCAATCTGCATCGCATCTGGCCTGATTGAGGTCTTTCTGGGATATCGAGTGCTCTGGGGACTCAGCCCCATGCAAGTACATGTGGGGTCAGCTCTGCTGGCGGCGCCGTTGCTCGCCGCGCATGTCGTGAGCCATCGGCGGCAACGCTTGCGCCGCGTTGATCTGTCACGCCGCGTGCTGTTGCGTACCGGAGTTCTTGCCGCAGGCGCTGCCGTGACGTACGGGCTGCTCGAGGGCGTCGGCCGGCTGCTGGGATCTGCATCAGCTAACCGAATCGCGACCGGATCGCATCGAGTGAGTCCGAATGCGGTACCCGCCACGATCTGGCTTTTCGATCAAGTGCCTACCGTCTCGGCCGATCATCGTGTTGATGTTGCCGGATCGGCGTTCTCGCTGTCAGATCTCGAGTCGCGATCCACGCCGATCACCGCGAGGCTTGACTGCACCAGCGGGTGGTACACCGAGGCAGAGTGGACCGGCGTCAAGCTCGCCGACCTTCTCCCTGGTGATCAGCTGGCCTCGGCGGCAAGCATTGAGGTGATCAGTGTGACCGGATACCGTCGCCGCTTTCCAGCCGAGGAGGCTGGTTCTCTCTGGCTGGCCAGCGGCTATCAGGGTGAGCCGCTGCGGGCTGCGCACGGCGCGCCGGTCCGCCTGGTTGCGCCACATCGGCGGGGATTCTGGTGGGTGAAGTGGGTGGAATCGGTGAGGTTGAGCGACGAGCCGAGCTGGGGTCAGTCGCCCTTTCCGCTCTCGTAACGGGTGACGTCAGCTCGCCGATTCAGTCAGCTCGCGCGGCACAGCGATGACGTCGACGAGGGCGCCGTTGCGCCACACTGTGATCTCGACGCGACGGCCAATGGCGTCTTCAACCATCCGGCGCTGCAGCTCGGTGCTCGAGCCCAGCGACGTACCGGCGACGGCGACCACAATGTCACCGGATCTCAGTCCAGCGGCATCGGCCGGACTTCCGGCCACAACTTGGGCGACCCGTAAGCCGTCGCGCCTGCCGAGCTTCTTGACAAGTGCCGGCGGCAATGGTGCTTGGCTGCCCGCGATGCCCAGCCATGCGCGACGAACTCGGCCGGACGTCATCAAAGCACTGATGATGCGCTGTGTTGTCTCGTTGATCGGCACCGCTAGACCGACGCCGATACCAGCCACAGCGGTGTTGACGCCGATCATCCGACCCCGGCTGTCAGCCAGCACACCGCCGCTGTTGCCTGGATTGAGAGCGGCATCGGTCTGGATGACCTCATCGACCACTCTGCCCTGCTTCGTGGGCAGTGACCGACCCAGCGCCGAAATGATGCCAGCGGTCACGCTCCCGGCAAGCCCGAGCGGGTTGCCGACGGCAACCACAAGTTGGCCGACTTGCAGCTTCGCTGCATCGCCGAGGGTCACCGGATTGGGCACATCACCTCGGGCACGTAACACGGCCAGGTCGGAGAAGGCATCCCGGCCGACCACGTCGGCCGTCACCTCGCTGCCGTTCGAGAACGCGGCCGTGACCGTGTTGGCGCCCTCGACCACATGAGCACTAGTCAAAAGAAAGCCGTCGTCGGTCAACACGCTGGCACTGCCAGCACCATCGCCAAATCGGGATCGAACGCGGAGGCTTGCCACGCTCGGCAAAACCTGTTGGACCACATGAGTAACCGCTGACGAGTAGGCATCCAACGCCTCACGGTCACGATCATCAATCATGTTGTGATAACGCGTACGGCGCCAATGTGTTCCCTAACCCTTCGGCTTACCCTGCCCCGTAAGCCGAAGGGTTAGAGATGATCGAGGATCAGCTGCAGCCGCTGGTTGATCCGCAGCCTTCGCAGACGTAGCAGCTGCCGCTAGGGCGCATCTTCGTACCGCAGGTCAGGCAGAGCGGCGCGTCGACGCTGGTGCCAGTGATCTCTTCGAAGAGCTCCGCTGTTGTGTGTGCACCATGCGGAGCCGGCGTAGCGCTAGCGCCATCCATCTCGTCGGTTCGGACGTCATCGCCAGGGTCATTCTTCAGCGATTCGGCCTCGCTCAGCTCTTCCTCGATCGGCAAATATGAGCCGGTCTCGACCTGCCGAGCCCGCTCGGTGGCGGTGTAGATGCCGAGCTCAGCGCGCTCTTCGAAGGACAGGTAGTCCAGTGCCAACCGCCGGAAGATGTAATCCATGATCGACTGTGCCATCCGGATGTCCGGGTCATCGGTCAGGCCCGCGGGCTCGAACTTCAGGTTGGTGAACTTCTGGACGAAGGTTTCCAGCGGCACGCCGTACTGCAGAGCTATCGACACAGCAATGGAGAAGGCGTCCATTACGCCCGCCAGAGTCGAGCCTTGCTTGCCGAGCTTGAGGAATACCTCACCCAGGCCATCATCCGGGTAGGAGCCGGAGGTCATATAGCCCTCGGCGCCTCCGACAGAGAAGGACGTGGTACGACTCGGTCGCGACTTGGGCAGTCGCTTGCGGGTCGGCCGGTAAACCACCTTCTCCACGACCTCCGGCTCGGCGGCAGCTGCCTTCTTATCATCCGCCTTCCCGCCCTTGCCCTCGCTCAGTGGCTGGCCCACCTTGCAGTTGTCGCGGTAGACCGCCAGCGCCTTCAGACCGAGCTTCCAGCCCTGCAGGTAGACCTCGGCGATGTCCTCCACCGTGGCTGACTCCGGCAGATTCACGGTCTTTGAGATTGCACCGGAAAGGAACGGTTGAGCCGCTGCCATCATCCGAACGTGGCCCATGGGCTTGATCGCGCGCTGCCCCATCGCGGTGTCAAACACCTCGTAGTGCTCAGGCTTCAGTCCCGGCGCATCAATCACGTGACCATGCTCGGCGATGAACTCGATGATGGCCTCAGCGGTCTCGTCGGCGTAACCCAGCTTCTTGAGCGCTCGGGGAATCGTCTGGTTGACGATCTGAAGAGAACCTCCGCCGACCAACTTCTTGAACTTGACCAAGGAGAAATCTGGCTCGATACCGGTGGTGTCACAGTCCATCATGAAGCCGATAGTTCCGGTCGGAGCCAAAACACTGGCTTGGGCGTTCCGATAGCCATTGGCCTCGCCGATTTTGATCACACCATCCCAAGCGGCCGTAGCCCGCTTGCGAATGTCGGCATCCATCGCGTTGATGGTTCGCAGTGCATCATTGGCAGCTTGGTGCTTACGCATGACCCGCTTGTGAGCGTCGGCGTTGCGTGCATAGCCCTCATACGGGCCAACGATCCCGGCGAGCTCCGCCGACCGGCGGTAGGACACACCGGTCATCAGCGAGGTGATCGCTGCAGCAAAGGCACGGCCACCTTCAGAGTCGTAGCCGTGGCCAGTGGCCATCAATAGCGCACCCAAGTTGGCGTAACCGATACCGAGCTGACGGTACTCACGAGTCGTGCGACCAATGGCTTCTGTTGGAAAATCGGCGAAGCAGATCGAGATATCCATCGCGGTGATGATCAACTCCACCGCCCGCTCGAACGCTTCGGCGTCGAAGGTGTCGTCCTCGCGCAAGAACTTGAGCAGGTTGAGGCTCGCCAGATTGCAAGAGCTGTTATCCAAGCTCATGTACTCCGAGCAGTTAGCAACCACAACTCCGCTAACGATGTAGGAGTGATTGCGCGGCTCGGTCAGGTTGTAGGTCGTCTCAAAACCCTTTGAGGTACGCGACACCATCCGTACCGTCTGACGCACCGCGTAGGAGGAATGTGCGTCGATCACATGAGTGAGGCGCTCGTGCTTGGCACCGATCGAGAAGTCGATCAAGGCCGCGAACTCGCGCAGTGAACGGCCGGTGATGCGCAAGTCATACGTCGGGCCGTCTGAACCGTAGGAAACCGCCTCGCCGCTCTTACGCACGTAGCTGAGCGACTCGAGCTTGGTTCCAGTTTCGTAGATGCGGCTGGCAATTCCAAAGGAGGAGAGCAGCTCCTGCACACCGAGGAGGAGCTCTTCGGATCGGCTGCCGAGCCCGACGTACCGCGTGCCTTTCGCCTCATCGTCGACTACACATCCATCGGCGTCGAAGAGTCCTTGTAAGAAGGCAAGCACGGCCTCCTCGGGCGCCTCAAAGATGGACTCCGGCACGACCTTAGTGCTCGAGCGGCCGTTGCTGACTCCGAGTGCGCCCATAAACCGAACAACGTGGGTCTTGCCCGACCGGAGCTGAACGGTTCCGTTGGGTTGATTGCTCGGCTTGGCATCGAAGCCAGTCCACCTGCGCAGGAGGGCAGCGTGTCGAGGCAGAACTTCAGCTTGATCGGCCATATTGCCGAACACCGTTGTGACGACCTGGTTAGTGATGCATCCGTCACCCACCAACCAACCAAGGAAGTGTCCTAGCTCTTCATCCCATTTCTCTGGCAGGGCCAGCCCGCGAGCCAATCGACCCACGCGCAGCGCCGGCTCAGGCAGTTCTACCTGCGCCATGGTGCGGGCTGCGTACTCGAAGGAGCGCACCACCTCGTCGGACTCAGACAGATCCTCGGCGTGGACCCAGCCTCGGTTCGCAGTCCAGACTCGGTGTCCCGGCGTGCAGCGTAGGCGCGATCCATCGGAGAAGCGAAGCTCGACAATCTCGTTGGTCCCGGTGATCATGTAACGGATGGGACGCGTCGCGACGACCCGACCTTTGGGGTCGGCCTCCGAAGTGACGTCGTTGGTGTAGATCTCGCTGGTCTCGCCTGCAGCAGCCCGCGTTACAAGGTCGCCGATCCTGATCAAGCCTTGGTCGGTGACGACGCGCTGATCGGCTGGAAAACATGGATTGGATGCGGTGATCCGACCCGTCTCCGGATTGGTGTGCCAATCGTTGATCGTGTCGTCGTATTGGATGCCGGGATCGGCGCACTCCCAAGCGGCTTTGGCCATCTTGTTGAACAGCTCACGAGCCTTCACCGTCTCGAGAACGCGACCATCGGTACGGGCGCGCAATGCGAAATCGCCGTCATCCTCAACGGATCTCATGAACTCATCCGTCACGCGTACTGAGTTATTGGCGTTCTGGTACTGGACAGAGGTGATATCGCGACCACCTAGATCCATGTCGAAGCCGGCATCGCGCAGCGCTCGGATCTTGTCTTCCTCGCGTGCCTTGGTCTCGACGAACTCCTCGATATCTGGATGATCGACATCGAGCACCACCATCTTTGCGGCACGACGGGTCGCTCCGCCCGACTTGATCGTTCCTGCGCTTGCGTCAGCGCCCCGCATGAACGAGACCGGGCCGGACGCAGTGCCACCGGAGCTCAACAGCTCCTTGGACGAGCGGATCCGGGAGAGGTTGAGGCCGGCACCTGAGCCGCCCTTGAAGATAAAACCTTCCTCCCGATACCAGTTCAAGATCGAGTCCATCGAATCGTCCACCGACAGGATGAAGCAGGCTGACACCTGCTGCGGAGAGGCGGTACCAACGTTGAACCAGACCGGGGAATTGAACGAGAAGTACTGGTGCAGCAGCATCCAGGTCAATTCGTGCTCGAACACCTCCGCTGACTGGGCGTCGGCAAAGTAGCCGTAGCCCTCCCCCGCCTTGCGATAGGTCTTCACCACGCGGTCGATCAGTTGCCGCAGGCTCTGCTCACGGGCTGGCGTGCCGAGCGCCCCCCGGAAGTATTTGGTCGTGACGATGGTCGAGGCGTTCACGCTCCAAAAGTCGGGGAATTCAACGCCCTTTTGCTCAAAGACCACCTCGCCGGTCTTCCAGTTCGTTTGAACGACGTCGCGGTGTTCCCATGTCACCTCGTCATATGGGTGCGTCCCAGTGGTGAAGACGCGGTCAATGCCTAGACCCGCGTGCTTCGGCGGTGCACTCTTGCGTTCTGGGGCACTTTTAGACTCCGGTGCGCCTTTGGGATCTGCACTTTTGTTTTCCGATCGCCCATTCGTCGAACGGGTGGTTTCGGTCATTTCTGCCTTTCTATTTAGACCGGCGCTAGTCCTGGCACCGACGATTGAGGTGGCTTGGAACTCTGGGCATCGGCCCGGAGATATGAGCCCTACGGCGGCTCGGGACGATCAGTCGTGCGCTGGCGGGCTGGGGTCAGCCGGTGGGGGGTGAAGTTGCTCATCTTGTTGTCCGCCGCGCGATCGGGAATCAGCGGCTCAATCCCAGTCGGTTCCTGCTCAACGCGAAGCAGCGCAATCTCGGCTTCAAAGTCATCTACCGACCGGAACTGGCGATAGACGCTTGCGAAGCGCAGGTATGCAACCTGATCAAGCTCTCGCAGCGGCCCCAGAATTGCGACACCGACTTCGTCGGCCGGTATCTCAGGTTGACCCAATCCCCGTAGCGAGTCTTCGACCACTTGGCCCAAGCGGGCCAGCTGGTCCTCGGTGACAGGGCGGCCCTTGCAAGCCTTGCGAACCCCGTTGATCACCTTGTCCCGATTGAACGGCTCGACCACACCACTGCGCTTCACGACGACTAGCTGCATCTGCTCGATGGTGGTGAACCGTCGCTCGCAGGATGGACACTGGCGACGGCGGCGAATGCTTGTACCGTCCTCGGTCGTCCGCGAGTCAAGCACCTTGGAGTCGGCGTTGCGACAGTACGGGCAATGCATTGTCCGACTCCTTTCTGTGCTGAACAAGCTTGGGGAAGATCTGGGGATCATCCTGTGGGTTAGTGGAGAGATCTTGTGGACCGCCCTGTGAACTTCTGTGGGTATCGAACCACAACTTGTGGACGAACCACATGCTTGTAACTACTAGATATGGATAACCGTACGTCCTAAGACCATTGTCTGCAAGAGCACTGACACTTTTTGCGACGCGGCGTGGCGTTGAGGTTGCGGATACCGCAACGACGCCGAAGTCAGAGCAGATTACGTGCCAGCGTGTAGATCACTGCGAGCACCAGTGCAGCCGCCAACCAGTACGTCGGGCGCACGCGTCGCAAGCCTTCGGCGAGGCGACGCGGCAAGCGAACAGCCGGTCCCCCGACGGCCTCTACGGCCCACAGCGCGCCGAGTACGCCGACGATGAGCAGGCCAATAAGTGCGAGTGGATTGAAACTCAACGCCGCGCCCACGTCACCATGGAGCAGTGCATCGCCCATCCGGGTACCGCCGCAGAGCGGGCATTCCCAACCAGTGAGGGCGCGGAACGGGCACGGCAACCCAACGCCCGTCGTCGCGTACAGCACACTGAGCGCAAGCCCGCCGGCAAAGAAGGCGCCAACGTATCCCGCTGCTCGAGCAGCACGGAACGGACGGACGTCGGTGGAAAACGCCACCTTCTCATTGTGCCCGCGACCGCCCGATCTCAGTCGGCCGTACCGATCGGACATCACTACGACGCCGATCACCTACACTCGCCACGTCCCAACGGACTCAACAAGGACACGCATGACCGACCAGTACGGCAGCCAGTGGCCAGAGCCGTCGGCGGCCAATCCGCAGCCGTCCTTCGGCGCACTGCCAGCCGGCCAGGCTTATCCGACTCCCGCGGAAAACTCCGGTGCCGCTACCGGAGCCGATTACGCCAGCTGGGGCAACCGGGTTCGCGCCAGACTGATCGACCAGACGCCAACGTATCTCGGCTTGATCATTTTCTGCGCCGGCTACCTGATCCTGATCATCCGGCTGGTGCTGAGCGGTACATCCACTCCCGATGTGGAGGGCGCGGCGGTCACCATGATCGTGGGTCTCAGTGTCATGGCCGCAAGCCTGGTCTGGGTTGCTTACAACCGCTGGTTGACAGCAGGCAGGACCGGGCAGTCCCTGGGAAAGCGTGTGACGAAGATCAAGCTGGTTGGCATCGACACCGATGCACCGATCAGTCCCAGAAATGCGTTCATTCGTGATCTTGTGCACATCCTCGACGCGCTGACATTGGTGGGCTATCTGTGGCCACGGTGGGATGACAAGAAGCAGACCTTCGGTGACCACATCATGAAAACCATCGTGATCAATGACGCGATGGATGCTCCGGGTCGGTGATCTTGGCCGACGGAGCGGTCGATGTAGCGGTGGCGTAGCGTCAGTCGATAGAGCGTCAATGGGCACATCGGACGAAGGGAGCGGGCGATGCCACTATTGCGAGGCCGTCGCGAGGAAGCAGGCTCAACCAGGTACCGGATGCAGGAAAAACTCTTCGCAATCGGCGACGACTTCTGGATTGAGAACGAGGCAGGCGAGCGCGAGTTCAAGGTAAACGGAAAGGCTCTTCGGGTACGCGACACACTGATCCTCGAGTCGCCGCGGGGTGAGCAGCTGTACTCGATCCAGGAAAAGATGCTGCACGTTCGAGACACGATGGACATCGAGCGCGACGGAAAAAAGGTCGCCACCGTGAAGAAGGCGCTGATAACTCCGCTCCGCGAGCGGTTCTCCATCGATGTTGAGGATGGCGACGACATGGAGGCCAAGGGCAACATCGTCGACCACGAATACAAGATCGAGCGCGACGGAGATGAAATCGCCGAGATTTCGCGCCGGTGGTTCCGAGTACGAGACACCTACGGCGTAGAGATCAAGCCGGGGCAGGACGCCGGTTTGGTATTGGCCACTGTGGTTTGCATTGATCAGATGACCCGTGACGTCGGGTGATCGGGCGTCTCATGTTCACTAATGCGCCTGCCGTGCTCCTTGGACCGCGGTGGCGTAGCCAGCACCTGTGACGCGCACGACAGTCATGCCAATCACCGCAAGTGCCGCGATCATGATGATGGCAGCAACCGCGATCACTACCGCGATTCCGCGATCAGTGAGCTGGCATTGCGCCGGAGCTGTGGCCGTGCGAGCCGTGGTCGCCATCCGCCGAATCTCGCACCGGTGAGCAGGTGAAACTGCAACGTGCGGGATGAAGACAGGTACGGCACTCATCGGTCTGTACTCATTGGACTGTACTCATTGGACTGGGCTCATCTCTCCATAACTCAATAGAAATTCCTCGAACTGATGTTCGATAGAACGTACGTTTGATTTGTACCGCATCTTTGACACACCGCCAAGCTCATTCGCACAAGCATTCGAGGTGTGTCGCAAACATTCAATCGCCCCGCTCTGACACTTTCGGCCACCACCGACTCCACTGCTACGATCTTCAACACGCTCGAACAAATGTTTGAATGTGTCAGCAGATTTCTCTATCGTCAGCGTTATGGCACACAGCGACTCCAAGCCCCAGCCAAAGTTTCCTGAGCCCAGCAAGCGCCGCGGACGTCCGCGCGCAAGTGATGTGGCGGCTCAGCTTGGAGAGAGCGCCGCCCTCACCTCACTTCCAGACGGACCTACCGACGCCGACGGGCTGACACTTCGGCAGCGCCGGATCTTGGAAGTGATCAAGGACACGGTGGAGAGGCGCGGCTATCCGCCGAGCATTCGAGAGATGGGCGATGCTGTGGGCCTCGCCTCATCATCGAGCGTCGCGCATCAGCTCAAGATGCTCGAGGCCAAGGGGTTCTTGCGCCGCGATCCGAATCGACCTCGCGCGTTGGAGGTACTGCTGCCCGGCGAACCTCGCGCAGCCGGCCGACAGCTTTCACTTTCCGACCGGACAAGCAGCGAGGATGACACCGGTATTGGGGATGCCTTTCCCGAGCCTGTGCGTGTTCCGGTGCTGGGGCGTATTGCTGCGGGTGGGCCGATCCTTGCCGAGCAGAGCATCGAGGATGTCTTCGCGCTACCTCGGCAGCTGGTCGGCGAAGGCACGATGTTCTTGCTGGCCGTGCGCGGGGATTCCATGATCGAAGCTGCGATCTGCGATGGCGACTGGGTTGTTGTTCGGCAGCAGCCGACGGCGGACAACGGTGACATCGTCGCGGCATTGCTGGACGATGAGGCGACTGTCAAGACGTTCAAACGAACCGGCGACCAGGTATGGCTCATCCCACACAACCCGGTGTACGACCGTATTGATGGGAATCACGCCACAATTTTGGGCAAGGTCGTGGCTGTCCTCCGCCGAGTCTGACGAGAGCGCTTGGCGTGCCGGTTGTCTTGCTACAGCATGCTTGGTTCGGAGGTCGCCATCTCCGTCATGAAACGGGCTACGGCACGTAGCTTGTTCGAGACGTCAAGAGCGGCGACTTTGTACGCCTCAGACAGCGTCGGGTAGTTCAGGACTGTGTCGACGAGATAGTCGACCGTTCCACCACATCCCATGATCGCTTGACCGATGTGAATTAGCTCGGTCGCATTGGTACCGAAGACGTGTACACCCAGAATTTCCCGAGTGTCAGCGTGCACAATCAGCTTCAGCATGCCGTACGGGTCGCCGACAATCTGGCCACGAGCTAATTCCCGATAACGCGAAATCCCGACCTCGAACGGAATCGACTCCCGGGTCAGCTCTCCTTCGGTCTTACCGCAGTACGAGATCTCAGGAATGGTGTAAATGCCGATGGGCTGCAGACCCTGAAGCTCATTTGCCGGCTCGTTGAATGCGTGCGACGCCGCTAGTCGACCCTGGTCCATCGAGGTGGCCGCCAAAGCTGGGAAGCCGATCACGTCTCCCACTGCGTAGATGTGCGGTATCTCGGTCTGATAGTTCTCGTTGACCACGAGCCGTCCGCGGTTTTCGGTTTTGAGTCCGGCAAGATCAAGTCCCAAGCTGGCCGTATTGCCTTGCCGCCCTGCGGAATGCATCACGACCTCAGCCGCGATTTTTTTGCCGGAGGCAAGAGTCGTGATCGTGCCGCGTCCTGAGCTCTCGACTGAGGAGACCTCTTCCCCGAAACGGAAGGACATGGTGTGGTCGCGTAGGTGGAACTTCAACGATTCGACGATCTCGGGATCGCAGAACTCGAGCATGTTGGGACGCTTTTCCACCAGCGTGACGCGGGTGCCCAGCGCGGCGAACATCGACGCGTACTCCACACCGATAACCCCTGCGCCGACGACCACCAACGAGCCGGGCACATTGTCCAACGTGAGGATCTGATCAGAGTCCAGCACCCGCACTCCATCGAATTCGACGTGCGGAGGACGAGCCGGGACGGTTCCAGTTGCGATCACGATGTAGTTCGCTGTCAGCGTCCGAAGCGCGCCGACACCTTCGATTTCGACTGTGAGCGTGTGTGGATCCAAGAAGCTTGCGAATCCTGGGACCAGTTCTATGTGATTACGCATCAGCTGGGATCGGATGACCTCAGTCTCACGACCGACGACATGTTGCAACCGAGCCAGTAGGTCGGAGATGGTGATCTCATCCTTGACCCGGTAGCTGGCTCCGTAAAGATCACGAAGCTGCATGCCGGTCAGGTAGAGGACCGCCTCCCGGAGGGTTTTGGACGGGATAGTGCCAGTGTTGACGCAGACGCCCCCGACCATCGACTTGCTGTCGACAATGCACACCTTGTGGCCCAGCTTGGCCGCCATGATCGCAGCCTTCTGACCACCAGGACCCGAGCCGATCACCGCCAGGTCGAAATCGTACGTGTGCTCCATAGCGCAAGCGTGCCAGAGGATCGACACGTTGGCCAGCTATGGATCTGGGGCTGGCAGCGGACCAATCAAGCCTGATCAGGACATTCGTTGGTCTGCCGATTCATGTGAGAGGCGACGGAGAGCTTGAATCGCGACCTGTCGGTCAGTCGTTTGCCACATAGCAGGCATGGATGCCTTGAGGAAGCTCCCATACCGCGCCGTGACGAGTCGCGGATCGAGTACGGCAACCACTCCCCTATCGGTCAGGCGACGGATCAGTCGGCCGGAGCCCTGCGCCAGTAGCAGCGCGGCGTGGCTTGCGGCGATCTTCATGAACCCGTTACCGCCTGCCTCCGCGACTGCACGCTGGCGAGCCATGGTCAATGGCTCATCGGGACGAGGGAAAGGAATCCGATCGATGATCACAAGCTGGCAGGTTGCACCCGGCACATCGACTCCTTGCCACAGTGACAGCGTGCCAAACAGGCTGGCTCGCTCTTCTGCGATGAATCGCCTGGTGAGCTCAGGTAGCTGCGCGTCCCCCTGGCACAAGATCGTTAAGTTCGACAGCTGCTTACGAGTGAAGACCGCGGCAACCTCAGCAGCCTTACGCGAGGAAAAGAGCCCGAGCGCCCGGCCACCGGAGGCTTCGACGAGTTCAGCGATTTCGGCCAGAGAGGCCTCAGACAAACCGTCCCGACCTGGCGGGGGTAACGAGCGTGCGATGTACAAGATGCCCTGCCGGCGATACTGGAACGGCGAGCCGACGTCCAGTCCCCGCCAGGGAATGACGCCAACGTCAAGATCATTTGCAGCGGCTTCGCCTTCCTCTCGATCACTCCGCAGCCGCGATGGATCAACGCGCTCCTCATCCTTCAGCCCGACGCTGCTTGCCATCGGGGTGAAGTCACCGCCCAACTTGAGAGTCGCAGAGGTCAATACGGTGGTGTGTTCGCCGAAGATTCGCGACCTCATCAGTCCCGCCACCGACAGCGGGGAGACTCGCGCCTCCCGTCCGAACCGTTCCCGATCGGCCACCCACACCACGTCGTGTTTGTCTAGGCCGGCCATCCGTTCCGCGATGTCGAAGATCTCCTTGACCGCAGCCGTCGTCTGGCGTCTGTCAGGACCTTGGTTGTCTCCGCTGGTCAATGCGGTGATCACAGCCCGAGCCGAGTTCCGCACGGTCTCGCAGGCGGCGACGAACGAACTGTCCGGGTCCTCCACGCGCTCCAGAGCGGCGGCATCTAAGGCCATGCGTAATGTCCTAGCTGATTCCAGGAGCTCCTCCGCGGCCTCGTCGTCGAGATGGACCTGCGCGCGACGGGCGACACGCTCAATCATCTGCGGACTCAATTCGGCCGATGCGGCACCGGTGACCCGGGACACCAGCTCATGCGCCTCATCGATGATCACCGCTTTGTGCTCGGGGAGCGCCGTCGCGCCGTGCATGGCATTGATCGCAAGAAGTGCGTGATTGGTGACAACGAGGTCAGCCGCCCGCGCGGCGTCGCGCGAGCCTTCAACGAAACATTCCGCTCCGTAAGGGCAGCGCTGCACGCCCAGACACTCGCGAACTGGAATAGAGATCTGCGCCCAGCCTCGGTCGGTATGGGGCGGCGCGTCATCGCGGTCGGCCAGCCCGTGCTGTGCCGCCTGATCTTCTGCCCAGCCGCGCAATGCCACAGCCTCCGCACCGAGGACTGACTCCGGCGTACTCTGCGGCGAGGCTTTGATGCTTTCGATCAGATCGTCGGCTGGAATCAGCGCCTCTTGATCTTCAGCAGCAACTTCCCGAACCCGCAACATGCAGGCGTAGTTGGTGCGTCCCTTGAGGATCGCGTGCCGCGGCCTCCGGCCGGTAACCGACTCAACCGCATCAAGTGCTGCGGGAATGTCATTGGTGGCCAGCTGGGCCTGCAACGCCAGCGTCGCGGTCGCCACGACGATGCGATCGCCCGGATGCCGGATCAGCCAGAGCAGCGCGGGGGCCAGATAGCCCAGAGATTTCCCGGTTCCGGTGCCTGCCTGGACGAGCAAATGGCTTTCTACTTCCAGGCTCTCGGCGATGGCATCAGCCATCTCGACCTGACCAGGTCGATCGGTGCCACCGATCGCCTTGACCGCAGCCGCAAGAACGTCGCGGTGCCCTACCTCTAGCGCGACGCCCTTATTTGTTGCGGTCACCGCAGAACTCTAATCACGGCTGGCATCACAGTTGGGGCAACCAGCCAGCATCGTTTATGCGCGCCTTAGTGATGCAGTGCTCAGGAGCTCGTACGGAGCTAGCTCGGCAGCCAGCGACGGACTCACCCGAGCGGTGACCAGCGTGCCGTCTGCGAGATGTTCTGTGGTCAAGAACTCGCCAGTTTGGTGAATGCGATTGACCAGATCCCCGCGCTCGTACGGGACAAGTGCGCGAATCTCGATCTCCGGTCGCGGCAGCGACGATTCGATGGTCGCGCGGAGCTTGTCAATACCCTCTCCGGTACGCGCCGAGACAAAGACAGCGTCGGGATAGGTGCCGTGCAGCAGGCTCAGCGTTTCAGCGGCGGCACGGTCGATCTTGTTGATCACGATCAGTTCCGCGATTCCTCCGGCGCCAATGTCGCCCAGCACCCCGCGTACGGCAGCAATCTGACCGATCGGATCGGAGTTCGATGCATCCACGACATGCACTAAGAGATCCGCAAGCGCCGACTCCTCCAAAGTCGACGCAAAAGCCTCGACCAGGTCATGCGGCAGATGCCGTACAAAGCCGACAGTGTCTGTCAACGTGTAGAGCCTGCCGTCCGCTGCAGCGGCCCGGCGAGTAGTTGGGTCGAGCGTCGCAAAGAGGGCGTCATCAACCAGCACGCCGGCGCCCGTAAGCCGATTGAGCAAGCTGGACTTGCCTGAGTTGGTGTATCCGACAATCGCCACGGACGGGACTTCATGACGGCGACGTTCCGCGCGTTTGGTTTCCCGAGTGGTGTCCATCTCGCGTAGCGCGGCTCGGAGCTTTGCGATGCGGCTGTTGATGCGGCGCCGGTCGGTTTCCAGCTTCGTCTCGCCTGGACCACGACCGCCTATACCAACACCGCCGCTGGCGCGACCGCCCACCTGCCTGGACAGATTGCCGCCCCAACCGCGTAACCGCTGTTTCAGGTACTGCAGCTGGGCCAGCTCGACCTGCGCCTTGCCCTCAGCACTTCTGGCGTGAGCGGCGAAAATGTCGAGGATCAGTGCTGTCCGGTCAATGACCTTGACCCCAGTGCGGTCCTCGAGATTGCGTAGCTGGGCCAGGGTCAATTCGCCATCGCAGATCACCGTGTCGGCACCGGTGGCGATCACCACCTCGCGCAACTCGGCAACCTTGCCGCGGCCAATGTAGGTGGCCGGGTCCGGTCGTTCTCGGCGTTGGATGAGGCCTTCCAGAACTTGCGACCCAGCTGTTTCCGCTAACAGTTTGAGTTCGGCGATCGAGTTGCCGGCACTTACTTCGCTGCCAATGGTCCATACGCTGACCAGAACCACCCGCTCCAATCGAAGCTGGCGGTATTCGACCTCACTGATGTCGGCGAGCTCGGTGGACATGCCTGCCACGCGACGCAGCGAAAGCCGATCCTCCAGAGCCTGCTGGTCTCCGTCGTAACGTGCTTCGTCTGATGCCGATGGCTCGAGCCGCTCGACCAGCAGCTCGTCATCTGGTGTCGATTGAAATTGGTGGTCTCGTTGCGGAGCTGTCATATCCCGACCAGAATCTCACGACCCGACAAGTCGTTGCGAAGCGTTTTCCAGTCGGCTCGCTGATCAGCCTCATGATCACGTTCGACAGGGCTTAGGAATAGGGCTTAGAAGAGCGTGTAGCCACCGTCGATGACCAGGACCGTGCCGGTCATGAACGAGGAGGCATCCGAGGCAAGATAGACCACGCTGGGACCCAATTCTGATGGCATTGCATACCGCCGCATCGGGGCGTCGTCGATCCAGTGGCGCCTGAATTCTGGCTTGTCGACTGGGGCCATCTCGGTCTTGATGTAGCCAGGTGCCAGGGCGTTCACCCGGACGCCGTGCGGTGCCCATTCCGCGGCCAGCGACCGGGTGAGCTGGTGAACGGCCGCCTTGGATGCGTTGTACCCCGGCTGCCACTGTGGTCGGTTGACGATGTTGGCAGAGATGGAGCCGATGTTGATGATGGCCCCACTGTGTTGCTCGACCATCTGTCGACCGAACTCTTGCGAGCAATGCCAGACGCCGTTGACGTTGACGTCCATCACGAACTCCCATTCCTCCTCGGTCACCTCAAGGGATGGCCGGTGAATACACGCGCCGGCGTTGTTCACCAGCACATCGACCTTGCCGAGGCGGTCCATGATCTCGCCGACGGCCCGGCGCACCTGATCCGCCTCAGTGACGTCGGCAGCCACCGCTATGGCCGTAACCCCAAGACGCTCGAGCTCGGCGGTCACCTCTAGTGATCCGCCAGTGTCTCGAACCAGAAGGACGACATCGCTGCCGGCCTCAGCCAGAGCGGTAGCAAGTGCCCGGCCGATGCCCCGGTTGGCGCCGGTGACAACGGAGACCTTTCCGGACAGAGAAAACGCGTCGAGGACAGACATTGGCGGCTCCTTTGGCTAGACCGGCCGGGGTGCACCCGTTGCGGCGGAGATGGGAATGCGAGTTTCCAGGACTTCGCGGTCAGGGACTGTGAGCTCGCCATGCGCTACCAGAACCGCGGGTCCCGTCAGGTAGGCCCCTTCGCTGGTCAGCTCAACCTCAACAGTGCCGCCGGGCACATCTACCCGATAGGTCACCGGCAAGGGCTTGTGATCCTGACCATAGGCCCGTGCCGCCGCTGCGGCGGCGACCGTACCAGTACCGCACGAGCGGGTTTCGCCGACTCCCCGTTCGTACACGCGCATAGCGATGTGTTGTGGGCCACAGTTGCGTACGAATTCCAGATTGACGCCTTGCGGAAACTCCTCTGCAGGATTCCAGTCCGGGCCGGTATGAAGGGGCAGCCCATCAAGGTGGTCCACGAAGCTCACCGCATGAGGATTGCCCACGTCAGCCCTCAGGGCCTTGAACTCAGCTCCATCAGCCGTGGTGACAACGACCCAGCGATCTTGGATCGCAACGGGTCCCATCGAAACCCGGATCCTGCCGTCTGGCAGCGCAGTCGCCACCTTGAGCCCACTTCGGGTAGCAAGGTTCACGATCGGCCCGCTGGTCAGGTCGTGCTCGAGCAGGAAGCGAACAAAGACTCGGATGCCATTTCCGCACATCTCTGCGATCGATCCATCGGCGTTGCGGTAGTCCATGAACCACAGCCGACCGTCGCCATCCCAACTCTCTACATGCTTGGCGAGCACTGCCCGCAGCAGGCCATCGGCACCAATCCCAGCTCCGCGGTCGCAGATGAAGCGCACTTCGGCAGCCCCGAGGTCAAGCATCGATTCGCGATCGAGCAGGACAACGAAGTCGTTCTCGGTGCCGTGCCCTTTAGCGAACGACCACCTGCGCATAGGCCTCAGTCTTCCATCCCAGATGGAGGTAGAAGGCCGGCTGGCATAGCTCCGATTTCGATCGGTGCGGCCAGACCGTACGTGGCCGAGATGAGATCGGGTCGGTCATAGGACAACCAGTGAATCCGCGGGTCCTTTCGGAACCATGAATCCTGCCGGCGGGCGAACCTCCGAGTGGCGGTGATGGTGAGCTCTCGGGCTTCGGCCTCGCTGATCTCCCCGTCCAGAAACCGCAGCACCTGTCGATAGCCAAGAGCTCGCGATGCGGTCAGGCTGGCGCGCAGCCCAATGGCGGCGAGTCGGCGAACTTCGTCCACGAACCCGGCAGCCCACATCGCGTCCACACGCGCGGCAATCCGAACGTCCAAGGTCGCCCGATCGATCGCAAGACCGATCTGGACAACGTCGTGGAGCCGGTAATGATGCTCTGGTAACAACGCAGAAAACGGCCGCCCAGTCAGCTCAATGACCTCCAGGGCCCGAACGATCCGCCGGGTGTTGCCGGGAAGAATGCGCGCGGCAGCCACGGGATCCACATCGATCAACCTTTGGTGCAGCCGCCCCGCGCCGAACGTTGTCAGTTCGCTCTCCAGCCGAGCTCGTAGAACCGGATCGGTCCCTGGAAACTCGAAATTATCGATGATGGCTCGTACGTATAGGGCGGATCCGCCCACCACGATCGGCACGACGTTGCGCGTCTGGCAGTCGGCAATTGCTGCTCGTGCGACTTGCTGAAACTCCGCGACGGTCCAGGTTTCGTTTACTTCCAACAGGTCGATCATGTGATGGCGTATTTCGGCGCGCTCACTGACTGAAGGTTTCGCCGTACCGATGTCCATGCCGCGATAAATCAGCATGGAGTCCGCATTCACGATCTCCGCCGGCTTCTTTTCGGCCCGATAATGCCTAACCAGTTCGGCAGCCAAATGCGATTTCCCAGCGGCAGTTGGGCCAACCAGTACGACCGTCACGCCCAAAGTTTGGCTCAATATGTATGGCGTTCAGGCAATCGATCGACATTTTTCGGAGCCTGGAGTACAACGGAAGGTGGTCTATTTTCGGAGAGGTGGCACGGCGATGGGCATCTTCGACAAGGCGAAGGACGCCATGAGCGGGCAGCAAGACAAGGTTGACGCCGGTGTTGAGCAGGCCGGCGACATGGTCGACGAGAGGACCGACAGCAAGTACGCCGAGCAGGTCGACCAAGGCCAGGACATGGCAAAGGACAAGCTGGGCGGCCTAACGGGTGATCAGCCGGAGCAGCCTGCTTAAAGCATTGGGTTTCATAGGGACCTGGTGAACTAACCGCCAGCGATTTCAGGAGCGGTCGGATCGGCTGAGTCTCGCTTCTGCTCGCGCTGAACGTACTCCTCAATTGCCTCGACGTTGGTCTGTGATCGTCGCACGACGGCGACGAGAGCACTCATCGTGGCGACTTCCTCGACTTGCTCCTTGATAAACCACTGCATGAACTGGTCCGAGGCGAAGTCGCTCTCGTCGCGTGCCGTTTTTGTCAGCTCGTTGATCTGGGCGGTGACGCGGCGCTCCTGCTCGAGTGCAAGTTCGACGGGTGCCACGATGTCAGGAAAGTCGACCTGCGGAGCGCTTACTCCGGGAACGACGACCGGAGCATCCTGATCAATCAGGTACTTGATCATCATCATCGCGTGGTTTCGCTCCTCCAGCGCCTGAGCGTAGAAGAAGCTCGCCATCTGCGGCATCGTGAGGGCGTCGTAGTAGACGGCGCATGCCACATACTGCTGGTGCGCGGCGAACTCATGCCCTATCTGAAAGTTGAGCTGCTCGACAAAGGGTTCGGCGGGCATGCGACGGCTCCTCCAGCAACTGGTTAATGTGCGGCGCAGGTTTCGGCGGCCTGCACGATAGCAGGGACGCCGACGGTCGGCATGCCGAGATTGATTGCCGCACGACCAGGAGTTTCCGATACCGACTGACTGGCTTGCCAAGCGTCGCCGCCTCGGGTGCGGCGCAGGGTCACCAGTCCGGCATCGGCGTTGAGATAGTGGGGAGCGGCGTACGTGATGATCACATCGGCGATGTCGCCAGGCCGCGGACGCTCTCCCGGCGCCTCAGGAACTGAGACGTGGACGAGCCGGTTGTCGCGTGCTCTGCCCGACATTCGATGAGTCGTTGCATCCTTACGGCCCTCGCCATCGGCGAACATCACCTCCACCTTCCGGCCGACCTGTTTGGAGTTCTCCTCCATGGCGACTTGGCCGACCAGCTCTACGAGGCGGTCATAGCGCTCCTGGACCACCGGCTTTGGAATCTGACGGTCCATCGTCGCCGCCGGTGTTCCGGGACGGATGGAGTACTGGAAAGTGAAGGCCGACGCGAATCGCGCAGCGGCGACCACGTCAAGGGTTGCCTGGAAGTCCTCCTCGGTCTCTCCTGGAAAGCCAACGATGATGTCGGTGGTGATGGCGGCCTCTGGCATTGCGGCGCGCACCTTGTCGATGATGCCCAGATAGCGCTCGCTGCGATATGAACGACGCATCGCGCGCAGCACTGCATCGGATCCAGACTGCAGGGGCATATGCAGCTGGGGCATGACATTGGCTGTTTCAGCCATCGCCGCGATGAGGTCGTCGGTGAAGTCCTTCGGATGAGGCGAGGTGAAGCGGAGACGTTTCAGGCCGTCGATCTCGCCGCAGGCCCGAAGCAGTTTTGCAAAGGCCCGCCGGTCACCGAACTCCACGCCGTACGCGTTGACGTTCTGACCGAGAAGCGTCACCTCCTGAACTCCCTCGGCCACCAAGGCTCTGATCTCGGCGAGAACGTCGCCTGGTCTGCGGTCGGTCTCTTGGCCGCGTAGTGCAGGCACGATGCAGAAGGTGCAGGTGTTGTTGCAACCGACGCTGATGGAAACCCACGCTGCGTAGGCCGAATCCCGCCTAGTCGGCAGATTGGACGGGAAGGTCTCCAAAGCCTCCTTGATCTCAACCTGCGCCTCATGCTCAATTCGGGCACGTTCCAGCAGTACCGGCAAGGAGCCAATGTTGTGTGTGCCAAACACCACGTCCACCCACGGCGCCCGATTGAGGATGGTGTGCTTGTCCTTCTGCGCTAGGCAGCCACCGACGGCGATTTGCATGCCGGGCCGTGCCTTCTTGGCCGGCAACAGGTTGCCTAGGCTCCCGTAAAGCCGGTTGTCGGCGTTCTCACGCACCGCGCAGGTGTTGAACACCACAACGTCAGGCAGCGCGTGTTCGGCAGATCTGAGGTAGCCCGCCTCCTCGAGCAATCCGGCGAGCCGCTCGGAATCGTGCACATTCATTTGGCACCCGTAGGTGCGAATCTGATACGTGCGTGGACGAGCGGTTGGATGCGCCTCTTTTACTGCCGACATAGCAGACCAAGAGTAATAGTCAGACGGCCGTGGCGATAAAGTGCCAATCTGTGAGTATCGCTCCAACCGGTGAACAGTACGAGATCATCTTCGGCACCCAGCGTGCCGTTGTTACCGAGGTTGGTGCCACGCTCCGCAGCTTCTCGGTCGACGGCCGCGATGTGGTACGCGGCTTCAATGTAGATGAGCCGAGCACCCTCGGTCGTGGGCAGAACCTGATTCCGTGGCCGAACCGGATTCGGGACGGTCGCTACGTCTTCAATGGAGCCAGCCAGCAGCTGGCGTTGAGTGAGCCGGACCGGCACAACGCAATTCATGGACTTGTCAGCAATGTCCCCTGGGTCCTGATCGACAGACAAGCCGACGCGGTCACAAATCGGGTGCGCATCTACCCTCAGCATGGCTGGCCCGGCACCTTGGAAGCGACGATCACCCATCGGATCGACGCGCAAGGTCTGACGGTCAGAGTGGAAGCGACGAATCTCGGCACTGAAGAGTTGCCGTTCGGGTATGGGGCACACCCTTACCTGACCGTCGGTGAGTCCACGGTTGATGACGTCGCGCTGACGGTGCCTGCTGCGTCCTATCTGGAGGTCGACGACCGGCTGCTCCCGGTCAAGATCTCACCAGTCGCAGACACCACCTATGACCTGCGCAGCGGCCCGGTGCTGGGATCGGTAAATCTCGATACAGCCCTGACCGACTTAGACCGTCAATCCGACGGCCGCTGGCAGGTCAGGCTCGTGCTCGGCGAACGCACTGTCGAGCTGTGGGGCGACGAGACGATGCACTGGGTGCAGGTGTTTACCGGCGGGCCGAGCCGTCAGTCATCCATCGCGGTCGAGCCCATGACATGCGGGCCGGATGCATTCAATGGTGGCCCGACCCATGATGACTTGCGCGTACTGGTCGCCGATGAGACGTTCGTAGGCGAGTGGGGCATCTCCGATAGATAGCCTTGCAATGCGTCTCAACCGCGCAAAGAACTTACGGCCGTAACCGAAAATCCACACGTATTCCATGCTTTTTCGTCTGTCATTCGTCTAGGGTCGGGCGCATGGCGAAGTCCGAACTCTCGTCAGAGGAGGCGCACACTCAAGCCTCACCGGGATTCGAAGCTGTTCCGGGTCCGACTACGGGTCCGTCAGTAGCCCCCGGCGATCTCGGCGGTCCTGTGGTGGTGCTCAGTGATGTTGATAAGCACTTCGGTGAGCTGTATGTGCTTCAGAAGATCAATCTCACTGTGCGCAAGGGGGAGGTCGTCGTCGTCCTGGGACCGTCAGGGTCCGGAAAGTCGACATTGTGTCGGGTGATCAACCGGCTGGAAACGATTGAGTCTGGCACCATCACCATCGACGGTCAGCCACTTCCCTTAGAAGGCAAGGCATTGGCTCAGCTACGGGCTGACGTCGGGATGGTGTTTCAATCGTTCAATCTCTTCGCCCACAAGACCGTCTTGGAGAACGTCACGCTTGGTCCGATCAAGGTACGCAAAACGCGCGCCGCGGAGGCCAAGAAGCGAGGCATGGAGCTGCTAAAGCGAGTTGGAGTCGATTCACAGGCTGAGAAGTATCCGGCTCAGCTCTCCGGCGGCCAGCAGCAGCGAGTGGCGATTGCCCGGGCACTCGCCATGGATCCCAAAGTGATCTTGTTTGACGAGCCGACGTCAGCCTTGGACCCGGAAATGGTGAATGAGGTGCTGGACGTCATGATCTCTCTTGCCCGCCAGGGCATGACCATGATCGTGGTCACTCATGAGATGGGCTTTGCTCGCAAGGCCGCTAATCGGGTCGTCTTCATGGATGACGGCCAGATCGTCGAGGAGGCTGATCCAAAATCCTTTTTCACGAGCGCGCAAAGTGCTCGAGCCAAAGACTTCCTGAGCAAGATCTTGACCCATTAACTCGGCGACGAAGTTCCGCTGCGTCTCATCTCGACCGGTTACTGGCAACGAATGAAGTTCGATCGGTCATCAGCCAAGATCCGAGCCCGCCAACCTCGGATCGCACAACACACAAGGAGAAAGAAAAGCAATGAACATCAGCAAGAAGATCATCGCCGGGACGGCGGGATCGGTGTTGGCGCTCACCATGGCTTCCTGTGGTGGTGGCGGCGGCGCCGGCAGCGCCACGGGCGACACACTCACGATTGGCATCAAGTACGACCAGCCGGGGTTGGGTCAAAAAGTCGGAGAGGACTTCAAGGGCTTGGATGTCGACGTGGCGAGATACGTCGCCAAGGAACTCGGCTTCGAGGGCGACAAAGTGATCTTCAAGGAGACCCCGTCGGCCCAGCGTGAGACTGCGATTCAGGGCGGTCAGGTTGCGTTGATCTTCGCGACCTACTCGATCACCGACGCGCGGAAGGAGAAGGTGTCCTTCGCCGGGCCTTATTTCATCGCTGGTCAGGACTTGCTGGTGGCTGCCGATAACACCGCCATCACCGGACCGGAGACGATGAACGGCAAGACATTGTGCTCCGTAACTGGCTCGACTCCGGCCGAGAAGATCAAAAAGGAATATGCGACGACGGTGAAGCTGTTTGAGCAGGACACCTACTCCAAGTGCGTGGAGGCTTTGCTCGGCGGGACCGTAGACGCGGTGACGACGGATAACGTGATCTTGGCCGGTTTCGCTGCCCAGCCGCAATACACAGGCAAGCTCAAAGTCGTCGGTAAGCCGTTCTCGACCGAGAGGTACGGCGTCGGTCTCAAGAAGGGCGACACCGAGCTGTGCGGGAAGGTCAACTCTGCACTCGAGAAGATGGTCTCCGACGGATCCTGGCAGAAAGCGGTCGAAGCCAACGTCGGCCCGTCGGGCTTCAAAGTCGACACCTCGACGAACCCACCGAAGCCCGAGCCCTGCGCAGCGGCGTAGGGAGTCCTCGAACGTGCTTAGGGGCCCGCATACTGTCGTCGGCCCCGAGCGCGCAGAAGGTGCGATGAATGCTTAACGATCTGTCCGAGCTCTTGGCCGAGTACAACGTGCCCGCGGCGTTCTGGATGACAATCAAGTTGACCGTCGTGTCCGCTATTGGGGCCCTGCTGATCGGCACGATCATCGCGATCATGCGAGTATCCCCCGTGGCGGTGTTCAGATCGTTCGGCACGGCGTACGTCACGCTGGTTCGCAATACGCCGCTTACGCTGATCGTCTTCTTCTGTGCCTTCGGGTTTTACATCACCCTGCAGTACCGGCTCGGGTCACAAGACTCACCCATCGATGTGCAGAACTTCCGCTGGGGAGTCTTGGCGCTGGCGGTATATCACGCCGCCTTCGTTGCCGAGGCGTTGCGGAGCGGGATCAATAGCGTGCCCAAGGGCCAGGCTGAGGCCGCTAGAGCCATCGGCCTGGACTTCGGCGCGACGTTATCGAACGTGGTGCTGCCTCAAGCTTTTCGCGGGGCCATCGCACCGCTGGGCAATGTGCTTATCGCGCTCACCAAGAACACCACGGTGGTGGCCACCATCGGCGTGGCTGAAGCGTCTTATCTGATGAAGGGAATGATCGAGTTCCGTCCTGACTTGATCTACGCGATCTTCGTCATCATGGCGACCGGATTCGTGATCTTGACACTGCCCGTCGGAGTTCTTTTCACTACCCTGTCACGGCGACTGGCGGTGAGGCGATGAGCGCCGAATCGAGTGTGCTGTTCGATGCTCCGGGGCCCCGAGCGCGCCGCCGGTACATGGTCATAGCCATCGTTGGCAGTCTCGGCATACTCGCATTGCTGTACCTGGTGATCAGCGCACTGGCGGCGAAAGGCCAGTTCACGGCCGCCAAGTGGAGCCCGTTTCTTGATCCGGTCACCTGGACGTCTTACTTGTTGCCAGGCCTCAGGGCGACTCTGGTCGCCGCATTCTTCTCGGTGATTCTGGCGATTATCTGCGGAATCTTGCTAGGAATGGGGCGCCTGTCCGAGGCTGCACCGGTGCGCTGGGCGTGCGGTGTCTTCGTGGAATTCTTCCGCGCTGTTCCGGTGCTGATGATGATGCTTTTCGCCTATTACGTCTTCCTCTTCGGCTTCCAGATCTCCGGCGAGGCTCTTCCGCTGCTCGGCGTGATCGCAGGACTTACGTTTTACAATTCCTGCGTTATCGCTGAGCTCATCCGCTCCGGAGTCGGAGCACTACCGAAAGGTCAGCTGGAGGCCGGGCTGGCGATCGGGCTTACACCGTTCGCGACGCTGCGCCTCGTGCTGCTGCCGCAGGCCATAACCATAATGCTGCCCTCTATCGTCAGTCAGCTCATCGTGATCCTGAAGGACTCTGCGCTCGGATTTTTGATCTTGTATCCAGAGCTGGTGCGCAGCGGCCAAACGCTGGCCTCTCTGGAAGGAAACATCATTCCGACCTTCATGGTGGTAGCTGCAATCTTCATCATCATCAACTATCTGTTGACGCGGCTCGCGCACTACTTGGAGCGGCGGCTGCAGACCCGGCGACGCGGCCCGAGACTGCCTCAGGCGCAGCCTCTTAGGAGCCCGTCCATGGCACCGGGCGGTGCCATGGCGGCGTCAGGTCCAAACTAACGGATCCGAACTAGCGAGCGGTCTCCGTCGCTCGGGACTCCCGAACCACAGTCACCTTTATCTGGCCGGGGTAGGTGAGTTCTTCCTCAATCTGCTTGGCAATGTCGCGAGCGAGCACCTGCGCCTCGATGTCGTCGACCGCATCGGGAGCAACCATGACTCGGATCTCCCGGCCAGCCTGCATGGCGAAGACCTTGTCTACCCCTTCGCGAGCGCCGGCAATCTCTTCCAGCCGCTCCAACCGCTGAACGTACGCCTCGATGCTCTCCCGCCGCGCGCCCGGCCGGCTACCACTGATCGCGTCCGCCGCTTGAACCAGAACAGCCTCCACCGTGCGTACTTCCACTTCGTTGTGATGCGCCTCGATGGCATGCACGACATCCGTGTGTTCACCGTACTTGCGAGCAAGATCAGCACCGACAATTGCGTGCGACCCCTCGACCTCATGTGTCAGTGCCTTGCCGATGTCATGCAGGAAGGCGGCGCGCTTGCAATGGGTGACATCGAGGCCGAGCTCGGCAGCCATAAGTGCGGCGATGTGTGCACTTTCCACCAGATGCTTGAGCACGTTCTGCCCGTACGAGGTGCGGTAGCGCAGCGTACCCAGCACCGGAACGAGTGCTGGATGCAGATCCGAGATGCCAACCTCGGCCATCGCATCCTCAGCCGCCCGCAGACACTGCGCCTGAATCTGGCTCTTGCTCCGCTCATGCACTTCTTCGATGCGAGCGGGGTGGATTCGCCCATCGGCCACTAGCTCGGTGAGCGTCATTCGGGCTGTTTCCCGCCGAACTGGATCGAAACAGGAAAGCAGGACCGCTTCTGGCGTGTCGTCAATCATGACGTTTACCCCGGTGACCTGCTCGAATGCCCTGATGTTGCGGCCCTCCCGACCGATGATTCGGCCCTTCATGTCATCGCCCGGAAGATGGACCGCCGAAACCACCGACTCCGAGGTCAGCTCGGACGCTAGACGCTGAATAGCTCCGACAATGATTTGCTGTGCCCTCGCATCCGATTCCCGAACCGCCTGACGTTCGATATCTCGAGCGAGAAGAACCGCCTGCCGCTTGGCGTCATGCTCCACTGACGCTACGAGCTCCGCCTTCGCGTGCTCGGCGGTTAAGCCAGCGATGCGCTCCAGGGTGCTCTGCTGCTGAGCTTCCAGCTCCCCAAGCATCCGTCTCTGATTCTTGAGCTCGTTCTTCAGTTCCTCTAACTGCCTGCTTTTCTCCTCCAGGCCTCGTATATCACTGTCCAGCCGTTCCTCACGATCGGAGAGGCGTTGCTCACGACGTTCCAGATCGGCACGCTGCTCACGAAGCTCCGTGCGCCGAGCCCGTGACTCTTCTTCGGCTTCGGCACGGGCGGCCTGAGCCGATGCAAGCAACTTCTCGGCTTTAGCGCGAAGTTCTCGAACCTCCGTCTCCGAGCCGGACTGCTCCTTCACGGGGGAATCAGAATCGCCACCGTCTCGGTCACCCGAAGTCGCTCCAGAGGGCGACTGAAGCGACGTTCCAGCCGACTGCGGTGTTCCGGTTGTGGATGTCCCAGCTGGCGATGTTCCGGGCTGGACTCCATGTTGATAGACGCCCGCGCCGTGACGTCCGCGTCGGGCCATGACCAGTGTGGCCAGTCCGACGACTGCGATTAGTAAGAAAAGACCGACAACTATAAGTGCTTCAAAAACCCCGCCCACCGTCGCGCTCCTGTCTACACGCTTGCACGTGCACTGGAAAGGATCCGCAACGCGAAAAACAAATAACCGACGTTCAATTAGTGAACGCCGGGGTCCCCCAAATAACTCCTTTGACTTGAAAAGAACCGTTTCATTAGTTAACTCATCCGGACCAGTGTTTGGTCCCGGCTTTCATCATATCGTTCAGGCGTTGTCGGATACCTCGTGTTTGCAGAGTATGTCCGGTCATCGCCTTGGTCAAGCACATATGTGAAATCTCACACTGCAGGGTGTGTTACTCACTAGTAGGTCTTCGCAGCAGTTCGTTCAGCACTTGCACGGTGACAGCGGTATTGAAACCACGTCGGCCGAGTATTCCGGCCAACCGCCGATACTGCACGTCGCGCGTCAGTCCGCTCATCGTGGCTCGTTTTCGCTCGACTAAGTCGCGAGCAGTGATCAGTTCCGCGTTAAGGTCGACGTCATCGAGCGCTCTGTCGATATTGCCACGTTCGACTCCCTTTGCCTCCAGTTCACGCCTGAGCGCGCGGCGAGAGAGGTGGCGACGCTGCTGGCGCGAAGCGACCCAGTCAACTGCAAACGATTCATCGTCAACGAGCCCGACCTCCTGCATTCGATCGAGTACTGCCTCCTTCGCGCTTGACGGCACATTCTTCGCCTCAAGAGCCTGGTCAAGCTCGTGTCTGGTATGCGCTCGTGTTGTCAGCTTGCGTAATGCGATGCTCCGGGCGACTGATTCAGCATCCACGTGATCATCAGATGGTTCAGCAGCAGACTGATTGGCTGTTGTGGCTGGTCGCACTTCGCCGCGCTGTTGCAGCCACTCTCGCGCGTCGATCGGCACTGGGCTAGAACTCCACCTCACCGGTCACCGGATCGATGCCTGCCGGCAGATCGATCTTGGGACCGATGCCCATCCGCTCCTTAATCTTCTTCTCCAACTCATCGGCCAGATCAGGATTGTTTCGAAGATAGCTGCGAGCGTTCTCGCGTCCCTGACCCAATTGATCGGCATCGTAAGTAAACCAAGCCCCAGCCTTACGAATGATTCCCGTGTCCACACCCAAATCAATCAAACTGCCTTCGCGACTGATTCCTTGCCCGTAAAGAATATCGAACTCAGCTTGCTTGAATGGGGGCGCGACTTTGTTTTTGACTACCTTTACCCGCGTACGGTTGCCGACCATTTCCTGCCCGTCTTTGAGCGTCTCGATACGCCGCACATCCAGCCGCACTGACGAGTAGAACTTAAGTGCACGGCCACCCGTTGTGGTCTCGGGTGATCCGAACATCACTCCTATCTTCTCCCGAAGCTGATTGATGAAGATCGCTGTCGTGCCAGCGCCGCTCAAAGCGCTGGTCATCTTCCGAAGGGCCTGACTCATGAGCCGTGCCTGAAGACCAACATGGTTGTCACCCATCTCCCCCTCGATCTCGGCCCGAGGTGTCAACGCGGCGACCGAGTCGATCACAATCAGGGACAACGCACCGGAGCGGATCAACATGTCGGCAATCTCCAGCGCCTGCTCGCCGTTGTCCGGCTGACTGACCAGAAGGGAATCTGTATCTACGCCGAGACGCCTTGCATAATCAGGATCCAACGCATGCTCGGCATCGATGAACGCGCAGATGCCTCCCTCAGCTTGGGCGTTGGCGATCGCATGCAAGGCCACGGTTGTCTTGCCGCTCGACTCGGGACCGTAGATCTCAACCACTCGACCTCGAGGCAGCCCACCGATACCGAGAGCTATGTCGAGGGCAATGGAGCCGGTGGGAATGACCTCGATCGGCGCCCGGACCTCCTCACCGAGGCGCATCACCGATCCCTTTCCATACTGCTTGTCGATCTGCGCGAGTGCTGCCTCAAGTGCCTTCTCGCGGTCTTCCGCAGCCCGATCTTGGGTGGGCCGATTTTGGGTGGCCATCGTGATCCTTCCCCTCGCCATCAGACATTTTCTGATATCTCCGGCGCTATGTGTGTCTGAAAGTCTTGCGCTGTGACCCTAAGGACGAGCACTGACAATCGTTCGATCGCACGGAATTCTGTGGATAACCCGTCCGGACGCCTGGTGGATAACCTACCGAACGTCTGTTCGAACTGTATTCGACACGCCGTGCTGGGAACACATCAACCCAGCCGTCTGATCAGCAAACACAGATTCGGCGAAGGCCGCTCAGTGACCTCGTCAGCGATCCCGTGCCGGCAGTTCCAAGGCTGCCCAAACGGCGCGCCAGATGATCTTGCACGGCACTCCGTCCGCGAGCGCTTGCACAACAGTGCGCTGGTCAAGTGCAGCAAGGCTGTACTCCGATGCCCAGACGCGGAAGTATCCCGCACCGAGGTGTAGCTGTAACCGCTCCCAGAGCTCGGTCTCCTTCATAGCCGCCATTGTGCCTGCGGAGCTCCGCCGCCAGATCCGGCAGCCAAAAGCTGTCAGTCGGCGAGGGCAAGATAGACAACGTGCGTGCTGATCCACGGCCTGCTGATCCGCTGGCTGTCTTCTCCCCGGCTACCGCGACGTGGTTTCGGGAAGTCTTCGCGCGTCCAACCGACGCTCAGGTAGGCGCCTGGCAGGCCATCTCCAGTGGTGAAAATGCGCTGGTCATCGCACCAACTGGTTCCGGCAAGACGCTGGCCGCCTTTCTGTGGGCCCTCGACGATCTGACGCGTTCGCCACAGCCCAACCTCAAGCAACGCTGCCGAGTCCTTTATGTCTCGCCACTCAAGGCACTGGCGGTCGACGTCGAACGAAATCTGCGCGCGCCACTGGCCGGCATCACGCAAACTGCCCTGCGCCTGAACCAAACACCGCCCAACGTCACAGTAGGCGTACGCTCCGGTGACACGTCGGCGGCAGACCGGCGGAGTCTCATCAGCCGGCCGCCGGACATCTTGATCACTACTCCGGAGTCGCTGTTCTTGATGCTGACGTCTGCGGCACGCGAGATGCTCCGCTCGGTCCAGACAGTCATCGTCGACGAGGTGCATGCCCTTGCGGGTACCAAGCGTGGCGCCCACCTCGAAGTCTCTCTGGAGCGGCTGGAAGCACTAACAGAGTCCCACGGACTTGCCTCGCCTAGACGTCCCCTGCAGCGCATCGGCTTGTCTGCGACTGTACGACCACCTGAGCGAGTCGCTGCCTTTCTCGGCGGGTCGCATCCGGTGCGTGTAGTGGCACCTCACGCGGACAAGTTATGGGACCTTTCCATCGTTGTGCCGGTCGAGGACATGAGCGATCTCGGTGCCACCGCCTCGACCCCCACCCACGACGGCCCATCGAGCCTCGATGACGAGCAGGCACCACCGAGGCCACCGTCCATCTGGCCGCACGTCGAAAACCGCATTCTCGACGTGATCACTGAGCATCGCTCAAGCATTGTCTTTGCCAACTCGCGGCGGCTCGCGGAGCGGCTTACCGCTCATCTGAATGATCTGCACGCTGACCGTCTCGGGGAGCTCACCGGAACCTTCTCACCACCAGCGCAAGTCATGGCCCAGTCGGGATCGTCGAAAGGCCACGACGGCAGCAGAGGCGCCGTGATCGCCCGGGCGCATCATGGCTCGGTCAGCAAGGAGCAGCGTGCGCAGATCGAGGACGACCTCAAAGCCGGCCGGCTGCCCTGTGTGGTGGCGACCTCCTCCCTGGAGCTCGGAATCGATATGGGCGCTGTCGATGTCGTTGTTCAGGTGGAGGCGCCACCGTCGGTCGCCAGCGGGCTGCAACGCGTAGGCCGTGCAGGCCACCACGTGGGCGCCACGTCTCACGGTGTGTTCTTTCCCAACCACCGCGGGGATTTGATCGCCTCAGCCCTCGTCGTTGAGCGCATGCGACAAGGCGCCATTGAGGAAGTCGCCGAGCTGCGTAATCCGCTGGACGTGCTTGCGCAGCAGATTGTGGCGATCGTCTCCATCGATGATGCCAAGGTGGACGAGCTGTACGCCTTGGTTCGCCGAGCACACAGCTTTCGCGACCTTCCGTACAGCGCCTTTGATGCGGTGCTCGACATGCTGAGCGGGCGCTATCCAAGCGAGGAGTTCGCCGAACTCCGACCGCGCCTCGTCTGGCATCGCGACACCGGTCTGTTGCTGGCCCGTCCCGGAGCTCAACGGCTCGCCGTGACATCGGGTGGCACGATTCCCGATCGCGGGCTCTTCGGCGTATTCCTAGTGGGTGAAGGCAACGCCTCAGGTCGGCACCAAGCAGGCCGTCGGGTTGGTGAGCTCGACGAAGAAATGGTTTACGAGACTCGAGTCGGCGACGTCTTCACCTTGGGCACGACAAGCTGGCGGGTGGAGCAGATCACCCATGATCAGGTACTGGTCTCCCCCGCCCCGGGCGCGCCGGGACGCCTCCCGTTCTGGAAAGGGGACGCACCGGGTCGCCCGTTGGAACTGGGACGGGCGTTCGGCAGGTTCGTCCGTGAGGTGGGCTCGTTGCAACCCGAGGCGGCCACAGCGCGGCTGCGTGAGGCCGGGCTTGACGAATTTGCTGCTGGCAATCTGGTGTCCTATCTGGCTGAGCAGCAGGCGACCACTGGCTCGCTACCAACCGATCGCACAGTTGTGTTCGAGCGATTCCGCGATGAGCTTGGCGACTGGCGAGTCTGCGTGCACTGCCCGCTCGGCACCGGAGTCCTTAGTCCTTGGTCACTTGCTGTGGAGCACGCGGCCCGAGAGCGCTACGGCATGGAAGTACAGGCGACCGCAACCAACGACGGCATAGTGCTGCGAATCCCCGACACCGAATCCGAGCCGCCGAGTGCTGAATTGCTGCTGTCGGACCCGGAGCTCATTGAGTCCGTGGTTACCGACGAGGTGGGCTCATCAGCCCTCTTCGCCGCCCGGTTCCGGGAAAATGCGGCCCGCGCCCTGCTGCTGCCCAGACGGGATCCAAAGTCTCGTTCACCACTGTGGCAGCAGCGGATGCGCTCCGCGCAATTGCTTACCGTTGCGGCGAAATACCCCGAGTTCCCGATCGTGCTGGAGACCATGCGGGAATGCCTGAATGATGTTTTTGATCTTGAGGGTTTGCTTGACGTCCAGCGGCAGATCGCCTCGCGATCGGTTCGGATTGTTGAGGTGGAGACAAAGGAGCCCTCGCCCTTTGCTCGCTCGTTGCTGTTCGGCTACGTAGGCGCATTCGTCTACGAGGGCGATGTTCCGCTTGCGGAACGGAAAGCGGCAGCGCTCTCGCTTGATGCAACTCTGCTGGCGGAGCTGCTCGGCAAGGATGGCATCAAGCAGCTGCTCGATGCCGAAGTCATTGCCCGCATTGAGGCTGATCTGCAGTGCATCAGTGCCGACAAACAGGTAACGACGCTGGAGCAGACATTTGATCTGCTGCGGACTGCTGGGCCGTTCACCCGCCGGGAGCTGATGGCCAGAGCTGCGTCCGGGTTTGAGGTCGCCGAGGCGGTCGACACCCTCATCAAGGATCGTCGGGTGGTCGAGCTTCGGATTGCCGGCCAGGAAATGCTGGCGGTCGCTGAGGACGTGCCCCGGCTGCGCGACGGCCTTGGGATACCCATTCCGCCTGGCGTTGCGGCGACGTTCACCGAGATTGCGCAGCATCCGATTGATGATCTTGTATTGCGTTGGGCCCGAACACACGGACCATTTGTGATCTCCTCGATTGCCCAGCGCTATGGATTGGGACGCGCGGTCGTTGAGTCGGCCTGCGACGGCTTGGTGACGTCCGGCACCTTGGTCGCCGGGTCGTTCGTCGACATGACGGGTGAGGCGGCCAATGAACGTCGCCAGTATTGTCACAGCCAGGTGCTGGCGTTGATCAAGAGACGGACGCTGGCGCTGCTGCGCAAGGGCGTCGAGCCGGTCGAGCAGGTCGCGTTTGCCCGCTTCCTGGCACAGTGGCAAGGCATCGGCTCAGGCGGTCGGGGCGTCGATGCCGTGCTGGGGGCAATTGAGCAGCTGTCCGGCTACCCCGTACCAGCCAGTGCTGTGGAGTCGATGATCTTGCCGGCACGCGTTGCCAACTACACGCCTTCCATGCTTGACGAGCTGACCGCGGCAGGTGAAATCTACTGGGTCGGAGATGGGCCTATCGGTGATTCGGACGGATGGCTGCGCTGGTATGTGGCAGATCAGGAGCCGCATCCGGCGCGGGGCGAACCGGAACAGTATCGCAGCCAGGAGATTCTGGCCGCCCTTGCCGACCGGGGCGCATCTTTCTTCGATGGTCTACTGCCGTCCGGATTAGCAATCTCAGACCGCTCCCACTACGTCGATGCCCTGTGGGAGCTGGTCTGGGCCGGACTGGTTGCCGCTGACACCTTTGCGCCGGTTCGCAGTCTTGTGACGAGTGGAGCACACAGAAGACCCAGCAGGCCGACCGCGAGAACGCATCGGATTCGGCTTGCAGGCGGAGGCCTAGGACGCCCGGCTCGTACGCCGCGGATGATCACGCCAACGACGGCGGGTCGCTGGTCCTTGATTCAGCGGTCCTCACCATCAGCCGGTGATCGTTTGGCCTCTGACATCTTTGCCTTACTCGATCGGTACGGCGTGGTGACCCGGG
>Ga0075433_10000002_pt1 | contig 92986 bp, 92 predicted proteins | sample RhiMethybrSRZTD2_FD_75299 | JGI IMG/M metagenome (GOLD analysis project Ga0075433, IMG submission 75299) | Populus rhizosphere microbial communities from Tennessee, USA - Rhizosphere MetaG P. TD hybrid SRZTD2 | ecosystem: Host-associated > Plants > Roots > Rhizosphere > Soil | place: USA... | reverse complement strand
AGGAGGAGATGCTCGCCGCCGCCGACGACCTCCGCTTCGAAGAGGCGGCGCGCATCCGCGACGAGCTGAAGGAACTGCGCCGCGACCTCGACGGAATGCGAGCGGGGGCTTAGGCGGGGGCCCTAGGCCAGCAACTTCACCGCCTTGGCGGAATCCGTCATGAACTCGCCCCATACGACCTTGTCGTTCTCGAACTTCATCAGGTGCAGGTAGGGAGCTTCGAAGCTGCCGTTGTCGTTCATGGCGCGCTGGGTTCCCTTCACAGTCACCCAGTCGCCGCCGTCGATGAAGTCCTCCGGCTCGACGCTGAACGACGTCCAGTAGTTGGGGATCTGCGCGAAGTTCGCGAGGATCTGGTCGCGGCCGCGGACTTCGCCGCCGAGCGGCAGCTCGTCCGAGGTGACCCAGACCGCGTTCTCGGCAAACGAGTCCTGCAGAGCGGCCAGGTCGCCGCGTCCAAAGGCCTCATAGGCGGACCGGGCGGTGTCGACGTTCGACATGTCTCTCTCCTTGGGTCGATTGGCCCCGCCCATCGCAGACGCTACGCCGATTCGGCCGCCTCCGCAACGCCGATCCCCCACAGCGGCGGGGATTCGCCCCCGGAACATCTGTTCGCCTGCGTAGAATCGCTCGGATGGCAGCCTCGGAGAGAATCGTCATCAGCGGCGCCCGCGAGCACAACCTCAAGGGCGTAGACGTCGAGCTGCCGCGCGACGCGCTGATCGTGATCACCGGGCTGTCGGGCTCGGGCAAGTCGAGCCTCGCCTTCGACACGATCTACGCTGAGGGTCAGCGACGCTACGTCGAGTCGCTCTCCGCATACGCACGCCAGTTCCTTGGGCTGATGGAGAAGCCCGACGTCGACTCGATCGAGGGGCTCTCGCCGGCGATCTCGATCGACCAGAAGACGACCTCGCGCAACCCGCGCTCGACGGTCGGCACGGTAACCGAGATCTACGACTACCTGCGCCTGCTCTGGGCGCGGATCGGCGTGCCGCACTGCCCCGAGTGCGGCGCCGAGATCACGGGCCAAACCCAGGAGCAGATCGTCGATCGGCTGATGACCTTGGAAGAGGGAATCAGATTCATGGTGATGGCGCCGGTGGTGCGGGGGCGCAAAGGCGAGTACGGGAGATTGCTGGAACAGCTGCGGCTGGAGGGCTACTCGCGGGTCGAGGTGAACGGCGAGCTGCGCCGCCTCGACGAGGAGATCGTCCTAGACAAGAAGTACAGACACGACATCTCGGTGGTTGTCGACCGGCTGACGATGAAGCCGGATCTGCGACGGCGGCTCTCGGAGTCGGTTGAGGCCGCGGCGGGGCTGGCCGGGGGGCTCGTGGGGGTCGAGATCATTGGCGACAAGCCCGAGACCATGTTGTTCTCAGAGCAGTTCGCCTGCCTCAATTGCGGCACCTCGATCCCCGAGCTGGAGCCGCGGATCTTCTCCTTCAACTCGCCGCACGGCGCCTGCGAACGCTGCCACGGGCTCGGCTTCCAGCGGGTGATCGACCCTGAGCTGGTCGTCCCCGACCCGACCCTCTCGCTCGCCGAAGGGGCGCTGCAGCCGTGGAATCGCGGCGTCACCGCCTACTGGAAGCGGCTGATCGCGGCGGTGGCGGACGACTACGGGGTGGACGCCGAGAAGCCCTGGTCGAAGCTGAAGAAGTCCGAGAGAGAGATCTTCCTCTACGGGACCGGCGGCGAGCGCCACCAGGTGACCTACACCAACCGCTTCGGCCGCCGCCGCTCCTACCGGGTTCGCTTCGAGGGGATCGTCAACCAGCTGCAGAGGCGCTACGAGGAGACCGACTCCGAGACCAACCGCGAGCGGATCGAGGGCTATATGGCCGAGCAGCCGTGTCCCGAGTGCAAGGGGGCGCGGCTGCGGCCGGAGAGCCTCGCGGTGAAGGTGGGCGGGATCTCGATCGCCGAGTACAGCGAGCGCTCCGCGCACGCCGCCGCCGAGTGGATCGCCGCCCTGGAGCTGACCGAGACCGAGCGGGCGATCGCGCGGCTGATCGTGCGCGAGATCCGCGAGCGGCTCGCCTTCCTGGAGAATGTCGGCATCGGATACCTGTCGCTGGGACGCTCGGCGCGTTCGCTCTCGGGGGGCGAGGCGCAGCGGATCCGGCTGGCGACGCAGATCGGCTCCAGCCTGGTCGGGGTGATGTACGTGCTCGACGAGCCCTCGATCGGTCTGCACCAGCGCGACAACGCGAAGCTGATCGCGACGCTCGACCGGCTGCGCGACCTCGGCAACACGGTGATCGTCGTCGAGCACGACGAGGGAACGATGCGCGCCGCCGACCACATCGTCGACCTTGGCCCGGGGGCGGGCGAGCACGGCGGCCACGTGATCGCCGAGGGCCCGCCGCCGAGAGTCGCCAAGAATCCCGCCTCGCTCACCGGTCAGTACCTCGCTGGCAAGCGGACGATCGAGGTGCCGACGGAGCGGCGCGAGCCGCGCGGCGAGCTGGTCGTACGTGGCGCTCGCCAGCACAACCTGAAGGACGTCGACGCCGCCTTCCCGCTTGGGGTCTTCTGCTGCGTCACCGGGGTCTCGGGCTCGGGCAAGTCGACCTTGGTCAACGAGACCCTCCACCACGCGGTGGCGAACCGCCTGCATCAAGCGAAGCTGCGCCCCGGCGTCCACGACGGCGTCGACGGCCTGGACCAGATCGACAAGATCATCAACATCGACCAGTCGCCGATCGGGCGCACGCCGCGCTCGAATCCCGCCACCTACACCAAGATCTTCGACCACATCCGCCAGCTCTTCGCCCAGACTCAGGAGGCGCGGGCGCGCGGCTACAAGCCGGGGCGGTTCAGCTTCAACGTCAAGGGTGGGCGCTGCGAGGTCTGCCGCGGCGACGGCCAGATCAAGATCGAGATGCACTTCCTGCCCGACGTCTACGTCCCCTGCGAACAGTGCCACGGCAAGCGCTACAACCGCGAGACGCAGGAGGTCCGCTTCAAGGGCAAGAGCATCGCGGACGTGCTGGAGATGTCGGTCGAGGAGGCGGTCGGCTTCTTCGAGAACGTGCCGAAGATCGCCCGCCGGCTGCGCACCCTGCACGACGTAGGTCTCGATTACATCCGCCTCGGCCAGCCGGCGACGACGCTGTCCGGTGGCGAGGCGCAGCGGGTGAAGCTGGCGACCGAGCTCTCCAAGGTGGCGACCGGCGACACCCTCTACATCCTCGACGAGCCGACCACCGGCCTGCACTTCGCCGACGTGCAACGGCTGCTCGACGTGCTAGGACGGCTGGTCGACGCGGGCAACACGGTGGTCGTGATCGAGCACAACCTCGACGTGATCAAGACCGCGGACCGATTGATCGACCTCGGCCCGGAGGGGGGAGAGGAGGGCGGGAGGATCGTCGCCACCGGCACCCCCGAAGAGGTCGCCGCGGTCGACTTCTCCTACACCGGCCGCTTCCTGGCGGACCTGCTGGAGTCGGCCAAGCCGAAACGCGCTCCACGCAAGAGGGAACCGGTCGCTGCATAAAAAGTTTGCACCCGGGTAGGGACAGAGTGGAGAAGGAGGAGGAATGTTCCATTCTGCGTTGGCCCGGCTCTTAGTTGCGCTTGGAGCGTTGCTTGCGAGCGCCGCGGTGGCGATCGGATGCGGGGGCGACAACGGCGGTGGCGGCCCAACCATCGCGCTGCTCCTCCCCGAGAACCAGACGCCTCGCTACGAGTCCGCCGACCGTCCCTACTTCGAAGACGAGGTCGACCGGATCTGCAGCGACTGCGAGATCCTCTACAGCAACGCCACCGAGGACGCCGCCAAACAGCAGGGCCAAGCGGAAGCGGCGCTGACGCAGGGCGCCGACGTCCTGGTTCTCGATCCAGTCGACGCGGCCTCCGCGGCGGCGATCGTCCAGAAAGCGAAGCAGCAGGACGTGCCGGTCGTCAGCTACGACCGCCTCGTCCTCAACTCCGACGTCGACTACTACGTCTCCTTCGACAACGTCCAGGTGGGGAGACTTCAGGCGCAATCGCTGTCGGGCAAGCTCAAATCGGACGGCAACCCAAGCGGGCCGATCGTGATGATCAACGGCGACCCGGCCGACAGCAACGCGGCACTGTTCAAACAAGGAGCGATGAGCGGCTTCCAGGCCAGCGGCGTCGAGGTCGCCCAGGAGTACGACACGCCCGGGTGGCTGGCGAGCAAAGCGCAGGACGAGATGCAGCAGGCGATCACCGCGCTTGGCAAAGAGGGCTTCAAAGCGGTCTACGCGGCCAACGACGACACCGGCGGCGGTGCGATTGCGGCGATGAGATCAGCGGGCATCGACCCGGCCAGCCGGCCGACCACGGGCCAGGACGCGACCGTCGCGGGCTTGCAGCGGATCATCGCCGGCCAGCAATACATGACCGTCTACAAGGCGATCAGACCCGAGGCGTCGATCACCGCCCAGATCGCAGTCGACCTGGCCAGAGGGAGAACTCCTTCGCAGAGCCAGATCACCGACCAGCTCGACAACGGCCAGAAGAAAGTGCCGTCGGTGCTGCTGCAGCCGGTGGCGGTGACGAGAGACAACGTCAGACAAACGGTCATCAGAGACGGATTCGTGACGACCTCCGAGCTCTGCACCGGGCCGTACGCCCAAGCGTGCCAAGAGGCCGGCATTTCCTGACGGGATAGGCCATGGCCTCGAACACCCCGCTGCTCGAGATCGACAGAGTCAGCAAGCGGTTCGGCCCGGTCCAAGCCCTGGACCGGGTCGACTTCGAAGTCCACAGCGGTGAGGTGGTCGGCCTGGTCGGCGACAACGGCGCCGGCAAGTCAACCCTGGTAAAGGCGATCGCCGGGATCCACCAGCCGGATGGCGGCGCCATGCGCTTCGAGGGCGCCGAGGTCTCGATCTCCCGGCCGCAGGACGCCACCACGCTGGGCATCGCCACCGTCTACCAGGACCTCGCCCTCTGCGACAACCTCGACGTGGTGGCGAACCTCTTTCTCGGGCGGGAGGAGATCGCCCCCGGCCCTGGCGAGGTCTCGCGTCAGCTCGACGAGACGCGCATGGAGCACCGGACGGGAGAGCTGCTCGGGAGCCTCTCGGTGACGATTCCCAGCCTGCGCAGCGAGGTGGGGACGCTCTCGGGCGGGCAGCGCCAGCAGGTCGCGGTGGCGCGCTCGCTGCTCGGTGAGCCGAAAGTCGTCCTGCTCGACGAGCCGACCGCGGCGCTTGGAGTGGCCCAGACGGCACAGGTGCTCGAGCTGATCAGACGCCTACGCGAGCGGGGCCTCGGCATCGTGATGATCAGCCACAACCTCGCTGACGTCTTCGAGGTCGCGGACCGGATCGTCGTCCTGCGCCTCGGCCGGAACGTCGGCAGCTTCGAGGCCGAGACGACCACCGAGGAGCACGTGGTCTCGGCGATCACCGGCGCGGGGGCCGGGGCCGAGGAAGGGGGAGAAGCGGCATGAGCGCGTCGGCGGGAGATGCCGCCCCCGCGGTCGCCGAAGGCCAGGTCGCAAGCACCCGCGCCGAAACATTGCGGCGCTTCGTCCAGGGGGACCTCGCCTCGCTGCGGGTGGTCGTCGGGCTGGCGGTGATCTGGCTCATCTTTCAGACCCAGAACGACCGCTTCCTCTCGGCCGAGAACCTCACCAACCTGATGCTGCAGATCACGGCGGTGGGGCTGATCTCGATCGGCGTCGTCTACGTGCTGCTGTTGGGCGAGATCGACCTCTCGGTCGGCGCGGTCAGCGGCCTCGCCGCCGCAGTGATGGCGGTACTCAACGTCAAGCACGGCTGGAGCCCGTACCTCGCGATCGCCGCCGCCGTCCTCGTTGGGACCGCGATCGGGCTGCTCCAGGGGGCGCTGTTCAGCCGCTTCGGGGTTCCCTCGTTCGTCGTCACCCTGGCCGGCCTGCTCGCCTGGCAGGGGGCGCTGCTCCAGGTGCTCGGGTCGACCGGCTCGATCAACATCACCGACCCGAAGATCACCGGCCTCGCCAACACCTTCTACTCGGACGCTGTGGGCTGGGTCGTGGCGGCGCTCGTGGTCGGCGCCTACGCCGCCTTCGCGCTGGTCGGCCACCGCCGGCGCGTCGCCGCCGGCCTCACGGGAGAAGGCCTTGCCGGCGTCGGGATACGAATAGGGCTGGTTGCGATCGTGGCGATCGCCGTGGTCGCGGTCCTCAACGCCGATCGCGGGCTGCCGCTGGCGCTGCTGATCCTGCTCGCCTTCGTGGTGGGCATGGAGTACGTGGTGAAGCGGACCCGGTTCGGCCGCCACATCTACGCCGTGGGAGGCAACGCCGAGGCAGCGCGCCGCGCCGGCATCCCGATCAATCGAGTCCGGGTCGCGGCGTTCGCGATCTGCAGCACGATGGCGGCGATCGGCGGGATCATGGCCGCCTCGCGGCTGCTTGCGGTCAACCAGAACTCCGGCGGCAGCGACCTGCTGCTGCTGGCGATCGCCGGCCCGGTGATCGCCGGCACCAGCCTGTTCGGTGGGCGGGGGTCGGTCTGGACGGCTCTGCTCGGCGCCCTGGTGATCGGCTCGATCTCCAACGGCATGGACCTGCTCGCCCTCTCCTCGGCGGTCAAATTCATGGTCACCGGCGGCGTCCTGCTGATTGCGGTGATCGTCGACGCGATCGCCCGGCAGCAGCGCCAGGCGGCGGGCCGAATCTAGCGAGCGACCAGGAGCGAGGCGCCGATCGCGCCGCCGAGGTCGCCCAGCGAGGCGACGCGTACGGCGGGCGGACGCTCGTCGACAAAGAGGTGCTTGTGCATCTCCTTGGTCAGCGGCTCCATGAAGCGCTCGCCGAGGCGCACCCCGAGCCCGCCGCCGATCACCACCGCCTCCGGGTCGATCAGGTTGACGGCGGAAGCGGTCCCGGTTCCCAGCATCTCCACCGCCCGGTCGATCAGCTTCTCGGCGAGGGGGTCGCCGTGGTCCAGGGCGCGCTCCCAGACGCCGCTGGTCAGCCGGTCTTTGCCGTGTCTCTCCATCAGCTTGAAGAGGTCGGTCTTGTGCCCCTCCTTGTGTAGGCGGCGCGCTTCGGCCTCCATCGCCGAGCGTCCCGCGTAGGCCTCGAGGCAGCCCTTGCGCCCGCAGGGGCACTTGGCGCCGCCGCGCTTGACGACAGTGTGGCCGATCTCCCCGGCGGCGCCGCGCCCCAGCCACGGTTTGCCGTCGAGGACGAGCCCGCCGCCGACCCCGGTTCCCCAGAAGACGCCGATCAGGCTGGAGAACTCGCGCGCGGCGCCGAGGTGGAACTCGGCCTCTGTCGCCACCTGCACGTCGTTGCCGACCCTGACCTGGGTGCCGAGTTCCCTGGCGAGGACGTCGGCGAGCGGGAAGCTCCCTTCCCAGCCGGGCAAGTTGCGGGCGCCGGAGACGACGCCGGTCCGCTCGTCGGCGTCGCCGGGCGAGCCGACCCCGACCCCCGCCAGGGCGCTGGCATCGACCTCAGCCTGCTCCGCCGCTTCGCGCAGCGCCGCCGCCATCTCGTCGGCGACGTCCTGCGGACCGCCGCGGGTCGGCGTCGGCCGCCGCGCCTCGCCCAGCACCTTGCCGCCCAGGTCGACGATCGCCGTCTGGATCTTCGTTCCGCCGAGGTCGATGCCGCCGCGGAGCTTTTCCTTGCGCAGGGTCATTCGCGAGCGACCCTACTTGGGCAGGCTCTGGGAAGCTAGGGGCGTGGCCGGCGAGCAGAGGGGCTGGAAGGTGTGGTGGGCGAAGCGCCGCTGGTATGAGCGCAACCGGCGGCCGCTGCGGCGCTGGCGGCTCAACCGCCACGCGGCGCGCGGCGGCTTCTACATTCGCTTCCCGGTCGAGGGGGAGATCCTCGAAGCCCTGGATGAGGGGCGGCTGACGATTGGGGAGGGAACCCTGCTGGAGCCGGGCTGCTGGCTGACCCTGGCGCCGGAGGCGCGGATCGAGATCGGCGCCGACTGCTTCCTCAACCGCAACACGATGTTCGCGGCCTTCGAGCGGATCTCGGTCGGCGACCACACGATGTTCGCCAACGGGTGCTTCGTCGGCGACGCCGACCACCGCTTCGACGACCCCGACACGCCCGTCACCCAGCAGGGATTCACCTCCAAGGGGCCGGTCACAATCGGCTCCAACTGCTGGTTCGGCGTCAACTGCGCTGTCGCCAGCGGCGTGACGATCGGCGACCGTTGCGTCGTCGGCGCGAACTCGGTCGTTACTCAGGACCTGCCGCCGGGCACGATCGCGGCCGGCGCCCCGGCGAAGCCGATCGGTCAGGTCGAGCTCAGGAAAGCGGCTCCCAGTCCCACGCCTTCGGGGATGCCAGGCTCTCCTGGTCCAGGTAGCGCCTGAACTCCGCCAGCTCTGCGGGTTCGACGCCGTAGACGTGATCAGGTTCTGGAAACTGGTGGAAGCGGACCTCTTCGGTGAAGTCCCGGATCCCGCCGACCATCGTGTCGTGCACGTTCGCGTAGCGCTTGACGAATTTCGCCGTGTGGCCGGTGGTGATGCCGAGCAGGTCGTGGAAGACGAGCACCTGACCCGCGGTCGCCGGGCCGGCCCCGATGCCGATCGTCGGGACTTCGAGCTTTTCGACGATCGCCTCGGTGATCGCGGCTGGGACCGCTTCGAAGACGATCGCGAAACAACCGACCGACTGCAGCGCGAGGGCATCCTCGCATAGCTTGATGGCCCCCTCCACCGTCTTGCCTTGAGTCTTGTAGCCGCCGAGAGCGGTGGCCGTCTGCGGGGTCAGGCCCACATGGCCCATCACCGGGATCCCCGAGCGGATGATTGCCCGCGCCCGCTCGACCGAGGTGCCACCGGCCTCCAGCTTCACCACCTGACAGCCAGTCTCCTTGACCAGGCGCTGGGCGCTCTGGATGGCCAGCTCGTTGCTCGCCTCGTAGCTGCCCATCGGCATGTCGCCGACCATTAGCGGCGCGCGCAGGCCGCGGCGGACCGCTTTGCCGAGCATCACCATCTCGTCCATCGAAACCGGCTCGGTTCCCGGGTACCCGAGCACGACCATCGCGGCGGTGTCGCCGACCAGGACGATGTCGACGCCGGCCTCTTCGGCGACCTTCGCCGAGGGGTAGTCGTAGGCGGTGACCATCACGATCGGCTCGCCGTTCGCCTTCATCTCGGCGAGGCGCGGAAGGGTGACCGGCTTGCGCTCGTCGCTCATGAGAGAAGCACCTCGGGATTGCTGTCGACGGCGACCGTCCGGTTGGCGTCGTCGACGTGGACGACGACTGGCGAGTAGCGCTCCAGGTCGCTCTCGTCGTAGGCGCCGAAGGAGGCGACGATGATCTTATGGCCGGGCCTGGTCAGGTGGGCGGCGGCGCCGTTCACCTGCATCGTCCCGGACCCCGGCTCGCCATCAATCACGTAGGTGACGAAGCGGGCGCCGTTGTCGATGTTCCAGACGTGGACCTGCTCGTTGGTGATCAGGTCGGCGCTCGCCATCAGCTCGGTGTCGATCGTGATGCTGCCGATGTAGTCGACGTCGCAATCGGTCACCGTCGCCCGGTGGATCTTCGACTTCAGCATCTGTCGTTGCATTCGCTCTCCCTCTTGCCGCTGTTCAAAGTTCTCAAGGCTCGATCAAGACGTTGTCGATCAGCCGCGCGCCGCCCACCTGGGCGGCGACCGCGACCAGGACCGGCCTGCCGTTCAGCTCGGTAGCCGACGAAAGCTCCTCGGCATCGCGCGCTTCCAGGTACTCGGGCTCGACGCCGGCGGCGTCCAGCTCGCGGCGGGCGGCTTCGAGGCCGGCGGCTAGCGATTCGGCGCGGACCGTCTCTTCGGCGGCGGCGCGCAGCGCCCGCGAGATCGCGGCGGCCCGCTCGCGATCCTCGGCGCCGAGGTAGGCGTTGCGGGAACTCATCGCCAGGCCGTCGGGCTCGCGCACCGTGGGCAGCACCTCGATCCTCACCGGGAAGTCGAGGTCGCGGACCATGCGGCGGATCGCCGCCGCCTGCTGGGCGTCCTTCTGGCCGAAGTAGGCGATGTCGGGCTGGACGGTGTTGAAGAGCTTGGCGACCACTGTGGTGACGCCGCGGAAGTGCTCGGGGCCGCGCCGCGCCGGGTCGCCGCAGAGGACTTCGGTGAGGCCCTCGACCTCGACGTGGGTCGCGAAGCCCTCCGGGTAGACCTCTTCGACCGGCGGCGCGTAGACGAAGTCGACGCCCGCCTCCCCCGCCAGCCGCAGGTCGCGCTCCTCGTCGCGCGGGTAGCGGTCGAGATCCTCACCCGGCCGGAACTGGGCGGGGTTGACGAAGAGGCTCATCACGACGATGTCGCAATGGGCGTGAGCGGCGCGCAGCAGCGAGAGGTGCCCCTCGTGCAGGTATCCCATCGTCGGGACCAGCCCGATCGAGTAGCCGGTGCGGCGCGGCCAGATCAGCGCGTCGCGCAACTCGCGCTTGGCGCGGATGAGCTTGACGCCGCTCTTTGCGTGCGGAGGGTTCGCGAGTGCTGAGTCCATAGGGTCCATGCCCTTGGGGGTCACGGCCGCGAGCGATTATAAAGACCTCTCAGATGCCGATCTACGAATTTCAGCGCGAGGACGTGTGATGTCGCTCACAGCCGAGGAGCGCCGCGCCAAGCTCGTCGAGCTCTACGAGCAGGTCCAGACCTGCACCAGATGCCCCCTGCACGAGACCCGCGGCAAGGCGGTCTTCGGGGCCGGCAACGCCAACGCCGACCTGATGTTCGTCGGCGAGGCGCCCGGCGCCGAGGAGGACCGCCAGGGGCTACCGTTCGTCGGCCGCGCCGGCCAACTCCTCAACGAGCTGCTGCAGGGCATCGGGCTCTCGCGCGAGGACGTCTTCATCGCCAACGTGCTGAAGAGCCGCCCGCCGGGCAACCGCGATCCCCAGCCGCTGGAGATCGAAGCCTGCCGCCCTTACCTGTTCGAGCAGGTGCGGCTGATCGAGCCGAGAGTCGTCTGCACGCTCGGCAACTTCGCCACCAAGCTGCTGAGCGGCAGCCCGGCCGGGATCACCAAGGTGCGGGGCACGCCGCAGGTTCACACGTTGGGCGGGCGCACCGTCTTCCTACTGCCGCTCTTCCACCCGGCGGCGGCGCTGCGCACCCCGGCGGTCAAGGACACTCTGCGCGGCGACTTCGAGCGCCTGCCGGAGCTGCTTGCGACCCCGTTGCCGGAGCCGATCGACGAGTCCGGGGAAGCGGAGGATCCCCCGCCGCCGCCCGCCGACCAGCTCGACCTGTTCGGTTGAGCTCGGTGGAGAGAGTTGAAACCAGTTCCGCTACGGAGACCGAAGCGCTCGGGGCGCGGATCGCGGCGGAGCTGGGCCCCGGCGACGTCGTCATAGTCAGCGGCGAGCTGGGAGCGGGGAAGACGACGCTGATTCGCGGCGCCTGCCGGGCGCTCGGGGTCGAAGGCCCCGTCACCTCGCCGACCTTCACGATCGGCCAGCGCTACGCGGGCGGGCGGCTGCCCGTCTCCCACCTCGACCTCTACCGGCTGGAGAGTCTCGAAGGGGAGGACCCCGCCCTGCTCGACGACTACCTCGACCCGGCCGGAGTCGCCTTCGTCGAGTGGCCCGCCGCCGCGGAGCCGCACCTGGCGCGACCGGCGCTGGAGGTGCGGCTCCGCCACACGGGCGGCGAGGGCCGGGCTATCGAGCTCGATCGGCGTCCTTAGTAGCCGCCGCCGGAGTTCTTCAGTTGCTCCTGGGCCTGCTGAGAGGCGTCGTTGACGTTGCCCTGGGCCTCGTTCAGCTTCTGGTTGGCCTTGTCGACCTGCTCCTGGGCCTTCTCGGGGATGTCGGCCTCGTTGAGCTGCTTCTTGGTCTTGTTGATCGCCTCATTGGCCTTGTCCTGGGCCTGATCGATCGCCTTGCTGGCCTTGTCCTTGAGGTCGTCAGCCTGGTTGGTGACGCTCTCGATCTGGTCGCTGACGCTGCCCGAGCCATTGCCCGAGTCGTTGTCGTCACCGCCGCAGCCGGCCCAGACGGCGCCGCTCGCGCCGATCGCCAGCACGGCAACTATCGGCGCCGCACGGTGTTTGAATCTCCTCACTGAGTCTCCTTTCCAGGGGATGTAGCATCACACTAGCTCGGCCAATACGGGAAGGAAACGTCGCATGAAGGGACTTAAGACGCTCATGGCAGTGCTGGCGGTTGCCGGGCTGTCGGCGGCCCTCATGCCGTCCCCCGCCGGGGCAGCCACGTACGAGCACTACGTCGGCTGCGGCACTTCTCAGAACGCGAGACCGTCGCACTCCTGCCCGAAGCAGAGCAGAAAGGGTGCCTTCTTCCGCTCCAATCGCGGTGAGCCGTGTGTCGACCCGAGAGGGAACCCTGTCCAGTGCGTCTACTACAGAGTCTGCGTCAAGTTCCCCACTGGGAAGAACCTCTGCGCGAAGCGCCAGCAGGCCATCGAGGGGGTGCTCTACGTCAACAAAATCACCTCGAACATCCCCGGCAAGCACCGCGTGTCCTGGTTCGTGGACAACAGACGCGTGGGGTCCTTCGCCTTCAACGTCCGCGGTTGACGCTGGGCCAGAGCTGGTCGTGTGCCCGTCGTAATCGGCTTCGACACCGCGACCGACGACACCGCCGTCTGCGCCGCACGCGACGGCAAGGTGCTGCACGAGGCGCTGATCGGTCCCGGCCCCGGCGGTAGGCCGCGGCACGCGACGACGCTGCTGGAAGAGGTTGAGAGAGCCGCCGCCGCGGCCGGCGACTGGGAGGCGGTCGGCCTGATCGCGGTCGGGGTGGGACCGGGCTCTTTCACCGGGCTGCGGATCGGGATCGCCACGGCGCAGGCGCTGGGCGCGAGCCTCGGCCTGCCGGCTGCCGGCGTCTGCACGCTGGACGCCTTGGGGCGGGGAATCCTGGAGGAGCGAGGGAAGCGCCCCGCCCTGGCGGTCCTCGACGCCCGTCGGGGCGAGGTCTTCGCGGCGCTCTTCTCCCCTGGGGGCGAGCGGCTCTGGGAACCCCTGGTCGTCCCGCCGGCGAACCTCGCCGAGCGCGCCGCCGGCCTGCCCGAGCCCCCGCTGGCCGCCGGATCGGGGGCGGTACGATTTCGCGATGAGCTGGTCGGGAGTGGCGTCGAGGTTCCCGATGATGCCGACCCCGTTCACCGGGTCGCCGCGCGGCACGTCTGCGCCCTCGCGGCGGCGGCCGGGGACGAGGGAACCGGCCCCCCGGCGCCGATTTACCTGAGGCCCCCCGATGCGGAGCGGTGGCGTGAGCGAGACACTTTCCCAACAGCCGAGTGAGGTCGCCCAGGAAGTCGGGGTGCGGCGGCTCGCCTACAGCGACCTGCCTTCCGTGATCGCGATCGAGCGGCGCTCCTTTCCCACCCCGTGGTCGCTGGCGATGTTCGTGCTTGAGCTGTCGAAGCCGTCGGGCATCTGCCTCGCGGCGACCGTGGAGGACGAGCTGCGCGGCTACCTGGTCTGCTCCCGCTACGACCAGGTCTGGCACCTGATGAACGTCGCGGTGGCGCCTGAGCACCGGCGCGCGGGGGTGGCGGGCCGGCTGATCTCACAGCTCTTCGAGGAGGCGCGGGGGGAGCTGCCCTTCACCCTCGAGGTCCGCGTCTCCAACAGCCAGGCGATCGCCATGTACGAGCGCTTCGGCTTCCGCTCTGCCGGCGTCCGCCCTCGCTACTACCACGACAACGGCGAGGACGCGCTGATCATGTGGCTGGACTAGCGCTGGGGCAACTGCCGTGATCCTCGCGATAGAGACGTCCTGCGACGACACCTGCGCGGCCGTCCTCGACGGGCCGCGCATCCTCTCCAATGTGATCTCCTCGCAGGCGGCGGCGCACGAGCGCTTCGGTGGGGTCGTGCCGGAGGTCGCTTCGCGCCATCACCTGGAGCTGGGGACCCACGTGCTCGACGCGGCGCTCGCCGAGGCCGGCGCCTCGCTCGACGACGTCGAAGCGGTCGCCGTCACCGCTGGCCCGGGGTTGATCGGGGCGCTCTTGGTGGGGATCAGCACCGCCAAGGCGATCGCCGCCTCGCGGCGGCTGCCGCTGATCCCGGTCGACCACCTGCAGGGCCACGTCGCCGCCAACTTCCTCGAGCCCGAGCCGCTGGAGCCGCCCTTTCTCTGCCTGGTGGCGAGCGGCGGACACACGCTGCTGGCCGCGGTCCGCGACCGCGAGGGGCACGAGGTACTCGGCCAGACGCTCGACGACGCCGCCGGGGAGGCCTTCGACAAGGTGGCGCGGATGCTCGGGCTCGGCTACCCCGGCGGCCCGGCGCTGCAGCGGCTGGCGGAGGAGGGCGACCCCGGCGCCTTCGAGATGCCGGTGGCGATGGCCCGCAACCCGGGGCTCGACTTCAGCTTCAGCGGGTTGAAGACGGCGCTCGTCTACCGCTGCCGCGAGCTGGGCCCCGACGAGGTCGCGGAACGCCGCGCCGACCTCGCGGCGGGATTCCAGGCGGCTGCGGTCGGCCAGCTCGTCGCGAAGCTAGAGCGGGCGCTCGACGCGGGGGAAAGGGGAGCGGTCGCGCTGGGCGGCGGGGTCGCCGCCAACGGGCCGCTGCGCGAAGCGGTGGCGGCGCTCTGCGAGCGGCGCGGCCTGCGGCTGAAGCTGGTCCCCCTGGAACTCTGCACCGACAACGCGGCAATGATCGGCTCCGCCGCCCGCTTCGCGCCTCGTATCCCTTACCCGGACTACCTCTCCTACGACGCCTTCGCCAGCGGCGAGACCGCGGCACCGACGCCGATGGGCCTAAAACGGGAGATATAGGACCTTTTAGGCCCATCGGCCATGACCGAGGTTGTTGTCTATTCCCGTCCCGAGTGTCACCTCTGTGAGGAGGCGATCGGGAAGATCGTCGCCCTGCACGAGGAGGGGTATCGCTTCGGCCTGCACGAGGTCGACATCGAGAGCGACGAGTTGCTGCTGCGGCGCCATCTGGAGCGCATTCCCGTGGTCGAGGTCGACGGTGTGGTCGTCTCCGAGCTGATCCTTGACGAAGCCGGCCTGCGGGCGAGGCTCGATACTGTGGGGGCCTATGGAGATCGTCGAAGACCGTGAGGCGGCGAACGGCCTGCTCGCCGAGGGGGAGCGCCTCTCTCTCGGCGTCGCGGCGCGCCTCTCGCGCTACCTGCAGGTGCTAACTCAGGCGCGAAAGATGGGGCGAGAGACGATCTCCTCGCAGGAGCTGTCCGAGTATACGCACATCAACCCGACTCAGATCCGCCGCGACCTCTCCGGCTTCGGCAAGTTCGGCAAGCGGGGCGTCGGCTACAACGTCGACTCGCTGGTCTCGGAGATTCGCAAGATCCTCCGCACCTCGGGACAGCACAACATCGCCCTGTTCGGCGCCGGCAACCTCGGCCAGGCGATCGCCAGCTCCGACATCTTCGCCGACCACGGCTTCCAGATCGTCGCCATGTTCGACGTCGACCCCACCGTCGTCGGCACCGAGGTCGGCGCTATGCGGGTGCGCGACTTCGGCGAGCTGGAATCGGTGGTCGCCGAGGAGGAGATCGTGGTCGGCGTCCTCGCCGTCCCGGCCGATGCCGCCCAGGACGTCGCCGACCGCCTCGTCGAGGCCGGCGTCAAGATCATCTTCAACTACTCTGAGCAGCTACTCCAGGTGCCACCGGAGGTGACCGTGCACGCCTCGAGCCCCGCCGTCGACCTCCTTTACGCGCTCTACTTCTACCTCGCCTGATCCCCTTGTCCCTGGACCTCGACCTCGTTCGGGAGAGATTCGAGTCCTCAACCGACTTCACGATCGGGCTGGAGGAGGAGTTCGCGATCCTCGACCCGGCGACGCTGGAGCTGGAGCACCGCTTCGAGGACATCTACGCCGCCTGCCAGGAGGACGCGGTGCTGGCCGACGCGGCGGCGGGCGAGCTGATCGCCTCGGAGATCGAGATCCGCTCGGGGCGCTCGGAGAGCTTCGCCGAGGCGGTCGCCGCCCAGCGCGAGCGGCGTTCCCGTCTGTTCGAGCTGGTCGACGGGATGGGGCTGGCGCTGGGGGCGACCGGAACCCACCCCTGGGCCGACTACCTCGACCAGCGGATCATCGACACGCCGCACTACCGCCGGCTCAGCCACGACCTCGGCTGGGTCGCGCAGCGAAACAACACCTGGAGCATGCACGTGCACATGGGTGTGCGCGGCGCCGACCGGGCGATCGCCGTCTGCGACTGGATGCGAGGGCTGCTGCCGCTGTTGCTGGCAGTGTCGGCCAACTCCCCCTTCCTCGACCGGCGCGACACCGGTCTGCATACGGTGCGCACCGAGATCTTCACCCGCACCTTCCCGCGCTGCGGAGTTCCCAGCCCGTTCGTCGACTGGGACAGCTACGCCGAGTTCGTCGGGATGCTGGAGCGGACCGGGACGATCGTCGAGTCGACTCAGCTTTGGTGGAGCGTCCGCCCCCACCATCACTTCGGCACCGTCGAGGTGCGGATCTGCGACGCGCAGACCAGCGGGGACGAGTCCTTCGCCCTGGCCGGGCTGATCGCCGCCTGCATCGCGCAGACCGCGATCGAATACGACGAGCACGGCTACGACGGAGCGGGGCGGCCGCTGGCCGATCGTGAGATCGAGGAGAACCTGTGGCGAGCGATCCGCTACGGGATGAGCGGCAAGACGATCGACTTCCGGCGCGGCGTCGAGGTGGAGGCCAGGGCGGCGCTGGAGGAGGTGCTGGCCTGGACCGAGCCGGCCCGCTCGCGGCTGGGGATCGAGGTCGACCTGCCGGAACGAAACGGCGCCCAGCGGGCGCGCGAAGCGCTGGAGGCCGGCGCCGCGATCGAGGACATCTACCGCGACGCCGTGGGGGAGACGAAGCGCACCTACACCGCCGCGGGGGCGGCGAAACCCGCGTAGGACGGCCCGCAGGGCGAGAGCGCCGCTCGCCTATATAAACTCCCCCGCCGCTAAAGCCAGCCGGAGGGACCTAACTTGACCAGTTTCTTGACCGATTACGGAGTCGTCGTCGCGCTCGCCTGCGCCGGGGCGGCGGTGGTGTACGGATTGATCATCACCCAGCGCCTGCTCGCAAGGTCGCCGGGCAACGAGCGCATGCAGGAGATCTCGGGTGCGGTACAGGAGGGGGCCAAGGCCTACCTGACTCGCCAGTACACGATCATCGCCGCGGTCGCGGTGCCCCTGGCGATCGCCCTCTGGCTCCTGCAGGACTACAAGACCGCGATCGGCTTCGTGATCGGCGGCTTCCTCTCCGGGGCGGCCGGCTTCATCGGGATGAACCTCTCGGTGCGCGCCAACGCGCGGGTCGCCGAGGCGGCGCGCGGCGGCGTGCCGCCGGCGCTCGACGTCGCCTTCAAGGGCGGCTCGGTGACCGGCCTGCTGGTGGTCGGCCTGGCGCTGCTCGGCGTCGCCGGCTATTACGGCATTCTCATCCTCACCGACAGCACCGACAAGGAGGCTGTCGACGCGCTGATCGGCCTCGGCTTCGGCGGCTCGCTGATCTCGGTCTTCGCCCGGCTGGGCGGTGGCATCTTCACCAAGGCCGCCGACGTCGGCGCCGACCTGGTCGGCAAGGTCGAAGCGGGGATTCCCGAGGATGACCCTCGCAACCCGGCCGTGATCGCCGACAACGTCGGCGACAACGTCGGCGACTGCGCCGGCATGGCTGCCGACCTCTTCGAGACCTACGCGGTCACCTCGGTCGCGGTGATGTTGCTCGGCGTCTTGACCTTCACCGGCGCGGGCGGCGACTTCGCTCGCGAGGTGGCGATCTATCCGCTGGTGATCGGCGGCGTGGCGATTCTCGCCTCGATCGTCGGGGCGCTCTCGGTGCGGACCAAATCCGACCGCGTTGAGGGCGCGCTCTACCAGGGGTTGATCGTCTCCGGGATCCTCTCGATCGCGGCCTTCTACCCGATCACCGACTGGCTGATGAGCGACCCGGCCCGGCTCGGCCTCAGCGCCGCCGCCAATGCGGTCAGCGTCACCGACCTCTGGCTCTGCGCTGTGATCGGCGTCGCGGTGACGGCGCTGCTGTTCGTGATCACCGACTTCTATACGTCGACTCGTTTCCGGCCGGTGAAGACGATCGCCAAGGCGTCTGAGACCGGCCACGCGACCAACATCATCCAGGGGCTGGCGCAGGGCTTCCAATCGACGGCGGCCCCGGCGCTCGTCCTTGCGCTGGCGATCCTCGCCGCCAACGAGCTGGCGGGTATCTACGGGATCGGCGTCGCCGTGATGGCGCAGCTCTCACTCTGCGGCCTGATCGTCGCTCTCGACGCCTTCGGGCCGATCACCGACAACGCCGGCGGAATCGCCGAAATGGCGGAGCTGCCGGAGGACGTCCGCAACGTCACCGACCCGCTCGACGCGGTCGGCAACACGACCAAGGCCGTCACCAAGGGCTACGCGATCGGCTCCGCCGCGCTTGCCGCGCTGGTGCTGTTCGCCGCCTTCAAGAGCGAGCTCGCGGACGAGGCGCCCGCCGGCTTCGACCTTCAGGGCCTTTTCAACCTCTCAAGCCCCGACGTGCTGATCGGTCTGATCATCGGCGGCATGATGGTCTACCTGTTCGCGGCGCTGGCGATCGAGGCGGTCGGGCGAGCCGGCGGCCAGGTCGTCGAAGAGGTGCGCAAGCAGTTCCGGGAGAACCCGGGAATCATGGAGGGAACGCAGAAGCCCGAGTACGGGAAGACGGTCAGCATCGTCACCCTTGCCGCCCAGAAAGAGATGATCCTTCCCTCGCTGATCCCGATCGCCGTGCCGGTAGTCGTCGGTCTGCTCAGCGTCGATGCGCTCGGCGGGCTCTTGATCGGCGTGATCGTCGTCGGCCTCTTCGCCGCGATCTCGATGACCGCCGGCGGCGGCGCCTGGGACAACGCGAAGAAGCTGATCGAGGACGGCGCCTTCGGCGGCAAGGGCTCAGAGGCCCACGCCGCCTCGGTCACCGGCGACACTGTCGGCGACCCCTACAAGGACACCGCCGGCCCGGCGATCAACCCGATGATCAAGGTCGCCAACATCGTCGCCATTTTGATCATTCCCATAGTCCACTTCTGAGGTCGCCCGCGAGGTCCCTCGGGCGGCACCACAGCCGCCCGAGGGCCTTCCCGCACCTTCCTGTCAATAGGCGTCAGCGGATCTGAAAGGCCCATCTCGTATGTATGCTTGCGCCCATGCGGGGGAGCAAATTGCTTGGATTGATCGCGATTCTGCTTGTGGGTTTGTTGCTGCCCCCGGCGGCTTTTGCATACACACCAGAGTTCCCACCATGGATCTGGGATGCCGCAGGCCATCCCCCGAACGTGCCGCCCCCTCAGGCTTCCGAGGAAACGAGCGAGGCCCCTCTAGATACCTCTATCGACAAGTCGAAGGTGAAACCACACAAGCGCGCAGTGACGCTGACCTTTCATGCCAGTGAGCCTGGGGTCACATTCCAGTGCAAGCTCGACGGTGGACAATTTCTTGCCTGCAGATCCCCAAAGACCTATGGCTCCCTGAGGCCCGGCAGGCACCGGTTCGCGGTCGCTGCCGTGGACAATGCGGGAACCGTTGACGACTCTCCTGCGGAGACGTATCTCTGGATCCCCAAGCCCAAGAAGACGATCCCCAGCTCTCACGAGAATTAGATCGCTGCGGCTAGGATTGCTGCTTAGGAAGCTCGACTGAGGATGGTTCCTAGGGCGTGGGCAGTCTGCTCCGGCTGGTCAATGACTTGTCGATAGGTCAAGCGAATGACTTCGTAGCCGAGTTCCCGCAATTTGAGATCGCGGGCGCGATCATCTTCGAACGCTTCCTTCCCTCGGTGATATCGGTAGCCATCTGTCTCCACGATCAGCCGTCGCTCTCGCCATAAGAAGTCGACCTCGATTGAGCCAAGCTTTGCGTTGACCTCTGGGCGAGGGAGTCCATGGCGCCTGCAGAGGCGCAGGAACAGCAACTCCAGGTCGCTACGAGTGCGCTTTGTCAGATTTTCGGCACCTGTCACCAAGCCCAGGACCTCTGCTTGCCGGATCGCTCGTCGCAACTCCCAAGCGAAAATCGCTGCAGGGCACCCTCTAGTCGAGGCAGCCCTTCGCAGATCCTCGATGGTGCGTACCGGAGTCGTCACCGGGATGCCTCGATGGCTTGTCACCGTTGCAGAATCGAGTGTCCTGGAGCGATGAACGTGAACGTTCCTGCGTCCTTTCTTTCCGCCGGTTCCGGGCACTGAGACGTTGACGACGCCATTTCCTGGCGGCAGCAGCTGCCACAGTGCAGCTGCACTGTGATGACTAAGGGCTGCACCCCAGTGATCGAGAACGCTGGGGGTCGGCGTGTACGGCATTGAAGCATCGGTCAAGTTGCGCGATGTCTTTGACTCGTCGCTTCCGCAGGCAAGAACGGCTGCCATCCATTTCCCCTCAATGGCCAACCCCACATGCCCTACTGCGTATACGCCGCGATGGACTTGGTGCAACCTGCCCGCCCTAGCGCGTCGTCCAACTCCCGATCGCGTTAGGCCAGCATCGAGGAGCTGCCTTGCCGACACGACGCCGTGCTGGCGCGCGGCGATGGCCGCAACCCGCAAGTCCGCTGTGTCGCCTTTGGGTCGGATACCGATACAAAGGCGACACAGCGCCCGAACTCTCCCCCTCGCGGAAGTCGGCTAGGGTCGCGCGCGGTGAGCGAAGGCCCGATTAACGTTGCGGATTTCGAGCGCGTGGCGGCGGAGCGGCTCGAGGCGGGGGTCCTCGGGTACTTCGCCGGAGGCGCCTGCGATGAGGTGACGCTGGGCGACAACGTCGCCGCCTGGCGTCGCTGGCGGCTGCGGCCGCGGATGTTGGCCGGTGTGGGGGAGGTGCGGACCTCGGCGGAGGTGCTGGGAGCCGAGGTCTCGATGCCGATCCTGGTCGCGCCGGTCGCCTACCAACGGCTGGTCGACCCCGACGGCGAGGCCGGGATGGCGCGGGCCGCGGCGGGCGCCAGCACAGTGATGTGCCTCTCGACCCTGGCGACGGCGCGGCCGGACGAGGTCGCGGCGGCGGCGCCTGAGGGGCGGCGCTGGTTCCAGCTCTACTGCTTTCAGGACAAGGCGGTGACGCGGGCGCTGATAGACGAGGCGGTCGACTCCGGTTTCGAGGCGATCGTCGTCACCGTCGACGCGCCGCGGGGTGGGCGGCGCGAGCGCGACCTGCGGACCGGCTTCAGCATTCCCGAGGGCCTCGGCGTGCCGAGCGTGAAAGCGGCGCTCGGGGTCGACCGCGAGGTGACGATCGAAGAGACCTTCTCGCTAATGGACCCGGCGCTGAGCTGGCGGGACCTCGAGGGCATCGCCGCCGAGTGCAACCTGCCGGTGCTGGTGAAGGGGGTGTTGACCGCCGAGGACGCGGTGCTGGCGGTCGAGCACGGCGCCGCCGGCGTCGTCGTCTCCAACCACGGCGGGCGGCAGCTCGACTGCGTGCCGGCGAGCGCCGACGCGCTGCCCGAGGTCGTCGACGCGGTCGAGGGACGCGGCGCCGTCCTCGTCGACAGCGGCATCCGTCGCGGCACCGACGTGGCGATCGCCCTGGCGCTGGGCGCCGACGCGGTGCTGGTCGGCCGGCCCGCCCTCTGGGGGCTGGCAGTGGGCGGTGAGGAGGGCGCCCGGCGGGTGCTGGAGCTGCTGCGCGACGAGCTGGAGCTGGCACTCGCCCTCTGCGGCTGCTCCTCCCCGGATGAGCTGACCCGCGCTCACGTGCAGAGGGCACCGGCGGCGTCCGTATATTCGGGCTAGATGTCCCTGCATATCCGCCCTTAGATGGCGCAGCGCATCCCCAAAGACGAGTCGCTGAGCCGCGTCCACGGCGTCGGCTCGCTGTTCTCGGCGGCCTACGGCAACGTCGGCTCATCGATCTACTACGCGCTCGGCGTCACCGCCGCCTTTGCGCTCGGCCTCACCCCGGTCGCCTTCGTCATCTCCGGCCTGATCTTCGCCGCCACCGCCGCCACCTACGCCGAGGCGACCGTGATGTTCCCCGAGGCGGGGGGCTCCTCCAGCTTCGCCCGCCACGCCTTCAACGAGCTGGTCAGTTTCATCGCCGCCTGGGGGCAGATGCTCAACTACACGATCACGGTCGCGATCTCGGCCTACTTCGTGCCCCACTACCTGGCGGTCTTCTGGGAGCCGCTCGGCCACGCCCCCGGCGACATCATCGGCGGCGCCGTGCTGATCGCCGGCCTGGCGCTGCTCAACATCCGCGGTTCCCAGGAGTCGGCCAGGCTCAACCTCGTCCTCGCGATCGCCGACCTCGCCACCCAGGTGGTGCTGGTCGGGATCGGCGTTTTCCTGGTCCTCAGCCCGCAGGTGCTGGTCGACAACATCCACCTCGGCGTCGCCCCGACCTGGTCGGACTTCGCGCTGGGGATCGCGGTCGGGATGATCGCCTACACCGGGATCGAGACGATCTCCAACATGGCGGAGGAGGCGAAGGACGCTTCGCGGACGATCCCGCGCAGCGTCGGCTTCACCGTCACCGCGGTGCTCGCCCTGTACCTGCTGATCCCGGTGGTGGCGCTCTCGGCGATGCCGGTCACTCAGGACGCCGCCGGCAACTTCACCACCGCCTTGGGAACCGAGTTCGCCAACGACCCGATCCTCGGCATCGTCGAGAACCTGGGAGTGGGGGCGGGCCTCACCGACGTGCTGCGCTTCTACGTCGGCATCCTCGCCGCGGTGATCCTGCTGATCGCGACCAATGCGGGACTGATCGGCGTCTCCCGCCTTACCTACTCGATGGGCCAGCACCGCCAGCTGCCCGAGATGCTGCGCCAGGTCCACCCCCGCTACCGCACCCCCTACGTGGCGATCATCATCTTCTCGGTGGTGGCGGGGATCACCCTGCTGCCCGGTCAGACCGACTTCCTGGCGACGATGTACTCGTTCGGCGCGATGCTCTCCTTCACGATCGCCCACGTCGCGGTGATCCAGCTGCGTCGCAACAACGCACAAGTCGAGCGCACCTGGAAGCCGCCGCTGAACGTGCGCGCCTTCGGCTTCGAGGTGCCGATCAGCGCGGTGCTGGGCGGGCTGGGGACATTCGCCGCCTGGATCGTCGTGATGGCGCTCAACCCGCGCACCTTGGCGGTCGGCCTCGGCTGGATGGCGCTCGGCATCGTCCTCTACGTCCTCTACCGGCGCAATCAGAGACTGCCGCTGACCGAGACCGTGAAGGTGCTGCTGCCCGAGCCGCTGGGGGTGGAGGAGATCGAGTACCGCAGCGTCCTGGTCGGCTTCGAGGACGGAGAGCCGTTCTCCGAGGAGATGGTCGCGACCGCGGTCAAGCTCGCCTCCAAACGGCGCCGCGGCATCCATATCCACTCGATGCTGAGCGTGCCGACCAATCTGCCTCTGAGCGCCGAGTTGTCCGACCAGGAGGCCGAAGCGCAGAGCAAGATCGAGCAGGCGAAGCTGATTGGCGGGCAGCGGGTGACCGGCCACGTCGAGCGGGTGCGGCCGGGGCAGGCCGGCTACTCGATCTCCGACGAGGCGAAGATGATCAATGCCGCCGCGGTCGTCGTCGGACTTCGCTACCGCAACGGCACGCCGCTCTACGACAAGACGCTGCAGACGGTGCTCGGCGAGCGGCCCTGCCGGGTGATCGTCGTCTCCGACCGGAGCCTAGAATCGCAATGGTGGCATCGCCCGAGCGGATCTACAGCGGCTCCGTCCGTGCCTTCTCGGTCGTCTTCCTGATCCTCGGGGCGGTGATCCTGGTCGCGACGCTCGCGGCGGGCGGCGGGCCGCTCTCGGTCGGGGTGGTGCTGGGGGTTGCCTTCCTCGCGGTTGGCGGCGTGCGGCTATGGGCGTCGGCGCGGATGGGTCGGTGAGCGCTCCCGAACGGCCCCAGCGGCCGAAGCCTGCGCCGCTGATCCAGCGCGGCCTCGGCGTCCCCTGGCTGTTCGCCGCCGTCTACTCGGCGGTCGGCTTCTCGATCTACTTCGCGCTCGGCGTCGTCGCCGACCGCGGCCTCGGCCTGACGCCACTGATCTTCCTCGCCGCCGGGTTGCTGTTCGTGCTGACCACGCTCAGCTACGTCGAGGGCGGCGCGATGTTCCGCGAGCGCGGCGGCTCGTCGACCTTCGCCCGCTACGCCTTCAACGAGTTGATCGCCTTCATCGCCGGCTGGGCGATCCTGATCGATTACCTGATCGTCATCGCCCTGGCGGCGATCTCCGTTCCCCACTACCTGCAGCCGGTGTCCAGCGACCTCGCCAAGCCGGGCTGGGAGATCGCCGTCGCCGCCCTGGTCGTCCTCGCCGCCTGCTGGCTGAACATCCGGGGCTTCACGGGGCGTAGCCGGGGGCGCTCACTCGCCGTGCTCGCCCTTGCGGACATCGTCCTGCAGGTTGCGGTGGTCGTCGTCGGCGTGCTCGCCGTCTGGCACCCGGACCGGCTTACCGCCGAGCTGAACCTCTTCACCGATCCCAACTTCGTCGACATCGTCTACGCGGGAGTCGTCGCGATGCTCGCCTACGCGGGGATCGAGGCCGCCGCCGACCTGGCTCCCGACATCAACGTAGAGGTGCGCGACCTGAAGCGGGTCGTCTCGCTGGGGGCGATCGCGGTGCCGCTCGGCTACGCGCTGATGGCGGCGATCGCGCTGATGGCGGTGCCGGTGGTCGCCGGCCCGCAGGGCCCCGAGACGGAGCTCGGCAACAGATTCGTCGAGGAGCCGATCCTCGGGGTGGTGTCCGCCTACAACCCGGCCTGGGTAGCCGACACGATGCGCTGGATGGTGGCGCTGATCGCCGCGCCGGTCCTCTTCTGGGCGGCGAACACTTCGATGCTCGGCGTCTCCCGCCACATCTATACCCTGGCGATCAACCGCCAGATCCCCAGCTGGCTGGGCAAGCTCGACAAGCGCTACGCGACTCCCTACGTGGCGATCGGACTCTCCGGAGTAATCGCGATCGGCCTGGTCGCGCCCACCGACGTGAAGCTCTTGGCGGGCATCTACGCCTTCGGCGCGACGCTGGCGATCACCGTCGCCCACCTCTCGATCATCCGGTTGCGGGTGCGCGACCCCGACCGGCCGCGGCCGTTCCGCATCCCCTGGGGGGTGCCCTGGCGCGGCGCGGTGCTGCCGGCGCCGGCGATCTTCGCGGCGCTGGTCAGCGGCCTTGCCTTCATCAGCGTGCTCGCCTACCACGACATCGCGCGCTGGGTCGGCGGCGGCTGGATGGCCTTCGGGCTCGTCTTCTACGTCGTCTACCGCAAGGTCTTCGAGGGGACGACGCTGACCAAGCGGGTCTCGGTGACCGAGAAGGCGCTGACCAAGCAGGTGCCCGAGGTCGCCTTCCGCAGGATTCTCGTGCCGGTCTTCGGCACCAAGCTCGACGACGATATCGTCGCCACCGCGGGGAGACTCGCCGCGGCTGAGCAGGAGGTCGCCGACGGCGAGGTCGAGGACGCCTCGGTGGCGCTCGTCTACGTGATCGCGGTACCGCTCACCCTGCCACTCGACGCGGAGCTGCCCTCGGAGATTGAAGCCGAGGCGGAGCGGGCGCTGCGGCGGGCCCAGGACGTCGGTGAGGAGTACGAAGACGTCGACGTCGGCGCCGAGGTGATCCGCTCGCGCGAGGTCGGCGCCGGGATCGTCGAGGCGGCGCGGCGGCATGGAACCGAGGTGATCGTGATGGGTGCCGAGCCGCCGACCAAGATCCGCGGCGGCGCGGTGCTTGGAGGGATCGGCGCGGCGAGGCCCGCCGAGGTGGGCGCAGCCACCGAGTACGTGCTGAAGAAAGCGCCTTGTCGAGTCCTCTTGACGGCCCCTCCCGAAACACCCGAAGAACCCGCCGCCACGGCACCCGCTGGTCACTAGTATCAGGGCCATGTTCATCCTGATCGTCGGCTGCGGCCGAGTCGGATCGTCTGTGGCGCGGTCGATGTTGCGGGAAGGCCACGAGGTGTCCTGCCTCGACGAGGATCCGGAATCCCATGCCCGGCTCGAGGTGGGCCTGGAGAAGAGCTGGGAGGACCTCGGTGGGCAGTTCACGGTCGGGGCGGGGCTGGAGACCGATGCGCTGGTTGCCGCCGGGATCGACCAGGCGGACGCCTTCATCGCTTCCACCGACGGGGACAACACGAACATCGTGATCGCCCAGATCGCGCAGCGCCGTTACAGAGTGCCGACCGTGATCGCACGGATCCTCGACCCGCTGCGGGCCGAGTGGTACCAGCGTCAGGGGGTGCACACGATCTGCCCGACCAGGGTCGCGATCGACATGCTGGAGAGCGCGGTTCGCGAGGGCGCGCCCCGAGAGGCCGCCTGAGCATGTACATCATCGTCGTCGGAGCGGGCAAGGTGGGGTGGAACCTGACGCGCGAGCTGCTCGAGAAGGAGCACGAGGTGACGGTGATCGAGAGCAATCGGCGCCGCTACCTGACCGTCGAGCAGGAGCTCGAGCACAACGTCCAGTACGGCGACGCCTCCGAACTGTGGGTGCTGGAGCGGGCCGGGATCCAGCGCGCCGACATGGTGATCGCAGTGACCGGCGACGACGAGGACAACATGCTGATCTGCCAGGTGGCGCGCGAGAAGTACCTGGTCGGCCAGGTGATCGCCCGGGTCAACAACCCGCGCAACCGCGAGCACTTCGAGCTGTTGGGGATCCGGCCCACCGTCTCCGCCACCGACCTGATCCTGCGCCTGATCGAGCACGAGGTGCCGGAGTACGGCCTGGTCCACCTGCTCGACCTTCAGGAGGAGCAGCTGGAGATCATCGAGATGCTGCTGGGCCAGGACTGCGGGGTGACCGGGCGGCGGGTCGGCGACCTGCAGATGCCCGACGGCAGTCTGCTGATCTCCGTGCTGCGCGACGGCAAGGGCTTCGTCCCCAGCGCCGACACGGTGCTGGAAGTGGGTGACGAGGTGTTGGCCGTGCTCGACCCGGGTAAGGAGGACGACTTGAAGGCGCTCTTCGGACCGGCGGGCAACGGCGCTCTCGGCAACGGCGGCTGATGGCCGACCGAGAAGTCGACTTCCTGCTGGTCGGCGGCGGCATGGCCTCCGCCCACTGTGCGACGGAGCTACGCAAGCGGGGCGCTGAGGGGTCGATCCTGCTGGTCGGGCGCGAGCCCGAGCCACCCTACGAGCGCCCGCCTCTCTCCAAGGAGTACATGCGCGCCGAGGCCGAGCGCGAGGACGCCTACGTCAACCCACCTTCCTGGTACGAGGAGAACGGCGTCGAGCTGCTGAGTGGGCGCAATGTGATGTCGCTCGACCCGGCGGCGCGGACGGCGAAGCTGCAGGGCGGGGAGGAGGTGGCCTTCGGCAAGGCCCTGCTGGGCACCGGGGCGATGGTCAACATCCTGCGGGTCGAGGGCGCCGAGAACGAGGGGGTCCACTACCTGCGCGCCTTTGGCAACTCCGACGCGATCCGCGCCGACGCGGAAGCGGCCGAGCACGTGGTGCTGATCGGCGGCAGCTACATCGGCACCGAGGTCGCCGCCTCGCTGACCGCGAAGGGGGCCAAGTGCACGATCGTGATGATGGAGGACGTGGCGCTCTCGCGGACCTTCGGCGAGGGGGCCGGGCGCTGGTTCCAGGAGCAGCTTGAAGCGCACGGCGTCGAGGTCTTCGGCGGGGAGGAGCTGGAGGCATTTGAGGGCGACGGCCGGGTGAAGGCGGTGGTGACGAAGAGCGGCCGCGCGATCGAGTGCGACACGGTCGTAGTCGGCGCAGGTGTGAAGGCCGATGCGATGCTCGCCCAGCGCGCCGGGCTGGAGGTCGACGACGGGGTCGTCTGCGACTCGAAGTTGCAGACCTCGGTCGAGGGCATCTACGCGGCCGGCGACTGCTGCTCCTACGACAGCGTCGTCCACGGTCGCCGGCTGCGGATCGAGCACTGGGACGTGGCGATGCAGCAGGGAATGCACGCGGCGGGCAACATGCTCGGCGACGACCGCGACTACGACGTAGTCCCCTACTTCTTCAGCGACCTCGCCGACTGGGCAAGCCTCGAATACGTCGGCCCGGCCTACGAGTGGGACGAAGAGATCTGGCGCGGCGACCGCGACTCCGGCAAGTTCTCCGTCTGGTACCTGAAGGACAACAAGGTCGCCGGCTGCCTAAGCGTCGAACGCCCCGAGGACCTGGCCGAAGCCCGCCGTCTCTTGGTCGACGGAGTAGACATCTCAGTCGTCAAAGATCAGATCGCCGATCTCAGCAGCGACCTGAGCAAGATCTCTTAGAAACTGCGGGGCAGGGACTTGAACCCCGATTTCACGGACCAGAACCGCGCGAATTACCACTTATTCGACCCCGCAAGGATGCGTCAGCAGCCTCAGGATACTTAGTCCGCTGCTCCCGCTGAGCCAGGCAGAGATCGGCAGGCGCCTTGGCCTTACGAAGTCGACGGTTTCATACCACGCTCGCCGGCTTGGTCTTCCCGTCAAGGACAAGTGCGCTCGTCGTTACGACTGGGCCGAGATTCAAGCCGCGGTGAATGAGGGTCTTTCGCTTAGGGAGTGCATGGAGAAGTTCGGTTTTACGCGTGGGAGCTGGGCAAGAGCAGCAAGACGAGGAGCGGTCGTTCCTCGCCAGTGGATCACGCCAATCGAGGAATTGCTTGTAGTGGGACCCCGCCGGAGTCGCGGCCACATCAAGGCTCGACTCCTGAGAGAGGGGCTCAAGGAGAATCGCTGCGAGATCTGTGGCCTCAGCAAGTGGCTGGGCAAGCCACTGAGTCTTGAGCTCCACCACGTAAACGAGCGCGGCAACGACAACCGGCTCGAGAACCTCCAGCTCCTATGCGGTAATTGCCACTCTCAAACTGACAATTGGGGCGGTCGGGGCATTCGACGAAATGCTGTGCCAGACGATGAAGCCGCATAGGCCGCTCGTCAGGAAGCGGTACTAATCCACCATGAAGAATCCTCAGCTGCCGCACTTGTTCATTGTTGCCGGAAGAAAGCGCTCGCTCTGCATCCTTGCGGCGGTAACGCTGATTTCAGGCATCGCAATGCTGCCTGCGGTCGTGACGATGGCCGATCACGGCGCCACGGTGCTCGATTGGGAGTTCGCCGGAATCGTGGAGAGAAGCCAGGAGATTCTTGCCAGCTGGGGAGACGCGGGGAAGACAGCGGCCTGGTGGCAGCTTGGACTCGACTTGCCGTTTCTGATCGGCTACGGGCTCTTTCTCGCTGGCGCGTGCGTCGCTGTGGCCCGTCGCGCCCAACGTGTAAGCAAGCTCCGACTGGAGCGGGCCGCAACAACCATCGCCTGGTTCGGCCCGCTTGCAGCCGCTACCGACCTTCTCCAGAACGTCTCCCTGGCGCTGTTTCTCTCCGGCCAGGAGACACAACCCTGGCCACTACTCGCGACGACCGGTGGCCGAATCACTCAGGTGCTCATGGCGGTTGGCTTGGTTTTCGTCCTCGTTGCTCTCGCAGCCACACGGTCCAGCTCGGCAACCGAGCTTGCTGAGCAACTGGGCGAAGCCGAGTGATCCTGATGATGAGATGACTTCGGAAACTCGGTTTGTCCCGGCGGCGGGATTGCGCGGCTTGACTCGCTTCTATGACTCGATCATCGCTGCGACGATGCGGGAGCGGCTCTTCCGGGGCAGGTTGGCGGACCAGGTCCTGGCGGACATGCCGACTGAGGGACAGGTTGCCGACATCGGCTCTGGAACCGGGACCTTTGCGGTCGCGCTTGCCGCTGTGGCACCCGCGATCGACGTCATCGGAGTCGACGGTGACCCTGACATATTGGAAATCGCTCGAGCCAAGAGCGGAGCGGGGGCGGTTACCTGGAAGCCGGGCATGGCAGATGACCTGCCGCTCGCCGATCGAAGTTGCGATCGGGTGGTGATGTCCCTTGTTCTGCATCACCTCGACGTGGACCAGAAGCGCGCGGCTCTCGCCGAGGCCCACCGGGTGCTGAAAGAGAGAGGCCGACTCCACGTCGCCGACTGGGGAAGAGCTCAGGACCTGCTCATGCGCAGCACTTTCTTCGCTCTGCAGCTCTTCGACGGCTTTGCCGGCACCCGCGACCATGTTGCCGGCCGCCTCCCTGAGTTCATTGAGGGGGCAGGGTTCAGCGATCTCCATCGCCACGACCAGCTTCGCACGGCATGGGGGAGCCTCGAGCTGCTGAGCGCGGTGCGCTGAAGCATCGAAGGGCTTTGGTAGGTTCGCCACTTCATGCGTGCTCGTAACTTCTTGATTGCGCTGCCGTTTGCGGCGCTGGCCATTGCCGGATGCGGCGGTGGGGATGGGGGTGAGGAGACGACTTCCGCGCCTGCTGTGGCGACGACGCCGACTACGACGGCGCTGAGCAAGGAGGAGTTGATTTCCCAGGGGGATGCGATTTGCGCTGAGGTGAACGCTGCCCTTGCTGCGGTCAGCTCGAACACTGCAAGCTCCGAGAGCCAGGTGAGCCAGGTCGCCGATCTCTACATCGGGATGGTCGACAGTCTGCAGGGGCTGGGAACTCCCGACGACACCGCCGGGTACGACGAGGTGATGTCCGCCGGCGATGACCTCGCCCAGGCGGAGAGCGATGCGAAGCTGGCGGACGAACGGGGCGACAGCGCTGCGCTCAGCACCGCTCAGACCGAAGCCACCTCGGCGACGATTGCCTTCCAGTCGGCGGCGCAGTCCTACGGGTTCGACGACTGCGGCCAAGGCCCGGGCGTCTCGGCGACTTCGACGAGCACAGCCCCGTCTTCGGGAACCGCGACGACGCCGACTACGACAACGCCGACCACTCCCAGCACGACTCCGGCTACTCCCGCGCCCGCCCCCGCGCCGAACACAGGCGGCGCCGGCGGGGGGACGGCTGGAACCGCGCCCGCCGCGCCGAGCGGTGGCAGCGGCGGTGGTTCGACTGGCGGTGCCTCCGGCGGCATCGGCCCAGGCTAGCCTTTCGGCCACATAGACCAAGTAGGTCGGTGGACGCAGGGAAATCGGCGAGGAGAGCGCACATTTTCGTGCGTGATCCGAGCCGGCGACTGAGAACGCCGAGATACGCAGGTCTACGCGGCCGAGGCCCAGGCCCCGTAGAGCCGGGAGTATGGGCCGCCGGCGTCGATTAGCTCCTCGTGGGTGCCGGCTTCGGCGATCCTGCCGCCCTCCAGGACGACGATCTTGCCGGCACGGCGGATGGTCGAGAGGCGGTGGGCGATGACGATCGCCGTGCGGCCGGCCAGCAACCGTTCCAGCCCTCTCTCGATCGTCTTCTCGGTCCGCACGTCGACGTTGGAGGTCGCCTCGTCGAGAATCAGGATGCGCGGCTCGGCCAGGAGGGCTCGGGCGAAGGCGACCAGTTGACGCTGCCCGGCCGAGAGCTGGATGCCGCGCTCGCCGACCTCGGTTTCGATTCCCTCAGGCAGCCCAGCGATGAACCCGGTCGCTCCAACCGCTGCGGCAGCCGCTTCGATCTCCTCCAGGGTCGCGTCGGGACGGCCGAAGGCGATGTTCTCCCGCACGCTGCCGGAGAACAGGAAGCCCTCTTGGGGCACGATCCCCAGCTGGCGCCGCAGCGCACGCTGCTGCACGCCGCGCAGGTCGTGTCCGTCGATCGACACCGTTCCCCGCTGGGGGTCGTAGAAGCGGGCGACCAGCTTGGCGAAGGTCGACTTGCCGGCTCCGGTCACTCCTACCAGCGCCAGCGTCTGCCCGGGCGGAACGTGGAGGTCGACGTCTTGCAGCGCCCAATCCTCGTCCGAGTAGGCGAACGAGACTCCCTCCATCTCGATCTCGCCACGCAGCGTTCCGGGGTCGATCGCGCCAGGCGCGTCGACCATGTCGGGCTCGGTGTCGAGCAGGTCGAAGATCTTGTCCAGCGCCGCCATCCCCTGCTGGTAGGTGGTGTAGAGCTGGGATAGCTGCTGGATCGGGTCGAAGAAGGTCGCCAGGTAGCCGACGAAGGCGACGATCACGCCGATCTGGATCGCGCCGTCGATCGCCTGGGAGCCACCGTAGAGAATGATCGCCGCGGTGCCGACGGCGGAGAGCAGCTCGACCGCCGGGAAGTAGGAGGCGTTGAGGTAGACGGTCTTCATGTTCGCCTCGCGGTTGGCCTCGTTCAGGTCGGTCATTGCCGCCGCGTGGCGCGGCTCCTGGCCGAAGCTGCGCACCACCCGCACGCCGCTCAGTGTCTCCTGAAGGTAGGCAGTGATCGCCGCGATCCGCTCGCGGGTGATCCGGTAGGCGCCGCTGGAGACGATCCGGAAGACGATGCTGGCGACGGCGAGCAGCGGGAAGGTGAGGAAGGTGACCAGCGCCAGCTGCACGTCCAGCAGCAGCAGGATGACGACGACGCCGATCAGGGTCAGACTGCTGGAGAACATCGTCACGACTCCGCTGGTGACCAGCTGGTTGAGCGCTTCGATGTCGTTGGTCATGCGGCTGATCAGCACCCCGGGGCTGCGCCGGGTGAAGAAGCCGATCGACATCGCCTGCAGGTGGGCGAAGACGCGCTCGCGCAGGTCCTGCAGGGCGCGTGTCCCGACCCAGCCGACGAGGTAGGTCTGCAGGAATGTCGCCGCCGCGTAGAGGACGGCGACGACGACGAAGGCGACGACGATCCGGTCGAGGGCGCCGACATCCCCGGCCACAATCCCCTCGTCGACCGCGAGACCGGCAAGGTAGGGAGGAGCGAGCCCGGCGCCGGTGGCGAGCAGCAGCGCGACGAACATCAGCGCCACCTTGCCGCGGTAGGGGTGCAGCAGGCCGACCATCCAGCGCACCTTGCGGCCGCGCTGGTCCTGCCCGCGGATCAGCCGCCAGAGGGAGGCGAAGAGGAGGAAGACCTCGCGGAAGCGATTGCGCTCGGTGTTCACAGGCGCGCCATCTCCTCTCGTTCCTCCAGGTCGCGCTGCAGGAAGACCGAGTCGGCGAGGCCGTGCTCGGCGATCTCGCGATAGAAGCCACAATCTTCGAGCAGCTCCGCGTGGGTGCCGCGGTCGACGATCCGGCCGCTGTCCATTACCACCACTTCGTCGGCGAGCGAAACCGTGGAGAGGCGGTGGGCAATGATCAGGGTGGTACGGCCGGCCATCGCCTCGAGCAGGCCCTCCTTGATCGCCGCTTCGGTGGTCGCATCGACCGAAGAGGTAGCGTCGTCGAGGATCAGGATGCGGGGGTCGGCGAGCAGCGCCCGGGCGATCGCGACCCGCTGGCGCTGACCGCCGGAGAGGGTCAACCCGCGATCGCCGACCATCGTCTCGTAGCCGCCGGGCAGGTCGCGGATGAACTCGTCGGCCTGGGCGCGCCGGGCCGCCGCTTCGATCTCCTCGCGGCCGGCGCCGGGCCGCGAGTAGGCGATGTTCTCGGCGACGGTGGCGCTGAACAGAAAGCTGTCATCGGCGACGAAGGCGATCTCGGAGCGCAGCGAGCCGACGTCGACCGAGCGCACGTCGGCGCCGTCGACCAGCACCGACCCCTCGCTGGGGTCATATAGCCGCGCGACCAGGGCGACCAGGCTGGTCTTACCCGACCCCGAGGGCCCGACCAGGGCGACCGTGCGCCCCGCCTCCACCTCCAAGTCGATGTCCGTCAGAGCGGGGCCGGAACCGTCATAGCGCAGAGTCACTCCCTCCATCCGCACGCCGCCGCCGCCGGCGGGGAGGGGCGGTGCGCCCGGCGGGCTCTCGATCCGCGGCTCGCGGTCGAGGATCTCGAACAGGCGGTTGCCGGAAGCGATCGCCCGCTGCGCCATCCCCATCGCGATTCCCAGCATCCGCATCGGGGCCGCCAGCATCACCATGTAGGTGTAGAAGGCGGTGAAGTTGCCGAGGCTGAGGTTGCCGGCAATCACCTGTCGGCCGCCGATCAGCAGCACCAGGGCGATGCCTAGCTGGGGCAGCAGCCCGATCAGCGGCGAGAAGAATGCCTGCAGCTTGGTCGAGTAGATGCTCTGGTCGAAGACACGGGAGACGGCACGGCGGAAGCGGTGCAGTTGGTGCTCCTCGCGGGCGAAGGCCTTGACGATGCGGATGCCCGAGACGTTCTCCTCGGCGTCTGCGGTCAGTTCCGCAAGCCGCTGCTGCACCTCCTGCAGGGCGGGGCGGGAGACGCGGTTGTAGCGAGAGGCCGTGTAGACGACGAGAGGCGCCGGCGCCAGCGCAATCAGCGCCAGCCATGGCTCGATCGCGATCATCACGGCGCTGGCGAGGACGATCGTCAGCAGGTTCTGGGTGATGAAGATCAGCCCGTAGCCGAGGAAGAAGCGGATCGACTGCAGGTCGACGGTCGCCCGCGACATCAGCTGCCCCGTTTGCTGTCCGTCGAAGAAACCCAGCTCCAGCCGCTGCAGATGGGCGTAGAAGCGCTCTCGCAGGTCGAACTCGACCGCAAGGGAGACCTTCCCCGCGACCACCCGTCGCACCATGGTCAGCCCGAGGCGGAGGATCCCCGCCCCGACGATCGCCAGGGCGAGCGGCAGCAGGTCGGGCTTATCGCCGCTCTCGATCGCGTTGATTGCGCGGCCGATCAGCCACGGGATCAGAACCGTCATCCCCATCGCCGCCCAGGCGAAGGCCAGCGAGCCCCAGAGCTGGCGGCGGTAGGGACGCAGGAATCCCATCAGGCGGCGGTAAGTCCGCATTCATTTGACTATACAAAGTGAAGTAATGGGCATAAACCGCCGCCTGCGAGCAGGCGGCGGCACTCCGCCATATCAGCGCCGCTCGCGAAGAATCAGATTGCGACGCTCGCTAATTGGTGCTTCAGTGGAATGTAGACGCGGCCTTGGCGCTGGAGACCTTGCCGCCCTTGCACGGCCCGGGGCCATGCCCGGGGCGGGGCAGGACCTCGAAGTTGGTGACCGCGTGGTAGGGGGTGGTCGCGCCGTTGTTCTGGGCCAGGTTGACGACCAGGCGGTAGAAGCCAGGGGAGAGGTTGCGGTAGTAGATCTCCGGCCTGGTTGCGGGCGAGTAGCTGCCGGCGGCGCCGATCCGCTTCGCCAGCACCCCGTTCGGCCCCGAGTAGGCGGGGTAGTCATAGGAGGCGCCGACCAGGCGGCCCTTGCCGAACGGGCTATCGATCGCCCGTTGCAGCTTCACCGGGTCGACGCAGTTGGGAACCCGGTTGAGGCCGAAGCGGATGTGGCCTTCGCCGAGTTGCGGCTCGCCGCCGAAGTGGCGGGGGGCAAGCTTGAAGTTGTGGACCTTGACCTTGACGACGACCGCGTGGCTGGCCTGGCGGGCGCCATTGCGGGGGGAGACGATCTCGACGCTCGGCTGGCCGGGGATCACCGCATCCTGCTGGGAGGCCTTGCTCGACTCGTCGTCGCTCAGCACCAGGACCAGGACGAGCGCGACGGCCGCGACGGCGACGGCCGCGAAAATGGCAATTCTGCCTCGCATAGAGCGGAGACATTACGTCAGGGACATTTGGTCAGGAACAAGGGGTCAGCAGTCAGCAACAAACCCGGCCCGTAACGTTTACCTCTTCATGCGCAGAGCGGGAGCAACCATCCTCGCGGCGTTGTTGGTCCTCGCCCTGGGAACACCGGTCGCACGTCCGGCGGGGCCGGTCGACCACGTCAGCCCCTTCGCCGGCACCCAGCCGGGCGCTCGCACCTTCGGCGGCGGCCACAACTTCCCCGGCGCGGCGCTGCCCTTTGGGATGGTGCAGTGGAGCCCCGACACGACGCCCTCCGACCGCCACGCCGGCGGCTACGACTACCGCGACAACCACATCACGGGGTTCAGCCTCACCCATCTGAGCGGAGCGGGCTGTTCCCTTTACGGGGACTTTCCCTTCCTGCCGACGACCGAGCCGCTCAAGGATTCCCCCGCCCTGCCCGGCGCCGGTCTAAAAGGGCGATTTGAGCCCGGCTTCTCCCACGGCGACGAGGCGGCGAGTCCCGGCCGCTACTCGGTCCGCCTCAACCCGGTCGGCGGCGGTGCGATCGACGCGGCGCTGACCGCGACCACCCGCACCGGGATGGCACGCTTCGCCTTTCCCCGCTCCCCGCACGCGAGCGTGCTGATCGACGCCGGCGGCAGCGCCAAAGCCAACGACCTCGCCGAGGTGAGCATCGACCCGGCGCGCGGCGAGATCTCCGGCTCGGCTTCCAGCGGCTACTTCTGCGCCCAGCGCCCCCGCTACAAGGTCTACTTCGCGGCAGTCTTCGACCGCGGCTTCGACGCCTACGGGACCTGGACGGGGCAGAGACTGGCACCCGGCTCGACCGCTGCCACCGACAGCAAGCGGCCCTCGGTGGACCCGTCGAACACCGCGCAGGCCGGCGCCTACGCCAGCTTCGACACGCGGCGCAATCGCGCCGTCGCCGTCCGCGTCGGCATCTCCTTCGTCAGCGTCGACGGTGCCCGCGCCAACCTCGCCGCCGAGAATCCGGGTGGCCGTTTCCGCAGCGTCGCCGCCGCGGCGGAGCGGACCTGGAACCGGGCGCTCGGCCGGATCCGCGTCAGCGATCCCAGCGCCCGCAACGTCGGCACCTTCTACACGGCGCTCTACCACGCGCTGCTGGCGCCGCGCACCTTCAACGACGCGAACGGCGACTACATCGGGATGGACGGCGCGCTCCACAACACCGGTGGGGGCACCAAGTACGCGGACTTCTCGGGGTGGGACGTCTACCGCACGCAGATTCCGCTGCTGGCGATGCTGATGCCCGAGCGGGCGAGCGACATCGTCGCTTCGATGCTGGCCGACGCGGCGCAGAGTGGTTGCCTGCCGCGCTGGTCCTACGCCAACGGGCAGAGCATGACGATGGTCGGCGACCCGGCCGACGCGGCGATCGCTTCGGCGGCGGCCTTCGGGGCGCGCGGCTTCGACGCGGGTGCGGCGCTGGCGGCGATGCTGAAGGGAGCCAACGAGGGTTGCGCCGGCGCCGTCGACGACTACGTTCAGCGCCAGGGCCTCGCCGAGTACAGGGCGCTGGGCTACCTCCCCTACGACATCGACGTCCAGCGCCGCAACGCCAACTCGCTGTTCGGCGATCCCAATGCCGTCTGGGCTTCGGCGGCGACCACGCTCGAGTACGCGGTCGCCGACTTCTCGATCGCCCAGTTCGCGGCCCGCGCCTTGCACGACGCGGCCACCTACAACGCCTTTATGTCCCGTTCAGCAAACTGGCGCAACCTCTTCAACCCGCAAAGCGGCTACGTCGAGCCGCGTTACGAGGACGGCGCCTTCTCTCCCAGATACGACAACCTGCGCGGCAGTGGATTCGTCGAGGGCAACTCGGTCCAGTACACGTGGATGGTGCCCCACGACCCGGCTGGCCTCTTCGCGGCGATGGGCGGCCGCGCCAGGGCGGCGGGGCGGCTCGACCGCTTCCTGCGGAAGCTGAACGGCAGCGGCGGCGCCACCCATACGAGCCACGCCCTGCTCGGTAACGAGCCAAACCTGAACGCGCCCTGGCTCCATAACTGGACGCGGCGACCGTTCGAGACCCAGGAGGCGGTGCGCCGCGCGCTGCTCACCCTCTACAGCACCTCGCCCTCCGGCTATCCCGGCAACGATGACCTCGGCACGCTCTCCTCCTGGTACGTGTTCGGGGCGCTCGGCCTCTACCCGGAGGTGCCGGGGGTCGGTCTGCTGGCGATCGGCAGCCCGTTGTTTCGGCAGGCGACGGTGCACCTCGGCAACGGCCGGAAGCTGCGGATCGCCGCCTCGGCGTTCGGGGTGTCGGAGCCGAAGCGCGGCAAGGGGAGAAAGCGAGGGAAGCCCCGGATCGTCCCCATCTCCCTTCCCAAGGCTCCCTACATCCAGGGCATGCGCTTCAACGGCCACCCCTACGGGCAGCCCTGGACGACCTTCTGTGCTCTGGCCCGCGGGGCCGACCTCACCTATCGCCTCGGGGCGCGTCCCAACCGGGCCTGGGGCGACTCCGCCGCCGCGCTGCCGCCTTCCTTCGGGCCGCGCCGGCCGATGCCGAAGAATCGCTGCGCTCCCTGATGCCGGCGCAGCTTCGTTCCCACGTCCTCTGGGCGCTCGCCGGCCTGACCGCGCTCGGCGTCGCGGTCCGCTTCGCCAGCCTTGGCCTGCAGAGCTATCACCACGACGAGGTGATCACCGCGGCGAGGGTCATCCCCGGCAGCTTCGATCAGATGCTGCGGCAAGTGAAGTCGAGCGAGTCGAACCCGCCTCTCTACTACGTGCTCACCTGGGGATGGGCGAAGGCGTTCGGCACCGGCGAGACGGGCCTGCGCTCGCTGACCGCGCTGTTCGGCGCCGCGACCGTGCCGGTCGCCTACTTCATCGGGCGCGAGCTGGCGAGCCGCCGTGCCGGCCTGATCGCCGCCGCGCTCGTCGCCGTCAATCCGATGCTGATCTGGTACTCGCAGGAGGCGCGCTCCTACGCACTGCTGGTCTTCTTCGGCGCGCTCTCGCTGCTCTTCTTCGCGCGGGCGCTGAACACCCGGCGGGGGAGCGACCTGGCGCTCTGGGCGCTGGCTTCGGCACTCGCCCTCGGCAGTCACTACTTCGCGGTGTTCGCGGTGGGGATCGAAGCGGTCTGGCTGGCGGTCGCGCTGCGCTCCCGCTGGCGGGCCGCGCTGCCGGCGATCGGCATCGTCGTCGCGGTCGGCCTGGCGCTGCTGCCGTTGATCGTCGCCCAGGAGAACCCGAGACACATCGGCTGGATCGACCACAGCCCCCTGGACACCCGCCTCTGGGAGACCGGGGTCAGCTTCCTGATCGGAGAGACCGGCCACGTGATCGCCGAGCCGCCGCGCGAGCGCTACGCGCTGATCCCCGCGGCGCTGATCGGCGTCGCCGTGCTGTTCGCCTTCCTGCGCGGCAGCGGCAGGGAGAGGCGCGGCACCGCGCTTGGCCTCGCCGTCGGCCTGGGGGTGGTTGCGCTCGCCGCCGGCATGGCGCTCCTCGCCAAGGACTACGTCGTCGAGCGCAACCTGCTTCCCGCCCTCGTTCCGCTCGGCGTCGCGGCGGCGATCGGCTTCGGAGCGAGCGGGATGCGCCGCCTCGGACCGGTCCTGGCGACGGTGTTGTGCGCCTACTGGCTCGCCTTCGACATCCATGTCACTCAAACGCCGAACCTGCAGCGCCCCGACTTCCGCGACCTGACCGAGCGGCTCGGCCCCCCGGCGCGCCCGCGCGCGATCGTCACCTGGAAACTCGCCGCCGACCCGGTTCGGTTCTACCTCCACGACAGATCCCTACGCGTCTACAGTGGGCCGCACCGGGTAAGGGAGGTGGACGTGGTCAGCAAGCCCTTGGTCGCCGAGCATCCCGTTCGCCTTCCCCCGTCGTTCCGCTCCGTGGAGCGAATCAGGCTGCAGCGCCTTACTCTTACCCGTTACGTGTCGAGGCGCCCCCGCGAAATCTGGTTCCACACCCTGCGCGACCTGCCGACTGGCTTCGGTAGCAACGCGGTAGTAATCGACGGGGGCGCGCGGTGAGCGGCGCCCAGGAGTTCGCCTACCGGCTCCGCGCCGGCGTCCGCCAGCCCGCCAACTGGATGCAGCTGCTCAAGTTCGGCATCGTCGGCGGCTCGGGGTACCTGATCAACCTCGCCGTCTTCGCGGTGCTGGCCGGCAACCTCGACGTGCACCACTCGGCGGCGGCGGTCGGCGCCTTCTGCGTCGCGGTCACCAACAACTTCCTCTGGAACCGCTACTGGACCTTCGGCGCCGCTGACGGGCCGGCGGGCTTCCAAGCGATGCGCTTCTTCGCGGTCAGCATCGCCTCCCTGGCGCTCAACCTCGCCGTCTTGGAGATGCTGGTTACGGGAACCTCGCTGGGCGAGCTGCCCGCGCAGGCGATCGCCGTCGCCCTCGCGATGCCCTTCAACTTCCTCGGCAACAGGCTCTGGACATTCGCGACCTGAAGCCGCCGCACGTGGACGGCGTTACCCACCGCTGGGTGGAGGCGCGGGGGCTTCGCTTCCATGTCGCCGAGGCGGGGTCCGGCGACGACCCGGTGCTCCTCCTGCACGGCTGGCCGCAGCACTGGTATGAGTGGCGCCACCTGATGCCGGCGCTGGCCGACCGCCATCGGGTGCTGGCGATGGACCTGCGCGGGTTCGGCTGGTCGAGCGCCCCGCGCGACGGCTACGAGAAGGAGAACCTGGCGACCGACGTCCTCGCGATGCTGGACGGGCTGGGGCTGGAACGGGTGAAGCTGGTCGGCCACGACTGGGGTGGCTGGATCGGCTTCCTGCTCTGCCTGCGGGCACCCGAGCGCTTCGACCGCTTTCTGGCGCTGAACATCCTGCACCCGTGGATCGAGTTGCGGGACGCCCTGCCGCATGCCTGGCGCTTCTGGTACCAGCAGGTGATCCAGGCGCCAGGCATCGGCTACATGGCCCACCGCCGCGGCCGCTTCGTGCGCCGGATGCTGCGCCAATGGGTCACTGACCCCAACACCTGGAACGAGGAGACACTGAGCGCCTTTGCCGACAACCTCGCCGAGCCAGACCGGGCGCGGGCGGGCGTGCAGATGTACCGGACCTTCAACCTGCGCGAGGTGCCGCCGTTGCTGCGCGGCCGCTACGCGCGACAGCGCCTCACCGTTCCCACCCGTCTCGTCTTCGGAACCGGCGACACTGCGCTGCACCATTCCCTCTTGGCCGGCTACGAGCGCCACGCCGACGACATGGAGGTCGAGCTGATTACCGGCTGCGGCCACTGCATTGCGGACCAGCGCCCCGACCTGGTCGCCGATCGTGCCAAGTCCTTCTTCGCGAGCCCCTGACCTCCCGCCGCGTGCGTTTGCCTGCCGTGGGTGCCCCATGATTGCTGGACCGAATTGAGGGCTTCGCTCGTCTCACAGTCATGCGGCAAGACCCAGGGCAGGTCCGGTGAGCTTCGAATCGCTCACGGGTCTACTCGCTTCATCTTGCGGCGTTTTCATGGCTCTCGCCCCACTGCTGCAGGTGCAGCGCATTCGCTCCGTCGGTGACTCTTCGGAGGTCAGCCCCGGCGTGTTCATGGTGATGCGCGTCAACGTGGCGGCTTGGCTGGCGTATGGGCTCGTTACCGCGAACCCGGTGGTGATCGTGCCTAACGTAGTCGCGCTCGCTACGACGACGTTCACGTTGATCGTTATTCGGCGCTACCTCCATGTCTCCGTCTCCCCTCGAAGCGAGGGTGCTACATCCCGATGAGCTCGATCCGGTAGCCATCCGGATCGCGGACGAAACAGATCCGATGACCCTCGGTGCGGCCGCCGGGGCGGTAGGGAGGTCTCTCCGGCTCGATGCCCTGGGGGGCGAGGCCTTCCAACGTTCCCTCCAGGTCGTCGACGAGCAGCGCGATGTGGTTGTAGCCGGTGCCGAGATCGTACGAGTCGACGCCGTGGTTGTAGGTCAGCTCCAGGCGCGGATCTTCGCCCGGCAGGCCCATGAAGACGTTGATCGCCTCGTTACCGATCGGCATCCGCCGCACCTCCTCGAATCCCAGCTTCTCGTAGAAGGCAACGGAGCGGTCGATGTCCCCAATCCGGTAGCAGGTGTGGAGAAAGGTGGCCATGGGAGAAGGCTACCCCGCAGGCCCAGGCTACGATTCCGTTCATGGCGAATCTCTCTGGAAAGGCCCTGCCCTCATCAGAGGCGGTGCGAGCACAGCGTCTTCGTGAGGACGCCCGGCGGCCGATGAGCACGAATCTGGCTGAGGGCATCGCGCTTAGCCACATGCTCCTGCGATTTGTAGGAGCTGTGCGGAAGCCTTGAGCCAGCCGGCCTTCGATGAACTCCTGCGACGACTTGCGGAAGCCAATGTGGAGTTTGTCCTAGTGGGCGGGCTGGCCATAAATGCCTGGGGGGTTGTGCGTGGAACGAAAGACGTCGACGTAGTCGTCTCGTCGGATTCTGAGAATCTCCAACGCCTCGCAGGCGTGGCAGTGGCGGCGAGAGGCCATGTCCAAGTCGAGGAGGCGTTTTTGAGTAGTCCGCCTTCCATTGCGGCGCAGCTTGCGAGCGGCGATCAGGTAGTAATCGAAACCGAGTTTGGAAGGCTGGACATCGTTCAAGGCTTCGAAGGCGTTCCGCCTTATGAGGAGCTGCGCGCCAAGGCAGCCGAAACGGAGGTTCTCGGCGTCTCTGTTGCCGTGTGCTCGATTGAGGACCTCCGGGCGATGAAGCAAGCCGCTGGCCGAACCCGAGACCTGGCCGACCTCGAGGACCTGGACATTGCTGAGGGATGAAGTGCATTCCAGTCGAGTCCTCATGGGTCGCAAGCGTCGGCTACGACGGCGCTTCATCCACACTGGAGATAGTCCTGTGCGACGGTCACGTCTATCGGTACTTCGAGGTCCCAGAGCGCCACTTCCTGGAGCTGACCAGCGGCGCCGGCTCCGTCGGCAGATACCTGAACCGGCACATCCGGGACGCGTATCGATACAGGAGGGTTCGTTGATCGCACGGAGCCACCCCAGTCGCATCCGCCGCTGACCTAAACTGTTCCCTCGATGGCGGGGGATGACTTCTACGCCTCTCCCTTAGGGGCGGCCTACAGCGCCTACATGGAACGCCCGCGCCTCAGCCGCGCGGTTGGCAGAGTCGTGTGGGGCAGCGACACAGCGCCCTACTACGAGAGCATGAGCGCGATCGCGGAGGTGCCGGACGGGGGGACGGTTGTCGACTGTCCGTGCGGCGCCGGGCCCGCCCTACGTGCCGTGCGCCCCGATGGCTCCATTCGCTACATCGCGGCCGACCTGTCGCCCTCGATGATCCACCGCGCCCGCAAGCGCGCCGCAGACCGCGACCTCACCAATGTCGAGTTCATGGAGTCGGATGCAACTGAGCTGCCACTGCCGGCGGCCAGCGCCGATCTGTTCCTCTCCTACTGGGGCTTGCACTGCTTCGATGATCCGCAGGGCGCACTGGCGGAAGCTGCGCGAGTGCTCAAGTCCGGCGGCCGTCTCGTCGGGTCCACGTTCGTCCGCGGCCGTGACAGCCTGCGGCAACGCCTCCTGGTCCGACCCGGTTCCGGCGCCTTCGGTCAGCAGGTTGGAACCCAGTCGGAGATAGAAGCCTGGCTCGCCGCTGCCGGCTTCCATCTCACCAGCGCAACGCGCTCGGGCCTGATGCTCTTCTTCGACGCCTCCGCTTCCACCTGAGCCCACACCCGATGGCAGCTCTGAAGCACTCGGCGAATCGTCGAAGAGGTTTGACAAGGGCCGGTCGATCGCTGATTCTCATGCGCCGGCAAGCGAGTAGGAGGCAGGCTTTGCGGTTGATTGGAAGGCGCTGCGGCGCGACTGCGTTCATGGCGCTCGCGATTGTTGTTCTGGGTCTCGCCGGCTGCGGCGGCTCCGACGACTCCACTTCGACCGTCACATCGACGGTCACAGTTACGTCCGGCACTGCGTCAAGCTCGGCGACTAACTACGTCGGAACCACCAGCCAGGGGCTGCCGGTCACCATTGTCGCGACGTCGAATGCGGTGCTCGAGTTCAGCTTTGGCTGGCGGGGCCGCTGCGCTGACGGGCAGGTGCGCTCCAACTCGATCCGCATCGGCGGCGCCCCGATCCGCGACGGATCCTTCACCTTCGACAGCGTCCTAGAGACCGGTGGGGTCGCCCAGGTCAAGGGAGCAATCGAAGACGACACCGCCTCCGGCACCCTCTCCCGCGGCAAGGGAACCGCCTTCGGGATCGACTGCGCGGTCAGCGGCGTCGATTGGCAGGCCAGCGCCGGTTCGGGATGAGGAAGCACCCAGACCGCTAACCGCGCTACATAGACTCGCCCGATGGCGAACATCTACAGACCCACGTTTGAGGAAGGGGAACGCCCTGAGGGCTTCCGAAGCCGCCGCGCCCGGATCGGGTACGAGCTGGGAACGGGGTTGATCGGCGCCAGCCTCTGGGAGGTGCCGCCGGGAGAGGCGGCCTACCCGTACCACTGCCACTATTCCGACGAAGAACTGGTGATCGTCCTCTCGGGGCGCCCGAGCCTCCGCACTCCGGCGGGAACCCGGGAGCTGGAGACTGGCGAAGCGGTTCGCTTCCCTCTCGGCGAGGAAGGAACGCACCAGATCCTCAATCAAACCGATGAGGTCGCGACCTTCCTGGCGATCAGCAGCCATGGCCGCCCCGATGTCGTCGTCTATCCCGATTCCAACAAGATCGGCGTCGGCGAGCGGCTTCCGAAGGGCGGTGGCCTACGTGCCTTCTTTCCCCGAGACGCGGCCGTCGATTACTGGACCGGTGAGGAGCCTCCGGCGGTTGAGTCGTGAGTGATCGGCCTGTCGATCTGTACGGGCTACCGGATGATCTGTCACCTCCTGGGGACGATGGTGCGGCCGATCATCTGCTGAATGCATCGGTGCCTTCGATTGAACTGCCATCAACAGGAGACGAGCCGGTCAAGCTGGCCAACATCGCTCGCGAAACGCTCGTGCTTTACGTCTACCCACAGACGGGTATTCCAGGTCAGCCGGTTCCCGATGGGTGGAACCAAATTCCGGGCGCCCGAGGTTGCACGCCGCAAAGTTGCGCGTTCAGGGATCGCGCTCAGGCTCTGGTGGATCTCGGTGCTGCTGTCTTTGGCCTCAGCGCCCAGAGCCTCGACGAGCAGCACGAGTTCGCTGAACGTGAGCACCTCCCGTACCCCCTGCTGAACGACAGCGAGTTTCGGCTGTCTGAGGAACTCGAACTGCCGACATTCAAGGCCAACGGTGCCCGGTCCTACCGCCGACTCACCTTCATCGCCCGACGAGAATCGTCAAGGTCTTCTACCCCGTCTTCCCGCCGCAGGCCAACGCCGACGAAGTCATCGCGTGGCTTCAAGGCCAGCCTGTTTGAACAGATCGGACAAAGGCAATGTGAACCTCGATGAACCAAGTCGCGGTTGAGTCATCCTGGATCGCGAGCGTTGGCTATGAGGAGACCTCATCCACTCTGGAGATCAGACTGCGGGATGGCCATGCCTACCAGTACTTCGAAGTTCCAAGGCATCACTTTCTTGCCCTGACGAGCGGCGAGGGGTCAGTCGGCAGATATGTGAACCGAAACATCAGGGACGCCTATCGCTATAAGCGCATTCGTTAATTCCGGTTGGCGTTCAACGACCCAGTGCATCGCGAAGGCGGCCGCCATGAGGCATTGCTTCCGAAGTCGCGCATTCCCGAGCTGTTGTTAGGGTCGCTTCGTGTCACAGCTTCGTGTGGACTACGAGCAGCATGGACGCACTTACGCGCGTCACCGACAGCCGGATCCGCGGATCGAGGCGCGCATTCACGCGGCGCTCGGGGATGCGCGCACCGTTCTCAACGTGGGGGCCGGCAGCGGCTCCTACGAGCCTGCGGACCGCTGGGTTCTCGCGGTCGAGCCCAGCGCGACCATGCGGACGCAGCGTCCCTCCGGCGCGGCGCCGGCGATCAACGCCAGTGCCGAATCTCTTCCTCTGGACGACGATGCCGTTGACGCCGCGATGGCCTGCGTCACGATTCATCACTGGGAATCGCCGGAGGCGGGCCTGGCTGAGCTCCGCCGCGTCGCGCGCGGCCTAGTCGTCGTCTTCACCTTCGATCTCGACTTCCTGCCCGTTTGGCAGAAGGAGTTCCTGCGCGAGGGATTGGGGATCGAGCACCCCCGCTTTCCCGCGATCGACGATGTCGCCGCGGCACTGGGAGGTCGTACTCGAGTTGAGCGAATTCCGACTCCCGCCGATTGCGTCGACGGGTTTTTCGAGGCGTTCTGGAACCGGCCAGAGGCGCTTCTCGACCCTGAGATCCGCGCCTCCCAGTCAATGTGGGCGCTGCTCGAGCCCGGCATGGAGGAACTCATGGTCAATCGACTCGCCGATGCCCTCGAATCCGGAGCCTGGGACGCCGAGCACGGGCACCTGCGAGAACAAGACTCTCTAGACGGCACTCTCCGCCTCGTCATCTCGGAGCACTGAGCCTCCTGGGATGCACAAGCAAACTCAGGCTGTTCGCCTAAGCTTGCGTAAAGATGTAGCCGGTTTGGAAGTTCGAGTAAGCCTCCGGTGCCGTCCCCAGTAACCGCAGAAACGGTGCGGTGACATGCTCGACGTAGTTCCGTCCCATCATCACTTGCGCGAGCATCGCCTTTCCGTAGGGGGCAATCGATACAAAGCCAAAGTCTCCGGAACGAAGAGCCTCTGCTGATTCGCTGGCCTCCATGATCTCACCGATGCGCCGAAGCTTGCCGCCATCCATTGCTGCTCTGGCCGACGCTTCGTCGTGAATCGTTACGTAGAGAAGTCCGCCCTCATTGAGGATGCGAGCAAGCTCCAGAAACCAGGCCACGTGTAGCTCACCGATGTGTGTGAAGACTGAAGTGGCAAAGATCAGATCGAAGTATTGATCGGGAAAAGGAAGATGCGGGACAGTGGTGGTTGTGGCGAAGTGGAAGGGTGGGCTTAGGTTTTCAGCCGCCCACAGGATCTTGTCCGCCTGAACGTCGACCCCCCACATTTCCCGCCCTTCGGCGTAATCTGCCAGCCAGCGGAGCATCTTGCCGTTGGAGCAGCCGAACTCGAGGGCGCGCTGGCATGTTTCCCATTCGAAATTGTGCTCTTCGAGCGCTGACAGCATCTTGCCCATGTCCTGCTTCCCCATCGCTAGGTGCTGGTCGGGCGGTTCCTCGTACTCCATGAGGTGGGGAGGAGGGATAGGCAGTTCCCCATTGCTCCGACGCGGATCTATCTCGTATTCCTCGTCGGGATGAGGAAGGTACAGTGCTTGCTCGATCACACGAAGATCTTAAACTACTTAAGAAAATCAAAGCAACACGAGCGAGCAAGGGAGGGCACTGCTGGCGGCCTTTTGTGGAATGCCGGAGGAGGGACTCGAACCCCCGACACGCGGATTATGATCGCGAATCAGCTGTCCTGGCTGGTCCCCGGTGGTCCGGTAATCGGCGCTAGGAAACGGTTTCCGCTAGGAGGACTTCCGGATCAACCCCGCTGCCTGAGGGAGGGTCCGGACTCACTTTGGACTCACCCTCCTCTGGCAGCTCCGCCTCAAGGTCAAGCCCCTCGCCAACGCCGTCATCGAGCAGGTGGACGTAGGTGTCCAGCGTGAAGCCCGGCGAGTGGTGCCCGAGCCAACGCTGCACTTGCTTGACGTTGCGACCAGCCGCGAAGAGCATCGAGGCGCAGGTATGGCGGAACGTGTGGAAGCCGACCCAAGGCACGCCGGCCTCTTCCGCTGCGATCTGCATGACGCGACGGCGGACGTTCTCCTGTCGCAGTGGAGCGCCGTTGCGGGCAGGGAACGCGAGGTCGTCGTCGCCGTCGAACTCTGCCGTCTGGCGGCGCTGGCGTAGCTCTCGACAGAGCGCCGCGTCGAGCGGGATCGCCCGCTGCCCGTGCTTGGACTTGGGCGGCTTGTAGCGCGGCTCCTCGCCCTTCGGCTGACGCTTCGCCAGGGCTCGCCGTACCCGTAGGTGCGGATCGGAGCCGTCCAGCTTCAAGTCGCGCCACCGCAGAGCGGCCAACTCGGACCAGCGCACGCCTGTTGCGGCGAGGGTCCGGAACATCAGCCGCCAGTCCGCCGGCACGATCCGCAGGAACATCGCGAGTTGTTCGCGGGTCAGAGCCTTCGCCTTCTCCTGCTCGGTTTCCTCGATCTGCGGGCGGTGGGGGAGGGGGACCCCATCGCAGGGGTTTGAGCGAATCAGCCCTTCGCGCCGGGCCGTCGAGAGACAGGCCCGCAGCGGGCTGACGATCCGGCGCACCGTGGCGTCTGAGAGCCGCACAGCGCCTCCGTCGGCCTTCGGGGCGGGTTTCCCTAGGCGCTCGGCCTTCTGGCGTCGCTCGTCGCTCTGGCGGTGTCCCTGTTCCTTCTCGTCGCAGAGCCAGCCGATCCAGTTCGCGATGTCACGGGGGGTGATCGCCCCGAGTCGCCGGTCACCTAGGAACGGGTTGATGTAGCGCTCGAAGTCCCGCTTGTAGTCGATGCGGGTGTCATCGGTGAATCCGCGTCGGCCGTTGCCCTGGTAGCGCTCGATCCACTCGGCGGCGTACTCGCGGAGCGGGGTGCGGGCTTGGGTGACAAGATCGAGTTCTCCTCGATCGCGCGCCGCCTCGCGGGCTCGCTTGATCTGGAGTGCCTCGTCCAAAGTGCGGGCGCTCTCGGCATGGCGCTTCCCGTTTGCCCGGAAGCGGACCACGTAGCGGCTCCCGCGCTTGTAGATGCCGGGATGACGCGTCTTAACCATCGGTGCAGCCATCAGATCTCCCTCCGTTGTCGCGGACCAGGTGCCCCTCTTTCTCCAGCCAGTCCTCACTCTCGGGTGCTTTGAGCTTGCGCCCCGGCGATGATCGCGGAAGGCATGCCATCGGCTCGCCTTCCCTCGACCCATCGCACGGAGCAGCCAAGGTGTCTTGCTAGTTCGCGCTTGTCTACCCAGCGCTCTGCCATCAGCTCTCCTCTTGTAGTTGAAACCCAGCTCCGAAGCCGTACAGGAAGCCTCCCAGCCAGGCGAGGTAGAGGCGGCGAGGGGCCGGAGCGAGTGCCCTGGCCCCCTTTCCGATGGTGTCGAGCTTGGCGGGCATCAGGCGGTTCTCATCCGCTCGCGGACCATCCTGATCGCGAATCCCTGCCGCAGGTACCCATCCTCTGTTGACATCCACTCGTCAGGGTCGCCACGATCCACGAGTCGCACGAGCGTTGGTGACTCATCAGCGAGTATCTCCCGAACGTGCTCGTCGGCAACATTGAGGGCACGCGTGAATTGGCGAGATGGAACCGAGATGTGGAACTCTCCGCTCCCTTCGACCTCTCTCTGCCAGCCCAGGTCGTTCATCACCGCGATGTAGTCGGCCACGTCACTGCCGGCTATCTCCCGCTCTGTTGGATCGGCCTTGCCGAACTGGTCGAGAAGCGTTTCGCGATGCGCCGTGTACGCGAAGTCAATCGCGTCCCACAACAGGTTGCGCTCCTCAGTGTCGAGCGTTACGACTGGTGCCGCCATTACGCCGCCACCGCCTCGCGCTCGACGGAGCCAACGACTCGATCCAGTACGCGCAAGAGGAACGCCTCTCGGCGACAGTAGTCGAGTTCGCCCTCGCAGCTCGTTTCGAGCCACTCCAAGTTGCCTTTCGTCCCGTCACGGGCCTCTTTTAGCCACTCGATTGCCTCATCGGTGAACTCGACAGCAACGATCTCGGGCTTCTCCTCTTCGGGGATCGTGTGATCGAAGGCCCGGAAGGCAAGCCGCTTGCTATTCAACTCGCCGAGGACATCGGCACAAGCCAGCAGGATTCGGTGTTGCTTCTCACCCTCTCTCTCGCCTCGGAAGCGATGACGCTCCCCGATGGCATTCATCATGGTGCTGTTCGCCTCAGCTTCCAGCGCCTCGAATGCCGCTTCGGTCAACGTTGCTTCAGCCATCTCTACGCCTCCTCATGTCGAGGGGCCTAACGGGCAATAACCTTCCCCGTGCATCGGGACCTTGGAGACTTGGCCCGGTGCCACGGGGCCGGCGACTCCACTCGCGCGGCCCCACTTTCTGTTGGCGCGACTCTATGCAGGCTTGCGGACGCATGTCAAGGCATCGCCGCGCATTCACGCTCGGACGAACTCACCTTCGGGCGTGGAAACGTAGGTGTCGAGGTCTTCGCGGCGGAACAGCAGACGCTTGCCGTCGCGGTAGCAGGCGACCGCGCCACGCTCTACCAGGTCGTAGATGCGCCGTCTGCCGCAAGCCAGGTACTCAGCCGCGTCATCGACGTTCATGTACGGCTGTGGAGGAGGGGTCATTCGCACTGCGAGTTCTTCGGCTATCTTTGCCGCGTGGTATTCGAGTAGCTCTCGGGGGAGCGGAAGGGGGAAGTTCTCGCTCATTCCGGCACCCATCCAGGCGTCTCCATCGGCGCGTTGCAGTTGGCGCAAAACCACGCACCACCCCCAGGCGTTTCAGTCGGGCACGGTCGCTGGCAGCAGGCATTTTCGTCATGGGTGGTTACTCGCGGTTCTGCCCTGGCGACGTAAGGCCGCTTAGTGCGACGACAGTCAGGGCAGTACTTCGCATCGGAGCGTTTGGGTGTGAATCTCTCACCGCAGCATTCGCACGGTTGCGCCGCGCGAGGCTTCTGGCCTCGGCAGTGGGCAACTCGACACTTACGCGAGCAAGTTCTGGTTTGGGGGCGACGATCCGCCAACAGCTTCCCGCAGTGCGCACATGCGCGGTCGGTGAGAGGCGTTGGCGCGGCGGTAGTTGCCGACATCACCGCGCCTCCTGGAACGCTGAGAGGGCGAAGCGTTCCCACTCCGCGACGGCCGCGTTGAACCTTTCGCGATCTCTCGCCCGGTAGGCGGCGTCGATGGCGTCCTCACGTTTGCACCACCCCGGCCCGTCAATGTCCGGCCGGCAGGATCCAGGCAACTGTTCATACGCTGCGCTGACCCGCCGCATGGCGGCATTGAGAGTGGGGGTGGCTGGGGCGCTCACCCGGAACTCCCGACCCTCGGATGGCATACACCGCAGATCGTCCGGTTGCCCACCGCGTAGTCACGGCCCCGCTCGCGGTGATTGGGATACCGGCACGGAGGGCCTTTTGCGTCCCCGCCTTCCCGATTCTGCTTCTCAGCCGCCACACCCGCCACTTCCGCTCTGGAATGCGGGTTTGCGCCCTCTTTTTCATCCGCCACACGGAGGTCTTGTGGCGGGTCGAAAAGGCCCGGTTTTTGGCTCTGTGAAGCCGATGTGTCGAGTGTGGCGTTTAAAACGCCAGATTGAGGGAGGTAGCGTGTCCAAGCGTCTTCGAATTGCTCGCGCTTGAAGCCCTTAGGGGTCTCCCCGCTGTCGAGGCGGATTGAGCGTGAACGGATGTCGTAGCGCCGAAGCAGAGTCGCGAGGTTGCGAGGGCTGAGCCCATCGCCGGCCTTGCCCCATGCAGCCCAGGGAGCCTCCTCCTCGTCCTTTAGGGCTTCCAGCAGCTCGGCGGTCGAGAGGCGGTCCTGACCCTCAAACGCTGCTCGAATGTCGGTGAGCAGGTGCACGCCCCACGAGTCCTCCTCGTCGGGCCTTTCTCCGTGAAGAGACACGAGAGACGCTCGCGCACGCTTGGGCCAATCCCCGCCTGCTGCATCAGCGATAGCCAAGAGTGGTTCCGCCCCATCCTGCGCTCGATCGCTGAGTTGATCGGGTAACGTCGGCTCTGCTTTCGCTAGGTCGTCAACCGCCTTCTTGGCCCACCGGCCAGCAGCCTCAGCAACGGGGCCGGCGGCGGCGCGGATCGTTTTGTGGCGTCCCCGCTCGACTGGTTCCTCCCGAGAGCGACGGCGGAGCCGGATCGGGATGCTGCGGTCGGCAATTGTGTCGGGTAGTTCTCCGATGCCCGCGAGCGCCTTCGGGCCGAAGACAGGGAAGGGGACCGCTTGCTGGTTGCTCCCATCTCCAACGCAGCGCCAGGCGACCTGACCCCGGCGGTAGCCAGCGTTGATGAGCCCACGAAGGTCCTCCTTCGCCTGGGCCTGCTTCTTGCCGAAAACGGTGTCGATCTCATCGAACAGGAGGGTTTTAGGCAGCTCGCCCTCGCCGCCCCCGAGGGATCGGAAGAGAGCCGCCTCCGAGACGTTCACCGCTTCCATCGGCCTGGCTACGAGCTGGCACAGCACCTCCAGCAGCCGGGACTTCCCTGAGCGCTTCTCCGGGCTTGTGATCGCCAGGTAGGGCGTTGTGTCGGCGGCTTCGAGCGCGTAGGTGTGCAGCACCCACAAGCCGAGTGCGTCAAGCTGCTCCTCGCCCAGAACGACGAACCTCCGTATGACGCTGATGACTTGCGCGAGCAGTTCTGCCGTCTGGAGCGGTGGCTCTGGCCCTTGCAACGGACTCTTCCCCGCGAGAGCGAGCAATGCGTCCCGGGCGTCTCCGACCGTTCTCGACGTGAGCAGGTGGTCGCCAAGGTCGTAGCCGTCCGTTCGGTCGGGGGCGAGGTCTACACGGCGGAACTCAACTTCAGCGGCGGTGAGGTCGGCGGCGATCTTGTCGGCCAGCCCCCGTCCCGGCTTGTCGCAGTCCGCGCAGACGACCACTCGCTTGCCGGAGAAGCGTCTGGCGTATTCCGGCTTCCAGCCTTTCACGCCGGGAACGGCAACGGCGGAGAGCCCGAGCGTCGCAGCGCTGACCGCATCGGGTTCTCCTTCAACCAGCCAGACCTCCGCCCCGCTGACGATCTCCGGGGCGGGGAAGAGACCACGAGGCCTGCCGCGAAGCGCGATGGACTTGCTCTCGCCATCTTCACGTCGAGGCGCGTACTTGACGACGTTGATGAGCTGGCCGTGCTCGTCCCTGATGGGGAAGCGCAGTCGTCTGTCGTGGACCCCGACTTCGAGCTTCTCAAGAGCGGGAGCCGCCCAACCCTTCAACTGGCGCAGCTTGTTCAGCGCCGCGCTGTTGTCGAGCAGGGCCCGCCGCCATTCATCTAGTTCCTCATTTGAGGGCAGCGCCTCTGGCGGCTTCCCCTTGCGCTTGGATCGCGAAGGGCGGCCGGGGATGCGGCCATTTCTGTCCTTGGGGTCGTCGGCGAAGAGGTCCGTCATCGTGAGGCCAACAGCCCCAACGATCTCTTCGGCCGAACAGCCGGCATGGCACGTGAGAAGCACCCGGTCATCGGTTCCTAGGCCGATCGACAGCGATGGGTCGCGGTCATCGTGAGCGGGGCACCGCGCGATCCAGGCCGCGTCTCCAGTCGGTTTGACACCTTTGAGACGGCTGAGAACCTGATCGACCGTCACAGCGCCCGCTCCTTCTCCAAGGATGTGCGCAAGCTCGCGTACATCGCGTCCTGCGGGGCCTGGAGTAAGGCCTCAAAGCAGGCCATCCGCTCCGGTCCGCTGAGGGTGGGGGTCAGCTCGTGAAGGTCAACGAACGCGACGAAAGGGACGTACTGGGCAAGCGTCTGCGAGACGCCAAGTGCGAGACACCGACGGGTCATCGGCTCCACGCTTTCGGCTTCCGCTGGAACGACAACGCGGTCCGGATCTCGACCTCGGACTCGGGGCGAAACGGCTCCCCCCTGTAGACCCGCACATCTGTAGAGAAGGCGCGCTGGCCTGTCGATTGCCACGGCGCGCCTGTCGAGCGGACAGCCCCGTAGAGCGGCACCTCCATAAGCGCGGCGAAGAAATCGAGGCGAGCGGCATCACTGGCGATCCTGGTGCCGCTGATCGGAGCACCGCACTTCTGGCAGGTGGGCCTCCCATCCTCGTTATGGCCGGGGATGTGGCTGCCGTTGCAGGCGCACTGCTTCGGCGCTTTGGCGGTGGGAGGTTTGCCTTTTGCCGCGTGGAACCTGTGGCGGCAGGTGTCGTTGCAGAACTTGCGGGTCGAGCGCTCGGAGTTGACGAGCGGTTCGCGGCACCAGGCGCACAGACCTGAGGAGGCGGCGCTCATGCGCACCTTCCGCGTGGACTGGGGCGACTAGCTAGCCGCGCCCTAGCTAAGGGTGGTTCGTCGGCCTCGGGTTCGTGGGGGTCGCCGCTCGCCTGCGACGAGCTACATGCTCTCGGGCGGCGAGAGCGAGCGGAGCCGTGGCTCTCTGAGCGACCACGACGCGCGTGCCTGGCCATCGGCGGCAGCTTCCACGAAGCGATCCGTCGTATCCACCGTCGGTGTTCTCGGGCCATCCTGTTGCGTGCGACCTTCTCGGCGAGAGCCTTGACTGGATCTCGTGTGATGCCCAAGAGCCGCAGGGCTTCCGGCGTTGGTCGATGCTCGTGAGGTGGTCTCCAGCCCGTTGGGACACAGCGAGCAATGAAAGCCGCGCCAGCCTCTATGTCGGCGCTGACTAGAGCGTCGGGGAGCTGCCGCATCGGGTTCTTGTGATGGTCGAGTACAACATCGCTAGCACAAACCGTAGAACCTTTGGAAGACGAGAAAAGGGGCCGGCACCCCGGCATGGAGCGCCAGCCCCCAGCGAAGTTGAGGTTTCGACCAAGAACCCTCCCTCTCAACGTAACCAGAGTCCGACGCTAAGGATTCCGCAGCCGAATGCGCTTAGAGACGGTCGCCGAATGCCCCCGCTCCTGCGAGGTCTTCACGGAGAGTTGATCTCCTCAAAACTGTTTCATAGTTGATTCCGAGTGGGGCCGGAGGGCCGTGACTATGGCGAGCTGGCAGAGAACTTGGCAGCAGCAGCATTCAGCGACCAGCCGTGGCCGGCGTTTGAAGAAACGACCCAAGGCCAAGGCGGAAATAGAGCGACCTGATCCCGCGCCGAATCGAAACCTGAATTATGCGAGTCACCTGCGTCCGTCGGTCCCCCCAGGGAGACGTAAACGTCAAAGTGCCCCCACCGCTCTGAGATCGGCGCAGGTCAGGTAGCCCGCGTGGTCCCGTGCGGGATTGTAGGTCCAGTACTGCTGCCGTACGGATCGGGGCTTCTCCCGGCATGCCTTCATGAGATTGCGTCCAAACTGATGGTTCTTGAGGCAGACCACGCGATAGATCACTTCATCGTCAACGCCTGGGTCGGGCACGGCATCCTTTACCTGATCGCAATAGATCCTTGGGGCGTAGATGCTCTTCACTGTGGCCGTATGGAGACCCGTGACCTTCTTGGCCACATCCCCTGCGTTACATCCAGCTAGTAGCAAGACCACGAAAATCGCCACCACCCGAGCGCAGATCAAGGATGCCCGATGAATCGACGTGGCTGCGCTTCTGACACCGCCCTGGAGCAGGGAGCCTGGACATCGTTGGGCGCTTGCTCCGCCACTTCTTTGAGGCGACGACGGGTGTTGAGGGATATAGCCCGTTTGCGAAGGTCGGTAACGGCGGCTAAGGAGCGGTGCCTGGTTTCTTGGTGGGGCCTTTGCATTTTTAGGTAGCCGGGGAGGCCTCTTGCAAGCGCACGAAATGGACGAAGAGCCCCTAGTGCCGATGACCATTGCCCGCTAGGTTATGTCCGATGGTGCGAGCAAAGTTGAGCATTAGCGTGCGGCGTCTGCGAAGGCCTCTTTGGTCCTGCCTCGGTCCCGAGACTGCCGCGCATTCCCTGATTACGCAAGAATCGCGGAGTGGAGGGAGGCCCGCCCAGATATTTCTACGGCCCGCTGCTGCCCGATATTCTCGATGCAATCACGGCAGGCTGGGCAGGGGGCGGCTTTTTAGGCTTCGTGATCGGCGGTTTTGCCAGTGCCTTCAGGTCCGTCAACTTGACTCTCTGCGTCCTCTATGGCGCAGGCCTCATGAGCACCTTCACCGTGGGACTCGTGTTAGCGAGTCGGGTGTGGAGCTAGGGGCTGGTTGATGATGCTTCGCAAGGTCATTCCATTTATCGTGGCGCTCGTCGCCGCTTTCGCGATTACCGGACTGGCGGAACTCAACGAGTGGCCGTCAGGCTTCGTCTACGGCCTGATCGGCTTCGTCGGGGGTGCTCTCATGTTTCTGGGCATCCCCTTCGCCTTCGACTTCTTCCTCTTCAACCGGCGGCACCAGGTGCATCCGCACAAATCCGCAGTTGTCGCAAAAGAGGGCGGTTACCGGGTAGCCCTTGCCTATGACGAGATCGCTGCCGCCTCCCACCGATTGGAGCAGGACGAGTTCGGTGGCCTGCGTCCATTCATCATGGCTACAAGAGGGACAGTTCGCGTCAGCCCCTCGGTCGAGGAGCCAGCGTTTGAGCGCGGCAAAGTCGGCCATCACGGCCTCCATCTTAAGCCGAACAGCCCAGGATAAGCACCAGGCCGTAATCGCGGGACGGCCGGCCCATCAAGCCCCCCCGCCTGGCGTGGGGGCTTTGTCGTTCTGGCCCGCCAACCCCGTAGCCATTTCCTCGCTGCTCACCGGCATCACCTAATAGCAATAGAGGTCGAGCTCGTAGCAAATGTCATCGGTGAGCGACTCAAGGGCAGACACCCTGCCATCTAGCGCGTCGATGTCTCCATACGCCACGCTGTCTTCCAAGCCACTCACCCGGAAATCGAGGTCGTCTACAGCGGCCTGAAGATCGCTTACCTCGAAGGAAACGTCTGCTGAGCGCCCAGGGGTCCAGGCAACCCCCTGAAACCTTGCGCTCCCCGCGATCCCGCAGGGCCGTGCTCAGCGAGCAGCAACGTAACCCCGGTGCAGACAGAGGCGCTGAGGACGCATACGCCAATGAGCGAGGCGATGAAGAAACGGCGAGGGATCACGACGCCGATCCTCTCTCAGCCGCCCCGCCCCGTGCAAGTCCATCGACCCCAATACGGGACTCCGCCCCCTGAAATTACGGGGACTCCGCCTTGCTGTAGCTGGGAGCTGGCTTACGTGTGCGCGGCGGAGGAGGCGGGGTGAGGTATTTATTTCCTAGATTCCGCTCGATCCCGCGCTGAAATCCCGCCACCCCCTCCCCCTTGGTAGCCGTGAGTCAGGTCTCGGCTAACCCATCTGACCCCTGGGGCAAACCCCTGAGATCGCGAGCCCATACGTCGTGGGGGGCCGAGTTGTAGACGCAAGGGCGGGCGGTGGACTCACCATGGCCACACCCTTGGCAGATTCGGCTTGTTAAAGCGGTTTCCGAGCGGACCCGGCAACACTAAATCCGCTTGTCACAACCCAAGGCATTCACATGCGCGTCCCAAGGGAGGCTGCACTGCGGGCATTCTCACCACCAGCCTCAAACTGAGATTCGTTGACCTAACTCCTGCGGACCCTTTGTGCGAATGCCAGCTTGAGCGCCCTACGGGCCATCAGCGCGTCGCCCTCCGCCTGTAGCCCAGGATATTGGATTGCTAACTGTTCACCGCGATTGGAAAGCTGCTCAGGGGCAGGCCTGGCCTCCCTAGCCCAGACGGGTGGTTTCCAATCAGGTGGGTTTGGCCCCTGGTGAGGGAGATACACGATGCCGTCTCCTCGGGCGTTGTAGCCCAAGGGCAGGCCATTATTCAAGCGGCGCACCACCCGGCGAGGCTGTTGGCCGAGGCGCACGTCAGTGGGGAGCGTGTTCCACTTCGCAACTGTCCTGACCTTGGGCGTCGGATCGGTTAGCAACAGGTGCAGCAGATAGCGACGACGATCCCAGACACCCATCAGTATCCCGGTGCGATCGTCCCGCCGTTTAGCTTTGCCCGAGCCAGTTCCAGCATCTTTTTCCGGCGCTCCAAGGCGATTGCGTAAGCGGCCTGGTATTGAGGGTCGTCGGCGCTCTCACCGGCCAGTCCGGTCCGCAGTCCGCCCACGTCCATGCCGTAGACGTTCTGACGCCAGTCTGAGCCGTATGCCTTCTTGAAGGTCTGGCGCTGGCGGGCGGTCTTCTGGGCCTGCTCAAGGGTGATCGCGCCGGATGCCACCCGACTCTGCAATTGCCTGCCGATACCAGCGTGGCCACCAAGCTGTGCCTCCAGTTGATCGGCCGTGTCAAAAGCCGACCCGCGAGAGGCGTTCAGTTTGACATTGCGTGTTTCCTCTTTCAATCCGGTGTGCGCCTGGTGCCAAGCCCGGTTAACCATCTGCTCCGCTCGCGCCTCTGCGGCGGCCAGGAGCGGGTCTCCGGAAGCACCCTGCGGCCCTGCGGGGGGAGCGTGTAGGTGCTGCTGTTGCGGCGCAACGCCGCCTGGCCCAGGCTGCATTTGGGCACCGAGCGCCGCGAGAGCTCGTGGGACGCTGGCCTGCGCACCCTGGGCAGCCTGCTGATGCAGGATCGGCAGAACTCGCTTTGCGAGCACTGATCGGCGGGCGGCTATTGGGCGACGCTGAGGTGCAATGAGAGGTGTCATTCCTATGCCTTCGATCTGCTTTCGGTCACCTGAACTCCTCTACCACAAGCGTAGAACTGGACGAACGCTAAGCAGGCGCTTTCATCCCCTAGACCTGGCAAGGGAGCATGCGGCCGAAGCAGCGAGATCGTGTGGCGCACGCCTTTCGCTGGTGGGGATGGACTCACTTTGGACTCAAAAGCCGAGTTATCTCCGAGTCCATACTGGCTCTAGAAAGCCGAAAACCTCGCCTGAGCGGGGCTTTCGTGTAGTGCCGGAGGAGGGACTCGAACCCCCGACACGCGGATTATGATTCCGCTGCTCTAACCAGCTGAGCTACTCCGGCGGGGCGAAGAATCGTAGCGGTGGCGGGGTGGCTGCCGGCGGCTGCGATCCTGGGTTCATGGGCCGAAGGCCGGTGGAATCTCAGGGGTCTGGATGGGCCGCTATGCGGCCGGTGCTTGTTGGGTTCCTGCTCGCTGCGGATGCGTTTGTGGTTGCGGCGCTGGGGATCGCTCGGCCTGGCGGGTGGTTCCCGCCGTTTCTGGCGTTCGGCTCAATCCTGGTTGGCCTCGTCTGGTTCGAGGTCTGGGTCGTGCGGCACCGGCACGACGACGATTGAGGCTTCCGCTGTTCCTTTTGGTCGCTATTCGAACAAAAGGAACAGCGGAGCGGGTGGGGGTGTGGCTACTCGCCGGCGTCGTTGAGGGTCGTCATCTCGGCTTCGCTCAGGTCGATTTTTGCCGCGGCCACGTTCTCTTCGAGGTGATCGATTGAGCCAGTGCCCGGGATCGGCAGCATCACTGGGGAGCGCTGCAGGAGCCAGGCGATCGCTATCTGGGTCGGCGTCGCTCCGTGGCGCTTTGCGATCTCGGCAGCCGGGCCGCCCGGCTCGGCCAGGTCGCCCATTCTCAGCGGGAACCAGGGGATGAAGGCCAGGCCCTCGCTCTCGCACTCCTCGAGCACGTCCTCGGAGTGACGATCTTCGAGATTGAAGCGGTTCTGGACCGAAACGATCGGCACGATCGCGCGGGCCAGGCGGAGCTGGGCGACGCTCACGTTGGAGACACCGACGTAGCGGATCTTGCCCTCATCCTGCAGCTCCTTCATCGTGCCGACCGACTCCTCATAGGGGACCTTCGGGTCGGGGGCGTGGAGCTGGTAGAGGTCGATCCGGTCCACCTTCAGCCGGCGCAACGAGCCTTCGCAGGCCTCGCGCAGGTGCTGGGGCCGGCCGTCGCGGGGCCACTCGCCCGGGCCGGTGCGGGTGAGGCCGCCCTTGGTGGCGATCACCAGCCCCTCGGGATAGGGGTGAAGCGCCTCGGCGATCAGATCTTCGCTGACCTCCGGCCCGTAGGAGTCGGCCGTGTCGATCAGGTTGATTCCCAGGTCCATGGCGCGGCGCAGAACCGCCAATGCCGCCTCGCGATCGGGGGGCGGTCCCCACACTCCTCTGCCGGTGATCCGCATCGCACCGAACCCCAAGCGCCTGACGTGCAGGTCGCCGAGCTGCAGGGTGCCTGCTGTCTCGTCGGTGAGGGTGTCGGCTTCAACTGCCATGAGAACCTCCGGCGTCTAATCGATTCCTTGCGTGTACCCGTTGCCTGTCAAAGCTAGCCTTCCCTTCGATGAGCGGCAATCTCGAACGGGCGGTGCGGGCTGTCGTCCGCGCCGGCGAGCTCCTCGTCTGAGCCGTGGCGCTGCTCGCCGTTCCCAACGTCTCCGAAGGGCGCGACGCCGGCCGCATCGCCGCCCTGGAGGCTGCCTTCTCGCGCGGCGTCTCTCTGCTGGACCGCCACTCCGACGCCGACCACAATCGCACCGTCTTCACCCTCGCCGGCCCACCGGGCGCCCTGCTGGAGGCGCTCGCCTCCGGCGCCGAGGAAGCGATCGAGACGATCGATATGACCTCCCATGAGGGAGTCCACCCGGCGATTGGCGCCCTCGACGTCTGCCCGATCGTCTGGCTCGACCCGGCCAATCGCGCCGCCGCTCGAACCGAAGCGATTGAGGTCGCCGACCAGATCGGCGGGCTCGGCGTCCCCGTCTTCCTCTATGGCGAGTTGGCGACCCGCCCCGAACACGCCGAGCGCGCCTACTTCCGCAACGGCGGGCTCGCCGAGCTCTGGCTTCGCATGGAAGGCGGGGGCCTGCGGCCCGACCGCGGCCCCGACCTGCCGCACCGCACCGCCGGCGCCGCCCTGGTCACCGCCCGCCCGCCGCTCGCCGCCTTCAACATCGAGCTGGACAGCGATGACATCGAGGTCGCCCGCACTATCGCCGCCGGGCTGCGCGAGTCGGGTGGCGGCCTGCCGGGCGTGCGGGCAATCGGGCTACCGCTCTCCAGCGGCCGTACCCAGGTGTCGACCAACGTCCACGACCCCTTCGCGGTGCCGCTGGTGAGCGTGGTCGAACGGGTCCGCGAGCTTGCCGAGCCGCTCGGCGCGAGCCCGGTAGAGGCCGAGCAGATCGGCCTCGTCCCCGAGGCTGCCCTCGCCGGCTATCCCGACGACGTGCCGATTCGCGGCTTCGACCCCGCCCTCCACACGATCGAGCGGCGGCTCCCAACCCCGACCGACTAAATTCAGTTCCCCAATGGCTCAGACCAGAAGGAAGCGCCGCCGCAAGCACCGCGGCACGCAGGGCGGCCGCATCGACACCAATCGACGCGCCGCCCGCCCGCGCACCCGCGAGGAGGCCAAAGCTCGCGCTCGCGCCAGCCGCAGAGCGGCCCCTCGCGTCAACGCGCCGCCTACCTGGCGCAGCGCCACCGTCCGCGGCCTGGTCGCCGCCGCCATCTTCTTCATCCTGCTCCTTCTCGCCTTCAGCCGCCCGCTCGCGGAGGCGCTCGGCCTCGGCGCCTTCATGCTCGCCTTCTACATCCCCGCCGGCTACTTCATCGACACGATGATGTGGCGGCGGCGCGAACGGGCCCGCATCCGCGCCCGGGAGAAGTGAGGGGGAGCCGGCGATGAGCCTCGACGTGCAGATGCTCACCGTCGGCCAGATCGCCGAGAATTGCTTCCTGCTGCGCAAGGAGAGCTCCGACCGGGCGCTGATCGTCGACCCGGGCGAGGAGCCCGACCGCATCCTCGCCGCAGTTGAGGAGATGGGAGTGACCGTCGACGCGATCCTCCTCACCCACTGCCACTTCGATCACATCGGCGCCGTCGCCCCGGTGGCGAAGGCGACCGGCGCGCCCGTCTACTGCCCGGAGATCGAGACGCCGATCCTCGCCGACATCATGGCCTTCGTTCCCTGGGCGGGATTCGGCCCCTACGAGAGCTACGAGGCGAACCACACGGTCAAGGGAGGGGAGACGGTCGAGCTGGCGGGGCTGGATCTGGACGTCATCTTCACCCCCGGCCACAGCCCCGGCCACGTCACCTACTCAGCCCGCGGCGAGAACGCGATCTTCTCCGGCGACGTTCTCTTCCAGGGCTCGGTCGGGCGGGTCGACCTGCCCGGCGGCGACGGGCCGACCCTGATGCGCTCGATCCGTTCCCTGCTCGACTCCCACCCGGACGAGACGATTGTCTACCCCGGCCACATGGGGATCACGACGCTGGGCGTCGAGCGCGCCTCGAATCCGTTCCTGCTGGAACTGGCGCGCTGAGCGCCTTGCCGCCCAGGTAAGGTCGCGCCCACTGTGAGTGCAGAGCGAGCAAGCGTCACTATCTGGTTCTTCGCGCCGCGAGCGAAGCGCGAACATTGATGGCCGGCGCCAAGTACCAAGCGCCCCGCGGCACCTTCGACGTCCTGCCCGAGCAGGCGCGCGCCCGCGCCCGCGTCGAGCGCGCCGCCGCGGCGATCTTCGCTCGCGCCGGCTACGAGCCGATCGCCACGCCCGCCTTCGAAGACACGGAGCTGTTCGAGCGCGGCGTCGGCCGCTCCACCGACATCGTCCGCAAGGAGATGTTCACCTTCGAGGACAAGGGCGGGCGCAGCGTCACCCTGCGCCCGGAGGGCACGGCGCCGATCTGCCGCGCCTACGTGGAGCACGGAATGCACAAGCTGGCGCAGCCGGTGAAGCTGTTCTACCTCGGCCCCTTCTTCCGCCACGAACGGCCGCAGGCAGGCCGCTACCGCCAGTTCCACCAGGTCGGCGCCGAGGCGATCGGGACCGACTCGCCGCTGGCCGACGCCGAGGCGATCATGCTGCTCGCCGACCTGCTCGCCGAGCTGGGGGTGCCGGGAGTGGAGCTGCGCCTGGGGAGCCTGGGATCGCTCGAATCCCGCCGTGCCTACCTGGAGGAGCTGAAGGCCCATCTGCGTACCCACGAGGGCGATCTCTCCAAGGACGTGCGCGAGCGGATCGACGCCAACCCGCTGCGCGCCTTCGACTCCGACGACGAGGGGACGCGGGGCGTGATGGCGAGCGCGCCGACGATCGTCGACCGCCTGGACGGGGAGGACGCCGACCACTTCGCCGAGGTCCGCGCCCTGCTCGACGCCGCCGGGGTCGCCTACGAGATTGACCCGACCCTTGTGCGCGGCCTCGACTACTACACGCGGACGATCTTCTCCTTCGTCTGCTCGGAGCTGGGTGCCCAGTCGGAGGTGGGCGGCGGCGGCCGCTACGACGGGTTGATCGAGCAGCTCGGCGGGCCGCCGACTCCCGCGGTCGGCTGGGCGGCCGGGATCGAGCGGATTCTCCTGGCTCTGGGGGAAGAGGGAGAAGCGCCGGGGCGCGACACCTTTGTCGCGGTCGCCGGCGACGGCCAGCGTCAGCGGGCGATGGCGCTGGCGAGTGAACTGCGCCGCGCCGGGCTCTCCGCCGAAGTCGACCTGGCCGGGCGCGGTCTCAAGAGCCAGCTCAAGCATGCCGACCGGCTCGGCGCTCGCAAGGTGTTGATCGTCGAAGAGGACGGCACGGCGCAGCTGCGCGACATGGCCACCGGCGAACAGCGCCCGCTCGACACCGCAAAGCTGATCGACGAGGTAACGGGGGACGCGGCGTGAGCGAGTTCCCGGTGCTGCGCGCCAACCGCTACCGCGACACCTGGTGCGGGCAGGTGCTTGGCGATCGGGTCGACTCCGAGGCGCGGGTCGCCGGCTGGGTCCACCGCCGTCGCGACCATGGCGGGCTGATCTTTATCGACCTGCGCGACCGCACCGGGCTGGTCCAGCTCGTCTTCAACCCCGACACCTCTGGCGATTCCTTCGCGCTGGCCCACAAGCTGCGCGCCGAGGATGTGCTGAGCGTGGCCGGGACGGTGGTGCGCCGCTCCGAGGACACGATCAACACCGAGCTGCCGACGGGCGAGTTCGAGTTGAAGGTGAGCGCCGCCGAGCTGCTCGCCGACGCCGAGACCCCTCCCTTCCAGATCGAGGGCTTCTCCGGCGAAGTTGGTGAAGACGTGCGGCTTCGTCACCGCTACCTGGACCTGCGCCGCGAGCAGATGCGCGACGCCCTAGTGCTGCGCCACCGGGTGACCGCGGCGATGCGTGAGTTCCTGGACGGCGAGGGCTTTCTTGACATCGAAACGCCGGTCCTAACCCGCTCCACCCCCGAGGGGGCTCGCGATTTCCTTGTCCCCAGCCGCCTCCAGCCGGGCTCCTTCTACGCGCTGCCCCAGTCGCCGCAGCTCTTCAAGCAGCTGCTGATGGTGGCGGGATTCGAGCGCTACTACCAGATCGCCCGCTGCTTCCGCGACGAGGACCTGCGCGCCGACCGCCAGCCCGACTTCACCCAGCTCGACATCGAGATGTCCTTCGTCAGCGCCGATGACGTGATCGAGCTGAACGAGAGGCTGCTCGCGCACGTCTTCGAACGGGTCGGCGGCCCCTCGCTGGAGCTGCCGATCCCGCGGCTGCCCTATGACGAGGCGATGGATCGCTTTGGCACCGACCGGCCGGACCTGCGCTTCGGCTTGGAGCTGGTCGACCTCGGTGACGCTCTGGAGGAGACGGAGTTCAAGGTCTTCCGCTCGGTGCTGGAGGGCGGCGGTGCGGTGCGCGGGTTGAACGCCGGGCGGCGGGAGCTGCCGCGCTCCGAGCTGGACGGGTTGATCTCCCGTGCCCAGGAGCTGGGGGCGAAGGGTCTCGTTTGGGCCTTCCGCGAGGGCGAGGGCTGGCGTTCCCCCACCGCGAAGTTCCTCAGCGAGGCCGAGCTGAAGAGCCTCAACGAGAAGTTGGGTGCGGAGGAGGGGGACCTGCTGCTGCTCGTCGCCGACGAGCGCCGCGTCACCGATGCCGTGCTCGGTCAGCTGCGTGTGGACATGGCCGAGCGCTTCGACCTCATCCCCGCCGGCAAGGATCGCCTCGTCTGGATCGTCGACTGGCCGCTGATGGAGTGGAACGACAGAGAGCGGCGCTGGGACCCGCTGCACCACCCCTTCACCGCTCCCGACGGTCCGCTCGATCCCGAGAGCCCCGGCGCAGCCCGCGCCCTCGCCTACGACATCGTCTGGAACGGGCAAGAGATGGGCGGCGGCTCGATCCGCATCGGTGACGCCCCGACGCAGGGCGCGGTCTTCGCCGCTCTCGGCATCGAGGCGGAAGAAGCAGAATCGCGCTTCGGCTTCCTGCTGGAGGCGTTGCGCTTCGGCGCGCCGCCGCACGGCGGTATCGCCTACGGGCTCGATCGGATCGTCCAGCGGCTTGCGGGCGCCGACTCGATCCGCGACGTGATCGCCTTCCCGAAGACGGCGTCCGGCACCGACGCGCTGACTGGCGCCCCCGCCCCCGTTGAGGAGATCCAGCTGCGCGACCTCGGGATCTCCCTCCACAAGCGGGGACTCGCGGGGCACTGAGTGGGCTTGCGCGAGCGACTCGCGCGCTGGCGAGGTCGGGGCCCCGGGCCCGGCCAGACGCCTGTCCACGTCGACGACCCGAGCTTCGATAGCTGGGAGGTAGTGCGCGACTTCGCCGACGTGAAGACGGCGCGGGCTTGGCACCAGGCGCTGATCGAGGCCGGGATCGAGGCGGTGCTGACGGCGGACTGGCCGCTGGATCGTTTCGGCCGTGGCGACATCGCCCTGCGGGTGCAGTCGGAGGACTGGAGCGAGGCCGAGCTGTTGCTTTCGAACCTTGATTAAGAGTCTCGCCGGGGCGCCCGCGCGGTGGTACGGTTGCTCCGAGGCTCGAGCCCGTGCGAGAGCCGTCTCACCGTTTGACCCAACACAAACGGCGCGGGAGCCGAAAGTCTTCTCTCCCCACGGGGTCGGGAGCAGGCACCCACCTTCATTGAAGGGATCAAAGCCAGAGGCGGTAACGGCGGGCTGGAGCCTCTTTGCGCTCTACTCTTGGCCTGTGAGCCGAGAGCTGTTTGAGACCTACCTACGAGATGAGGCGCGTCTGGGCGCTCCTCCCGATGGCGCCTTCACCGGAGCGGCCGGGGGGGCGGCGTGCGGGGATCTGTCGCGGATCTCGCTTGTGCTGGATGAGGGGCGGGTTGTCGATGCGACGTTCGATGCGGAGGGATGTGGGGCGACGCGGGCGGCTACGGCGGCCGCGGTGGATTTGGCTTGCGGGGAGGCGGTGCTCGACGCGGCGCGGGTCGGGGTCGACGAAGTCGATGCGGCAATCGGGGGGCTGACGCCGGCCAAGCGTCACGCGGCGCAACTTGCCGCCGATGCGCTGCACCGGGTGCTGGCGGGGGCCGCCGCTTCGGGGGAACGCTTGGCCCCACCTGCCGGCGATCGCGTCCTCGTCGCGATGTCGGGAGGCGTCGATAGCGCGGTCGCGGCGTTGCTGGAACGGGAATGCGGGGCGGAGGTGGTCGGCGTCACCGTGAAGCTCTGGGCCGATCCCGAGACCGATGGCGCCAAGGCCTGTTGCTCACCCGAGGCGGTCGTCGGAGCGCGCTCGCTCGCCCACTCGCTCGACATCCCGCACTTCACCCTCGACCTCGAGGAGGAGTTCCGCCGTCGTGTGGTCGCCGGGTTCGTCACCGGCTACGCCGGCGGGAGCACTCCCAACCCCTGCATCCTCTGCAACGGCGAGGTACGCATCGCGGCGATGATCGACCTCGCCGACCGGCTCGGCGCCACTCACCTGGTCACTGGCCACTACGCACGGATCGTCGACGACGGCGCGGGGCCGCTGCTCGCCGCGGCCTCAGACGAGGCCAAGGACCAGAGCTACATGCTCGCAGCGCTGCCGCCCCCCTTGCTGGAGCGGCTGCGTTTCCCGCTCACAGAGCTGACTAAGCCGGAGGTCCGCGAGATCGCCGCCCGCCACGACCTCGCCGTTGCCCGCAAGCCCGAAAGTCAGGACCTCTGCTTCCTCGCCGGACAGGGCAAGCGTGAGTTCCTGCGCCGTCACGGCGGCCTGCGGGATCGCGACGGCGCGATCGTCGATCGCTCCGGCCGCCCGCTCGGCCGCCACCGCGGCCACCACAACTTCACGGTCGGCCAGCGCCGCGGCCTCGGCGTCGCTGCCCCCGAGCCGCTCTACGTGCTCGGCGCCGACGCGGCGACGAACACGGTCACGGTCGGCACCCGCGAAGAGCTGGAGACGACTGGCATCTGCATCCGCAACGCCGTCCTGCACCGCGACGGCGCCCGGGTCGACGCGGTGCGCCTCCGCTACCACTCCGCCGCGCTGCCGGCCTCTCCCATGCCGGGCGCCTCCGTGGGGCGCCACGACGAGCTGGAACTGCGCCTCGCTGAGCCGGCGGTCGGCGTCGCGCCGGGCCAGACGGCCGCGCTGCTCTGCGGCAACGCGATCGTCGGCCACGGCACGATCGCCGCTGGGATCAACCCTCCTGGTTACCCCTGAGCTTCGCGGCAGCGGTTACACAGCGCGAGAACTCCGTCCCTTTCTCGCCTTTGACGTGTCTCTTGCTGAGCCCCTTGCAGGCCCGGCCCGGGCTGAGGTCGTCGTTGTTGGCGGCCTTGGCCATCGCGGTCACGCAACGCGAGAACGCGGTGCCTTTCTCACCTTGGACGTGTCTCTTACTCTCACCTTGGCAGTAGCGGCCGTAGGCCTTTGCCTTCGCCGGCAAGCCCGCTCTCGGGCCCGGCGTTGGGTCGCCCGGGTTCCCCGGTGTGTACACCGGCCCCTGGGGGTGGTCCGGTTGTGGGTTGCTGGGTTTGTGCGCTGTTCCCTGGTTGTCTGGGGGGATGCTGCTTGGCGGCCCCGCCAGCGCTACCGGCGCCGCGGCCAGGCACAGAGCCAGGGCTGCCGTGCCCGCCATGACCTTGATTTGCGATTTCATCGTTCCTCCAGTTCGAGGGTTTCTGGCCGTGTAACGGCTTTTGGGCGTGCTTGTCAGGTGTAACCGCGGGCGTGCCCGCGGCGTTAAGCGTCTTGCCAGGCGGATTGTGGGAGCCGTCGCCTTGAGAGGGGGATGTTCGGTGGGCGTCTACTGCGCCCCTTCGGCCGCTTTCGCCGTCCTTTCGGGGTGTATTCCCCTTCGGCGCTGGCGAGGCCGAGCGATGCGATTCGAGCGATCGGGTGAGGGCTTCGGGCAACGGGGCGACGCGCTCCGCCCTGTCACCGCCACCGCCCCGCGGGATGACGTGGATCAACCCACTCCGGTCGGCGGCTCCGGCTCCAACCGCCGCCGCCACCGCAACCGTGGCCGCGGACTTGGCGACCGCCGAGGTTGCCACGGCCTTACCCGCCCCCGTCCCGACCGACCCGGCAAGGCCGGCGCCCGTGCCTGCGCCACTCGAGCCACTGCCGAGGATTCCCTGCAACAGCCCCGCCGAGACGACGGCGGGAAGTGGCGCCAGGGCGACGAAGTCGTGACGCCGCGCGTCGATCGCGTCGCGGAACTCGCGGCAGCTCGGGCAGGCACGCAGGTGCGCGCGGATGTCGCGGCGCCGTACGATGCGGCCGTCGGCGTCGGATAGCGCCCGCATCGCCTCCTCGCAGCTCATCTCACGACCTTCATCCATCTGTCTCAGGCTCAACCGCGCCTCGTAGACGGTCTGCCGCGCGACCGCCGGTGAGGTCTCGAAGACGGCGGCGATCTGCTCGAAGCTGAGGCCGCCCAGCTCCCGCATGACCAGCGCCCCACGCTGGCGGTCGGGAAGCTCGCCGAGGTCGGCAATTAGCTGTCCCAGCCGCTCGCGGAGCTCCGCAGTCTCCGCCGCGCTTGGGCCGCCGGCCGCAAGCTCGGGGTCGATCTGATCGACAGCTCGCCGCTTCCGCAACAGGTCGATCGACTCGTTGTGGGCGATCCTGTACAGCCACGGCTTCAACTTGATCCGCCGCCGTTCCCCCGGCAGCGCGCGCATCGCCTTGATCATCGTGTTCTGGAGTGCGTCCTGGGCGTCGTCGGGATTGCCGACGATTGTCAGGCAGTAGCGGTAGAGGTCCTGGTGGTAACGCCGGTAGATCCCCGCGAAGGACACCAGCCAAGGGTAGGGGGGAAGCGTTCACTACTTCTTCAACGGCTCCGGCATCAAGATGTCAGCGCTGGGATTGCGACGGTCCGGGTCTGCGCTCGAGCCCCCCGCCGCTTAGGCTCTTCCCGATGAGGGCAAACGAGATCCGCCAGGCATATCTCTCCTTCTTCGAGGAGCGCGGGCACACGATCGTGCCCTCGGCCTCGCTCGTGCCTTCCGTTCACGACCCCTCGGTGCTGCTCACCACGGCGGGAATGCAGCCCTTCAAGCCCTACTTCCTGGGGCAGGAGGATCCGCCCGCGCCGCGCCTCGCCGACGTGCAGAAGTGCTTCCGCACGACCGACATCGAAGAGGTCGGCAACACCGCCCGCCACCTCACCTTCTTCGAGATGCTCGGCAACTGGAGTTTTGGCGACTACTTCAAGGAGGAGTCGATCCCCTGGGGGTGGGAGCTGTCGACACAGGGGTTCGGGATGGATCCCGAGCGGATCTGGGTGACGGTCTTCGGCGGCGACGAGGAGTTGGGACTGGGGCCCGACGAGGAGGCGATCACGATCTGGCGCGCGCAGGGAGTTCCCGACGAGCGGATCGTCCGACTCGGGCGCAAGGACAACTTCTGGCAGGCGGGGCCGACCGGGCCCTGCGGCCCCTGCTCGGAGCTGTACCTGGAGCGCGGCGAGGAGTTCGGCACCGCGGACGAGCGTCCGGGAGACGACACCGACCGCTTCCTCGAGTTCTGGAACCACGTCTTCATGACCTACGACCTCGCCGAGGACGGGAGGCTGACGCCACTACCGATGCGCAATATCGACACCGGCATGGGGCTGGACCGGATGGCGGCGATCCTCCAGGACGTTCCCTCGGTCTTCGAGACCGACCTCCTGCGGCCGCTGGTCGACCTTGCCGAAGAGATGAGCGGCCGCTCCTACGCTGAGGGCGGCGCGGTGACCCGCGCGATGCGGATCGTTGCCGACCACTCGCGCGGCGCCGCCTTCCTGATCGCGGACGGCGTCGTCCCCTCCAACGAGGACCGCGGCTACATCCTGCGGCGGATCATGCGGCGGGCGATCCAGCAGGGGCGGACGCTGGGCTTGGAGGCACCCTGGCTCGGCCACTTTGCCGAGCGGACGATCGAGATGATGGGAGAGACGTACTCGGAGCTGGTCGCCGAGCACGACACCATCGCTCGCTGGGTCGGCGATGAGGAGGAGAGCTTCGGCCGCACCCTCGAGCGCGGGACCGAGCTACTCGAGCAGCTGGTCGCCGAAGCGAAGGAGTCCGGAACCTCCTGGATCGACGCCGCCGATGCCTTCAAGCTGCACGACACCTACGGCTTCCCATATGACCTGACCAAGGAGCTGCTCGCCGAACAGGGACTCTCGGTCGACGACGGCGGCTTCGAGGAGTTGATGGAGGAGCAGCGCCAGCGGGCGCGGGTCGGCGCCGCCACCGCGCACGGCTCCGAGGACCGCCACGCGAAGGTGCTCGCCTTCGCCGGCGAGGCGCCGCCGACCCGCTTCGTCGGCTACGAGACGTTGCGCGCGACGACCGGCCTCGCTGCAGTCGAGCCCGACGACGGGCGGGCGTTGGTGAAGCTCGAGGAGAGCCCCTTCTACGCCGAGGGCGGCGGCCAGGTCGCCGACTCGGGCGTGCTGCGCTGGGAGGGGGGAGAGGCGAGGGTGCTTGACGTCTACCGGGTGGGCGAGGACCAGGCGCTGGAGATCGAGCCGACGAACGGCTCGGTCGAAGCGGGCGTGCCGGTGGAGGCGGAGGTCGACCACGGGGCACGCCACGCGACGATGCGCAACCACACCGCGACCCACCTCCTGCACGCGGCGCTGCGCGAGCGGCTGGGGACCCACGTCCGCCAGGCCGGCTCCGCAGTCCGCCCCGACAAGCTGCGCTTCGACTTCACCCACGGCACGGCGCTCGGCGCCGAGGAGCTGCGTGACGTCGAGGACCGGGTCAACAAGTGGGTGAAGGCGAGCCGCCCGGTGCGCTGTCTCAACATGGAGCGCGCAGAGGCCGAGCGGCTGGGGGCGATGGCCCTGTTCGGCGAAAAATACGGCGAGTGGGTGCGCGTGGTCGAGGTGGACGGGGTCTCGCGCGAGTTGTGCGGGGGCACCCACGTCGCCAACACGGCGGAGGTGGGGATCTTCAAGATCGTCTCGGAGGGGTCGAGCGCCGCCAACGTGCGCCGCGTCGAGGCGCTCACCGGCCCGGCCGCGATCGACTGGTTCCGCGAGCGCGAGGCACAGCTTCGCGAAGCGGGTGAGTTGCTCGGCGCGCCCCAGGACCCGCTGGGCGGCGCCCGCCGCGCCGCGGAGCGCCTGCGCGAAGCGGGCAAGGGAGCGCAGCAGGCGGCGAAGGAGCTATTGGGGGAGGAAGCGAACCGCCTGGTCGGGGAAGCGACAGACATCGGCGGGGTGAAAGTGGTCACCTCTATGGCTCCCCTGGCAGACCAAAAGCAACTGCTCGATCTCGCCAACCGTGTGCAGTCGAAGCTGGGGGGCGAGTCGGCCGTGGCCCTCGGCGGCGCCGAGGGCGGCAAGGTCGGCCTCGTCGTGCTCGTCTCCAAGGGCGCGGTGCAACGCGGAGTGCAGGCAATGGATGTCGTTCGCGTTGCAGCGCCGGTTGTTGGGGGCGGAGGAGGAGGCCGCGAGGAGATGGCGCAGGCCGGCGGCAAGGATCCCTCCAAGCTCGACGAGGGGCTGGCGGCGGCGCGGAGCGCGATCGAGAAGGCGCTGGGCTGAGTCATGCGCGTCTTCGCCCTCGACTACGGCACCGCGCGGATCGGCTGCGCGATCTCCGACCCGAGCGGCACCCTGGCTACGCCCCTGCCAGTGATCGAGCCACCCGCCCCCAGCTCGGTCGCCGAGCTGGTTTCCCAGTACGAGGTCGAGCGCGTCGTCGTCGGCCTGCCGCTGCACCTCAGCGGGGAGGAGGGAAGCCAGGCGGCTCTCACCCGCACCTTTTGCGAAGAGCTGGAGAAGGTTCTTGACGTGCCGGTCGAGACCTTCGACGAGCGGCTGACGACGCGGATGGCCGAGGCGAGCCGCCGCGAGGGCGCCGCCGCCCCGCCCGACTCGCTCGCCGCCGCCCATCTCCTTCAGGCCTACCTCGCCGGGCGCGCCGCGATCGAGGAAAGCGACGACGATGAGTGAAGACCCGGCGAGCCTGCGCCAGGAGCGGCGCAGGCTCGAGCGGCAAAGGAGGATCAAGCGTCGCCGCATCGCCGCCCTCGGGATCGCGGTCGTTGCGTTCGCGGTCCTTGCCGCCGCCGCGCTCGCCTATCGCCACTTCAACGAGGACACTCCGCCACCGGTGGTCCTCAGAACGATCACGTTGACGATCCCCGAGGGCTACGACCGCTCCCAGACCGCTGCACTCGCCAAGCAGGAGGGCCTGCGCGGCGACTACATGAAGGCGAGCGTGGGGCACGAGGGCTTTCTCTTTCCCGACACCTTCGAGCTGAACCGGCACGCCCCCGTCTCCGACCTGGTCCAGCTCCAGCTGCAGGACTTCAAGCGGCGGGTCGCGGGCGTCGACATGGGCTACGCGCGCTCCAAGAATCTGACCGTGCGCGACGTGGTGACGATCGCCTCGATGGTCGAGCGCGAGGCCCAGCTCGACAGCGAGCGCAAGCTGATTGCGGCGGTCATCTACAACCGCCTCCGCCAGGGGATCCCGCTGGGCATCGACGCGACCGTCCGCTTCGCGGTCGGCAACTATGAGCGGCCGCTGACCGCCTCGGAGCTGGAGACCGACTCCCCCTACAACACTCGCCTTTACGCGGGTCTGCCGCCGGGCCCGATCGGCAATCCCGGCGTCGCCTCGATCGAGGCCGCCGCCCATCCTGCCCAGGTCGACTACCTCTACTACGTGGTGAAGCCAGGCACCTGCGGCGAGCACTCCTTCTCCTCAACCGACGCCGAGTTCCAAGCCGACGTCGCCCGCTACAACGCCGCCCGCGCCGCGGCCGGCGGCGAGTCGCCGGACTCCTGCTAGACGATGCCGCGGCTTGCCGTCCTCGGGCACCCGGTCGGGCACTCGCGTTCGCCAGCGATGCAGAACGCGGCGCTGGCTGCGTTGGGGATGGGGGAGGAGTGGAGCTACGAGGCGATCGAAGTGGAGCCCGACGCCTTCGAAGAACGGGTGCGGGCGATGCCCGGAGAGGGATTCGCTGGCGCCAACGTCACCGTCCCGCACAAGGGGGCGGCGCTCGCCGTCGCCGACGATCTCTCCGCGGTGGCGCGCGAGATCGGCGCCGCCAACACGCTCTCCTTCGAGGGCGGCGAGATCCGCGCCGACAACACCGACGCGGGGGGCTTGCTGAACGCGCTTCCCGACTCCCCGCGCGGGCGCCGGGCGCTGGTGCTCGGCGCCGGCGGCGCCGCGCGGGCGGTGGTCTGGGCGCTGGTCCGCGAGGGTGCCGACGTCGACGTCTGGAACCGCACCGAGCTGCGCTCCAGCCATCTCTGCGAGGAGCTGGGAGGGAGATCGGTGGCGGATCCCGCCCAAGACTCCTATGAGCTGATCGTCAACTCGACCGCGGTCGGGCTGGGCGGCGAGAACCCCTTCGTGGAATTACCGCTCTCCGCGACGAACTTCGTCCCCGGGCAGGTTGTGGTCGACATGGTCTATGGGGGCGATGGGCGGACCTCGCTGCTGACCGCCGCCGAAGCGGGCGGCGCCGCGGTCGTCGACGGGATCGAGGTCCTCGTCCAGCAGGGCGCCCTCTCATTCAGCGTCTGGACAGGGCATGAGGCGCCGCTGGGGGCGATGCGGGCCGCGGCGCGCAGATAGCCTAGGCGCGGCAATGAGCACTAGCTTCCGCTTCACCACGGCAGGCGAGTCGCACGGCCCGGGGCTGGTCGCGATCGTCGAAGGGATGCCCGCCGGCCTGTCTCTAGACCGCGAGGCGCTCGACCGCGACATGGCGCGCCGCCAGCTCGGCCACGGCCGCGGCGGCCGGATGAAGATCGAGACCGACTCGGTCGAGATCCGCTCCGGCGTGCGCCATGGGCGCACCCTCGGCAGCCCGATCGCCGTGCTAGTCGCCAACCGCGACTACGCCAACTGGGAAGAACGGATGAATCCCTGGCCGGTCGACGCGGAAGTCGACGAGGTTCACCTGCCGCGGCCCGGCCACGCCGACCTGGTCGGCGCCCAGAAGTACGGCCACACCGACATCCGCAACGTCCTCGAGCGGGCCAGCGCACGGGAGACCGCCGCCCGCGTCGCGGCCGGCTCGCTCGCTCGTGGATTCCTCGCCGCGCTCGGGGTCAGCGTCCGCAGCCACGTGACCCAGATCGCTTCGGTGACGGCGCTCGAACGCCCCGACCTCACGCCGGAGGACTTCGCCGGTGTCGACGAAGACCCGGTGCGCTGCCTCGACCCTGAGGCGAGCGCCGCCATGGTCGAAGAGATCAATCGACTGCGCAAGGCCAACGAGAGCCTCGGCGGCAGCTTCGAGGTGCGCGCCTTCGGCCTGGTGCCGGGGCTCGGTTCCCACATCTCCTGGGAGGACCGGCTCGACGGCAGGCTGGCCGGCGCGGTCGCGTCGATCCAGTCGGTGAAGGGAGTGGCGATCGGTGAGGCATGGGACGTCGCCGGGCGCCCCGGCTCAGAGGCTCACGACGAGATCTTCTGGTCCGAGGAGCGCGGCTACTACCGCGAAACCAACCACGCCGGCGGGCTCGAAGGCGGGATGACCAACGGCCAGCCGCTCTCGGTGCGGGCGGCGATCAAGCCGATCTCGACCCTGACCAAGCCGCTGCGCTCGGTCGACACCGGGACCAGGGAGCCGGCGCAGGCGCTGCGCGAGCGCACCGACTCCACGGTTGTGCCGGCCGCCGCGGTCGTCGCCGAGGCGATGGTCTCCCTGGCGCTCGCCCGCTGCTACCGCGAGAAGTTCGGCGGCGACCACATCGACGACGTGCTGGCGGCGGTCGACGCTTACAAGAAGCGAATCGACTGGCGGGGGTAGCCCCGTGAAGCGGCCCGCCCTTGTCTTCATCGGCTTCATGGGCGCCGGCAAGACGACCGCGCTCGCGGCGGCGAGCGAGGCCGGGCTGGAGACGACCGAGGTCGACGACTTGATTGAGCGGGAACTGGGGATGGGAATCGCCGAAGCCTTCGAGCGCCACGGCGAGGAGGCGTTCCGGGCGCGCGAGGCCGAGGTGGTCGGCTCGCTGCTCGAGGAGGCCGACGGCGGCGCGATCGCGCTCGGTGGCGGCAGCGTCCTCTCCGAACGGGTTCGCGAGGCGCTCTCGCGCCACATCGTCGTTTGGCTGCAGATCGATGCCGCGGAAGCCTGGCGGCGGATCGCCCACAGCGATCGCCCCCTCGCCAGAAGGGCCGAGGACGTCACTCGCCTGCTGGCGGTAAGGCTGCCCCTCTACGAGCGCCTCGCCGACGCGATCGTCCCACTCGGCGATCGCGACACGGTTGGGTGCGCCCTGCCTTCGATCCGGGCCTTAACCGAACTTCCCGCAGGGACCCGGATGCTCTGGGCGTCCAGCTCCTCCGGCGAGTACCCGGTGTACGCCGGGCGTGGCCTGCTCGACGCCGATTGGTGGCCGCTGAACAGCCGCCGCTTCTGCGTCACCGACTCCACCGTCGCTGCCCTCTACGCCGACCGGATCGAGCCGCTTGCCGCCCGGATCGAGGTCGCACCCGGGGAGACGGCGAAGACGATGGCCGAAGCCGAGCGCGTCCTGCGTGAGCTTGCTCGCGGCGGGATGACCCGCTCGGATCACGTCGTCGCGCTCGGCGGCGGCGTCGTCGGCGACCTCGCCGGCTTCTGCGCCCACGCCTACCAGCGCGGCGTCCCAGTCGTCCAGGTTCCGACCACGCTCGTCGCCCAGGTCGACTCCGCCTACGGCGGCAAGACCGGCGTCGACCTGCCGGAGGGTAAGAACTACGCCGGCGCCTACCACCTGCCTGCCGCGGTCCTCGCCGATACGGCGGCGCTGGCGACGCTGCCGCCAGAGGAGCTTGCGGCCGGCTGCGCCGAGGTGCTGAAGACCGGGCTGCTCGCCGGCGGCGATCTGTGGGAGCGGGTGCGGGCGATCGAGTCGCCCCACCCGGCCGGCTTCGACGACGTCGTCTTCGCCTGCGCCCGCTACAAGTGCGAAGTGGTCGCCGCCGACGAGCGCGACGCCGGCCTGCGCGCCGTGCTCAACCTTGGCCACACGGTCGGCCACGCGATCGAGGCGGCAAGCGGCTACGAGCGCTACCGCCACGGCGAGGCGATCGGCCTCGGCTTGCTGGCGACGCTCCGCCTCTCCGACGCGCCGGCGCTGCGCGACGAGGTGGAGTCGATCCTCGGCCGGCACGGCCTGCCGGTCTCGCTCGACCCCGCGATCGACGTCGACCAGGTCCTCGAAGCCCTGCAGCGCGACAAGAAGCGGACCGCCGCGGGGGTCGGCTTCGTCCTTCTGTCCGAACCCGGCGCTCCCCGCACGGGGCAGCTCGTCGATCCGGATAGGGTCCGGGCAGCCGTGGAGGAACTGGCCCGGTGACCACTGCCCACAACCGCGTCGCGGTCCTGCACGGGGTCAACTTCGACGTGCTGGACCGGCGCGATCCCGAGGTCTACGGCGGCCTCTCCCTCAACGAGCTTGAGATGAGAATCAAGACCTGGGGACACGAGCTGGGTCTGGAGACGATCTTCTTCCAGACCAACTCCGAGGGCGAGTTCGTCGAGTACCTGCACCGGCTGCCGGAGCTGGCCGACGCGTCCCTGATCAACGCCGGCGCCTGGACCCACTACAGCCGGGCGATCGCCGACGCGCTCGACGTCGCCGGGCTGCCCGCCGTAGAGGTCCACCTCTCCGACGTCGAATCGCGTGAGGATTGGCGCCGCCTCTCCGTCTTCGACGGGCTGGTGCTGGCCAAGATCTCTGGCAAGGGACCGGACGGCTACCGCGAGGCCCTGCAGGTCTTGGCCCGAGAGTTGGGCACAGTTAACGGCTGATGCGTGGGCGGGGCGATCGTCTGGCGAGCCGGCTGGCCGAGCGCGAGCTCGACCGGATGCTGGTCACCAACCTGGTCAACGTCCGCTACCTGACCGGCTTCACCGGCACCAACGGAGTCTGCGTCTGCGGCGCCGACGAGCGCCTCTTCCTCACCGACTTCCGCTACACCGAACGCGCCGCCGAGGAAACCGAAGGCTGGGAAGTGGTGACGATCGAGGACGATTGGCTAGGAGGAGTCGCCGAGCGCCTCTCCGGGCGGGTCGGCTTCGAAGACGACCAGATGTCGGTCCGCACCAGGGAACGTCTCGGGGAGAAAGTCGCCGACGGGGTGGAGCTGACGCCGGCCGGCGGCGTTGTCGAAAAGCTGCGCCGGATAAAGGACGCCGGCGAGCTGGCGTCGATCGCCGCCGCCGCGGAGCTGGCGGATGACGTCTGGGGCTGGAGCATCGAGCGCGGCCTGGCCGGCCGCACCGAGCGTGAGGTAGCCCGCGCCGCGGAGGCGCGGATCCGCGAGCTGGGCGCCGAGCCCTCGTTTCCGGCGATCGTCGCCGCCGGCCCCAACGGCGCCCTCCCGCACGCCGAGCCCGGCGAGCGCGAGATCGAGCGCGGCGAGCTGGTCGTCTTCGACATGGGGGCGCGGCTCGACGGCTACTGCTCCGACGGCACTCGCACCTTTGCGGCGGGCGAGCCGGGAGAGGAGGCGCGCGCCGTCTACGAGACTGTGCGCCGGGCCCAGGCCGCCGCCCTCGACGCGGTAGAGGCCGGCGCCGGCGGCGAAGCGGTCGACGCCATCGCGCGTGGGATCATCGAGGAGGCCGGCCACGGTGAGCGCTTTGGCCACGGGCTGGGGCACGGGGTCGGGCTCGAGGTTCACGAGACGCCGCGCGTTTCGCACCGGTCCGAGGACGTGCTCGCAGCGGGCGAGGTGGTGACGATCGAGCCGGGGATCTACCTGCCCGGCAAGCTCGGCGTGCGGATCGAGGACCTCGTCGTCGTCACCGAGGACGGCCACCGCAACCTCAGTTCTCTCCCCAAGGAGCTGCAAATAGTCGGAGAGGTTTCTTGATCGCATGAATTCAGATTCAAGCTCGCCCAGCTCGTATCCGATGGGCTGGGCATGACGTCTCCATCTGGCACTCTGCAGGCGGTTTCGCGTCGCGCCGGCGACACGCCGGCGCCTGCTTCGCCGCAGTCGGTGGAGTCGCTCGCGGCGATTCACAAGGAGGCCCGCCGTGAGCGGCTGCTCGACATGGAACGGCGGGTGCGCCGCTACCGCACCGCCTGCTTCGCGATCCTCGCCGTGGCGCTGGCCTCGGCCGGCCCGGAAGTGGGGTGGGGGTGGATCGCGCCGCTGGCCGTCGGCCTCGGCGGTTTTGCCATCGCCGACCGCTTCATGCGCGCCAGCGATCGCCCGCAGCTCTGGGTCGCCGGCGCCTGGGGCGCCCTGCCGTTACTGCTCGCCGTCGCGGTGATTGCCACCGGCGGGCCGACCAGCCCGGCGCTGATGTGGTTCGCGCTGCCCGCCGTCACCCTCGGGGTCCGCTTCGAGCCGTGGGGAATAGTGGTCGGGACGGTCTACATCGTCATGCTGTTCCTGGTCAGCACCGTCGCCGTCGACCCGGCTTCCGCCGCCGACCACAGTCAGGAGCTGACCGCCGCCGTCGCGCTGATCGTCTGCACGGTGATCCTCTCCGGCGCCCTGGTCGAGTCCGACCGCGCCCACCGCCGCCGCTCGACGCTCGACCCGCTGACGGGTCTCTTCAACCGCAACGCCCTGGAGCAGCGCCTCGCCGAGCTGGAAGGCCAGCCCTCCAACGAGGAGGAGGGCCTATCCCACGCCCTGCTGCTTTGCGACCTGGATCACTTCAAGCGTGTCAACGACCAGATGGGACATGCGGCCGGCGACGCCGTCCTCCAGGACGTCGCCTACGTGATGCGCGCTGCCCTGCGGGCGGGCGACTCGATCTACCGGGTCGGGGGCGAGGAGATCCTGGTCATCCTGCCCGGGGCAAGCCGCGAGGAGGCAATTGAGATCGCCGAGCGACTGCGCGTCGCCGTGCGCGACCGCCAGCCGGTCGGGGTTGCGGTAACGGTCAGCATCGGCGTCGCCGTCTCCAGGCCGGAGACTGTCGACACCGACGACCTCATCGCCCGGGCCGACGCCGCCCTCTACGCGGCCAAGGCTGGGGGCCGCGACACCGTTCGAGTTGACGGCTGACGGGTTTCGTCAGTTAGCGGCTGAGGTCGACGTCCGCGGTCAGCCGCCCCGCAAAGGCGGCGATCAGCTCGATCGTGGCCTCGACGTCGGCGAGGTCGACCATCTCGACCGGGGAGTGCATGTAGCGGAGGGGGATGGAGACGAGGCCGGTGGGGATCCCCGAGCGGGAGATCTGGATCGCGTCGGCATCGGTGCTGGTGCCGCGTCCGCTGGCGCCGACCGTGTGCTCGATCCCGGCCTCTTCGGCGGCTTCGACCAGCAGCTCGAAGACCTTCGGCGAAAGCGTCGAACCGCGGCCGATCATCGGGCCGGAGCCGAACGGGCGGCTGCCCACCTCCTTCTCGTCGATCCCCGGGGCGTCGGTGGCGTGGGTGACGTCGACCGCGATCGCGAGGTCGGGCCGCACCTCGAAGGCTGAGGTGCGCGCCCCGAACAGGCCGATCTCCTCCTGCACGGCGGCGATTGCCGCGAAGCCGCCGGCAAGCCCGCCGCGCTCCTTGCTGCGGCGCAGCGCCTCGAGGGCGACGTAGGCGCCGAGCCGGTTGTCCATCGCGCGGGAGACGAGGCGGTCCCCGGCGACCCGCATCGGCTCCGTCGCGATCGTCACCGGGTCGCCGACCCGCACCATCTCAGCCGCTTCGTCGCCGTCGGCGGCGCCGATGTCGATGTGCAGTCCCTTCAGCTCGACGACCTTCTTGCGCTGGTCGGGGTCGAGCAGGTGGATCGGCTTGCGCCCGACCACGCCGGGCACAAGCCCGTCCTTGCCCCGCACCGCGACTCGCTGGCCGACGAGGATCTGCGGGTCCCAGCCGCCGATTGGCCCGAACCAGAGGAATCCCTTCTCGTCGATGTGGGTGACGACCAAGCCGATCTCGTCGATATGGCCGACCACAGCGAGCAGCGGCGCTCCCTCACCGATCTGTGCGATCGAAGAGCCCAGCCCGTCCGTCGACAGCTCTGCAAAGGAGGCGGCCTCCCGCCAGACCTCTGCGGCCGGCCCCTCGTAGCCGGAGGGAGCGGCGCTGCGCAGCAGCTTGTCGAGAAGCTCAGGAACTTCCATTGCGGTCGGCAGTCTAGGCGGACGGCTGTTCGACGGCTTCCGGACGCCGCACCTGCTGGCGTCCCTCGCCGTAGCTGCGCGTCTCGTAGGCGATCATCGCCCAGATCAGCGCGTTGACGATCGCCAGGCTCGCCAGGGCCGGCATCTCTACCGCCACCGGGACCAGCGCGAGCAGCACGATCGCCAGCAGCAGCCGCTGGCGGTTGATCGTGTGCACGTGGCGGTAACGGAAGGCGACGTGCCCGAGCAGGTAGATCGCCAGCCCGCCCAGCAGGGCGAAGGCGATCTCGACCTGGAGGTGGTCGCCGGTGTGCCCGATCGTTCTCTTCAGCCCCAGGGCGACGAGCACGATGCCGGCCACCATCGGCAGGTGCAGGTAGGAATAGGAGTCGCGCGCCATCGTGTTGCGCACCCGCCCCTCTTCGGCCTGGGCCAGGCGCCGCCCGGCGACCAGCGCGACGACGTCGAAGTAGACCCACCACATCGCGGCGGTGAGGGCGACGCCGAGCACGGCCGCGATGACGATCCCCGCGTCGAGGACGCCGGCGGCGCCGAGGCCGATCGCGACGATCGACTCACCCAAGGCGATGATGATGATCAGCCCGTGGCGTTCGGCGAAGTGGCCTGGGACCAGTTTCCAGCCCTCGGAGCGGATGAAGTACGGCCCGGCCAGGTCGAGGAAGAGGGCGAGCGCCCAGAGCGATCCCTGCGCCAGGCCATCGAAGAAGGAGGCCGCCGCCAGCAGGCCGACCGCGATCGCGGTGCTGACCGCGAGGGCCAGGACCGAGTGGCGCAGCGCGTCGTCCTCGGGGCTGGCCAGCATGAAGAGAGCGATGTGGGCGGCCCGGACGAAGCCGTAGGCGAGGGCGAAGGCGAGCGCCAGCTCGTCGAAGGCTTGGGGAGTGCAGAGACCGACGACCAGCAGCCCCGCCATCGCCGCGAAGATCACCAGGCGAACGGCGCCCTCCTCGGGGTCGATGACGCTGGTCAGCCAGGCGTAGCCCACCCACGACCACCAGACCACGCCCAGCACCAGCAGCCCCTGGGCCAGCCCCTCCCAGGTCGGGTTGTGCGACATCAGCGCCGTGCACTGGGTGATCGCCAGCACGAAGACCAGGTCGAAGAAGAGCTCCAGCGGCGTCACCCGCTCGCCCTCGCGCATCACAGCCGAGAGCCGCGATGCAGGCGTTCCCGTCGAAGCGGCCATCCCCGCAATCCTTGCAAGTCGCCACCCCCGCTCCCGCCTCTCTAGGATTCGCCGCCGTGATCTCCACCGCGCAATTCAAGAACGGTTCCCACATCGAAGTCGACGGGACGATCTACCGGATCATCGAGTTCCAGCACGTCAAGCCCGGTAAGGGTGGGGCTTTTGTGCGGACAAAGCTGCGCAAGATCGAGGATGGGTCGGTGCAGGACAAGACGTTCCGGGCGGGGGAGAAGTTCCGGCCGGTGCGGACCGAGTCGCGCAAGATGCAGTACCTCTACGACTCCGGCGATGCGGCGGTCTTCATGGACAGCCGCGACTACGAGCAGATCGAAGTTCCCCTCGACGTCGCCGCCGACGCGATGCGCTGGCTGCTGCCCAACACCGAGGTCGACGTGCTCTTCGTCGACGAGCGGCCGAGCGACGTGCAGGTCGCCAGCGCGATCGACATGAAGGTGACCCAGACCGATCCCGGCGTGAAAGGGGACACGGTCTCCGGCGGCGGCACCAAGCCGGCGACGCTGGAGTCCGGGGTGACGGTCCAGGTGCCGCTCTTCATCGAAGAGGGCGAGACCGTCCGGGTCGACACCCGCAGCGGCGAGTACGTCTCGCGGGCATAGGCGACAATTGCCTTTATGCGCCGTTCCGATCAGCGCCGCGACGCCGTCTTCGCCTGCTACCAGCGCGACGTGACCGGGCGCCCGCTCGCTGAGCTGGTCGCCGGCTCGCGCCCCTTCACCCGCGAGCTGGCGGAAGGCGTGGAGACGCACCGCGACGAGCTGGACGCGATCATCGCCCGGCACGCCAGAGGCTGGGAGCTGGACCGGATCGCGCCACTGGACCGCAACGTGATGCGGGTCGCGCTGTACGAGATCGAGCACGGGGAAGCGCCGACCGAGGTCGCGATCGACGAAGCGATCGAGATCGCCAAGGAGTACTGCGGCGCGGACGCGCCAGGATTCATCAACGGCGTCCTCGGCGCCGCCGTGCGGGAGCAGGAGAGCACGCGAACGTGAGCGAGCGAGCGTCACAGTCTGATTCTTCGCGAGTGAGCGAACGTGAAGCAGGGTGTTGGAGGTGAGTCGCCTGCGCGAGATCTCGCAACGCCTCGAGGCGATCGCCCGCGAGCTGGAGTCCGAGGAGACCGGCGACGAGCGCGCCGGCGAGCTGGCGCGCGAAGCGGCGGAGCTCTCCGCCGAAGCCGTTGAGGAGGCCAACCGCCGGGCGCGCGAAGCCGAGTGAGCTATCCCGACGATCTCCGTTCCCTGGTCGACTCGGCTCTCGAGCGGCTGAAGTTCTCGGCGGCCCCCTCCACGGCCAGACTCGAGGAGGCGATGCGCTACTCGCTGCTGGCCAGCGGCAAGCGGGTCCGGCCGGTCCTTGCCCTGGCAACGGTGCGCGCCCTCGGCGCCGACCCCGAGCGCTTCCTGCCGGCCGCTTGCGCGATCGAGCTGATCCACACCTACTCACTGATCCACGACGACCTGCCGGCGATGGACGACGACGAGCTGCGCCGCGGCCAGCCGACTTCCCACGTCAAGTTTGGGGAGGACGTGGCGATCCTCGCCGGCGACGGCCTCTTCGCCGAGGCGGTCCGTCTCTTCTGCGAACAGTCGGGCGACCCCGCTCGCGTCCTCGCCGCCTTGCGCGAGCTGACCGGCGCGACCGGCGTCGACGGCATGGTCGGCGGGCAGTACGTCGACATCGTCGGCGAGGAGCTCGACGCCGAAGGGCTGCGCGCCCTGCACGTCCTGAAGACGGGGCGGTTGATCGCCGCCAGCGTCGATGTCGTACTGACCCTTGAGGGTCTCAACGAACCTGAGACAATTCCCTATCGCCGGTTCGCGAGCGAGCTTGGCGTCCTCTTTCAGATAGTCGACGACATCCTCGACGTGACGGAAAGCGACGAGCGGCTCGGCAAGCCCCATGGAAGCGACGAGCGACATGGAAAACTCACCTACGTCAGCCTCTTCGGATTGGAACGCGCGCGCGAGCTGGCGGCCGAGTCCCACTCGAAGGCGACCGAGGCACTCGCCGGGGCAAGCGGCGACACCGGAGACCTGAGGAGGGTCGCCGACTACATCTTCACCAGGCACGAATGACCGAGAACCAGCAGACCCCAGAGCACGAGGAAGAGGCCTTCCAGCCCCTGTTGGAGCGGATCGACGGTCCGGCCGACCTACACGACCTCGACGACGAGCAGCTGCAGCAGGTCGCGGCGGAGATGCGCACCTACATCATCGACACGATCGGGGAGATCGGCGGCCACTTCGGCGCCAACCTCGGCACCTGCGAGATCGCCGTCGCCCTGCACAGCCTGCTCGATTCCCCCCGCGACAAGGTCCTCTGGGACGTCGGGCACCAGGCCTACCCCCACAAGATCCTCACCGGGCGCCGCGACGGCCTGCCGACGATCCGCCAGTACGAGGGGCTCGCCCCCTTCTGTTCGATCTTCGAGTCCGAGCACGACATCATGGGCGCCGGCCACGCGTCGACCTCGATCGGCTACGCGGTCGGGCTGAAGGAGGCAATGCGCAAGGGGATCGGTGAGGACGGCAAGGTCGCCGCGGTGATCGGCGACGGGGCGCTGACCGGTGGCGTCGCCTACGAGGCGCTGCACGCGGCGGGCGGCCTGCAGACGCCGGTCGTGATCGTCCTCAACGACAACGGGATGTCGATCTCGCCCAACGTCGGGGCGCTCTCCCGCTACTTCAACCGGGTGCGGCTCAACCCCCGCCTTTACCACGCCCGCGAGGGAGTCGAGGACCGGCTGACCAAGCTGCCGCTCGGCCTCGGCAAGCGGATCGAGCGCCTCGGCCCGGAGATCAAGTCGGCGATCAAGGCCTACTGGGCGCCGGGCCTCTTCTTCGAGGAGCTCGACCTCGCCTACATGGGGGTGATCGACGGCCACGACGTGGCTGCCCTGCGCGAAGCCCTGACCGAGGCCTTCGACGCCGATCGCCCGGTCGTCGTCCACGTCCACACGGTGAAGGGGAAGGGATTTGCCCCGGCCGAGGAGGGCGGTCTGGAAGGGATGGAGAAGTGGCACGCGGCGAAGCCGAAATCGATCGTCAACGGCGCGCCCGCGCCGAAGCCGGTCCCGGTCAAGGAGTCGGACTCCCCCGACTCGATCGCGCCCGAGCGCCTTGAGAAGCCACCCGCCGCCGGTGCGCCCCCGCAGTACACGCAGGTCTTCGCCGACGCGATCGTCGCCGAGGCGCAGCGCGACGAGCGGGTGATCGGGATCACCGCCGCGATGGCGGGGGGGACTGGCTTGCAGAAGCTCGCCGACGAGGTCCCGGAGCAGTACTACGACGTCGGCATCGCCGAGCAGAACGCGGTGCTGCTCGCCTCGGGGCTGGCGATCCAGGGCGCGAAGCCGGTCTGCGCGATCTACTCGACCTTCCTGCAGCGCGCCTACGACCAGATCATCCACGACGTTTGCCTCCAGGAGCTCGACGTCACCTTCGCGATGGACCGCGCCGGGTTGGTCGGCGACGACGGGCCGACCCACCACGGCGCCTTCGACATCTCCTACTTCCGGCCGCTCCCCAACGTCGTCGTGATGGCGCCTCGCGACGAGGCGATGCTGATTCACATGCTGCGCACCGCGATTGCCCACGACGGCCCGGCGGCGCTCCGCTACCCGCGCGGGGCGGCGGAGGGCGTGGAGCTTCCCGCCACGGCGAGAGGGATCCCGATCGGCAGCGGCGAGCTGCTGCGCAGCGGCGAACGGGTGGCGCTGCTCGGCTACGGCTACGGCGTCGCGGTGGCGCTGCAGGCCGCCGAGATTCTCGCCCGCCATGACCTCGAGCCGACCGTCGCGGACGCCCGCTTCGCCAAGCCGCTCGACGAAGAGCTGCTCGAGCAGCTGGCGCTGAGCCACGACCTGGTGGTGACGATCGAAGAGAACGTTCTGCCCGGCGGCTTCGGCTCTGCCGCGCTGGAGCACCTCGAGGATGCCTTCGCCGACCGGCCCGCCGAGCGGGCCCGCGTCCTGCGGATCGGCCTCCCAGACCGCTACGTCACCCACGGCAAGCCGGCGCTGCTGCGCGAGGAGGCCGGCCTGACCGGCGAGTCGGTGGCGGAGCGAGTGCTGGCCGCGTTGGGCGCCCGCGAGCCCGTCGCCGGCTAGCTTGATCCAAAGCGCTCAATCCTCTAGTCTTCCCGCGTCTCTTTCTGGGGTTACTTCAGGGAGAAGAGACATCTCCATAGATGTGGATCCGCACGGCAGGGGAAACCGTCGCGGCTGACATCTGAGCCGCGCGCTTTTGCCCTAGGCAGGGGCGTCGCGGCACGCTCCGCTCAGCACATACCTGACTGCGGCGTCCAACAGAAAACGCCCCGCCGGGAAGGCGGGGCGCTTCTGGGGTTACTACAGGGAGGAGAGATATGTATCTCTATATATGTGGATCTGTGGGAGGTAGGTGGGCTCTCATGTGCCGCGGGCGCTCATCGTGGGAGCGATGAGGGCCATAGGGCGGCGACGAACCCAGCCAGGAAGTCTGGTGCTGCCTTGATCGTCAATCTCCCTCGCATCCTTTAGGGAGCATACGAACGTATGTGCGATTTTAGTGTGACTGGGGTCACAGACCTGTCAAAGAAGAGCAGAGGAACCGAAAAATCCGGTTAAAAACCTGATTCCGGCTGGACAAACGGCTGCTCGGCAGGCGGACGAACGGCCGATTTGCGGGGCGGCTGTACCGTTCCAGCCGTGAAAAAGGCCCGGATAGACGCGGTTCTGGCGGAGCGGGGACTATTCCCCTCGCGTTCGGCCGCCGCCGGCGCGGTGCGGGCGGGGGAGGTGCGGATCGGCGAGGACGGGCCGGTGGCGCTGCGTCCCAGCCAGCTTGTCGAGCCCGAGGCGGCGCTGATCGTCGAGGAGGGGCCGCGCTTTGCCTCGCGCGGGGGGCAGAAGCTCGAGAACGCGCTCGAAGCGTTGGGGGTCGACATCGCGGGGCGCGATTGCCTCGACGTCGGCGCCTCGACCGGCGGCTTCACCGACTGCCTGCTGCAGCGCGGGGCGGCACGGGTCGTCGCCCTCGACGTTGCCTACGGGCAGATCGCGCAGGGGCTGCGCGAGGATCCGCGGGTGACCGTGATCGAGCGATGGAACGCGCGCGAGCTGCAGCCCTCAGATTTGCCCTTCGCGCCGGGACTGGCGACGGTAGACGTCTCATTCATCTCCCTGACCAAGATCCTGCACTCCATCGCCGGCTGCCTGGCACTAGGCGGCGAGATCCTGGCGATGGTCAAGCCGCAGTTCGAGTTGGGCCGCGAGCGGGTCGGCAGGGGTGTCGTCCGCGACGCCGCCGACCGTCGCGAGGCGGTCCTCGCCGTTGCGGGCGCCGCTCGCGACCTCGGCCTGCCGATTCGCGGCTTCGCCTCGTCGGGCCTGCCCGGGCCGAAGGGCAACCGCGAGACGTTCGTCTGGTGCGGCGGCCCCGGCGGGGAGATCGACGACCTCGAAGCGGCGATCGCGGGGGTGGACGTGTGAGCGAGAGGGTCGCGGTTCTGATCACCCACTCTCACCCGCCGGCCACCACCGAGGCGGTCGGGGTCGCGGTCACCGCCGCCCGCGACGCCGGCTGGCGGTTACTCGCCACTTCCGAGGAACTGGCCAAGCACGGCGACGCCGCGGCGGGGGTCGAGGGCGTCGACTCGCTTCCCGCCCAGCCCGACCTCTGCCTGGTGCTCGGGGGCGACGGCTCGATCCTCCATGCGCTGCGCCGCTTTGCCGGCGCCGGCGTTTCCGTCTTCGGCGTCAACTTCGGCACGGTCGGCTTCCTCGCCGCAGTCGAGCGAGAGGACGCCGCGGAGGGCATCCGCCGCGCCCTCGCCGGGGAGACCGAGACGATCGACCTGCCCGGCCTCGAGATCGCGGTGAACGGAGAAAGTCGCGTCGCCCTCAACGACGTCACCTTCGTCCGCCGTCCCCATGACCGCGTCGCCGAGCTGAGCTACAAGATCGCCGGCGAGGAGGTCGGCCATGTTCGCTGCGACGGGCTGGTCGCCGCCACCCCCGCCGGGTCGACCGGCTACAACCTCGCCAACCAGGGGCCGATCCTCGCCTGGGGGGTGGAGGGGTACGTGGTCTCCTACATCGCGCCGCACTCGCTGACCGCGCGCGCTCTGGTCGTCGCCCCCGGCGACGTGCTGCACGTCGGCAACGCGGCCGGCCGCGAGCCGGTCGATGTCGCGGTCGACGGCGAGCATGTCGGCGAGCTGGCGCCGGGCGCCGAGCACGAGGTCCGCTTCGCCGACGGCGTCGGGCGGCTCGCCCAGTTGCCGGGGTCGAGCTTCTACCAGCGGATACGGGAGAAGTTCGGGCACCTCGCCGTCTGATCCTGAGCCGAGGTTCCCGGCTCTCTAGGCTGTCTCCGCATGGAGCGAAAGTGGTGGACCCTGGTCCTGATCTCGATCGCGACGTTCATGCTGCTGCTGGACATCACGGTCGTCAACGTCGCCCTTCCCGACATCCAGCGCGACCTCGACGCCAGCCTCTCCAGCCTGCAGTGGGTCGTCGACGCTTACGCGCTGACCCTCGCCGCCTTTCTGCTGACGGCGGGCTCGCTCGGCGACCGGCTCGGCCGGCGCCGCGTCTTCTCGATCGGCTTCGGCATCTTCACCCTCGCCTCCTTCCTCTGCGGGATCGCCGGCGAGCCGACCCTTCTCAACCTCGCCCGCGGGCTGCAGGGAGTCGGTGGCGCGGCGATGTTCGCCACCTCGCTGGCGCTGATCGGGCAGGAGTTCCACGGCAAGGATCGGGCGACCGCGTTCGGCGTGTGGGGCGCGACGATCGGCGGCGCCGTGGCGATCGGGCCGCTGGTCGGCGGGGTACTCACCGAGCATCTCGGCTGGGAGTGGATCTTCTTCGTCAACGTGCCGATCGGTCTGCTGGCGATCGTGCTGACCGAGAGCAGGCTGGCGAACGTCGCCGCCCAGGACGCCGAGCGAATCGACGCGCCGGGCCTCGTCGCCTTCTCGCTCGCCCTCTTCCTCTTGATCTTCGGCCTGATTCGCGGCAACCCCGAGGGCTGGGGTAGCGCGACGATTCTTGCCTCGCTGCTCGGCTCCGGCGCGCTGATGGCGGCCTTCCTCGCGATCGAGAGGCGCAGCCCTCACCCGATGCTCGACCTCACCCTCTTCCGCAAGCCGGCCTTCAACGGCGTATCCGCGGTCGCCTTCGGCCTCTCGGCCGGGATGTTCGCGATGTTCCTCTACCTGACCATCTATATGCAGGGAGTGCTTGGCTTCTCGCCGCTGGAGACGGGGTTGCGCTTCCTGCCGCTCACCGTCCTCTCCTTCATTGCCTCGCCGATCGCCGGAAAACTCTCCCACCGCGTTCCGATCCGGGTCCTGCTCGGGGTCGGGCTCGCCTCGGTGGGCGTCGGGCTGCTGCTGATGCACGGGGTCGGCGCCGACTCGGAATGGACCGCGCTGCTCGCGGGCTTCCTGCTCGCCGGGGCGGGGATCGGGATCGCCAATCCCGGCATCGGCCAGGCGGCGATCGCCGTCGTGCCGGTCGAGAAGGCGGGGATGGGATCGGGGATCAACACGACCTTCCGCCAGGTCGGCATCGCCACCGGAGTCGCCGCCCTCGGCGCGATCTTCCAGTCGCGGGTGGACGCGAAGCTCGCCGAGGTTCTGCCCGGCGCGCCCAATGGGCTCGGCGAGGTCGTTTCCTCCGGCGGCTCCCGCGCGGCTGCATCTGTCGCTCCGCCGGGATCACGACTCAAAGTGGCCGAGGCATCGAAGGTCGCCTTCACCAGCGCCTTCAACGAGATCATCCTGATCGCCGCCGTCATCTCCTTCGTAGTCGCCGCCCTCGGCTTCTTCCTGGTCCGCTCCCGCGACTTCGTCCAAGCCCCCGCGGCTGAGGCCACCGAGCCCGTGCCTGCTTAACCCGCCGCGCCAGGTGCTACACAGGACGCGTGCTGCGCGAGCTGCGAATCGAGAACCTGCTGCTGATCGAGCGCGCGGAGTTGCGACTCGGTTCCGGACTGAACGCGATCACTGGGGAGACCGGGGCGGGGAAGACAGTGCTGGCGCACTCGCTCGACCTGCTGATGGGCGGCAAGGCGCGGCCGCAGATCGTCCGGCCCGGGGCCGAAGAGGCCTGGGTCGAGGGTGTGTTTGACCTTCCTGCGGGATTGTTGGAGGAGCCGGAGATGGTGGAGCTCGCCGAGCGATTGCCCGAGGGAGCCGATGAAATGGTCCTGGGGCGGCGAGTCTCGGCGAGCGGACGGACCAGCGCCTTCGTCGGCGGCCGGGCGGCTTCGGCCGGGGACTTGAAGCTGCTGGGCGGGCGGTTGCTCGCCTTCTACGGACAGCATGAGCACCGCAAGCTGACGATCTCCTCGGCCCAGATGGAGGTGCTGGACGGGTTCGCCGGCGCCGAGCACCTCGAGGTGCGGCGGCTCTACCGGGAGGCGCACCGCGAATGCGGCCGCCTTGCCGCGGAGCTGGCGGAGTTGCGGGAGAGAGACGGGTCCCGGGAGCGGGATCTGGACCACTACCGGTACGAGCTTTCGGAGATCGAGGCGGTCGCTCCCGACCCGACCGAGGAGGCGGACCTCTCCGCCGAGCGGGAGCGGTTGCGCCACGCGGAGGGGCTGCGCGAGGCGGCAACCGGGGCGCACGCCGGTGCTGTCGGCGTCGAAGAGGACGGCGGCGGGGCGGCAGCTGCGCTGGCTCAGGCCGAGGCCCTGCTGCAGGGAGTGGCCAGGGTCGATTCGCGGCTCGATTCGATCGGCGAACGGGTGAGCGCGCTCGCGGTCGAGCTGAGCGACATCGCCGGCGAGCTTCGTAGTTATCTCGACGGGATCGACGCCGACCCCGGGCGGCTCGCCGTCGTGGAGGAACGACTCGACTCGCTCGATCGTCTGACGCGCAAGCACGGCGGCAGCGTCGAGTCGGTTCTCGCTCATGCTGAGCGCTGCCGGGAGGAGATTGCCGGCCTGGAGAGCAGCGAGGAGAGGGATGCCGAGGCGAAGGCGGCGCTGGCCGATGCAGAGCGCCGCCGCGAGGAGCTAGGCAATCGACTTTCCAAGGGGCGCTCAAAGGCCGCCGGTCCGCTGGAGAGAAAGGTGGCCAAGGAACTCGAAAGGCTGGCGATGCCGGGAGCGACGCTCGAGGTGGTGCTCGAATCCCACCCCGACGGCTTCGGCCCGAACGGGCGCGAGACCGTCGAGCTGCGGGTCGCCCCCAACCCGGGGATCGCGCCGGCGCCGCTGCGCGACGCGGCTTCGGGCGGCGAGCTGTCGCGGGTGATGCTGGCGCTGACCGGTCTCGGCGCGGGCGCGGGCGTCGGGACGCTGGTCTTCGACGAGATCGACGCCGGCATCGGCGGCAACACCGCCCGGGTCGTCGGGGAGCGGCTGCGGGCTCTCGGCGAAGCCCGCCAGGTCGTCTGCATCACCCACCTCCCGCAGGTCGCCTCCTTGGCCGAAACCCACTTCCGGCTGGAGAAGGACGTCGCCGGCGAGCGGGCGACCGCGACCGTCCAGCGGCTCGACGGGGAGGGCGTCGTCGAGGAGATCCGCCGCATGCTCGGCGGCGAGCGCTCCGACGAGGGCGCCGACCGCCACGCGCGCGAATTGCTCGGCGCCGCCTGAAGTGCTGAACACCGCTTGCCAGAGCGGTTAATCTCACATCGTGGCCACCGCCAGTCGCCGCCGTCTCCCTGCGCTGCTGTCGCGGCGCAACGGGGCGTCCCCGGGGGAGGCGATCGTCGGCACGGCGCGGCTCGGACGACGGACCAAGCACCTGGTCAAGCGTCTCGACCCAGGCGACATCGCCGTCATCGACCACGTCAACATCGATCGGATCGCCGCCGAGGAGCTGATCGCGACCGGCGCGCGGGCGGTGATCAACGCCGCGGAGTCCACCAACGGCCGCTATCCCAACGCCGGCCCGCTGCTGCTGGTCAGAGCCGGGATCGCGCTGATCGACGCCCCCGACTCCGACGTCTTCGAGTTGCTGCGCGACGGTGATGTAGTGAGGATCGAAGGGGGCGCGGTCAGCGTCAGCGGGGAAGAGGTGCTGCGCGGTCGCCCGCTCGGCGCCGACGAGCTGGAGCGCCGCTTCGACGAACAGCGCGAACGGGTCGACGAGGCGCTTGCCGACTTCGCCGAGAACACCGTGGCCCACGTCCGCCAGGAGACCGACCTGCTCACCGGCGGCATCGAGTTCCCGTCCACGCGCGCCTCCTTCCGCGACCGCCACGTGCTGATCGTCGTGCGCGGCGACCGCCACCGGCGCGACCTCAAGGCCCTGCGCGCCTACATCCGCGACGTGCGCCCGATCGTCGTCGCGGTCGACGGCGGCGCCGACGGCGTCCTAGAGGCGGGAATGAAGCCCGACCTGATCCTCGGCGACATGGACTCGGCAAGCGACGAGGCGCTGCGCTGCGGCGCCGAGCTGATCGTCCACGCCTACCCCGACGGGCGGGCGCCGGGCCGCGAGCGCCTGCTGGGGATGGGACTGACGCACACCCTCGTCCCCGCCGCCGGCACCAGCGAGGACGTCGCGATGCTGATGGCCTACGAGAAGGGGGCGGCGCTGATCGTCAGCGTCGGGGCCCACTTCAACCTGATCGAGTTCCTCGACCGCAAGCGCGGCGGCATGTCGTCGACCTTCCTCACCCGGCTGCGGATTGGCGAGAAGCTGGTCGACGCGAAGGGGGTGAGCCGCCTCTACAACCCCGGCTCCCCCTTCGGGCCCGTCGTCCTCTTCCTGGCGGCGTTCGCGATCCTGCTGGCGATCGTCGTCATCACCTCCCCGGCGCTCAGCGACCTGGTCGAGCTGGTCTGGCTGAAGGTCAAGATTTGGCTGGGGCTGTAGGCCGCGTCTAGGCTTCCCCGCCGATGGGTTACAGCGCGCGCTACCACGCGACATCGCTGATCGCGGTCTTCCTTGCCCTGGCGATCGGCATCCTGATCGGCGCCGTGCTTGGCGGCGACACGCTGACGAACACCCGCAGGGACCTCGAGAATAGCCTCACTGGCAACCTCCAGGACGCCCGCGACCGCGCTGACGAGCTGAGCGGCGAGCTGGGGCGGGCCAACGAGTTCGCCGACAACGTCTACCCGGTGCTGGTCCGCGACCAGCTGGCCGGCAGGCGGATCGGCCTCGTCGCGCTGGGCGACCTGCCGGGCGACGTCTCCGGCTCGATCGAGGAGGCGCTGGGGCCGACCGGGGCGCGGCTGGTCGGGGTCGGCGTGGTGCGCGAGCCGGTCGACCTGCATGCGCTGGCCGGCGACCTCTCCAGAACCCGCTTCGCCGACCTCCGCGGCAACCCCGACACGCTGGCCGCCTTCGGCACCGGGGTGGGGCGGCAGATCGCGCGCGGGGGAACCCTGCTGGACCGCGTGCGCAGTCACCTCTTCTCGCGCGCGAGCGGCAACTTCGGCGCCCTCGACGGGGTGATCGTCGTGCGCGAGCAGCCGCAGGACATGGGTTCTGTGCAGCGCGCCGCCGCGGCACGGCTGGAGTCGGCGCTAATGGGGGGAATGGAGGGAATGCGGATGCCGGCGGTCGGGGTGGAAAGTTCCACTGACGAGACGTCTTCGGTCTCCTTCTTCCAGGGCAACGACCTCTCCAGTGTCGACGACATCGACCTAGTCGCCGGGCGGCTGGCCACGGTCTTCGCGTTGCTCGGCGCGGAGGGGAGCTTCGGCGTGAAGGGCAGCGCTGATCGCCTATTGCCAGATCTCCTGGCCCCTCAGCAATAAATGGACTGGATCGGCTTCCCGGTCGCGATCGCGGTGGCGCTGCTGGTGGTGCCGGCGGGGGTGCGCGGGCTGCTGGACGCGGGGCTGGTTCGGGAGAACTACCGGGGGGCGAAGCTTGCCTTCCCGTTGGGAGCGGTGCTGGCAACGGCGGCGCTGGTCGCGCTGGCGCCATTGGCCTTTCTCGACGACCGGGCCGACCTGGACCTGCTCGACCCCGAGCTGCGCCGCTGGATTCCCTACCTGTTGGGGGTCGCCTTCCTGGGATTTCTCGACGACTCGTTGGGGAGGGGGGAGGCGACCGACGCGCCCCGCGGCTGGCGCGGTCACTGGCGGGCGCTTCGCGAGGGGCGCCTCTCGACCGGGGCGATCAAGGCGATCGGGGCGCTGGCGCTCGCTGCCTACGTGGTCTCCGGGCGGGGGCTGGAGTCGTGGCGCTACCTGGCGGACGTGGCGCTGCTGATCCTCGCCACCAACCTCTTCAATTTGCTGGACCTGCGGCCCGGCCGGGCCGAGAAGGGCCTGGCGCTGCTGGGGGTCGCCCTCTGCCTCGGGGCATGGACCCTTGCCCCGGTAGAGCTGTTGGGGATCTTCGCCGGGCCGGTCTTGGTCGGGGCTTGGTTCACGCTGCGCGAGCGGGCGATGCTGGGGGACACGGGATCGAACCTGGTCGGGGCGATCGCCGGGGTCTGGCTGCTGACGACGCTGGGCGGCGACGCGCGGCTGATCGCGCTCGCGGCTGTGGCGGGACTCACCATTTATGGAGAAGTCCGCTCGATCTCACAAACGATCGAGTCGGTTCCGCCCCTGCGCTGGCTAGACTCGCTCGGCAGATGAACAAAGGCTTCGACCGAATCCCGCCCGCAAGGAATCAGATTGCGATGCGACCGGGATTCGGTCTCGCACCATGAGCAGGACCGGAGACACTCGCTTCATCTTCGTCACCGGCGGAGTGGTTTCGGCTCTCGGCAAGGGCATCGCCGCCGCTTCGATCGGTCGCCTTCTCGTCTCCCGCGGCTACCGCGTCCAG